>Ga0163180_10000500_pt1 | contig 22766 bp, 20 predicted proteins | sample AtlANTMetagenome_2_FD_109647 | JGI IMG/M metagenome (GOLD analysis project Ga0163180, IMG submission 109647) | Marine eukaryotic phytoplankton communities from the Atlantic Ocean - Atlantic ANT 4 Metagenome | ecosystem: Environmental > Aquatic > Marine > Oceanic | place: North Atlantic Ocean...
ACTACATCCCCACATCGAACCGTCCGATCAATGATCGAAGTCAGGTTCTGCGCATCCGCTACGGCCGACACAGCTTCTTGTTCACCGGCGATATCGAACAAGAAGCCGAAGAGATGCTGATGGGTACGCTTCCGCCCACCACCGTGGTTCAAGTGCCACACCACGGCTCAAGAACCTCTTCGAGTGATGGCCTCGTCGATGCCACCCGCCCACGATGGGCCGTGGTGTCCGCAGGCAAAGACAATCGGTTTGGCCACCCCGCCCCAATCGTGCTCGCGCGCTGGGGCATCGCCAATGTGCTTCGAACCGACAGGGATGGTTCGGTACGCTTTCGAACGGACGGTCAGCAAATCACCGCCGAAAAATGGTCGAATATCCTGGGGTGGCAAAAAATAGATCGACATCCGTTCCGTCCCTCATCCACAGACCATTGACATCGCCTTTTGGGAGGTTAGGTCTGTGAATCAATTACAACCCTTACGTTTACGTAAGGTTACAATGGGTCCATGGAATCGAACGCCAAACCAACCCTGCGCGTGGGACAGCTTGCCAAGAAAGTAGGCAAGACCGTGCGCACCATTCACTTCTACGAGGAGCTTGGGCTACTTGAGCCCGTCTCGCGTAGCAAGGGTGGTTTTCGGCAATACGACGAAGAGTCCGTCACCCGGGTCCATTGGATAGACCGCCTGCAGCAACTGAACTTCTCGCTGACCGATATCCAGTCATTCTTGGTCGACTTCCGGGAATTCAAGATCGGTCCGGAAGCGATGGGTAAGCTGCAGCACTTCTACATGGAGAAGCTGCAGGAGACCCGCTCCACCATTGAAAAGTACCAAGCACTTGAGAAAGAGCTTAGTGAGAGCCTGCAGTACCTGCACACCTGCGCCTGCTGCGCTCCTGATACACCCAGAACCGCCTGCCACAGTTGCGCTGCACTTCCAGATGGAAGCACAGTGGCCCCAGTGCTGGTGGCCGCCTTGCACGAGAGCGCCTGAGAGGAATCACCGGTGACCAATACTCCCATCTACCTGGACAATCACGCCACTACCCCGTGCGATCCCGCCGTGGTTGAGGCAATGATGCCCTATCTAACGACGACCTTTGGCAACGCAGCCAGCCGCAATCACAGCTTTGGCTGGGCGGCGAATGAAGCGGTCGAGCTTGCCAGAGAGCAAGTCGCCGATCTCATCGGTGCCAGCCCCAAAGAGATCGTCTTTACGTCCGGTGCAACCGAATCCAACAACCTCGCCATCAAGGGCGTGGCGCGATTCCGAGAGAACAAGGGCAAGCACATCATCACGGTCGCCACCGAGCACAAGGCCGTCATCGATAGCTGCCACGCACTCGAAGCGGATGGGTGGGAGATCACCTACCTTGGCGTCGACCAAGAAGGACTCATCTCCTTGGACGAGTTCAAAGCCGCCATTCGAGAGGACACCGTGCTGGCCAGCGTCATGCTGGGCAACAATGAGATCGGCGTGATTCAGCCAATCGCAAAGATCGGAGCCATCTGCAAGGAGCACGGCATCGTGTTTCACTGCGATGCGGTCCAAGGGCTGGGGCGGATTCCTTTCGATGTCGCAGAGATGAATGTCGACCTTCTGAGCATCTCCGCCCACAAGATGTACGGCCCCAAGGGTGTCGGTGCACTGTACGTTCGTCGGGGCCGTCCCCGGATTCGTGTCTCGCCGATTATCGATGGCGGTGGACACGAGCGTGGAATGCGCTCGGGTACGCTGGCTGTTCACCAGATCGTTGGCCTGGGCAAGGCTGCCGAGCTGGCCAAGGCCGACCTCACCAACGGTGGTGTCGCACGGGTCCGGGCGCTTCGCGATCGCTTGTGGGAAGGCCTACAGGAGCAGCTCGATGAGCTGTACCTCAATGGTTCTTGGGAGCACCGACTTCCCAACAATCTCAATGTGAGCTTTGCATACGTCGAAGGTGAGGCCATGATGATGGGCATCAAGGACATCGCATGCTCATCGGGATCCGCTTGCACCTCCGCCAGCCTGGAGCCAAGCTATGTGCTCCGCGCAATGGGCGTGGATGTAGAGCTCGCACACACCTCCATTCGTTTCGGAATCGGCCGATTCACCACCGAGGAAGAGATCGATTTCGCTATCAATCTCATCGTCGAAAAGGTGAACTGGCTGAGAAGCATGAGTCCTCTTTACGAGATGGCCCAAGAAGGGATCGATCTCAAGTCCATTCAGTGGACCGCACATTAAGGAAAGATTGACATGGCATACAGCGACAAGGTCATTGACCACCTGGAAAACCCCCGCAACGTGGGCAGCCTAGACAAGTCCGATCCCCAAGTGGGCACGGGCATGGTGGGTGCTCCCGCATGCGGCGACGTGATGAAGCTTCAGCTGAAGATCAACGACGATGGCATCATCGAAGATGCCAAGTTCAAGACCTTTGGTTGCGGATCCGCCATTGCATCGAGCTCCCTCATCACCACCATGGTGAAGGGCAAGAGCGTCGACCACGCCATGAGCATATCCAACGCAGACATCGCTGGAGAGTTGAGCCTTCCGCCTGTGAAGATTCACTGCTCGGTCTTGGCCGAGGATGCGATCAAGGCCGCGATCAAGGACTACCAAAACAAGACTGAGGGCGAGTAGTACACCATGGCCGTCACAATGACAGAAGCTGCTGTGACCCGTGTAAACGGAATCAAGCGCAAGCGTCAGACCCCCGATGCCATCCTGCGCGTCGGGGTGCGTGGTGGCGGCTGTTCCGGCCTGAGCTACTTCATGGACTTCGTCGAATCCCCGGAAGAAAAAGACAAGATCTTCCAGTTCGAGAGCGTCACACTGGCTGTCGACCGCAAGTCCTATCTGTTCCTCAACGGAACCGAGATCGACTTTCAGAGCGGCATGATGAAGTCCGGCTTTGAGTTCAACAACCCAATCGCAGGCCGCTCATGCTCCTGCGGTGAGTCATTCACGCTCTAAGGCTCCCCCTCGCTGAGCTCGGCCTAATCCCATGATCTGCTGGCAGTGTCACGAACCCACCGGCTCAGCCGTATGCGTGGGCTGCGGAACCATTCAGCCACCGCCGGCATCCCCAGATCCGTTCGAGATACTCGGCCTCAAGCGCCGGTACAGCCTCGACCGCGAGGAGATCGAGGATGCATGGAGAGGGATCTCCCGCTCCGTGCACCCCGATCGCTTCGCCGGAAAGCCGGCAGTCATCCGCAGGATGAGTCTTCAGTGGACGGCAGCCATCAATTCTGCCCGCCGGGATCTGAAGGACGATGATCGACGCGCACGCCTGCTGGCCACCGGGGATCCAAATCCACCGGAGACATCCAAGGCACCCACCGATCAAGAGTTCCTCGAGAGCATCTTCGAGCTGCAAATGGGTGCGGAGGATGACCCTGCCGGCACCCGAGAGCAGGCCCGCTCGATGCAGGATACAGAGCGTGCCCGGCTCAATGCAATCTTTGAAGCCTGGGAGGCGGATGGAGGCGATCTCAGCGATGTTGAGCGCATCCTCGGGCGCCTGCGCTACCTCAACACCGCGCTGTCCCAGACGAACTGAATCGGAGTAGAAATGGCCAACATCGGAATCGATCTCGGCACCACACATTCCCTCGTCGCGATGGTCATCGATGGACAAGCTCGCTGCTTGCTCGATGACAACGATCGTGCCCTGCTGCCCAGCGCTGTGCGCTACGACGACGCGGGAAGCCCCATGAGCATCGGCTACCCAGCTCTGGATGCGGCAGGCAGTCCCGGCGGAACCACCTTCACCAGCGCCAAGCGGTTCATGGGACGGGGTGCATCCGAGGTCGCTGAAGAGGCCAGCCTCTTTCGATACGAGCTGGAGGACGACGATCAGGCTGTCCACTTTCGGGTGGGTGAGCGAAAGATCTCACCGGTTGAGATCTCGAGCTTCATCCTGCGATTGCTTCATGCCCGCGCAGAAGAGTGCCTCTTCTCCCGACCTGGCGGCGCGGTGATCACCGTTCCAGCCTATTTTGACGATGCACAGCGTCAGGCCACACGGGATGCGGCACGCCTGGCCGGCGTGGAGGTCCTGCGCCTCCTCAATGAGCCCACTGCAGCAGCCCTCGCATATGGACTGGAGAAGTCCGCAGATGGCCAGAAGGTCGCCATCTATGACCTGGGTGGAGGCACCTTCGACGTCTCCATCTTGGAGCTTCAGGATGGAATCTTCCAGGTGCTCAGCACCGCAGGGGACACCCACCTGGGTGGCGATGACTTCGACCAGGCCCTGGCAAAGGTGCTCCTCACACAGGCGGGCATCACCGATGCAGATGGCACCACATTCCGCGCTGCAGTTCGCGCAGCGGAAGCCGCCAAGCGGGAGCTGACCGACCACGATAGCGCCACGCTCAAGGCCACACTCAGCGGACAAGCCGTCGAGGCCGGGATCGACAGAGCCAGCTTCAACGCCCTCATTCGACCCATCGTGGAGCGGACAGCGGTGGCCTGCCGTCAGGCACTCTCCGATGCAGAGCTCACCCCAGCCGACATCGATGAGGTGGTCTTGGTGGGTGGCTCCACGCGCGTCCCGCTCGTGCGCGAGATCGCAGCAGAGATCTTCGACCGCGAGCCACACTGCAACCTCGATCCCGATCAGGTGGTCGCCATAGGCGCCGCGCTTCAAGCGGACATCCTCACCGGGAACAGCGAGCTCGCCGGAGACATGCTCCTGCTCGATGTCATCCCACTGAGCCTGGGGCTGGAGATGATGGGGGGTGTTGTGGAACGCCTCATTCCGCGCTGCTCGACGATTCCAGCCAGCGCCACGCAGACCTTCACCACCCACGTGGACAACCAGACCAGCGTAGACATGCACATACTGCAAGGAGAACGCGAGCTGGTGGCGGACTGTCGCAGCCTGGCCCGATTCAAGCTCACGGGCATTGCTCCGCAGCCCGCAGGAACGCCCCGCATCAAGGTGGAGTTCACCGTGGATGCAGATGGCATCCTCCGAGTGGCCGCGACCGATACCCAGACCGGCGCCCAGACCGCCATCGATGTCCAGCCCAGCTACGGCCTCTCCGAGGATGAGATCGAGCAGATGCTGGAGGATGCGATCGACAATGCCGAGACCGATGTGGACGAGCGCCTTCTGATCGATGCCCGAGTGGAAGCGGAGCAGATCTCTCTGCACCTGCACAAGGCCCTGAGCGCCGATGCTGCCCTGCTGGAGAAGGATGAAGGGCCCATGCTGACCCAGCTTCTCGAAGACCTCAGCAACGCCATGTCCGGCAAGGACAGGCAGCTCATCTCCGATCTCTCTCACAAGATCGATGAGGTCTCTGCACCCTTCGCTCAGCGACGTATTGAGCGCGATCTGGAGCTGGCCCTAAGCGGCCGGAGCACCACCTCGGTGGCCGGCGAGCTGGGCATCCCTGAGTAGGACCCCTCTCGCCCACAACGCACTCGGGGTCTACACTGCCTGGGTGCGCCTGATCCTGGCATCGTTGACCCTGTGGTTACTCGCGGCAGTCGTGCGCCTACGAGAGCTCGAGCATGTGATCATCAGCAGCGACAGCCTGGGCCCATACCTGCGGGCATGGTCGCTCTCCTCAGGTGCCTTGCCCCGACCGCCCAATCCCGAGAGCGGCGATGGGCTGTGGCTGCTGGCGTGGCCCCTGACGCAGATCGCGGAGAACCTCACACACCTGATGCAGCTGAGGCTGGCCATCGGCGGCATCGTTGCCCCCGCTGCATTCTTGGCGGCATGGGGATTCCTCCCCACCACGACCCGCGGAATGCAGCGCTGGACCGCAGCCCTTACCGCTGGGGTGCTCGTAGCCATGGATCCCGGACTGGTCGACACTCTGATCTCGGGGGCGCGCTCGTATGGTGCACCTGAGCTCATCGGCTTGGCCACCGCGACAGGTGCTTGGGCGCTCCGAGGGCACTCCAAGGCGGCCCTGGCTACCGTGGTGTTGCTGATGCTCGCCATCGACCATCACCCACTGGCGGCTGGCCTGGGTCTGGGACTTGTCGCCTGGTGGATGCCGCTGCAAGGAACCTTGGGCCGAAGAACCCTGACCATGGCTGCCGTGCTGGGCGCGACACTGGCGATCCCGCGCATGCTTCGCACCGGCGCGCAGGCAATGTGCGGAGAGGGGCCGATTGCCTGCCTCGCGGGGGTCGCACAGAGCAATGTCGCAGCGGAGGTCAGCCGCACGGACGTCATCCGCCTGGCCCTGCACGATCGATTCGCCGTCGACCTGGGATGGATGTGGCCCATCTTGCTTCTTGGGCTTCTGATCTCACTGCGGCGCGACGAGACTCGTCTGGCTGGAATCTGGGCGCTGGCCGGACTGTGCGGCGTGATGCTCTTGGGGGGCCTGATCAGCTACATCCGGCCCTACCACCTGCGCATTGTCGCCGTCCCGATCGCAGTAGCAGCCGCCCTGGGTCTGGTGCGCTGGTGGCCCATTGGGCTGGGTCTAGCCTGCAGCAGTGCATTCTGGGGTTGGACAGAGCGACCCGTTGGACCCGATCCAGGCGCGCTACACAGAGCCGACCAAATCGCCGAGGCCATCGTGGAGCTTCCGGGCGCTCTATGGGTCGACCAAGTCTGGTGGGACGGACCGCCTCGAGTCGACGCACCAGCGGTGGTCCTCAGCGCAGTACTGGCGGGGGCCAAGCCCGATCGCTTCCAGTTGAGTCAAGAGGCCACGATGATTCTGCTGACATCCGCAGGCCCGCCGGCACCATGGCCACCGATCTTAGAGGGACCTGGATGGCGGGTGCATCCCGCACCCAATGCCGCGGCAGCCCGCAGGTGGGTGCAGGAGCGTGCAGCCCGACCCCACAGCCAGGGAGGAGCACTCGACTGGGCATCTGCACTCCACCCAAACACCGCGCGTTCTGAGGATGCCCGGTGGTGGGTTGCACCGCAGTCGGAATAAGGAAGTTGAAGTGAGACAGACCGGGCCCAGCACCTACACGATCGGATCCTATGAAGTGGTCCGTCACATCGCACAGGGAAACGACTCCGCCGTGTACGAGGTGCGCTGCCCGGAGACGGGTGAGCCAAGAGCAATGAAGCTCGCCTCCATACGAGACAGTCGCTTCAGGCGACTGCAGCGGACGTTCTCTGCGCTCAATCGACTCTCCCACCCCAACATCATTCGCGTGCACGAGCTCGGGACCACTGAAGACGGACGCCCCTACCTCATCTTCGACTTCATCAACGGAATGCCCGCACAGGTATACGCAAAATCCCTGGGACCCGCCGGCACCAAGCAGCGCACCGATGCCGTCATCACCATCGGCATTCAGCTCGCTGGCGCCTTGGACTACCTGCATGATCACCAGATGATTCATCGGGACATCAAGTCAGCCAATGTGCTCGTGGAGCCCGATACCCGTACGAGATTGATCGACTTCGGATCCGCGCTGATGCCGGGTGCGACTCAGCCACCCGAGGCCGAGTTCATCGGCACCTACACCTACGCGCCACCCGAGCAGATCAAGGGGCACCCCGTCAGCCCCGAGTCCGACATCTACGCGATGGGCGTCCTGATGTACCGCCTCTTCAGTGGGGTGCGGCCCTTTCGGGCGGACTCGGTCCGAGAGCTGGCTCGAATGCACCTGGAGGAGCGTGCCATCCCGCTGATTGAGCGGGTCCCTGGGATGCCGGCATCCATCTCTGAGCTGGTGGACCACATGATGGCCAAGGAGCGCAGTCACCGCCCCCGCAAGGCACGAGCGGTGGCCGATGCCCTCCGAGGCCTGTGAGCGCTCAGCAGCAGCCGCTCGCATCCGATGGAGGCACATCCTCGCATGACTGGGTCCAGCGATAGACCACCGCCCCCAGGACCGCACCCACACAGGGCGCCACCAGATACAGCCAGAGCCCGTCCATGCTGCCTGAGATGAGGGCCGGTCCCAGCGATCGTGCTGGGTTCATGGAGGCACCGGTCAATGGCCCGCCCATCAAGGCCGCCATAGCAACCGTGCCGCCGATGGCTAGGCCCGCCATTGCTCCCTCCGCACGCGCATCCGTCGCCACAGATGTGATGACAAACATCAGCGAGAAGGTCAGAAGCACCTCGATGGCAAAGGCGGACTCCATGGGCACGGTGCTGACGGTAGCGCCAAGGCTTCCATCGGAGGCCAGCAATACCTTTAGAGCGAGCGCGCCCAGCAGGGCGGCAGCCAGCTGTCCAAGGATGTAGAACGGAACCTCCCGCCACGAGAACCGACCGATGGTGGCAAAGGCGATGGAGACGGCGGGGTTGAAGTGGGCACCAGAGAGATGACCCGTGGCGTAGATCATCACCATGATCACGAGCCCAAAGGTCAGGCTCACCCCCACATGCCCCAGGGCACCTCCCATCTGTGCATCGACCACGATCGCACCGCAGCCAACCAACACGAGCATGAAGGTGCCGATGAACTCCGCCACCGTTTTTCGCAACAGTCGTCCGTCCATGATTTCCTCTCCGAGCAGTATCTATCGCCAACGCGGTCCCCGCCCAGATCCGTGGTCAGGAAGTGACAATCCCGCCACATGCACCGGTAAGGGGCTGACCTCAGCCAAAAGAAGACTATTCCTACCTAACAAGGAGTAGGTATGCTTAGATTCACTTTCAGGTTGATCATTCTTGGCGCATTCCTCGGCACGCTGGGGACTCCCTCCCAAGCCGGAGATCCCAACTCACCGCACCCCCACCAGGGAAAGCTCACGCCGTGGACCAGTGCGCCTGCAGCGGTGAACCTCACGGCGAGTGAGATGGCCAAGCTGGAGGCCGGTGAGCGCGTCGAGCGGCATCACAAGACAGACAGCGGTGGCTCAGGCGTCGCAGTGCAGTACATCGAAGCAACCCCTGAGACCATCTGGCGAACCATCCTCTCCTACAATCGGTACAAGGACTGGGTGAAGAACGTCGACTCCTGCGAGATCTACAAGAAGGAGGGCAAGGACCTCTATGTGGACATGAAGATCTCGGTCTTTGGGTTCAGCTCCGGCATCTACACCAAGAACACCGTCGACCGGGAGCAAGGCTACATGTCCTGGACGCTCGACTACGACCGAAAGAGCGATGTGGATGACCTGGTGGGCTACTGGCGCATCGAGTCTGTTGAGGGATGGCCAACCTGGTCGAGGCTGGAGTACGCCACCAAGATGCGCGTAGCCGGCGTCCCAGGCTTCATCGTCAACTACATGACCAAGGATGCCCTGGCCGAGGGAACCGCCTGGGTGAAGAAGCGGTCTGAGGCGGCCCAGTAGGCGCCCGTCAGCCCAGACCCGCACCCCCGACCAGCTCAAAGCAGTAGCCGCGTGGGGAAGGGTCAAAGCGCTGTCGATAGGTTCCCATCACCCGGTCCATGAAGCCCTGAGCCTCGCCGGCCCGCACCACATTCAGCGTGCAGCCCCCGAAGCCACCGCCGACCATTCGCGCGCCCAGGCACTGCAGGTCTTCCGAGGCGATATCCACCAACCCGTCGAGCTCCGTGCAGCTGACCTGGTAGTCATCCCGAAGGCTCTGATGCGCCTCGAACAGTAGGCGTCCCAGTGCTTCTGAGTCCCCACGGGTCACCAGCTCCACCGCCGCGTCCACGCGGGCATTCTCCGTCAGCACATGACGCAGTCGGTGCTCATAGGCATGCGTGTCGCCCAGCCAGTCCAGCTGAATGTCTCGGAAGTGAGACACCTCCGGATGCTCCTGGCGGATGGCCTCAAGCCCGGAGGCACACTCCTGCACACGCAGCCAGTATCCGCTGCTGGCGAGCTCTCGGCGCACACCCGAGTGCAGCACCACCCACTCCACATCTTGTAGCTGGGCGGGCACTTGTTCCACCGTGAGATCTTTGAAGTCCACCCGCATCACGTGATCGCGCTGCCCCATGAGTGAGGCCACCTGATCGAGGAGGCCACACTGCACATTCAGGTAGGTGTGCTCAACCGACTGGGCCATCTTGGCCAGCTCGATGTCGGCGATCTCCGCACCCGACCATGCACGCAAGCCCGCCATCCAGGAGACGGTCAAGGCCGCCGAGGAGGAGAGCCCAGCGCCATCCGGCACATCGCCCGTGAAGACGGCATCAAAGCCGGAGGGGAGCGCCTCTGTGAGGCTAAAGATGTCGAGAATGCCAACCACAAAGCGCTGCCATGAAGACGATGGCGTGGGCAGCGCGCTGACCTGACCGGTGTACTCCGAATTGAAGTCAATGCTGCGGATGGTGACCTGATCATCCTGCCGCGGGCTCAAGGCCACACACACCCATCGGTTGATCGCCGCAGGCAGCGCCAGCCCCCCGTTGTAGTCGGTGTGCCCACCGAGCAGGTTGATCCGCCCTGGAGCCCAGCTCATCATCTCCGGCTGGCGGCCGTAGCGCTCTTGAAAGGCGGCAGCACAGCGCTCCGCAATGGGCGGTCTGTCAGCCATTGGTCAGCACCTCTTCCGCCCACTGGACTTCCTCGGGTGTGTTCAGGCCGACCAGCTCCCGCCAGTCCTCGATGGCGACTGCCGAGATGAGCTCCCCCTGCGCCATCAAGATCCCGATCACATCGGTGAGATACCGCTCCTGCGTCTTGGGGTGCGGCTGCACCTCAGCGAGGGCTGCCCAGAGCTTCTCGGAGTCAAAGACGAAGTGGCTTGTGAGGTACTCGGTGAGCGCGTATTGCTCTGGCGTACAGTCGCGCTCTTCCACCACCTCACAGACTCGGCCGCCTTCTCCACGCACCACCCGTGCATAGGGAAAGTGCTGGGCGAAGTCCGCTGTCAGGAAGGAGCAGGCTGCGCCGCTCCGCCGGTGCTCTTCATGCAGGCGTGCGATCGACTCGGTCCGGATCAGCGGACTGTCTCCGACAAAAACAAACACATCGCGGGCACCGCGGACGGACTCCTGTGCAATCTGTACAGCGTGGGCCGTGCCGAGGCGAACCGACTGAAGCGGCGTCGCGTAGCCGGCACCCAGGTACTCACACATCTGTTCAGATTGGTGCCCCACGACAACCGAGATCTTCTCGACCCCTGCCGCCTCGGTCGCATCCAGGAGGTGGCGAATGATCGGTCGACCCTGAAGTGCCACCAGCGGCTTGGGCAGGTTCGAGCGCATTCGCTTTCCCTGGCCCGCTGCCAGGATGATGGCCATCGTTTCATGCATCGGAACGAAACCTCTCTATGATATCCACGTAGGCTCTTGAGCCTTCCCTCAGACGCCGAGACTGGTTCTCGTAGTCCACTTCCAGCAACCCAAAGCGCATCTCGTAGCCTTCTGCCCACTCGAAGTTGTCGAGCAGCGACCAGTAGTGGTACCCCTGCACATCACAGCCATCGGCCTTGGCCTTGCTCATGGCGTAGATGTACCGCTCAATCCAGAGGGCACGGCGGTCATCCTCAGCATCCGCGATGCCATTCTCAGTGACAATGATCGGCTTCTGCACTGTGTTTATGCGAACGAGCGCGTTGTAGAACCCTTCCGCATAGATGGTGTAGGGCATGTCCGTGAGGATCTGCCCGGGCCGGCTGTGCGGAACAAAGGGCGGCTCCCTCTTCATAAAGAGCGAGATGATCAAGTTGGAGTAGTAGTTCAAGCCAATGAAGTCCGTCTTCCCAGCGGCCTCCGGGTGGGTGAACTTCACGCGGACCTGCGTGGGGATGTGAAGCTTGAAGGTACCGGTCCGAATGAAACCCAGGATGCTCTCGTTGTACGCCCCATCCATCACCCGACACATCGCCCAGTGCAGCAAGTTCCACCGCTGAAGTGGATCAAACTGAAAGATGTTCTTCACCAGCCCCACCTGCACCCTGTCGCCACCGGGCATCGACTTGATGGCGTCGTAGACCCGGGTGTGCGCCAGCATCAGGTGATGCAGCACATGGGCCATCCTTCGCCAGCTCTTCACACCCGGCGGAAAGACACCGAGACCGTAGCCCATCACCGCATAGGGGCCGCTCTCGTTGATGGTGCACCACCGAGGCACCTTGGCACCAAACTCAGTGAACATGCGCTGTGAAAAAGACACAAAGTGCGCGATGTTCTCTTCCTTCTCAAAAGCACCCAGGTCCTCAAACCACAAGGGGTTTGTAAAGTGATGCAGGGTGATCATCGGGGTGATCCCAGCCTCGATGAGTGCATCGATCATCTGGTGGTAATGATCGATGGCATCCTGGTCGTAATGGCCCTGCTGCGGCTCGATTCTGCTCCACTCCACACTGAATCGATAGCTGGTGAGCCCCAGCTCATCACGCATCCGCGCGATGTCCTCGGGATAGCGCTCCCAGTGCTCCGCAGCTGCACCCGCCGGCACCCCTCCGTGCACGCGTGGGCGCCCCTTGGCGTCCGTCTGCTTCTCCCAGCGACTCCAATTGTTCAGCGTGTTTCCGCCATCCACCTGATGTGCCGCGGTCGCAGAACCCCAAATAAAGGACTTCGGAAAAGAAATATCGGACGTATCGATCTGCTCCCAGTCCCACTGGGGCTCTGGATGACGCCGACTCAACACCCCGGCCCACAGCAAGGAGCACAGGAAAAGTCCCAAGATGAGCGATATGCACAACAGCATGTGATCACGTCCCTACTCGGAGTGGTGGCTTGAGATGGATTATCTATCTCATATTAGATATGATGGAAGGGGCTCTCGGTGACAGCCCAGCAACACTCTCGCTCAGTGAAAAAGCAAATGACACTTCGGATGCTTATCATCAGCACGCTGATGGGCGTTTCGACCGCCCACGGTGCCGGCTACTACTTCGCCGATATCGGAGTGCGATCCTTCTCCCGCGGCGGCGCCTTTATCGCCAGTGCAGATGACCTGACGGCCATGTACTACAACCCCGCGGCGATCGTCCGCCTGGACCGTCCACAGCTGATGCTGAATGTCGCGGGTGTACAGCAATTCGTCAACTTTCAGCGGACTGCCGTACCGGGCAACGGACCCTTGGATGACAGCGGTAGCCCCACCGACATCTCCTACGATCCGGTGGAGAACAAGGCCCCACCCTATGCGATTCCGCACTTTGGGTTCAGCATCCCCAACGTCCTGCCTCGCACCACTCTCGCTGTCGGATTTTATCCTCCCTACGCCCCAGATCTCTCCTACCCCGCACAGAGCTCCCAGCGATATTCGCTGGTGGACACCCAGGTGATCCAGACGGCGGCAGGCCCCAGCGTGGCCCACCGGCTCAACAAGTGGATCTCCTTTGGTGCGGGAATCTCATGGAATGTCCTGTACGCCGATCAAGAGCTCTCCATCTCTCTGCCCTTCGATGAATCCAAGGCCGCCTCGGCGTTCGCAAATGGCGACGATGGCTGGAGCATGGATCCCAACGAGGACCGGGCAAACGATGTGGACTTCCGCTTTGATGCAACCGACAAGCAGGGCATCGGCTGGAATGCCGGACTCCTGATCGAGCCGCCGAGTCAGCGCTGGGCGCTGGGCCTCATGATGCAAGCCCCCACTCGCTTCAACGCAAAGGGCTCCATGTCCGCCGACTTCTCCGAGCACATCCTGTACACCGAGGGTGCCCTGGGGCAGCAGGTGGTCCTCTCCAAGATGAGCAAGGACAACAGCGTCGAGATGAACATCACGATGCCGCTCATCCTCAAGGGCGGACTCGCCCTTCGAGGCGACACCGGCCTGGGCCCCGTCGAGGTCGAGCTCGCCGGTGTCTGGGAGAACTGGAGCAGCATCGAGGAGATCACCATCACCGATCTGAACATGGTGGTCGATCTCAACGAGGAATTCCTCGGGGGACTCCTGGGCATTGAGGATGCGGTCATCGATGACGATGTCCGTCTACCAGCGGGGTACACCGACGCCTGGTCAGTCCGTCTGGGTGGGCAGGTGGACATCCGGTCGAAGTGGACCGCTCGGGCAGGCGCCTTCTACGAGACTTCCGCCATCCCCAGCGAGACCCAGAGCGTGGCGCTGATCGATGGCAACAAGGTGGGGTATGGCTTGGGAGGCAGCTACCGACCCAGCCACCGCTGGGCGATCGACTTTGGGCTCTCTCAGAGCTTCCCTGAGACCCGGAAGATCACAGACTCGGATGTCCGACAGATCTCCGTCAATCCACTGACGGGCGACTTCCTCGAGGGCACCACGATCGGAAACGGAACCTATCAGTCCAGTCTGCTCATCTTCGGGGGTGGACTCAACGTGTTCTTCGGCAAGGAACCCGCCAGCTCAGAAGGCTGATCCAGATCGTCTGGAGCGCCGGTGGCCGGCCTCGGTTAGACGAAGGCGGCCATGACACTGACCATCCGCGATCATCTGCCCGCAGACGGCTCCAAAGCCGCTTCCAAGGCCCTCACTTCCGTCATGGACGGAATGCAGGGCTCCAAAATTCTCGCCATCGCCAGTGCGGTGCGCCAGATGCAGGCGGACGGGCAGGACGTCTGCAATTTGACCGTAGGTGACTTCAAACCTGCCGAATTTCCGGTACCTGAGGGCCTCGTCAAGCAGACACAAGAGGCCCTTGCGGCGGGTCAGACCAACTACCCACCCTCCGATGGGCTTCCCGAGTTGCGTCAAGCGATTTCAGACTTCTACAAGCGGGATCTGGGCTTGGACTACGGCCCCGAGAGCGTGGTGGTCTGCAGTGGTGCGCGGCCGGTGCTCTACGGCACATGGCGTCTGTTCACCAACCCGGGCGACAAGACTGTCAGCTTCTTGCCCGCATGGAATGTCGGCTACTACGCCCACCTGAATCAGACAGATCATCACTTCATCCGCACCACGCCAGAGAACAACTTCTTCCCAACGGTCGAGGAGGTTCGCGCAGCACTTCCAGGCACGCGCCTGATGGTCTTGAACAGTCCGCTAAATCCCACGGGGACGGTCATCGACCCCGAGACCCTCCGTGGAATCGCACAAGCCTTGGTGGAGGAGAATGCCAGCAGAGGGGATGACCCGCCGTGCATGCTGATGTACGACCAAGTCTACTGGATGCTCGACTCCGAAGCCCACCCGCATGCCTCTCCGGTCCAGCTGGTTCCCGAGTGCGCGCCCTATGTGATCCACATCGACGCAATCTCAAAGGCCTTCGCAGCCACAGGCCTGCGGGTCGGATGGGCTGTCATGCCCGCCTACATCCAGCCCAAGATGAAGGCGCTCATTGGACACATGGGCGCCTGGGCCGCTCGACCCGAGCAAGGTGCCACCGCCTGGCTGCTCAACAACCCCGATGCGATCAAGGCCTACCACCGCGACATGAAGGCCGCGATCAGCGCCAGACTCGATCGCCTGTATGCAGGCATCACGCGGATGCGTGATTCCGGCCTGCCCGTCGACGCCATCGCACCTCAGGGGGCCATCTACCTGAGCTTCCGGGTCGACTTGGTGGGGAAGGGTTTCGCCAGCAACGAAGAGATCCGACGCTACATCCTCGAGGAAGCCCTGATGGCAGTCGTGCCCTTTCAAGCCTTCGACCTCCCCGAAGATTCCGGATGGTTCCGCATCAGTATTGGCGCAGTGGGACTCGACGAGCTGGATACCTGCCTGGCTCGCCTGGAAACTGCCATCACCAAAGCCGTCTCCAATTAAGCTGAAATTATGACCTCAGAATTCAACGACGATTCGGCCTTCCGCTCCGGCGTGGCCAATGCGCTCCGCACACTCCTCGAGCAGATTGATGATCTGGAGAGCGAGGATCATGATCCTCAGCTCTCCGAGGGAAACCTCAAGATCGTCTTTGAGTCCGGCGGGACCTTTGTTCTCTCGCAACAAACGCCCATGCACGAGATCTGGCTCAGCGCCAATATGAGCGCATGGCACTTCGTGTCCAAGAACGGCCAGTGGCAAGAGCGGGACTCCGGTGAGAACATGCTGGATGTCCTCAGCACGCTGTTCTCCGATAAACTCGGCATGAACATCCGCCTCACACTCTGAAGAAAGGAGGGCGACCTTGCGTGTCGATTCCTCCCCGGTGCTGCCAGAGCGGTACCGCCTGATCGAAGAGCTCGGTGAGGGTGCAACCTGCACCGTCTACAAGGCAGATGATCAGATGCTCGGCCACCCGGTCGCCATCAAGGTGGTGCGGGCCAACCTGGCCATCCACGCCCGCTTCAGAGCTCGCTTCGATCGAGAGGTCGCCCTAAGCGCCCATGTGGTTCACCCACGAGTGATCCCGGTCTACGATGCAGGACGACTCGAGGACGGCCGTCCCTTCGTGACCCTGGCCTGTGCCGACTCGGGTAGCCTCAGCGATCTCCTGGGCACCCAGCCCACCATGACCGAGGCGCTTCGCCTCATGGATCAAGTGCTCGAGGCGCTCAGTGCGATGCACGCGCTGGGATTGCTCCATCAAGATCTCAAGCCCGCAAATGTCCTCCTGCACCAGCGCAATCACTGGGAGCCGTACGGACAGGTGGATGCCTGGGTCGCGGACCTGGGTGTCGCCGGTGCGGTGACCGAGCTGGCCCTGCACCAAAAGGGCATCTCGGGTACACCGACCTGGATGGCACCCGAGCAGCGAGATGGACGCTATGCGGAGCTCGGACCATGGACAGACCTGTACGCAGTCGGGCTGATGTTGTTCGAGATCCTCGGCGGAGACAGGCGCAACAAAGCTGGAAAGCGACGGGTCCTGACGCAGGTACCAAAGGGACCCCTCGGACTGATGGACGATGTACCCATCGCCCTGGAGAATGTGGTCCGCAACCTTCTCGATCCAGATCCGCGTCAGCGCTACGATCGGGCAGCGGATGTACGGCGCGCCCTCCGAAGCGCGCTGGTCGACACCGAGCTCACCCTTCGCGCCGCACCACAAGCCGGCGGCCAGGTCGGACAGAGCTTCTCAGAGGTGATCCTTCCCGAGGGAATGGATGCCCTGACAGCAGCACCAGCGGTGAATGTGCCAGAGACCGGAGTCCGGTGGAACCGCGTCGCCCCCGAGCCCATGCCGACCGAGCCTCCTGCTGTGCGAGCCGAGGCGAGTGGCCCAAGCGGTGTGGCGATGTTTGGCCTGCACGAGCCAGTGCTCGATGCGCGGGAGGGAATCCGTTGGCTGCTGTGGCAGAAGGCCCGCGAGGTCGTGCAGACCGGTGAGCCGCGCGTCGTGCTGCTCACCGGTTCGGCTGGAACGGGAAAGACCCGCATCGCCGAGCAAGTCGCTCGAATGCTGGAGGCCAGCGGCCACATGGAGGCGATCTACCTGAGGTACCACCTGCCGGCAGGGCCGGATGATGGATACCGCGGTGCGGTGCAGGAGCTCCTCGCGCCATGGAATGAGAATCGCTCGGATCTCCAGCAACGCCTCAAGCGCTGGCTCTGCAGAGATCAACAGCGCCCACCCGAGCAGGTCGAAACCGAGGCCTCCGTCCTCGCCCGATGGTGCGGGTACCTCGAAGAGGGCGAGACTCCAGTCAACGCCGCTGTGGGCCTGGCGTACCTGTACCGCTACCTCGATGCGCGGGCATGGAGAGGTGGAGCCATCATGCTCCTTGAAGACACCCACCTGGCCCAGGAGGATGGCGACGGACTCAACATCTGTACTGCACTGCTCGACCGCAGCGTGGGAGAGCGCCCCATCTTGGCCATTGCCACCGTCTCGGCAGAGTCCATCCATAAGGATCCAACACTGCAGGCAAAGATCGCCAGCCTCGAGGCCAGAGGTGCACTTCGATTGAGTGTCCCCCGGATGACCCACGGTGAGATGGAAGGGTTCCTCTCCGATCGGATGTCAGTGAGCCCCGACCTGGCAAGCTCCATCTCCGACTACTGTGATGGATCCCCCGCAAAGGCGCTGCTTCTCCTGCGGGACTGGGCGATTCGAGGCGAGCTCCAGCAAGGTACCGATCGCCAATTTTACATCGACCCAGACACCTCCATTCAGAGCCTACTGCCGCCAGACAATGACACGCTATACCAGCGACGGATTCAAGGTGCGGTGGCCAGCACCGAAGACTCCGATGCCGCCTTCGAAGCCCTGGCCGCAACCGCTCTGGCGGGCCAAGAGCCGCCACTGAGCGTGGTCCACGAGGTCAACCCCGAGGGACTCGATGCGCTCTTGGCCACCGGAATCGTCCGACAGCGGGGCTGGCGAATCGTATTCGAGCACACCCGAATTCAGTTTGCAGCGCGCCAGATCGCGCTGGGCCGACCGGATGTGGCCGACCTGCACCGCCGGCTCTCGGAGGCATGGGCCAACCTCGGCGAGCGCACTGGCGTCGACGTGGATCTGCCCGTCGGGGTGCACCGCCTGCACAGCGGCAGCGCCAACACCGCCGTCGTACCGCTTCTTCGTGCAGCACGACGCGCACTGGACGAGGGACGAACACCGCTGGCACTGGATGCGGCGCGACTGGGAATGGCCGCCGCCGACCGAACCGGCGCACTCTCTGCGAGGGCCGAGGCCCGCCTCCGACTGGCCGAGGCATACCTCGATCTCGATCGCCCCGACGACGGGCGACGGGTGCTGGAGGAGACCCGCAATATCGGTCACCTCGACCGACGAACGACCGCATGGATCTGGGTATTCCTCTCCCGAGTCGAAGCCGCACACGGCGATCTTTCAGGTGCGCGGCAGTACCTAGAGAGCGCCAGCGTGAACTTTGAAGCCACCCGGGATCGAGAGGGTCTCATCCACACCAACCATGGTCTGGGAACCGTCTGTCGACTCGAAGGCACACCATCTCAAGCCGCCAACCACTACGGCCGGATGCTCCGCCTCTCCCGAGAAGATCCCCGCATCGAGGTGAAGGCCCTCCGCGGGCTGGTCGAGGCAAGGGTCGTCGGCGGGCGACTCGAGGGTGTGGAGGAGCTGGTCCTGCGCCTGCGCAAGGCCGCCCTGACCAGCGGCGATACCCGCAACATTGCGCAGGCGACCGACTGCGCTGGCTTGGTCTACTTGGCCCGGCAAGATCTCGAGAATGCCGAGCGCCACTTCCACACCAGTCGAGCCCTATCGGCCACCATCGGCGATGATCGCCTTCAGCTGCTGACTGAAAAGAACCTCGGCGAGGTGTTCCGCTATCGAGGCGATGCACGCAACGCCGAGCGCTTCTACGAGATGGTTGTGAGGTTCTCCACAGACCGCTCATGGGCCGGATCTGCGGCAGTGGGCCACTTGAATCTTGCGCTGGTCCACATGGAGCGCGATGCACCCCGAATGGCCCGGATCTCCATCGAGCAAGCCGAAGCACAGCTACAGAACCGACCCAAGCACTGGGCGTGGATGTTCATCGGACTGATGCGGGCCATCTGGGCCGCACAGGAAGGGGATGAGCGCACCTGCAGGGCATGGTGGGCTGTCGCCAATGAGCGCGGTGTGGGGCGAATCCAGTCCACCGATATGCTGGTGCCCCTGCAGATGTTGGTGGGTGCAGCGCAGCACCAAGGCTGGAAGGACATCGCCGATCGTGCCAGCCGATACCTCAAAGAGCTCGCTCCGCTGCTGGTAGACAAGCCCTGAGGCGATAGAAGTCCTCAACTGGAGAGGGCCATGAAGCCAAACGTCCTGCTGATTCCGTTGATGATCGCCTGTGTGGAGCCACCTGCAACCGGCGCGGGTGGTGAGCCCAGCGGAGCCGCCGCACCCGGTGCACCAGAGCCGTCGGATGGCGCCACATCGGGCACGCCGGCACAAGGCGGCCCCGGAGCGGCCAAGAAGGCGGGGCCCGGCGCTGTGGTCCAAGAGCCCGGGCCGGATGGCCCGACCGAGCCTCCAGAGATGCAGGTGACCCAAGAGCAGATCACGGACGGCGTGAAGATCAGCGGAACGCTTGCATGCGATGACTGCTCCGGCACACTGCTGGTGCGGGTGGAGGACGGCGGCGCCAATCCTCCCCGACTCCTGACGGAGAAGTCCTTCGAGGAGGCCGGCCCCTACAGCATTCTCGTCCCCAAGGACAAGAGCGTCGTCCTCATGGTGGTGCACGATGCCGACAGCAATGGACAGCCCACCCCGGGTGAGGCGATCGGAATCTGGACCGGTGGACTGCTGAAGAGCACCGGTGACACTGCGGATGTGGACCTGGAGGTCGGCGTCATGCCAGACACCCCACCCATCCCACCCACGGAAGAGGAGATGGCTGCGCGCGGGGAGGAGATCCCACCCGAAGCCACAGAAGTACCGGCGAACCCAGACCCCGCCGAGGCTGAGCCCGAGGCTGAACCCGAGGTGGAGACCGAGGCCACACCTGCCGAGGTGGAGAACGAGGGCACACCCGCAGAGACGGAAGAGGAGTAAGCCAATCCGGCCCTCGCTCTCACCGTCCGGCTTGCTCGGCGGCCTGGACCTGACGGAGGAAGTCCTCTGCAGAGGCCCTGGCCTTGGCCAGCACAGCACCGGCTTCCGGATCTCCCGCGCTGGCCAATAGTCGGCCCTCGATGGCCAGCAGGATGCCATCTCGATTGGGACACGCCCAGTCCTGGTGATGCAGCGGCCGGTTCATCGCCAGGACATCGCGGGCCGCATGAAATGCACGCCGGGCCGCCAGCTGCCGCACGGCGGCGTTGCGCGCCGCCTTGATGTTGTAGTACCGGCTGCCATGACCATGGGCATCCAGCGCAGCGGTGGTCTTCTGAAGGCGCCCGGCGACCGTCGAGGGATCGATGGTGAGCGCCTGGTTCAGGGCAGCCGCCTCCAGGCGCAGCCACTCCCGGTGGGCCTCATCATCCAGCCCCAGTCGCTGGAGCGTTCCGATGGCCATGGGACCAGGCTCGCCAGCGACATCGATCAGGGAGTCGCCGGTGGGCAGGCTCCCCAGCCCATCAACGGTGAAGCCCGTCGGTGCCCCCGGACGCTTGAGGTGGGCAGCCACGACCGAAGGACGATGCCACAGCCGCACAGCCTTCATGGGAGGAAGCCCGGTCACACCAGCAGGCTTGCCCCCCTTGAGCGGCGCCACCATGCCCGCCACCATCATCAGCGCGCGAAGCTGAAATGCAATCTCATCGGCACGCCAGTAGCCCCAGGGATCATTAAATCCGATGGGATCCGCCGCATCCAAGTAGGCATCGAAGAGCCGAAGTCTGAGCTTGTGGCGGTCATCAAAGTCAGAGAAGCCGTCGAGCTTAAGATCGGCACGCTCCGTCTTCACCTCGCCGTGGGCCACCACCCATGCACGGGTCTGCTCTGCATCCGGTCGATGGGCGAGGTTCAGGCTCCAGTGGAGCAGGCGTGCGCGAAGTCCGGAGACCCCGCTGCGCTGTTGGAGATCCTCGGGAATGGCTCCCTCCGAGATCCCCCTCAGCAATGCCGCGTCTCTTTGTGCTGCGGCAACGAGCCGATCACGGATGCCCACCGCCACATCTGCCCCACCCAGCTCGAGTGCCAGCAGGCGCTCAGCGAGTGCAGCATAGATGTCGCTGGCCACATCGGGATCTCCGGAGATCGCCGCCAACCGGGCGCGATCCCGCTCCACCATCGCAATGTGGCCCGCGACCCGCATCTTGACGTCCGCCCAGCTCCGCTCGCCATAGAAGAAGAAGTTGGACCGAAAGCCTGGTCGATCGTCCTCCCAGGCAGGATTGTCCGCTGGAATTGGTGGATTCTTCTCGCCCTTTGGCGGACCCTGTGGCACCGCCTCACCAGCCGGCATCTGCGGCGGCGGGTCAACAAATGGAGCCTGCTTGGAGTCCTGCGCAGGACTGCAGGCCAACCACAGGATGAACAACCCAGTCATGGAGCGCCCTCCCCGTACCAGATCAGGAGATCGCCCTCGGTCTGAGGCGGTCCCAGGACCTTGGTGAGCGTCTTGGCGTAGCTGCTGGGCAGATCGGCACGCTCCACCAGATCCGTGTGCAGCACGATGGCAGAGTAGCGCTGGAGCAGGCTCTTCTGAAGGAAGTCAGGCCCGCTGGCCGGATCCTCGACCACCTGATGGGTCTGTGCACGGGCTCTGGGGTTTGTGAAGGCACCCTGCACATCGAGGTCTCTGCACGAGTCCAGTCGCACATTGGGGGTCCAGGGAACCGGCTTTCCATGGGCCGTCTGAAACCAAAAGTATCGGCTGGTGGCCATCGTTGCCCCGACGCTGCCGGGTAGGTCGAGGATGGGGCCCCGACCGAGGTTGGACATGGCAGAAGGGATGGCTGTGTTGCTCGTCGCGATGGGCCAAGGTGCAGGCGATGCAAAGAGCCCCTCCGCAACGATGAGACCACCCACCAAGGCGGCCGCCCCCGCAGAAGCCAGTACCTGCTTGCGACGTGCCAGCGCCGCCAGACCCGCTGCACCCAGCACGGCGCCCATCAGCTGCGCGCCGACCGCCAGCCGAAGAGTGTGGGTGATGGCCACATCCGGAAGAACCAGCTGCAGCCAGTAAAACGGCAAGGAGACATGCCTTCCGCCCACCATGATGTGCTCTCCCCACCACAGGAAGGGGCCAAGGCCGATCACGGCGCTGACCAGGCCCGCCAAGGCCCATGGACGCAAGCGCCGGTCGGAGAGGACACCCCACACGGCCAGAGTCAGCAAGGTCCAGCGCAGGTAGCCGGTGTGCAAGAAGGCCTCGCCCTTGGCGGCCAAGTCCACGCTCTGGAAGTCGCCAGGCATGAAGAAGGTGCGAACATCGACCGCATTGTGCTCAAGCATCCAGGTACTGGCGACCTCCGAGGGGCGCACCACGATGGCCGTATCGGTCATCAGGGACCACTGAAAGGCACCCCAGAATGGCAAGGCAATCACCAGCGCCAAGCCCAGGGCGACACCGATCGATGCCCAATCGATCTGAAGCCGCACCTTTGCTCGCAGGCGCGACACGCCATCCCATCCCAGCACGATGGCCACCATCATCGCGCTGACCAGCCCGTAATAGAAGTTGGCCGCCGTACACAGGCCCTGGGCCACTCCAAGCCAGCACCACTGG
>Ga0163180_10000501_pt1 | contig 22724 bp, 17 predicted proteins | sample AtlANTMetagenome_2_FD_109647 | JGI IMG/M metagenome (GOLD analysis project Ga0163180, IMG submission 109647) | Marine eukaryotic phytoplankton communities from the Atlantic Ocean - Atlantic ANT 4 Metagenome | ecosystem: Environmental > Aquatic > Marine > Oceanic | place: North Atlantic Ocean...
AGAAATTGAGATTCTACACCAGACCCAACAGACCGTCGAAAATGTTGATCTAACTGACAATCAAATTGCTAAATTGAAAGTCAAAGGGGAGTTATTTGATATACGTGCTAATTTTATATTAGAAGGAGCAAAGAGTATTGGTCTTGACATAGGCGGAGAAAGGATAACTTACGATGCATCAAAAAGTTTGCTGAATGATGTTCCATTAAAGCCTGAGAACAATCAAATAACGTTGCAAGTTTTGGTTGACCGTCCAATGCTAGAAACTATTGGGAATCGGGGCCGAGTATTTATTACCAGTAGCCGGCGTATTTTGGGGATAGTAGACAAAATTTCAGCTTTTGCTGAAGGTGGTTCAGCTAAATTAGTTAGTTTGGAAGTTAATCAACTAAAGTCAATTTGGTAGATCTGAAATCTGGGTTAATCAATTTGGTTTTAAGTTTTGAAAAGTTTGCCTACTATATTGGGTAGCCATCGTGGTTAATTTATAAGAAAGTCCCTAGGTAAGTTGAATCATCGTATTAGTTAAAAAATTACAACCTAGGCCATTTCTCTCTCAAAAGAGATCAGAACGAGATATACTCATTGTTGACACCTAACACCTGTTTTGCTAGAATCAACCGCTTAATAATAGGAAGGATTTTTTATTAATGTCTATAAAAACATGTTTGATGATCGGGGCTAGTGGCCGTGCTGGTAGTTGGATTCGTACGTTTACAGATCAGTTCAGCGAACAAGTAAAAATCGTTGGTCTAGTCGATGTAAACCAAGAAGTCTTAGAAAATCAAGGACATAAGCTGGGGTTGAGTAAGAACCAATTATTTAATGATCATCAGGTTGCTATTGATTCAGTTAAAGCTGACTTTTGTGGGATTTCCACACCTCCTCAATTCCATAGTTCTGCCGCTGTATTAGCCCTAAACCGAGGAATGCCAGTAATTAGTGAAAAACCAATTGCAGATACATTAGATTCAGCAAAATCGATGGTGAAAGCCTCGGTTGAAACAGGTCTTCCCTGTGCCATCATGCAAAATTATCGTTATGCGAGAAATAAGCAAGAGGTCATCAGAATTCGGGAAGAAGGACGATTAGGACGGCTACAACATGTCTTTGGTCGCTACGCGTGCGACTACCGTGAATATCTTTCTTGGGGTCGTGCATGGCGACATGACATGGATTTCGGTTTATTGTTTGAAGGCTCAGTACACCATTTTGATATGCTACGTTTTTTGTCTGGTGGGGACTGTGAAAGACTAATGGGATTTGGGTGGAACCCCGAATGGTCAAGTTTTAAACACTATTCCAGTGGTTACTATTTGATGCGAATGAACAATGGTGTTCATGCTTGTTATGAAGGAAATAGCAGTGCTGCGGGTATAACTAATTGTTGGAATAGCGAACACTACCGATTGGAATTTGAGGATGGTACAGTCGAAATAGCTGAAGGAAATGATGTTAAGATACACAGAACTGGTCAAGCAAGTGAAGTTTACACTGCTCCTGATATTTCAAAGCATGGGGATATTCATTTCTTTGATGAGTTTCTGACATGGCTTGACGGTGGTCCCCCTTCGGCGACTAGGATTACGGACAATATCAAGAGTTTTGCTTTGGTCATTGCAGCAATGGATACCACGCTTGATGGTCAACCCAAGGACTTAAGTAGCTATTTATCTGATCTGTCCATTGATTAATTGATATTTATTTTTCTAGTCATTGGTTATGGATGTCGCCCAAAAATGATGAAGGTCAATCGCCGATCATTTTTAAAACTATCTACTACAGCATTGATTAGTGCGTGTCAACCAGATAAAACAAGTATCCCTGCCGACGATATTGCTTATAGTATTCGTATTGATTCTGATCAGGAAGTAGGTCATCAGATATTATGGCAACCCAGTTTAAGAAAGGGCACCCTAAAAACTACGGATTACTTGATCGTTGGTGGTGGGTTATCAGGTTTGTCAGCGGCGACACAATTGGTTGGTCGAAATTTTGTCTTATGCGAATTGTCTTCCAAGTTGGGGGGTACTTCTAGTCAACAGGTTTTTGCCGGCGAGTCATTTTCTCAAGGTGCTCATTATGATTTAGCTTATCCTATCAACTATGGTAAAGAAGTTTTAAGCCTCTTGCAACAGCTTAAGATTATTCGGCTGAACCAGACACAAGACTTATGGAATTTTGTTGATAAAAAATACCTAATCAACGAGGATCAGGCAGAATTGATTTGGACTCCCAAGGAGTTTCGCCATGAGATGTTACCACAGGGGCCATTCAAAACTGAGTTTCTCGAATTGATCAGCCAATACCAAGGTCATATGAAACTACCAACTCGATTGATCGATGGTCAGTTTCACAATCTAAACCAGCTTACTTTTAGAGATTTTTTAATCCAGTCATTACATTTTTATCGAGAATTTGAGAACCTCATTGACTACCAAATGCACGATGATTATGGGGCTGGCTCTCGTCATGTATCCGCTCTCGCAGGTATTCACTATTATGCCTGTCGTCCTTACTATGATAAAAAAGTTGAGTTGTTTTCACCGCCAGAAGGTAACTACTATTTCGTCCAAAAATTAGCGAATGAACTTGATCCTACGAAACTAAAGACTCAACATTTGGTTAGATCTATCAAGTCAATTCAATCTGGTTTTCGTGTAGAAGTAGCAGATTTATCTACTGGCCTTCTTGATGTTTATGAAACTCAATTCATCATTTACGCCGGACAAAAGCATTCTTTATCCTATGTCTTTCAAGCTGATGCCCATTTGTTTGCTGAAAACATTTATGCACCTTGGCTGGTTGTGAGTTTTGTATTACAAAATCAACTTAAGTCTGATGTCTATTGGCAAAATGATATGATCTTTGAATCAGATAAAACCCATAATCAGAAATTTATGGGTTTTATAGACAATGCAGGTCAAGTTCAGCGAAACCCAAATGTTCGGGTTTTAACAGCTTATTATTGCTTTGCACCAGATCAACGACAATTCTTGAGTCAAATCAAAACAAACGCTGCAGATATCGTTTCTAAAACAATCAAACAAATTAATACCCATCTGAATCAAGATATTGCTCCCTTAATTCAGAAAGTTTTTTTGAAAGTTTTAGGGCATGCTATGCCGATACCAACTGTGAATTATCTGTTGAATGATCAAAATAAATACCGATCAAAACCTAATCTAGTTTACGCAGGGGTTGATAATGGTCGATTACCACTACTATTTGAAGCCATTGATAGTGGTATTCAAGCCGTCAAGCTCCTAGATTAAATCTCAGTTATTACGCTTGACTTGATGAATAGACGGAGTCTCTCTTGTTCATGATAGTTATCCTATGGTATGATTTGGCCGTTTATTCCAGTCCCACCTGCTGTCAGTTAGTCCTATGAAAACGTGAAAGACATCTTTGGGTCTGAAGGCATTGGGTAGCGGTTTCCCTAACGGAGTTTACATGATTCTGTTGTTGTGCATAGTCCAACTTATCCTGTTTAGTAAATCGGACACGGGCTGAGTTGTACCTGTCAGAATCAAAAGACACGTAGAGAATGAGTTCTCCTACAGGATCTGTTTATAAAGTACACTTGATATATTTGGCAATGACGAAAATAGGAGGTACAGTTTCCTCACTATAGAAAGCGTGAGGGCGGCTGCGAGTATTTTATGAAGGTCGGCTTATGTACAATTGCTTTCCGAGAGCGTTCCTTGGAGGATGTTATTTCTATTGCCTCTGATTATGGCTTTGATGGGGTTGAGATTTGGGGTAAACCCCCCCATATGCCCGATGAGTATGACGCAGAGTACGTTGAAAAAGTTCGAAACCTTGTCAGTTCTAAGGGATTGGAAGTGACGGCTTTCGGGTCGTATGTTCACCCATTATTATCATTACACCAAAAACACTTTGAAGTAGCCGCAAATATCGCGCAAGGCTTAGGAACTAGATTGTTGAGGATTTGGTCCGGTGGAGGTTCATCCAAAAGCATTTTGCCGACAGATAAACGTTCCCTATTCTTTCGCCTAGCTAGTTTGTCACAATGGGCCCAGTTTCGGGAACTAACATTGGGTTTGGAGATGCACGATAATAATTTCAGCGATTCAGCTGCAACAACTCGAGAATTGCTAGATTATGTCAAGTCTCCTGCGCTCAAAACATACTGGCAACCGTCTTTTCGCTCTGGTGCCGACGACCCAATTGATTCAATTGAGCAACTAGGTAGAAACATTGTCAATGTTCATGCGCAAAATGCTGATGAAAACCGAAAAGGTTGTGGGTTAGCTGATGGTATTGTAGATTATAATGAAGTTGTACAAAAATTGGCTGATGTCGGTTACGATGGGTATTTAGAGGTAGAGTTTATTCATGGTGAAAATAAACTTTCTGCATTACAGAGAGATCGAGACTTTCTTGTTAGCTTGATTGATACCGTCGCTTACTCGCCTAACCAAAGTATTTAGCTGCAAGTATAATTTGTACTACAATGAATAACTCCAAAATTTTTGATCTTTCTCCTTACCCACTACTGCAGCAGATAGGACAAACCCCCCTAGTACAAGTTGATCTAACCAGAGACCAGTTTCCAGAGATCGAAGTTTATGCTAAAGCCGAGATGCTTAACCCAGGTGGATCAATAAAAGATCGACCGGTTCTTCGTATGCTAACTCAAGCGATTCTAGACGGCGACCTAACAAAAGACAAGGTGATTCTGGATTCCAGCTCTGGAAATGCGGGCATAGCCTATGCGATGATTGGAGCAGTACTAGGATATGAAGTTGAACTCGTTATACCGGAAAATGCCAGTCAGGAAAGAAAAAAACGAATGCAGGCACACAATGCAAACCTGGTATTTACCGATGCGGTACATGGCTATGATGAAGCACTAAGAGAAGTACATCGCCGTTATCATGCCTTACCTGAAAAGTATTTCATGGCTGATCAATATAAAAACGAAAATAACTGGCGTGCACACTTCGAAACGACAGCAGCTGAAATTTTGCAGCAAACAGAGGGTAAAATTACCCATTTTGTTGCCGGAGTTGGAACGGGTGGTACACTCACAGGTGTTGGTAGGCGATTGAAAGAGTTTAATCCTGATATTCAGATTTGCTCTATTGTCCCAGACGACTTCCCCGGTATAGAAGGTTTGAAACCCTTAGGGCAGCCAGAAGATATTGTACCAGAAATTTATGATGACAGCATAGTCGATGTAAAATTACCGGTTACTATTGACGATGCTTACGATATGTGTACTGAATTAGCACGTAAAGGTTGGTTCGTGGGGCAATCTTCAGGTGCCTACATGAAAGGAGTATACGATATCGCCAGAGAAATCCAAAAAGGTCTGATTGTTACCATATTTTGTGATCTGGGTGAACGTTACTTTAGTACTCGTTTATGGGATTAAAGGCAGAGATAATAGGAAACATATGGCAGAAGTACTTCCGTTTCAAGGTGTTCGATTCAATACAGACCGGATCACTAATCCAGAGAATATTATCGCACCACCCTATGATGTGATTTATCAATCAGATCGTATTACTTTAGAAAAACAGCATCCGAATAATATTGTTCGCCTAATCTTGAGTCAGCCAACTGATCAAGATACAGACCAGGATAATCAATATACGCGTGCGGCCAACAGTTTACGTAAGTGGTTACAAGATGGTATTTTGTTACAAGACTCTAAACCATGTTACTACATTTACGACCAGGATTTTATCACGCCTGATGGAAAAAACTATACTCGTCGAGCACTTGTTGCCGTGGGAAAATTACATCAGTTTGCTGACCGTGTGATTCTGCCTCATGAAAAAACGCTGGCTGCTCCTAAAGCAGATCGCCTTAATTTGATGCGTCAAACACACGCCCAACTAAGTCCAATTTTCTTACTCTACTCTGATCAGGAAAGAATAATTGAGCAGGAGATGGAAGCATTTACGCAAAACCACAGACCATTAATGGATTTAAGTGAGAAATTTGGCTCAACTCACCGAGTATGGAAAGTCGATGATATTACTGTTGGTCAGCGAATTCGGCAATCATTTGTCAATAAGTCATTATTAATTGCTGACGGACACCACCGATACGAGACTGCTCTGGCCTTCCGAGATGAGATGAAAGCTAAAAATCAGGATTGGTCTCTCCAAGATTCATGTAACTATGTAATGATGAATTTGGTTTGTATGGAATCTGACGGGTTGGCCGTACTTCCCATCAACCGACTTTTGCATAATTTAGACCCTGCTGTCATCCAAAAAGCACAGAATGAGATAATCAGTCGTTTTGAACTACAGGTTTTTGGTGATTTAGGCAGTTTGAAATCAGCTCAAGCGAAGTTAGCTGGTGTCAAACCATCATTTGGTTATTACACTGGTGGTAGTCAGTTTCAATTGATAATTGCACAACCTCCGAGTCAAACAGAATCAAGCTTGAATCGTTTGGATATTAAAATTTTACATGACCAAATCATCAAAAATATATTTGGTGTCGACACAACCGTTGCCGAAGATCAGAAAAAAATTAGTTATAAAGCCAATACAGAGCAAGCGATTGAATCAGTTGCGTCTGGTGAATTTCAAGTTGCTATTTTGCCTAACCCGACCAGTGTCAGTCAAGTGTACGATGTGGCATTGGAAGGTGAGACGATGCCTCAGAAATCTACATTCTTCTATCCTAAGCTTGCCACGGGTATTGCGATACACTTAATAAGCTAGGTACAGTAAAATTGGTAATGTATATTTGGAATTAGAAATTAAATCTAATTTGTTATCATTCGTTTCATTGGATTTAAGCAAGACGAACGGAAATTAGATTTCGTATTATAATCGCCTTAATAAGCCGGTCCCATCGGCGGGGAGTAATTCATCGAGTGAGAAAAGCAAATAGGAAACAGCGGTTTCATCAACGCAAACGAACTAAGAGTGCCAACCAAAATAATAAAAACAAGAAAAAGGTAAATCAAACCCAGACGACGACAGTCGAAGAACAAAGTCCATCAACTGACCAAAAAATTAAGGCTGAAGGTGCAATTCTAGAAGCATTACCAAACGCAACATTTCGGGTTGAGTTAGAGAATGGACACGAAGTTATGGCCCATATATCAGGCAAAATGAGAAAATATTTCATCCGTATCATGCCTGGAGACAAAGTCACAGTTGAGTTATCTCCTTACGATTTGACACGTGGGCGAATCACTTACCGAATTCCTTAAATTAGAGCTATGAAATAAACGTCAAACCACAATCAAATATCCAACGTAACCAAGAAGGCTAGTCTAGTCCAATGCGGCTATCTGCACTAACGGTTTTTGTTGACCCTCAACAACCTGAACTCGATCAACTTCAGGAAAAACTCCGTTCCATGCGCAAGCAGGTTATGAGAATGACAGTTGATCTAGAAGAATTGAATGTGGCTATTTGGAGTGTAGAACAAGAATACCAATTGCGCCTTTCTAGGGTTTACAGAGAATTGGAGGAAACTGAACTCTCCACACAACAATTCCAGTTACGCCTAAGATTAGCCAGAGAAGGAGTCGAAACTGGTGCAATCGAAAATAGAGTTGTAGATTGCTTTAAAAGTAGATGGGAACGACTGGATAACTTATATTCGCCTGACCCCAATGCTACGAATACTAAGAGTGGTTCAACCTCATCTGAGCCCTTTAATAATTCTCAACAAGAACAGCTACAACAAGTTTATCATCAATTAGCAAAAAGCTTCCACCCGGACAAAGCATCAATGAATCTCCCCGATTCCGAAATGATGGTCCGTATTAATCGAGCTTACGAAACGAATGATCTGAAAACGTTGCTGAGGATTCAAGAAGGCTCTGCCGACATAGCTTCCATGGATAAATCAGAATCAGTAATTGTTCAAAAAAAACGGATTGAGTGGTCTATTAGGAGAACAAAAAGATTTATTGGAGATCTCACAATTGAAATATCAAGAGTAAAATCTAGTGAAGGGTATCGATTGAAGACAACTTTTGATGATTGCCAGAAAAATGGGAAAGATCTATTTACTGATCTTGTTAAAGATGTACAGCGCAAAACGAATAGGGCTAAGCAACATCTACAAGAGCTAAAGCAAAAATTCAATCGAATTTTGTCAATCAAACGTAGGGTAGAAGAATAATTCACCATCGCTCTATCTTATTGACTTGTTCAGGTTAGGACTCGCCCTGTGCAGACAAAGAGTCAGTATTAGATATCGCAATTCTTTTCTTAAAAAGTCATGATAAATAATTTTCGTTGATCTTAGCATCTTTACTTAAACTTATTTACTTTCAACACACAGACAGGAATCTGCTACATGCCACGAAACAAGTTGACTTATCAGATTTTATCCAAATTTTTGAGCATGACTGCTCTTATTTTTGTTATCAGCCTATTAGCGGGTTGTGTCACAAAAGAAGTTACGCGACGAGCTGATTGGGAAACTGATTTTCACGATATTCACTTTGTCAATCACCGATTGGGTTGGGTCGTGGGGGATGCAGGACTTATTGTTCATACCCATGACGGTGGAAAAACTTGGCAGAGGCAAGAAACCCTGATTGACGGAGACTTCAATTCGGTATTTTTTGCAAGTGTAAATGAAGGATGGGCTGTTGGTTTTGAAGGATTAATTGCTCATACTGATGATGGTGGAAAGCATTGGCAGTTACAAAAAAGTGGTAGTTCTGCCAACTTTAACGACGTATATTTTGCCAACTCCAATGTGGGTTGGATTGTTGGTGAAGGTGCTGATGTCCTCTATACTCAAAATGGTGGCAAAGACTGGAAACGCTACTCATATGTAAGCGAATTTCCCCTGAATGGGGTTTGGTTCGCCGATAAATTTCGAGGTTGGTGTGTTGGTGAATATGATCGAATATTCTTCACAGAAAATGGTGGGCGCAATTGGCAAGAACAGAGTAATCGCCGTTCAGGTGAGCGAGATCGTTTGATAAATAATAACAAAAGTGTTTTTTTCCTGAATGAAAACGAAGGCTGGCTGGTTGGTAGCGACGGCTCAGTATTCCATACTACCAATGGGGGAGCTGATTGGCAAAAACAGGATAGTCGTATACCATTGATTAATGGTCATGTACGAGACACTATTAACGGTATTGACTTCGTTAATTCAGAAAATGGAATTGCTGTAGCTGATGTTGGCTTTATTATTCATACATCTGACGGTGGTGAAAACTGGCAGCTATGTGACAATATTACCGAAAACAATTTAACTTCCATTCAGTTTATTACAGACCAAATTGCCTATGCCGTCGGTTGGTATGGAACTATTATGAAGACAGTTAATGGGGGAGAAACATGGGAGATGTTAAGCGGTACAACAGCCAATGATTTAGAACAAGTTACTTTTGCAACTGGTGATGTTGGAATCGCCGTCGGTAAGCGCGGTACAATCACCATGACTCAGGATGGAGGGGAGACATGGACAGAAGTTGATTCGGAAATCTGGGATGATATCAATGGTCTCTACTTTGCTACTGATAAAGAAGGATGGGCTGTTGGTTCTCGCGGTATGATTACTCATACTACGGATGGTGGTTTGAACTGGGAACAACAGAAAAGTGGTTGGTGGTATGCTTTGACCGATGTTTATTTTGTCAATACTAAAAAGGGGTGGGTCGTCGGAGATATGGGTACTATCCTACATACCGCAGATGGTGGTAAAAATTGGGTTCAGCAAACTCCTGGCGAGTTCCAACAACTCAAGGGTGTCTTTTTTCTGAATGAAAAGCTGGGCTGGGCAATTGGTTGGCCTGGGATCTGTTTACATACTAAAAACGGTGGATTGACTTGGAATCAACAAACGACTGGTACATATAATGAGTTATATGGTGTCTTTTTTCTGAATGAAAAATTAGGCTGGATAGTTGGGCAATTCGGCGAAATTTTACATACTAAAGATGGTGGAGCAAACTGGAAGTTCCAACGTAGTGATACAGAGAATAATCTAAACAAAATTTTCTTTGGAGATGCTAATCACGGTTTAGCTGTAGGCGATGATGGTGTGGTTCTTACGACTACTTCTGGGGGGAAAAAATGGGACATTCAAGAGAGTGAAACAAAAAATGATTTATATGGGTTTGCCTTATCTCCTAAAGGTATGATCGCGGTTGGTAAAGGTGGATTAGCTATGAAATTTGCGCTGACCGAAGATCAAGAATTGCCGGTTGAACTCCCTCCTGTTGCTAGCATAGAAAAGATCGATGAGGTAAAAGCCAAAATAGAAGTTGAAGAAGTCGTTTACCACTGGGAAGTAATACGTAAAACAGATTGGCAAGTTGATTTGAATGATGTTTGCTTCACTGATCAACAGCGGGGTTGGGCTGTTGGTACTGAAGGGAGGATTGTTCATACTACCGACGGAGGAAGTACGTGGCAACCGCAATATAGTGGTGTCGATAATGATCTGCAGCGAGTATATTTTATTGATAAAGAAACTGGCTGGGTCTTCGCTCGAGGATTAATGTTGAGGACTGTCGACGGAGGCCAGACATGGCAGGTTTTGAGAGGGGCACTTCAAAACTTTAGAGGTGGTATTTCTACTCTTCAATTTCTGAATCGTCAAGAAGGTTGGCTAGGTGTGACACAAGGTCAGACACTGCATACGACTGATGGTGGCTTAACATGGAAAGTGCAAAGAAGTGGAACAACCACTCAAGCTATCAGTGATCTACACTTTATCGATAGTAAAAAGGGTTGGGCTGTTACTCCGCAAAGGCGGGATGGTGGATTTTTGCTACATACTACAGACAGTGGAAATTATTGGAAAATTCAAGAAAAAACGAATCAACCTGCTATTGCTGTTCATTTTAGCAACGATGGACAAAACGGTTGGTTGCTATTGGCAGATGCGTCATCTCTTTTGACAAGTAATGGTGGAAAAACTTGGAAAAGACAACAAACTGATTTTGAAGGTCGTATTAATCGTGTGTCATTTTTAAGCGATAAACAAGCTTGGGCATTTACCAATAGCCAGTCAATTATTATGACAAAAGATCGTGGTATATCTTGGCGAGAGTTGTTTCTTGACGGCCGCCCACCACAGGAAATTCAAGGACCAACTGAAAAAACAGATCAGGACAAGACACAATTCTCAATAGCGAAAAATGATGTAGACGAATTTCAGACGCTATTAGAAAAACGTGGTATGGAGAATAGCCGATTCAACCGAGTGGCCAGTAATCAGGTAGAATCATCAGAAAGAAGTCCGAAGAATAAAACGAAGGAATCTGATGTTGAAATAGATAAAGAGTTAATGGATACAGATGAAAGACCTATTGTACCGAATAGAACAAGTAATCAAAATTATGTGAAAGGCGTTTTTTTTCTAAACGAGGCCGAAGCCTGGTCCGTAGGAGAATCAGGAAATATTCATAAAACCCAAGATGGTGGTGCAACTTGGCAGAGAAAAAACGGGGGAGAACGATATGAAAATCTGGAAGATGTCTTATTTTTAAGTCAGAATAATGGTTGGGTGTCTGGTGAACAGGGGACTCTAATGGAAACGAAAGATGGGGGACACACTTGGCATACGCTCAACAGTGGTACTCGACAAGAGTTAGTAGGTGTTCACTTTGTAGGTTTAACCCCTAAGTGGGGTTGGGTCATGCGAAAGGACGGAACAGTCCATTACACAACCGATGGAGATAAATGGTCCCCGGGTAAGACACCGATGCGTCCACCCTTATTTGAAGAAGAACCTCCAACTAATTTTCGAATGAACGATGCTTCATTCGGTAAGTTCTCTGAGGGATGGGCCGCCGGTAGTGATGGCCAAATCATTCATAATCAAGATGGCGGTCCAATCTGGACTCCACAGCGGACCTCTACTGGTAAAGATTTAGTAGACATTGAAATGAAATTTGCCCCATTGGGCTGGGCTGTGGGACACTCTGGAATTGTTCAGCGGACAGTCAATGGGGGGCAGTACTGGAAACATCATGAAACTGACACTGGATATGATTTGTTTTCGGTTAACTTTATCAAGAAACGTGTTGGTTGGGCCGTAGGCCAATATGGCATCGTCTTGCGTACCAATAATGGAGGTTTCAAATGGGAAGCACTTTCCAGTGGAACCACTACCAATCTCAATAGCATAATTTCTCTCTCTGAACAAGAATTATACGCTGTTGGGGATAGAGGATTAATCCTATACTCTTCTGATGCGGGTGATACTTGGCAACAACAACATACTGATATAGATAATGACTTATATACCATAGTATGCTCAGAAGACAAAAATACGTTATGGATTGTTGGCCAGTGGGGGATCATTCTCAAACGTTCTCTTGCGCCACAGCTATCTTACCGAAAAGGTAATAAATGATGTGGTTATTCTAGCAAAAGACCTATGGTTGTGTGTTTTTCAATTCCTTCAGCTTAACTCGAGATCTTTGGTTTCCACTTAATAATTTTCTCAAGCAGGGATCTAGCCGTAGACTTTTTTTTGGGATCAAATAAGTAAAAAGTATTTTTTAGGCAATTATACATATGAAATTAGTAATGATTAGGTCAAGAATAGCCTTTTGGCAGTTATCACTCTTATTTGGATTGATGATCGGTACTAAGTCCATTGCTGTTGAACAACAAAATTGGTATGTTGCAAAGGCTACGGAAATACCAATAATTGACGGAAAAATTACTGATGAAGTCTGGAGCTATGCGCCCACTTTGATGTTATCTATCCAAAAGTCGATGGGCAAGGATAAAGGAAAAGAAACTACAAGACTTCGACTTCAGGCTGTTTATACGGATACAGAACTAGCCATTCTGGCTATCTGGGCCGATGAGACAGAGAGCCGAACCTATAAAACTTGGGTTTGGGATACAGCCAAATCTAGATACAAAAAAGGGCGTGATTTGGAAGATATCTTCTCTGTTGGTTTTCCAATAAGTGGTTCTTTTACTGGTGACATGTTGTCCCCGATAGAAGTTGAATGGGACGTTTGGCATTGGAACGCAGCACGTACAGATCCTTCTGGTTACGCATTTGATCGTCGTCATCTTCACACATTTACGCAACCCAAAGGAAAAGCCAAACAAATTTCGATACCTGGAGGGAAAAAAATCTGGTTCGCGAATCCAGCTGATCAAGGGTATCCATTATTTTCTTCTCGACCAAAACCTAGAACCTTTGAAGGTCAAAGTGTTCCATCATTTTTGGTTAATTTGCCGACACACAGTCAGGCAGATGTACAGGCGAAAGGGATTTGGGAAAGTGGCCGATGGCAACTGGAGTTGAGGCGTAAATTGGATACGGGACATTCAGATGATCTTGCATTCACTCCTGGTCAAATTTATCCTGTAGCCATTGCAATTTTTGATCATTCCGAGGGAGGAAGACATGGCTCGTCATCAGTAGTGAAGATGAACTTTAGACAATAAAAGAATTCTAGACTACCTTTCCAAAACCAGAAAGAAAAGATTAATAAGGATTAAAAATTCTGTTCAAGGAAATCATTAATCACCTCGTTTGGTAGAGGCATACTGACCGCATTTACATTAGCTTCTAATTGCTGACGGTTCAGACTGCCAATTGGATTTCCATGTACTCGCAGGTCGAGCATACAGAATTGTAGAGCAACAGCGAGAAGGCTGGTTTCACGCTTCAAGCACCACTCACGCATCTTTGTCGCGCGTTGAACTTCTTTATCTTTGGGATCTCTGTCGGATAAATCCATTCCCGTTAGTAAACCACGCTTAATCGACCAACCGTTTAAAACTCCAATATCATTCTTTTCTGCTAATGGTATGATTTTATTAGTGGCAGTTTGACCGAAAAGATTAAAATCATTGAAAGTCAATAAGACATCAAGTTCACCAGTTTCGATAGCTTTCAAGTGAAATTGGTGAGGATTCATAGCATAGCCGATATTATGACTTAGACCACGGTCTTTCAATTTCAATAATCCGCAAAGAGTCCCATTTTTTTTAATCGTAGGATCAACCTCGCGAGGGTCATGAATCATAAGTGCGTCAAAATAGTCGGTTCCTAGTAGTTCTAGCTGCCTCTCAGCATTGTCAATAGCATACTCAGCTGAATAGTCAACATCGTTATGTTGGGTATAATCAAGATGATCCCACTCATATCTACGCTCGCAACAAACTCTTGCAGAAATAATTATGTCTTCTCGATGAATAACACCCTCTTTCAAGGCAAGTCCTAATTTACGTTGAGAATCTCCATAGCAAAGGGCCGTGTCAAAGTGGTTAACACCGATATCTACAGCAAAACGAATTAGTTCACAAGCTTCATCATCGGAAACAGATCCAAAGTGGTTACCAAAACCCTGTGTACCGAATGGTATTACTGGAATTGAAATTTCACTTTTACCCCATCGACGACGGGGAAGTTCAAAAGACTTAGACATGGTTACTCCTTTTATTTATTGATAGTTAATATCAAAAGCCTAGATGTAAACAGAATGCGTATATAGATTTTCCTAAGGCTTGTTGACCAAGTCCACTTCAAATATTGAATCGTTTATTAAATAGAATATCAATTATACTACTAGCCAGTTTCTAACCGAATAATTGATGTATTGGTATTATTAGTACTATGAAGGCACTCAGCCTTGATCGTCAATTTCCCAGTCAGACAACCCTAATGGTAATGGCTGAGGTTGTAAACAGGTACTACTCAACTCTATATGTTGGCCTTCAGCTGATGCTTGGTGTAGAGCATGAATGACTTCGATGACATGATACCCCATTTCACCGCTAGCCCTTATAGGACGTTGGTTTCGAACTGATTTAGCCATGTCAGCAACGCCAACGCCGCGTGAATTCTGATTGTAGCTATAATTGCATTCGACCTCAACAAATTCATTCTTTGAAGATGGGCGAAAATAGATGGGACCTCCAAAATTGTTAGGATCAATGCACCTTAGCGAACCTTCTGTTCCATAAATCTCAATGTGCGGTAGATTCGTGGAGTGAACATCGGAGCTAACGAGAATTGTACCAACTACACCAGAATGAAAATCCATTATTCCAGCAAAGTGGGTTGGGGTTTTGACTACGTCTTTGAATTCTCTCTTTTCTCCCCATACGTTTCTAGTTGAAGCTGTAACACGACGAATTGGTCCCAAAAGGTGGATTAGAGCATTCAAGTAATAGGGGCCACGATCAAAACTCCATGTTACACCGAAGTCGTAAAAGTTGGTACGATAGAAGTTGACATACTCAGTTGATTTTGCTGTTGCATTGGCTATTTGTGGCTGACGAAAAGCCATTAAACAAGCAGAAGCAGCCACTGGCTGGCCAATATTTCCTGCATCAATGAATTGGCGTGCAGTCTGCCATGCTCCACCGAAAAATGTGTCGGGCCCACAACCGATGTATAACCCTTTCTTATTAGCGAGTGATAACATACTTTGTCCTTCTTCTAGATGGACAGCCATTGGTTTTTCGTTATACACATGCTTTTCGGCCTCTAATACGGATAATGCGACTGGGCCATGGGCACTATGTGGCGTTAGATTAATTATCATTTCAATCGCAGGATCGTCTAATATTTCGTCAACTGAACATGCCTTGTTAATTCCAAATTCATTGGACCGATCCTGAGCTGCATCAGCACGCTGATCAGCTACAGCTATAATATCAAAGGCTGAAAAATTTCGGCTGTTTTTAAGATAAGCAGTACTAACCATACCACAACCAATAATACCAACAGAAGTTGCACCCGAAGATATATTTTTTGACATTTTTATCTTCTCCTAACCATAAAACTTAGTATGAACAAATGTTATTGTAGATCATCAGCGATCAGTGTGTTTGTTTTTTTGACTAGGCACATTACTGAATGGAAATTTGTTTTGATTGTGTTAGTCAAACGAGTACTCGCTAGGTAATCAATTATCCTATATCAAAATAGAGATGAATGTGAGTCTTCTATCATAATTTACTTGGCATTTAATAGATGTTAATGTACAAAGACGGATGGTATGAGATTTTTTAAGAGGAATATAAATTTGACACATCATTTTAGACAATTAGTGAACCTAATTGTATTGATAATAAAAAGGTTAGAAAAAAAAATATCACGGACGCATGACGGAAGAAAAATATTGGGTAACCTACAAAAAAAGCTATTATCCAAAGGGTTAAGTCATAAACTACCGTCCCGGTACCAGCGACCTGAATTTCGTTCAGCTAAAGTTAGCACTAGTCGATTAAAAAGAATAAAAGACACATGAAAGGTCTGACATCCTTAGGGCTTAAGGTTTTTTTATAATAAAAATTGGATTTAAAAGAGCCCTTCTTTATTTTATGGATCTTGAATTATCGATGAGTCGATTTTCCATGTTCTAGCCACTGGATCATGTCTAGTGGGTAACGTTTTTTCACACTATCATAAAACTGAATTGATTCCACAGAAAGAAAATCCCGCCCAAAACCATCTTGACCACTATGAAAGAATCTGTGATCTGATTGCCAAAAATTTTGGATACTGTTAGGTGCTAGATTGCTAGCATTTTCCTTCATATAATCAAAACTAGCAAAGGTCGATAGCCAATTACAGATTTCCATTGTAATATCTATCTGTAAGAAATGAGCTAACTTCGATATCTGCTTGGCTAAATTAGATTTCAGATCACTATAATGTAGCAAGATAACATTTGGTAAGGTTTTGGCTTGCCAAAAGGTTTCAAAATGATGCCAGCCAGTACTTTTTGCTATTTCTTGTTGAAAGTATTTGTCTGGATCGGCCGAAAAAGGTGCTTTTAATTTTTGACCTAAAGATGCTTCAATGGCTGCTCGATCTGAATTTTTGTAATGATTGTAAAGAGAGAAAAACTGGTCTAGTGGATTTCGACCGACAAAAATATAACTTACATTATCAAAATAAGGTATTCCATCAAATGGTGTATGGGTTTTGATAAATCTCCGATGAGTCTGTGCTTCATACTGAGCAAGTACTTGTTCAACTGACTGTACTTTTTGATCTAGCCACGGAGAGATTGTCCCTAATGGCTGATCCAATTTGGCACTTCGGAAAATTAGCAAAGCACAAATCATCTGTGTCCAAGTCGTTCCGGATTTCGGAGGAGTAGAAATTATAATATCGTTTGGACGAAGTTGAAATATTCTCCATCTTGAGCTGTCTGCCATTGGGCTTTGATAATCAATGATTTGCTGCCCATTAAAGTTTAACATCTTGCATATCCTCCTTTTTGAGTTTATTTGGCTTGCCAAACTGCTGTACCACTGTGTTGTATTTCCGATTGTAAAATATCACTCATCTGACGGAAGAGATCAGGTTCAGTATGAACTATATTATGTGATTCTTGAGGATCTGCACTAAGGTCATAGAGCTCAAGTGGTTCAAAAGGACTATTATGCAATAGTTTAATGTTACCTTGTCTTACAGAATGCTGATTAAGACCTAGAAAAGCTTGCCCTCCTTCTTTTCGAACCCAATAAAGGTTTCGTTCGGATAAGTCTTGTCGCTCACCTCGAAGGGTAGGAAAAATGGACTTACCCTCAATATGATGACCTATTTCAATATCCGCTACCTGACAAATTGTAGGAAAAAGATCCATCAACATGGCTACTTGAGTTTCCACTTTTCCTGGGTCAATCTGGCTTGACCACATAGCACAGGCTGGAACACGAATACCACCTTCGTACATTTGCCCTTTTGCGCCACGTAAAATCCCGTTAGTTGCTCCAACATTCAACTGACCACCATTATCAGAAGTATAAATCACCAGAGTATTTGATAGCTGATCTGTTTTTTCAAGTATATCCAAGACTCGACCAATGCCTGAATCCATATGTTCAACTAAAGCCGAATATCGAACTCTTTCTTCTGAAGCCTCAGGTTCACGTTGTCGTACTCGTTCAATCCAATCAGCTGGAGGTTGAATTGGTGTATGCGGTGCATTATATGCTAGATAAAGGAAAAATGGTTGAGACGTGTGGTATTGGCTTTGAATGAATTCGACAGCCCAGTCAGAAAATAGGTCTGTAGCATGTCCACGGGGGTCAATATTTTCTAGATTTTCCCTCATATAGTTTTGATTATGCCTTAGATGTGTATAGTAGTCATCCATCATATCACCAAGGAATCCATGAAAGTGATCAAATCCCCGACGACAAGGATGATTTTCGGCTTCTAACCCCAGGTGCCATTTACCAATGAGGGATGTATTATACTCGTTTTGTTTTAGGAGTGATGGTAATGTAACTGCGCTTGGACTAAAATAGCCCCAGCTGTTTTCGGGGTGGGTACGAATAACTCCAGGCACACCAACCCTATCGGGATAGCGACCCGTCATAAGAGAAGCTCTACTGGGTGAACAAACTGAAGAGTTTGCATAAAATTGGGTGAGCCGGACACCACCCTCAGCAATACGATCAATATGGGGTGTTTGGATATGTGGACCATCATGAACAGAAACATCCCCGTAACCATGATCATCAGCTAAGATAAGTACGATATTAGGTAAACTTACCATTAATCGAGTCCTTCCTATAGTATTTAGTAACTATTTCTATTCTCTGGACTATAATAACCTTGATTTGTGAAATCAATCAATATCCGATTTAGCGACTTAATACTCGTATTAGATTAGTCTTTCCTAGTTTAACATTAGCCAATTACCATTGGTGTCTATTATTTGACTCCAAAATCAAGATAGAATAAAAAAGAAAATGTTATTAGCATCTGCCTATATTAATTCAGACGAAATATTGACAGCACTTCATCGTTTTGGGTTTTACTGTAAAATTCTACACAAAATAATAGTTACAAGTGAACAAGAAAATCCGAATGCCTTTATCTTCTCGTACTTCACTTTGTTCAGCTATTATTTTGTGTAGAATTCAAAACCGATGCCGGAGGTAAAACAGTGAAATTATACACTGGTTCTCAATGGATATTTAGATTAAGTGATCATGAAAATCCAATCAAAATATACTAAAACATGTAAGAACAGAAGAAGAAGCAAACAGTCGATAAATCGGACTGGCTGCTATTTCATGCCATTTAGACAAGAAATCACTGTCGGCTTCAATAAGAAAGCAGCGAAATTATTGAGCTTTGGCTATTTGGACTCGGTTGGGTCTTTTTACGTGATAAACGTGAACTTGGTTGGTTTTAGCAGGTATACTTGGGGAGGTAATGTCAACATAGATTTGGTCTTCAAATACCTTCACCGGGTAGGTCGCGATTTGACATTTTTTGGGCCAAATGCACTGGCCGGTTTTCACATCAAATTTCCACTGGTGAATTGGACAAACAACAACATCGTTTTCTAATCCCCCAGCATGAAGTACCCCCCCACCATGTGGACAGGTATTATCAACTACATAGAATTGCCCATCAACATTATGAATGCCTAAAAAATGCCCTTCGACCATTAAGCCAAGACATTGACCCTCTGGTACTTCATCTGTGCCAATTACCTCGATAAAGTTACTAGCTGGCAAGGTTTTTACTAATTTTGTCCCTTTCATAATGGTAAAGGTCTCAGATCAAAAAATGTCGAAACAGATATAAAAATGCGATCTTATTCTTCATATGATATGATTATGAAGGGAAGGGTGCCATAGCCAGTGGTTTGGTCTAAGGCACCATTATAGTAAACTCCCTTTTGATTGAACACCTATATAGAAGGAGGCGACCATGAGAGGTCACCCTGAAATTATAAACGCCCTTAATGAAGTCCTTTGCGCTGAATTGACAGCTATCAACCAGTATTTCGCTCACTCAGAGATGTGTGAAAACTGGGGGTACAGCCGTTTGTACAAAGCCATACGAAAAGAGTCTATTGACGAGATGAAACATGCTGAAAAAGTCATCGCTCGCCTACTTTATCTTGGAGGTATTCCTAATATGGCTCGTTATTTCGAAATTCGAGTCGGCACCAACGTGCAGGAAATGCTAGAAAATGACCTAGCTCTCGAAGAAGAAGCAATAGAACGGCTGAACACATGTATACAACTCGCACATACCCACAAAGACTTCGGTTCATCAGAACTCTTGGAATCAATACTCTCGGACGAGGAAGAACATATCGATTGGATTGAAGCCCAACTAGATCAAGTCCAACAAATTGGCATTGGCGGCTACTTGGCGCAGCAAATCAAGTTAGACGACGAGTAATTCTACTCACTTCTTCAACCACCTATCTCCATTAACTTAGCCGGTCTGAAACTTCAGACCGCCCTGAATTCCCCAGTGAGATTGAGACCCAGTTTCAATTTTAACTCGCTTCCTAAAAATTATCAAGTTCTTTCTTTCCTAGTCAGTATATTTTTACTTTTTAAGCTTCAGAATCTTCTCAGGCCAACAAATACGAAGTTAAGGTTTAGGTTGACTGAACCACTTTTGGTAGATTTTTTGATATTGACCATTTTCTTTTAATTTTAATAGTGCCTGATTAATCTTCTCTCGAAGTGAACTATTGGCTTGTAATGCAATGGCGTAATGTTGCGCTTCAAATATAGGTCCTACGACTCGAGTTTGGCCTTCGGAACGAGCATAGTGTTGCAGATTTGGCGAGTCGTATACAACAGCATCAACATCTTTATTGATCAGCTTTTGACAAGCACTATCCACCCGATTAGTCAAAATAATGTTAGCTCCAATGTTCTCCAAGACATTAACACTAGTAGAATCGCGCACAGTTGCAACTCGCCGGTTATGCAAATCAGAGGGGCTTGTAATATCCGCCTTCAACTTCTCCATTGTAATAGCAGAACTAAATTCGGCTGTACAGTAAAGAAAGAAGCCAATTCCAGTATAAATGACAACTAAACCTATCAATCTTCCAATTCTGTTTTTTGGTACTTTATCTCCGTATCCGACAGTTGCGATAGTTACATGTAGCCACCACGTCCATTCCCAAATATTAGCCCAATAAGTTTCACCTTCCTCTCGCTCAGCCCACCAAACAAGATGTGAAAAAACTAACGTAAACATCAGCCAGATCCCTAGCACATTCAGAAATTGGGGTTTTAGGAATACGCCCAAAGATCTGAAGACACTAGGGTTAATTTGATTCCGAACCAAAATCTGTAATCCAGCTTCAATATATTGGTGAGAAAAATCAACTTTCCGTTCTCGATCTAGGGTGATCGTCAAACCCCCAATTGAGATATCTGATCGGTCTTCGACCAAGTCATCAAATAAATCTTTTAGTGTTTTAACAGGACGATAAACGTAAGAAAGATCAAGATCTTCAGCAATAGCCTGCCAAAGATCAATATCAAAACCAGTTGGAGTATGATTTGAATCTGGTAAAATGATAAAAGGCGGAAATGAGTTAACGCTAACCGTAATGGTCTTGTCAACTTGTTCTACATTTTCTATAGAAGTATCTGGCTCTGAAACACATGGAACACAGAAAAATAGGGCTGCCAAAAAGCATCCTGAGATTATCGACTGAAGCATGAATAAAGAAATTATTTCAATTGGCAGATTCGGCCATTGCACGCTCGTACATAGCTTTCATATAAGCAATAGTATAGGCAGTTCCGACTTGATTATTACTTCCCATAGTTGGTATGTGATCAGGAATCACTACTCCTTTAAATTCATATTGATGTAGAACTTTCATTACTTGGTACATATCCATATATCCATTGTCAACAAAGGTTTCAGTGAAATGGGGTAATGGTTGATCAACATTACGGAAGTGGACCTTGAAAATTTTCTCTCGATCAGCAAAGTAGCGTATTGAGTCGAGAATATCCATACCCATCAATTCTCCACCTTCTAGCCAACAACCAACACAAAAGCAAATTCCAACGTTAGGGCTGTCCGCAATTTCTAGAGCTCTTCTGTATCCTTCGAAACTACTGAAAATACAACGAGGAATTCCAGCCAAATATGGAACTGGAGGGTCATCCGGGTGAATACCGATTAAGACACCTGCTTCTTCAGCAACAGGAGCAACCTGTTTTATAAAATAAATGTAGTTGTCCCAAATCTCTTCTTGACTATATTCTCTTGTATGAGACAGTGGCATAGAAAATGTCTGCCCATTCCAATGTCCGGATTCTGCCTGGTTTAGATCGAAAGTACGAGCTGAAGCCCCGCCTCTTAGTGTTTTCTGACCAGTACTCCAAATTCCATTTCCCATATGTGCGTAGGTAGTATAGGGAATACCGGCTTTTCCCAAATTCCATAAATGTTGCTTGTATTCTTCAATCTTTTTATCTCGATTTTCTAAATTTAGCACAATAGCATCTTGGTTATGTACGTTTAAGTTCCCAAGGCCAAAAACTTCAATTCCATACTCTGCGAATCTGTCTTTTTGGTGTTGGTAATATATCGAACTAGCATTTGGCGCATCAATCCACAACACAGCATGACGTATTCCCATTTGTAATACGAATTGGAAATCAGCTTCAATGGCTTCCGGAGACATCTGGGCGCAAATTTTGATACCTGATTCAATTTTGCCTAATGGATTAATCATTTAGATTCCTCTGAATTACTACCAACAGCTAAAACATACTATGTTCAAATACCAGTATAATACTTAGTACCTGTTGAAGAAGACTTTGCTAAAATTTGCCTAGCTTTTTGGTAATCATCTTTTGTATTCATATTTAGAAAAATGTTACCAGATGGATCAAATCTGCCCCATTCAGTAAAAGGATAAATATTCAATTCGGAAAATATACGATGGACACTGAGCTTATTCTGATTAATTCTTGACTCTATCGTAGATGAGCAAGATTGGGCGTAGATAG
>Ga0163180_10000504_pt1 | contig 22698 bp, 16 predicted proteins | sample AtlANTMetagenome_2_FD_109647 | JGI IMG/M metagenome (GOLD analysis project Ga0163180, IMG submission 109647) | Marine eukaryotic phytoplankton communities from the Atlantic Ocean - Atlantic ANT 4 Metagenome | ecosystem: Environmental > Aquatic > Marine > Oceanic | place: North Atlantic Ocean...
AAACTTTATAGACGCGGTGCTGTCGATTCCCTTTCAGTGGATTTTCGGAAGCCCGGGCTATTACGCCGTGTTCGTGGGTGCGCTTTTTGCGGCCAACACCGTGGCTTTTCAGTCGCTTTTGCGCACCATAGGCGTGAGCTCAGTCGCTCGGCTGTTCGGTACTTTGGTGTGGATGGTCAATCCCTTTGTTTTCCACGAACTGATTTGGGGGCGGCCGACCCAGGCTTTCTTGCTCTTTAGTCTTTTGGCCCTCCGCACTTTTTGGAAGTTGCACCAAGACCCCCAAACCAAGACCGCACTCGTGCTGGGACTGTGGGTCGGGCTGCAGGGCCTGACGTACTGGTACGCAGGCTATTTCTTGGCCTTCGTTTTGGGGTGGCTGGCCTTATGGCTAGGACGAGAGGCTGCTGTACGGGTGGGTCTGGGGAGACTGCTGAAACTGTATGCCGTGGGGGCCGCTACCTGTGGGGTTGTACTCGCTCATGCCGTGTATCGGATTTTGGCCAAGGCGGATGGCGGCAGCATTCCGATGGAGGCCATATCGAGCGGCAATTGGCTGGTGCCCGATACGCTCCCCAACTACGTCGGCGGCTTTATTTTGGGCTACCAGATTACCGAAGGGCACGGCTATCCCATGATGCAGAGTTGGTTGTGGGCGCCTTTGCTCTTGGCCGTTGCATTCTTTGGCCGGAATCGGAAGCTGTGGTTGGGTGCCGCCATCCTGACGCTGGCCGTGGCGACCGGTCCAGAGTGGACCATCGGTGAGACCCTGTTTCGGATGCCCCAATACATGGTGCTGTACCACATCCTTCCCTTCTTTGAACGGTTGTGGTTTCCCTACCGAATCCTGGGCTTCACCTTCATTGCACTCTCTGTGGCGGCAGCCTTGTTGTTGGACAAACACAAGGCGAGCCGGTGGGCGATTCCTGTGGCTGGCGCCCTGTGGCTGGCAGGGGTCGCCGAATCGGTCCAGCTGAGAGTCATGCCCTTGATGACCACCGATGTGACCCCATCTCCCATTGCGAAGTTTATCCAAGAACAAGGCGGGCCCGTGCTGAATGTGCCCTTCGACTCTGGGGATGCGTCTGTGGTGTTGCAAATCACCCATGAGCAACCCATCTTGAGCGGTATGGGTGAAAACTCCTCCTACTTCAAGCCAGCTGAGCACTTGGACCGCATGGAGAACAACAGTTTTCTTCGCTATTTGGATGACATCATTCTTGAACGCGAAGAGACCCAAACGTTCACAGCAGAGGACCGGGCCAAGATTGAAGCCCAGGGTTTTCGCTGGGTGGTGTTGTATCGAGAGCAGGTGCTGGCCACTCAGACACGTTTTTTCAATGACTCGACCGATGCCGCGGCGGCTCAAACCACCTTTAATGAGATGCAACCCAAGACGGCCTATGACGTACAACGGGAGTTGAGCGAACACTTCGGTCCGGCCTTGATGGTGGATGGGCCGTATGTCTTGTGGGACTTACAGAACCCACAGACGATTTCTTGCTGCGCAGATGAATACGACTACATCAAAGGTTGGAGAGAGTCGTCCAACCCCCACTTCGAAGCCTTGGAGAAGCTGGGTCGGTCGGACAATAAAATCGACACTCAGTCGGACTCCAACTGGCTCGATCCGAGCAAGGTGCCACCGGAGAATATCCCTGCGCCCCCTCATGGCCGGGCAGAAGGCCTGCCTCCTCGCGGTGGGCCCAATCCGGGTGCGCTTCCGCCTAGGGGACCAACTCCCGCTCCTTGAGCACTCCAGCGATGACTTCTGCCATCAATCGATAGCCTTCCTCATCGGGGTGTCCGCCATCGAAAAATAGCGGTTCCCGCATATTGGGACGCTTCTCGAAGGCGGCGAGCACCTCTTTGGCGATGATGGCGGGTGGGATGCCGAAGAAGTTTTCTTGCTTGGGCACTTCCGGTGCGACCGCGGACAGAATCTCTTCCCCTTCGGCCGTGGTCAGGATCTGATTGCCATCGCGAGTCTGCATGGTGACCAGCACCTCGCCGGGTTTGGCGCCTTGATAGGCCTTTTGTGCTTTTCGGAAGGCGTGGGTCAGCCCGATCACAGGGATGGGGTCGAGGGCGGCCGTCACCGCAGCCACATCAGCGGCGACGAAATCTGCAGAACCGGCATAGACGTCGATCATTTCGGGGATCTGGAGGTCGAAGGTCGATAGCGCGGGTAAGGCCACCACGAGTTGAGCGTCGCCAGCCACTGCAGACAGGGCCTTCAGTTGTTTCGCGAACTCCGCCGCCGGATCCTTTTCGGGGTAGGGCGGCCGCAGCGAATAAATCACGATGTCGGGTTCGAGTTGGGGCAAATACTTCTTGGCCCATCGCACCATTTGACCGGTGATTCCCGCAGGTGCCGATGCGTTGACCACTTCGACGCCGAGCAGGCTCGAGAGGTGGGCAGGGTAACTCTGCTCGTAGGTAACACCCCATCCGAAGCTTTCAGACGCGCCCATCGTCACAATCCGAAAACCGGTTTTTCGGCCCACATAGGTGTGGTTTTTACCCGCCATACTGTCGGGAATGCGAATGCCGTTGGTATCGGTGCTGATGGTGAAGGAGCGTCGTCGTTGGAACCCATCACCAATGGTTCGACTCCGGACCTCATCGATGTTGTGCGGGCGGTTGGGAACAGCGGTTTCTTCGCTGTTCAGATTGGCTTTTAGACCGAGGCTGATGGAACCGATGGGAGCGTCGAGGGCGGTTTCCGGATCTTCTACGGGACGGAAGCCCACCTCGGGCGCAGCCGCATCGAAGATACCCGCCTGATTGCGCTCTACCTGTTTTTGGTAGGCATCCCAGACCACCCAGACGCTCCCGATAGCCACCAGGCCAACGAGCCCCCAGAGCAGCCTAAAGGCAATGGGATTGGGTCCTTCTTCTTCTTCCGTTCCGTTTTCCATCATCAACCTCTACAGAGCAGCGTGCTCATGGATGAAAGTATACTGCGGTGGCGTGAGGGTCCACCTGTGGCGTTGTGGCTGGGGTTTAGGGAGGACCTTGTCCAAAATCGAGATCGAACTCGGGTCGGAACTCTCGTCGCTTACGGCAGCCTTCAGCCGCACAGCCCGCAAGATCAAGCTCCGTTGTGGGGGCTTCAGCCAAGCTTGGCGCACTTCGGCCCACCAGCGGGCCCACCGTCTGACCGATCATCCGAGCCAGGGCATCATGACCTTCAATCGTGAGGTGATTCGAGTCCAGAAACCACGCCGACGGCGCCAATCCGCCGCCCACTTGGCGGGCCAGGCTGTCCACGTCCACCAGGCTCGCTCCCGTTTCCTTGGCGACCTTTCGAATGATGTTGTTGAGCGGCCGGTCCGCACGCGCGGGCAGCGGGTCTTCGTCCCGGAGGGTGTCCAGGGTGGATCGGTCTCCTTCACGGCGGGCTCGGAGCCATTGGAGGTCTCGGCAGCCTGGGCTCATCGCCTCTGCCGCCGCGATATCGGCCGCCCTTAGATTGGCCACGGGTAGCGCTTCAGGGCGCAAGGCCGGAAAGCCTGCCCGTCGCATGGCTTCGGGACAACTAAACTCCATGCTGGGCGCCACTGCGTTCGACATCAGTGTGGCCACCACCACCGAGACCCCTTGGCCTGAGGCTTTGGCGATGATGTGCCGCAATCGCTCCTCAAAGCGCCAGTAAATTTCGCTGCGCGTGTCGGCGTCGACGGTGTATTGCTTCTCGTTGGTTTCATTGGGAAGGGTCAGCGTCTCGGGACCTCGGAGTCGCATTTCGAGAGACTGAAACAAGCGGCTCTTCCGAAGGAGCGCGCGCAGAAGGGCCATGTGGACTGCGCTGGAGTCGCCATAGCGACCTGTAAACACCGCGTTTCCGAACTCGTTGTGCCCGGTGTATAGGACCAGCACATCGGGTTTAATCGACAGCACATCATCAAGGATGACGCCGATAGAGACCGTGTCCATACCGATGCCGCCAAAGTTCAGGCTTTCCATGGTGAGCAATTCACCCGCTCGGCCTGCGGCTTCTTCTAAGCGCGTGATGTCGCGACTGCCGCCATGAACAGTGCTCCCACCCAGCCAGATCATTCGCGGCTCTGAACCGGGGCGTTTGGGACCCACGGCCGGCTGTTTGCGGACGGTTTGGTAGTTCGCCTCGATGCCCGCATCGGTGCGTCGGATGAGTTCTTGCGAGCCATCGGGCAGGGCTGCAGCCAACTCCGGTGTGGGCGTACCCATCCTCACTCGAAGGAAGCGATCGACCTCCTCCTGATACGCGCTCCAGACCACCCAGATGCATCCAATGGCCACTACGAAGACGAGTCCCCAGACCAGCCGGAAGGCTATCGGGTTGGGACCTTGCTCGTCCGTTTCGTTTTCCATCGGTAACCTCTGATCAGCTTCGCGTTCGGCTCGGGGAGTATACTGCGGCAGCGTCGACTTTCACCAGTCGAGTCGCTGCCCTTGCTGCCGTTCCCAACGGGTTTGAAAAGGAGATGAGCCGGTACGGTATGGGCGGTTGAATCGGTTTCATTCAGGAGGAGTTTAGGGTACATTGTTCGCCGACTTTCATGCGTAAAACTTCCTCCTTTTTATTGCTTGCCGTGGCCCTGCCTTGCGTCGGGATGTCGTGCGCTGGCGAGGACAAGCAGGACTGTCGGGACGGGTACGCCCGAGACAATAAAGATCGATGCCATCCGATTACCGGTCATGCGGAGGGTCACGACACGGGAGAACCCTCGCTGAATACGCCCCCCACAGGACCTGGCCTCGTGATTCAGCCAGAGGCTCCGCGTGCACAGGGCCTTCCGTTGGTGTGTGGCATTGGGTCGGAGAGCGTCGATACCGATGGGGATTCGGTGTCGTATACCGTCGCCTGGACCCAGAATGGTGCAGCCGTTGAGATCGATGGCTCGCGTCACTTGCCGGGTGACATGGTGGCCAGTGCTCGGCTGATGGAAGACGATGTATGGGCGTGCACCGTGACCCCAAACGATGGGGTCATCGACGGCCCTTCGTCCACCGCTACTGTCACCATTGACGGGGGCTTTGATGGATGGGATGAGCAGGTCATCTCGTTGAGTGACGCGGACTACACCATCACGGGGGAATCCGAGGGTCGGGTGATGGGTGCGACGATCGCTCCTGCTGGCGACCTCGATCAGGATGGGAAAGCCGATTTCATCGTGGGCGACTACTGGTGGGTCCGGTCCGAGACCCGTTTGAATGCGGGCAAGGCCTATGTTTTTCTGGGTGCGGACCTGGGGGCGAGTTCGGATATTTCAGCCGCGGATGCGGCCTGGGCCTTTGAGGGCGAGACCGGCCGACTGGAGGCCGACCCAGATTGCGAACCCGGTGATACCGGCGAGCGCTGCGGTGGCGACTGGGTAGGCCATGCCTTGGCGGGAGGAATGGACGGCGATGGCGATGGGGTCGAGGATTTGTTGGTGTGCGCCTATCGAAGCGATGAGGGCGGTTATGACCGCGGCCATGTCACTTTCTTTTCGGGTGCCCACTTGGGTGAACGCGGCACCCGTTCGATGGCGGATGCCGACGTGAAGATATTTGGTGAAGTCGAAGGCGACCGGATGGGGCACAGCGTCAACTGGGCCGGAGACGTGGATGGCGATGGTATTGCCGATCTGGTGATGGGCTCTCACCTGCACTCTCCCTCCTCGGACTTACCCACGGCCGGGCGGACCTACCTCATGCTTTCTGGCAATCTGAATCGCGGAGAGGATTTGTATTTGTCGGATGTGGCCGACTACATGTGGGACGGTGAAGAGCCCGAGGACGAATCGGGCAAGCGAACCGTGTATGCGGGTGACATCGATGGTGATGGAATGGCGGACATTGCGATTGCTGCATTGCGCAATCAGGACAATGGGGCTGGAGACGACGTGACTGGAGAACGTCGAGGCAGCGGAAAGTTCTACATCGTCACCAGTAGCGACATCCACAGCACGTCGCCGGGAACGATCACGAATGTGGCCGATATCGGATTGGCCTGGATGGGTGAAGCCGGGGGCGACGCCTTGGGCTACGGCGTCGATACGATGGGTGACTTTGATGGCGACGGGCTCGACGACCTGTCTGCCGGCTCATTCGGAAACAGCGAAAATGGCATTTATGCGGGCAAGTCGTACGTCATTACCGGCGCGGATATGTCCTCGGATGCCACGCGAAGTGTGGCCGAGGCGTCCTACAATTTCATTGGTGAAGGGGATGGTGATTGGAGCGGAATGGGCGTGGGGTCCGCCGGTGACATGGACCGGGATGGATTGACGGATCTCATCATTGGCTCCATGGGTCACTCGCGGCCAGACACCGAACAGGTGGGCCGGGCCTATTTGTTCTACGCCAAGAATGTGTCCCCGGGGAGCCATTCGGTGACGGAGGCCGACCATATCTTTGACGGTGAGAATGCTTGGGACCAGGCTGGCTACCGCAATATCAGCGCCGGGGACGTGAACGGCGATGGGATGCCCGATCTGCTGATCAGTGCGTGGCAAGGGGATTCCCCCGGCCAACCCGGTACGTTGTACGTTATGCTAAATCCGTGATGAACCGTCCGACAGTTGCCCGATGGGTTGCCCTTCTCGCCTGGCCTTTGGCGTCTTGCGACTCCGAATTGAAACCCTGCATGGATGGATATGCCCGAGACAACGAGGGCCGGTGCCAGCGAATCTTAATAGATACGGGCGGGGCGCCGAGCGTGGATACGAACACCGCGCCGACTGCACCCTCGGTATCCCTTCAGCCAGAAGCGCCCCGGGCTCAAGTGGCCGACCTGGTTTGCCAAATCACGACCGATAGTGTGGATGTCGATGGAGACACGGTGTCCTATGCCTTTAGCTGGACCCAAAACGGGGAAGCTGCGGACACCGATAAGGTCACCGAGAATCCGGGGGATACGATTGCTGCGGACCGCTTGACGGAGGGTGACGTCTGGGCCTGTACGGTCACGCCGAACGATGGCTTGGTGGATGGCCCAGAGGCCTCGGGAACGGTGACAGTCCTTGTGGGCTACGTGGGTTGGGACGACCAGATTCTTCAACTGAGCGATGCCGATTACACGATCATTGGCGAAGAAAATGGCGGTTGTTTCGGGGCTTCCATGGCGCCTGCCGGTGACCTGGACCACGATGGCAAGATGGACATCATCATCGGGGATTACTGGTGGAATCATCCCGAGGAGGGTGCCGACGCGGGCAAGGCTTATGTCTTTCTGGGTGCCGATCTGGGCGCAGGCGGGCATATGTCAGCGGCGGAAGCGGCGTGGTCCTTTGAGGCCGAATATGGCCGACTCGAGGAGGATCCGGATTGTGAAGAGGCCATCGACGAGTTTGACCGCTGCGGCGGGGACTGGGTCGCCCACTCTGTAGCGGGTGGTATGGATGGCGATGGCGACGGTACCGATGACCTTTTGGTCTGTGCCTATAAAAGCGACGATCTCGGCTATGACCGTGGAAAGATTGCATTTTTCTCTGGTGGAAACTTGGGCGAACGGGGCATCCGGTCCATCGCGGATGCGGATGTTCAGATCTATGGTGAAGTCGAAACCGACAGCATGGGTCACAGCATGAACTGGGCTGGAGACATCGATGGGGATGGCATCAGTGAGCTGGTGACCGGTTCCGATCGGCACTCGGGTGTTGGTTTTTCTGCGGGCCGGACCTACCTCATTATGTCCGGTAAGTTGGAGGCCGGGACTGACCTGTATTTTCCTGACGATGCGGACTATATGTGGGATGGCGCTGTAGAGGACGATCAGTCGGCCAAGCGGAATGTGCATGTAGGCGACATTGATGGCGATGGCTTTGCGGACATTGCGACGGTCTCGATCAAGAATCAGGATAATGGCATTGGGCCAGAGCCGATGGGCGAGCGTCGAGGCAGCGGTAAGTTCTACATTCTGCTGAGCAGTGACATCAATGCCCAGCCGCGCGGGTCCCTGATGAGTGTGGAGGATGCCACCTACGCCTGGATGGGTGAACAAGGTGGCGATGCCATGGGCTACGGCGTCGACTTGATCGGCGATTTCGATGGAGATGGGCTCGACGATATGTGCGCGGGTTCCTTCGGCTACAACGGCAATGGAAATGATGCGTCGGGTAAGTCCTATGTCATCCTGGGGGCAGATATGAAAACCCCGGGTGTTCGCGTCTTGGACGAAGCCTCCTATGGCTTTGTTGGCGAGGGCGAAAACAACTGGAGTGGCTTGGCGGTGTCGCCAGCGGGCGACATGGACTTGGATGGCCGTTCGGACGTCGCCATTGGTTCGATGGGCTATTCGTCGCCCGACAAAGACATGGTCGGTCGGTCGTATTTGTTTTTCTCGCAGAATATCGAGCCAGGAACGTATCAGGTGACCGATGCGGACCACATTTTCGAAGGCGAGCGGGCCTGGGACGGTGCGGGCTATCGGACCCGAAGCCCGGGCGATATCAATGGCGATGGCTTGGATGATTTGCTCGTGAGCGCATGGCAAGGCGATGCGCCCGACGGTGCACCGGGACGTGTCTACATCATGATGAACCCATGATGAAAACCGCTACCCATTCTTTGCTGTCCACCCTGATGCTGACGGGTTTTATCGGATGCGTGTCCGAACAGAGTGATTGTCGTGATGGATATGCCCGGGACAACAAGGGAGGGTGCCGCCCGATCGTCGATGACGGGCCGCCTGGCACGGACACTCCTGACACGGACACTCCTGGAAGCAATACGGCGCCGACCGCACCCGCGGTGTCGCTTGAACCCACAGAACCTCGAGAACAAGGGGCGCCGCTGGTCTGCCAAATCACGAGCGATAGCGTGGATGTGGATGGAGACACCGTGTCCTATTCCATCGTCTGGACTTTGAATGATAGTCCAGTGGATGCCGACGTCGACACCGAGATGTCTGGCGATACTGTGTCGAGTGATCGATTGATGGTGGATGATGTTTGGAGCTGCACGGTGACCCCGTCCGATGGATTGACGGATGGCCCTTCTTCGACAGCCACCGCGACTGTTGCTCCTGGGTTTGCGGGCTGGGATGAGCAAATCATCTCCCTGAGCGAAGCGGACTACACGCTGGTGGGCGAAGAAGACGGCGGTTGTTTGGGTGGAGCCATGGCCTCGGCCGGCGACCTGGATGACGACGGCAAGATGGACATCATCGTGGGCGATTTTTGGTGGGACCATCCGGAGACAGGAGTGGATGCGGGCAAGGCTTACGTATTTCTCGGTGCCGACCTGGGTGCCAGCAAGCAAATATCGATTGCCGATGCGGCCTGGTCCTTTGAGGGCGAGATGGGCCGGATCGAGGACGATCCCGATTGCGAAGGCGACCTGGAAGACAATCACATCTGCGGCGGAGACTGGGTGGGTCACTCGGTGTCTGGAGGCATGGATGGCGATGGCGATGGCGTCGAAGACCTTCTCATCGTGGGCTACAAGAGCGATGATGGCGGTTTTAATCGCGGCAAGATTGGCTTCTTCTCGGGCGCTCATCTCGGCGAGCGAGGCACCCGTAATTTTGGGGATGCCGAAGCGATGCTCTACGGAGAAGCCACCGGTGACAGCATGGGTCACAGTGTCGACTGGGTCGGGGATATTGACGGTGATGACATCCCCGAGGTCGTGACCGGTGCGCATGGGCATTCCACAACAGGCGAAAAGTCGGGCCGAACGTATCTGATGATGTCGGGCCGATTGGCCGACCGTGGGGATCTGTATTTTCCCGATGTGGCCGACTACATCTGGGACGGCGAAGCCGACGGCGATGAGTCCGGCAAGCGCAACGTGGATGTGGGCGACCTCGATGGCGATGGATTGTCTGATATCGCCACGGTTTCTCTGCTCAATCAAGAGAATGGATCGGGCACGACCGCCACAGGTGAACGGCGCGGAAGCGGCAAGTTCTACATCATGCTGAGCAGCGATATCAATGCCACGCCGCCGGGCACAGTGACCAGTGCGACCGATGCAGCTTATGCCTGGATGGGCGAAGAAGGCGGGGACGCCTTGGGCTACGGTGTGGATGCCATGGGCGACTTTGACGGCGATGGTTTGGCTGACGTCTGTGCCGGATCCAGGGGCCACAACGCCAATGGCAACAATGCGGCGGGCAAGTCCTACATCATCCGGGCCACCGATATGCCCACCATGGGGACCCGAGTGATGTCCGATGCTTCCTACAGTTTTCTGGGTGAAGCGCAGGACGACTGGAGTGGGATGGCGGTATCGCCGGCCGGAGACATGGATCGGGATGGGCTGCCCGACCTGACCATTGGTGCCATGGGGCATTCCACCGACGATAAAGAGATGGCGGGTCGTGCCTATCTTTTCTACGCCCAGAACACATCGCCCGGCACCTATTCGCTGGGCGAAGCGGACCACATCTTCGAGGGCGAGTACCCTTGGGATGGTGCGGGATATCGAACCATGGGTGCGGGCGATATGAATGGCGATGGGTTTCCCGACCTTCTGATGAGCGCTTGGCAGGGGGATGTCATGGACCAGCCCGGCAAGATCTACGTGATGCTCAACCCGTAGAACCGATGGTTCAAGGTGTAGCTTAGGCGCGGTTTTCTCGATTACACAAAGGCGCCAGGGTCAGCTACACTGCCGGTGTATGCGGATTTTTCTCCTGGCCTTGCCGTCTCTATTTCAGGCGGCCTGTTCTGAAAAAATGGCGTCGCCGTGTCTTGATGGCTACGGCCGCGACTCCGAAGGTCGCTGTGTTCCCATCGGTTCAGAGGCTCCGACGGACATCGTTATTGGCGAAGTTTTCATTAGCCCGGATTCCGTTCGCACCAACGACTCCATCCAGTCGATGGTCGAGGTGGACGGCGGTACCGTCGATACGGGCTTGGCTTGGGAAGACTATCCGGTCCGATACCGGTGGTTTGTGGACGGTGTGGAAACGACGAGCACAGCCAACCACCTTCATGGGTGGAAGTATTTTGAAAAGGGCCAAGCGGTGAGTTTGGTGGTGGAGCCGCTCGAAGGAGAAGGGGGCGGGAAGCCGTCGAATACCATCATCGTTGAAAATACCCCACCTCCGACTCCGGGCGTGCGGGTGTCTCCGGATGAGCCGTTTGCTCGCGTCGATACGCTCCGTTGCGAGATTATCGGGGTGGGCGATTTCGATGAGGACACCATCACCTACAAGCTGGAATGGCGGCGAAACGGTGCGGCATGGTCCGCCTCGCTTCCACCTCGACCTCCGGACGATGGGGGTGGGTGGCAAAACCTGGATACGGGCGACCTGGATGTTGAGCCGCCGCCGGATCCCAGCGAGGTCAAGGCAGAGTGGCTGACGGGTGGGGATGAGTGGACCTGCGTGGTGGCGGCCTTTGACGGTGAAGATTGGTCCAATGAAGTCTCGGCGTCTGTTCGTGTGCAGGGCACGTTCTCGGGGTGGGATTCCAACACCTTTGATCTCGGTGAGTCTGATTACCGGCTTTTGGGGGAGACGGTTGGGGACCGCGCGGGAGCCAGTTTGAGTTTTGTGGGCGATGTCGACGGGGATGGTCGAGGAGACTTCTTGGTGCCCGCCTATTTCCGTAGTGAGACGGCGATGAATTCCGGCAAAGTCTATGTGGTGCGGAGCGCCGATTTGAGCGATGGGCCGGGGGATTACAACCTGGGCGACCTGCCCTATTCGTTTACGGGTCTGATGGAGACGGAAGAGGCCGGTCATGCGGTGGGACCCGGTGGCGACATCGACGGCGATGGTCTCGATGACATCTTGATCAGCGGGTATCGCTACGATGAGCCCGAAACCGATGTGGGTCGTGTCTACGTTGTGTTCGGAGGCAGTTTGACCGAACCCGGTGTCCGCTCATTGTCCACGGCGGACATCACCTTTATCGGAGAGGCCGAGGACAACCGGTTGGGACACACGGTGGGCTCCGCCGGCGATATGGATGGCGATGGTGTCGGGGACCTGCTTCTCGGTGCTTATGGTCACGCCTCTTTGGGTACGAATACGGGCAAGGTTTACATCGTCCCCGGGAGTACGCTGACCGAAACCGGCGAGCGGACGATGGGGGGCGACGAGTATATGTTCGTGGGTGAGGCCGAGGAAGATGCTGCAGGGCACGCCATTCGGACCGGATACGATGTGGATGGCGACGGTCTACAAGATGCGGTGGTCGGTGCGCGGGTTCACAGCACGGGCGCCTTTGAGGGCGGCAAGGGCTATGTCCTGCTTGGAAGCTCCTTGGGTTCGCCTGGAGATGTTCGGTCCCTCGCGGATGCGGACTTTGCGTACTATGGCACCCATGCAGAGGGCTGGATGGGCTATCAAGCTGCCGGTGCCGGGGATGTGGATGGCGATGGACTGGCGGATGTCATGTTTGGTGCCCACACTTCGGACTACAATCGCGGGCGCATCTATCTCATCTATGGGTCGAGTCTGGGTCCTACGTTGCAGGAAGCCGATGTCGCAGACGTGATGATCCAGGGGCAGATGTGGGCGGACCATGCGGGTCGAAGCATTGCGCCGGCGGGGGATGTGGATGGCGATGGCCGAGGCGATATTCTGATCGGGGCACGAAACGGTGGCGATCGGTATGGTCGGGCGTATTTGGTCTTGGGCAAAACCCTCAGTGAAGGGGTGTTTGACCTGGCGGACGCCGATATGCGGTTTTTGGGTGAGGAGCGCTTGGACGAGGCCGGCTACACGGTCAGCAGTGCGGGCGATGTGAATGCCGACGGCCTTGCCGATATTTTGGTCGGGGCATGGCAGGCGGAGTATTTTGAAGATGCGGGTGAAGACGCGGGTGCAGGCTTGGCCTACCTGATCATGGCGCCATCCGAATGAAGTGGGTGTGGCCATTCCTGCTTGGAGCGTGTTCGGGCTCCAAAGATGTCCCCTGTTTGGATGGATACGGCAAGGACAACGAAGGGCGTTGTGTACCGATTGAAGGCCGGGGCGGTGATGCGGATACCGATACCGATTCCGATACGGGTGATGACGTTGAGGTGATCAATACGCCGCCCACGGCACCCGGTTTGGGCGTGAGGCCGTTGAGGCCGAGGGCATCCGGAGCACCGCTCAGTTGCGTGGTGACCAGTGAGTCGGTGGACGTGGATGGTGATGCGGTGACGTATGCCTTTTCGTGGTCGAGCGATGGGGGCGACACGGTGGATGGCCAGACGGTGGAGGGGTCGCTTCTGACGGAGGACGCGGTTTGGACCTGCACGGTCATTCCGTCGGACGACGAAGAGAGTGGCCCATCGAGCAGCACCGAGGTGGTCATTGGCGCCGGCGCAGAGCCGTGGTCGGGTCTTCAGCAGTCGCTGGCGACATCGGACTATCTCTTTACGGGCGAACTGCCTGGAGATGGGGCGGGCGCACCGATTTCATCGGCTGGTGATGTGGATGGTGATGGCCGGGACGACTTGCTGATCGGCGCGTATTGGAACGACGAGACCGGAAACTCCGCGGGTAAGGCTTATTTGATTTTTGGGGCCAGTTTGGGAGCCAGTCGCGAGGTGTCGCTGACGGATGCGGATTGGCATTTTATCGGTGAGAACGGCGGCGGCGAGGCCCCGTGTGGCGACAATCCATCGGGCGTCGACGAGGCGTTGGAGGGTGAGCTATGCGACGGGGACTGGGCCGGTCATTCGCTGAATACGGCGGGCGATGTGGATGGCGACGGGCTCGCGGATCTTCTCATCAGCGTGTATCGCTCGGATGATGTGGACATTGAGGCTGGGAAGGTGGCATTGATACCCGGTCACAGCCTGAGTTCGGATGGCGGCCGGATGAGCTTGGGGGATGCTCCCATCAACTTTATGGGCGAGCAGATTTTCGACTATTTGGGCCATGGTGTTGCAGCGGGCGACATGGACGGCGATGGCTTGCAGGATGTCATGCTGGGCTCGTATGGGGCGGCGGATTTTGCGGGCCGGGTCTATGTGGTGCTCGGGAGTTCGGTGGATGCCGAGATGACCTTGGACGTAGGCGAGGCGGACTACATCTTCGAGGGAGAACAACCGGATGATGAGGCGGGGATCATCACGTCCTCGGCGGGCGATGTGGATGGGGACGGCTTGGACGACCTCGTTATCGATGCCATGTACAACAAAGAGATGGGCGCCTCGTACACGCCGACCGAGCGCAGTGGTTCGGGGAAAGTGTATGTGGTGACGGCGGCGGATTTGCCGGCGCCGGGCAGCATTATGGCGCTGGGCGATGTGGACCGCGCGTGGCTGGCCGAGGGAGATGGCGACGGTTTGGTGTGTGCCACGAGTCCCATTGGCGATGTGGATGGGGATGGCTTGGCTGACCTCATCATGGGGGCCTTTGGCAACGATGGCGGTGGGGAGAACTCGGGTTCGGCCTATGTGGCGACGGCGGATCAAATGACGGGCTCTGAGGCGCAGTCCACCGCCGATGCCAGCTATGTGTTTCGGGGTGAAGGCACCGAGGAGTGGGCGGGGTTTTCGACCGGGCCTGCGGGGGATGTCGACATGGATGGCCAGGCCGACATCATGGTGGGGTCCTTCCGCTATGCGCAGCCTTCCGAGATGAAGATTGATGTGGGCAAGGCCTACTTGGTGCGGATGGGTCTGCTGGACGGTCCGGGGATTTACAGCCTGGGCGATGCGCACGCGAGTTGGGTGGGAGAATACGAGGGCGATGAGGCCGGATACAAGGCCACCAGTCCTGGCGATATGAATGGCGATGGATTGCCGGACATTATCGTGAGCGGTTGGCAGTTGAATGTGCCCAGCGGTGGCGGAAAGGTTTGGCTGTTGCTCAATCCGTGAGTCGAGCGATGAAGCATCGACATCCAACTGGATGCGTGAGACGCGGAATGTCCTACCCTTAAGCGCGAGATTTACGCTGGGTCGGTTTTGGCTATTTGTTTGGTTTGATCAACAATATTGGCGTATTTATGTGCGCATATTCTATGATGGTCGTACGCGGATGCTTTGAGTCCCACACTGAAGTCACACGGTGACATCGGAGTCCTCATGACGGACAGTCTTGGTCTGAGAACCTTCTCGAGCATGGTGCTCTGCATACTCTTGGGCGTGGCGTGCAGCGAGAACTTGAAGAGCAGCGAGGACGACGGCTCAGCGGATGCCAACGAGGATCTCGACGCGGACCTTGGAACAGAGACAGGGATCGAAGACTCCGGCGGTGACGACACCGGGGGTGACGACACGGCCGATCCCGTTGACGGCGACGGGGATGGCTACAGTGCTACGGATGGCGACTGTGATGACACGGATCCAGCCATTCATCCAGAGGCCGAAGAGGTCCCTTACGATGGGATCGATCAAGACTGCTCGGGTGCCGATCTCACCGATGTGGATGGCGATGGGTTTGACGGGGTTGAGGCCGGTGGAGACGACTGTGATGACGACTCTGACAGCATCCATCCGGGGGCGACGGATGAGTGGTACGACGGTGTGGACTCCGACTGCGCGGGAGATGACGACTTCGATGCGGATGGCGACGGCTTCGCGAGCTTAGAAGGCGGCGGCGAGGACTGCGACGACTCCAACGCCAGCATCTATCCTGGGGCGTCGGAGGTCTGGTACGACGGTGTGGATTCGGACTGCGCGGGAGACGATGACTTTGATGCGGATGGAGATGGCTTTACGGTTGAAGAGGGCGATTGCGATGACACGACGGCCAGCACCTATCCGGGGGCCTCGGAGGTCTGGTACGACGGTGTGGACGCCGACTGCGCGGGAGACGATGACTTTGACGCGGATGGAGATGGCTTCATCGGCTTTGAGGCGGGTGGAGACGACTGCGACGACACCTCGGATAGCGTCTACCCTGGGGCACCGGACGAGTGGTACGACGGTGTGGACTCGGACTGTGGGGATGATGACGACTTCGACGCGGACGGCGATGGCTTTACGGTTGAGGCAGGGGACTGCGATGACACGACGGCCAGCATCTACCCTGGGGCGACGGATGAGTGGTACGACGGTGTGGACTCGGACTGTGCGGGAGATGACGACTTCGACGCGGACGGCGACGGCTTTACGGCTGAAGAGGGCGACTGCGATGACGCGACGGCCAGCACCTATCCGGGGGCCTCGGAGGTCTGGTACGACGGCATCGATTCCGACTGTGCGGGAGATGACGACTTCGACGCGGATGGAGATGGGTTTACGGTTGAAGAGGGCGACTGCGATGACGCGACGGCCAGCACCTATCCGGGGGCGTCGGATGCGTGGTACGACGGGGTCGACTCCGACTGTGCGGGTGATGATGACTTTGATGCGGACGGTGACGGCTACGCCTCGAGTGCCTATGATGGCAACGACTGCGATGACGGGCACCCGGATGTGTATCCATACGCCCTCCCATTTGATTACGGCGAGGGAACGTATTCATCGATCTACAGCGAGAGCCATGGAAGCAGTTGCAGCTTCTTGCCTGGGCCGCTTTCAGCGGTCACCATCACCGATAACGGAGACGGCACCTTTGACCTGACCGATGGAGAGACGCCACGGCGGTGTTGCTTCGATGCTGGATCGGCCCCGCTGTATCCAGACTTTGCTTGCGAGCCGGTCACCTCGACGGATGCGTTGAGTGGGTCGACATTGACGACCACCCAGAGGATAGGGGGCTACTGGTTTGAGACGGCGCCACATCGGCTGTTGCTGGTAGTCGGGTACGACGCGGACTGCGAGGGGCCAGACTGTGCGTCGGACTACCCTGGTACGAGTTCGTTTCCGTGTTCGGGATCGGGCTCCCAGGAACTCCATCCATAGGGGCAGTCTGCTGGACGGTCCGAGGATTCAAAGCCTGGCTGTTGCTCAATCTTTGAGGGTGTGTCGGGGTCAACTGAGCTAAATTGAGCGTATGGAGAGCCCTATTCTTGGTTTGGTTCCTCTCGGTCTGCATTGGCCGACTCTGGATCCATTTTTGTTTTGTGCGCATCACCTCGACGATTATCCGCCAGGAAATCAGCGGCTAGGCGTGGATGCAGTTGCACTTCGGGGCCGCAATGTGGGCAGCGACTTCACCTTGAGGGATGGGTGGCGCATGTACCATGGTCGAGAGGTGCCGGGGTTTCCACAGCATCCCCATCGTGGCTTTGAGACCATTACCATCGCGCAGTCGGGATTCATCGACCATTCGGACTCCTTGGGGGCTCAGGCGCGGTTTGGGCGTGGGGACGTTCAGTGGATGACGGCCGGCCGGGGAGTGGTGCACTCCGAGATGTTTCCGTTGGTGGATGAGCAGGGTCGCAATCCTGCAGAGTTGTTTCAGATTTGGCTCAACCTTCCGGCCAAGAGCAAGATGGTGGACCCGTACTTCACGATGATTTGGTCGGAGCAGATTCAGCGAATTCAAGCTGCTTCGCCCAACGGAAAGCAGACGGATATTGCGGTGGTTGTGGGGTCGCTGGGCTCGGCTCAGGGTGCGGCGACGCCGCCGGATTCGTGGGCGTCAGACCCGGACCACGGGGTGAACGTGTGGACATTGACGATGGAGCCGGGCGCCGAGTGGGAGTTGCCGTCGAGTGGTGAAGGAAAGACGCGGGTGCTGTATGCGCATCGGACGGGTGGGTTGACCGTGGCTGGCCAAACGATTGACGGACCGGCGGGGATTCAGCTCCGTTCGGACAGTGCTGTGCAGGTGGTCAACGGTGACCAACCCAGCGAGTTGCTGATGTTGGAGGGGCAGCCGATTGGCGAACCGGTGGCTCAGCATGGGCCGTTTGTGATGAATACGCGAGACGAGCTTCAAGCGGCCTTTCGGGACTACAATGCGGATCGTTTTGGGGGTTGGCCATGGCCGGCTGACGATCCGGTCTTGGGTCGTGAGGTGGGGCGGTTTGCGCGGCATGCGGATGGGCGGATGGAGCGGCCGGGTGATCCGGAAGAGTCCACGTCATAACGCTGGGTGTACACGCGCTTTTTGAAGGGTCTGAGATGGGTTGTGGCGATCAGTGTCAGCGTCGCTTTGCTTGGGTTACGATGGCCCCCTCACCTCTGGTTCTGCGCAGCAGAAGGAATGAAGTTTATGACACCCAAGACGCTTTTAACGGTCACCACCGTTTTGATGATTGCCCACGGTCTCGGCCTGATGGTTGGTGCTGAGGACGCGGCGAAGATGGGCATTGAGAACATCAGTGCCGATGCCCTCAATATGGGCAAGGGTGCGTATGAGATTTCGGCCTTCTTCAATCTGTTTCTGGCGGCGGTGTTGGTTTCAGCCCGGAAGCTGGATGCGGTGGCGCTTCGTGCGCTTTCGAAGGGCATTGCTGTTGGGTACGTGGTGTTGCTTGCGGGCATCGTCTACCACATCTTCACGCTGATTCCGGGGCAAGCGCCTCCGGCTGCTGCGGGTGGAATTTTTGGCGTCATCGCGGCCTGGGCGCTCTATGTCGCATTTGGCACCAAGGATGAGGTCGCTCAGTCGCAGGCGTAGGGTTCGTCGCAGTAGTTGCCGTCATCGCTGCTGATGCAGATGTCGGTTCCGGAGCAGTCTTCATCGGTGTCGCAGATGGATCGGCATTCGTAGCCCATGAGGTCGCAGCCGCCGGCATCGCCGCATTCGACGCAGACTTCGACATAAATCGAATCGCCGGCGCATGGGGCGAGGGTTTCGCCCGAGTCGGTGGCGGTGTCGGTCGCTGAGTCGCTTTTGGCAGAACATCCGGCGAGCAAAATCAAGGTACAGGTCAGTAGGGTACGCATCGAGAACTCCGGGGTGTGGGGGTAGAGTATCGCATGGAGAGCGGTATTCGGGTGCGGGGCGTCTGTGCTACGCTTGGGGCTGCTCTACAGCCTTGAGGGGGGTTTCATGTTGATGACGCGTCGTCTTACCGGTTTTCTATCTGCACTCAGTGTGCTGGGTGTGCTTTTGGCGGGGTGCGACAAGTCGGGGGATGATGGGCCGCGAGGGGCGTGTGTGGAGTCCAACTCGGGTGTGGTGGAAGGCAATGCGGGGAGCAGTGCGCAGCAGAGTTGTGTGGATGATATGAATCAGACGGCGTGCGATGCGAGCAGCTCCAGCGATGGGGAGTATGAGACGACCACCGAGTTTTATGAGGGCCAGACCTGCGAGGAGTTGGACGATTAGTCCTGAGTTTGGCGGTGGTACGGTTTGGGTGAGGGCTGACCGTTAGCTTTGCGAGCATTCTGGGTCGCTGACGGACTGGCGTCGAGGGCTTGAAGTGGCGTGTTCTGGGGTCGAACGCAAGTGCGCCCGCTGTGGGCCCAGAGGACACAGCGGGCGCATCATGTATCTCGAGGTTTACTCGGCGGGAACCATATCCATTGGTCCGTCCATGGCGACGAAGAAGGTACAGGGGCTCTCTTCGGTGCAGGCGGTGATGTGCACGCCGCCGCCACTTTGTTTCCAGTGGTCGCCAGTGGTCAGGCCGTCACCTTCACCGTGGTTCACTGTCCCCGAGACGACGGCTGCAGCGTAAGCTGAAGTGTGCGAGTGCTTGGGGCTGGTCAAGCCGGCGGGGAAGTTCACAACGGCGGTGAATGCGCCCTTCGTCAGGTCGCCTGAGAGGGGGAACATGCCAGGGCCTTCCGGTTGCTCGGGGTTGGCGGGTTTGAAGCTGATGTCGGCTGCGGCCGTGACGATCTGGGTCGACTTCTCTGCGGGAGTGTCGGCGGGGTTGGTGCCCATCGCCCCTTCCATGTTGCCGACAAAGATGCAGTCTGCATCGGCGGTGCAGCCGGTGAAGTGGGCTTCGTCGCCGGGCTGTGTCCAGACGCTACCGGGGCCGATCTCGACGGCTTCTTCGGCGGTGCGGCCGTTGGTCACGGTGCCGGACAGGGTGATGCCGTGGAAGGTGGCGGGATGCGTATGGAGCTCAGAGTTGTGTCCGGCGGGGAGTTTGACCATGGCGGAGAAGGCACCTTCTTTGGGGTTGCCGCTCAGGAGTTTCATCTTCGGTCCGTCGGGCTTGTCTGGGTAGATGACTTTCCAGTCATCGGCGGCGGCGGGGGCGGCCTCAGCGGTATCTGCTGCGGCGGGTGCAGCCACAGCGGCCTGCTTTGATGCGGCGGTTTCGGGTGTGGTCTTGGCGGGGCAGCCACCCAGGATGAGAGCAAAAATTGATGAACTAAGCACGTTGGTCTCCGATGGTTATCGTTGCCTAGTAACATTGATAGATAAGGTTAATCCATGTTTTTTGGGTGGTGGTCGTCGCGGTCCATGGTGAGGCCTTTGCTATCACAGGGTCATGTCGGATCAAGGAGTGTTCACGGGTCCAGTCGTCTGTCCACGGCTTCGGTGAGACCTGCCGCTGCGGTCCATTTTGGGGACCCGTTTACGCGTACAGGTTCGGGAGGATGTTATCGGTAGGGTTGACACTGTTTCGGACTGCATGTGAGCGTCTTCACTCCCACTGGTATAGGTGTCTCCATTCCCGCGACGATAGAGGAGCAGTCATGGCTACGACCCCGAGCAAAGATCACAAGCGCAGAGAGCGTGAATTGAAGAAGATGTACAAGCGCCAGGCTCGCGAAGAGGCGAAGGCGGCCAAGAAGGCCGCTCAGGAGCTTGCCGCTGCAGAGGCTGCCCAGAAGGCCGCAGATGAAGAGCAAGCGCAGCGCGACGCGGAGTTCGAGGCGGAGTTCGCCGCTGAGCTAGCGGCAGAGGCGGCGGAGGCCGCTAAGAACAACGCAGGCTAGACCCCGAGAGGGTGTGGCGTGCGGTGTCGAGTACTTGGCGGTCCTTAGCGGGGTGCGGCGGACGGTACCGCTTCGAGTTGTTCGGCGCTTTGGGGTCGAAAGCCGATGAATCCCCATTGGGGCCAGGGTCCGCAGGTGAGGAGGGCGGTTTTGATGCGCTCTTTTTGGTGGGGATCGAGGTTGCTGCGGACGACGACGGGTTGAGAGGGCCAGGGGCCCACGCTGTCGACGACTTTGAGGCCTGCGAGGGATTCGGGGTGGGTGCGCAGAACGTTGCTGTCGATGGAGGCCACGTCGATGGATTGGTTTCGGATGGCGGCGAGGGAGGTTTGGTGGCCGCCGGTTTGGGTGAGGGTGCCAAAGAAGTCGTGGGGTGTGGTGTTTTGGCGCTCCAGTTCCGATGCCAGTCCGAGCCAGCCGCTGAGCGATGAGGTGTCGTTGTAGCCAAAGCGTTGGCCGCGCAGTTCTTCCAAGTCTGTGGCTGTGTTGTGTTCGTGGACGACCAGGTCGCAGTAGCAGGTGGGTTGACCGCGGTAGCGGGTGTCGTCGAAGAGGGGGGCAAGGCCCAGCAGGTCAAAACCCGCGTGGGTTCGAACGGTGTGGGGGACGGCGGCGGGGGCGCACAGAAAGCCCACTTCGGCGAGGCCATCGGCGAAGGGGTCGAGGCTGCCCACTTCGGGGCCCGAGAGTTTGGTTCGGGATTCAAGAGATACGGGGGTTTGGAGCGATGCCTCCACAGCTTCGCGGACCCGGTCGAACAAGTCCAGCGGTAGGCCTGGGGCGAGCCATGTCACCATGCGGATGGATTCTGGGTGCTGTGTGGTCACCGTGGCGCTCGCGGAGTGGGGGTGGTTTGGGCATGTAGCCGGATGGGTGGGAAAGCCAAGGTGGGGTTTTGGTTTGGCGCTGCCTAAATGGGCGCGGGTTCGACTCCCGTCGCTTCCACCAGTGTTCTTCTTCTCGACGCTCGGCTTGTCTACGCGCCCGACTCGTTGTCGACGACGAACCGATAGATCTTCGTTCGGTACATGTCCTTGAGTTGGGTCTGTTGGTCAGGAACCCAACCCGGCAGCGCAAAGGTATTGCTGACCACAACGGTGCCTGGGATTAATTCGGACTTCAGCTTGGTACTCAGTTGAATCATGCTCCCCGGGTACAGATAGCAAACGACCACCGCCGCCTTCCCAAGGTCGTCGCGAAAGAAGTCACGGCGGATGACTTCGATGTTGTTGAGTCCGGATACGCGAACCCGCAGCAACAAGAACAACCAGGGAATCGTCGACAACTCATAGGCGATGATGCGCCGGTCTGGAAACGCTCTCGCGAGCGGAATGGCCAGACTGCCCCACGCGGCACCAAGCTCAAGAATCGGTCCAGGGTGGGGTGGAACCACAAACTGCAAGACCTGCTCGACCGCTCGTCGTGAGGAAGGCATGGGTGAAATGCCGGTGCGCACGACCCCCACGAGAATCGACACCATGACCATCAACGCGGTGGCCCACAGGAAGAGTTGAAGTGGTATCGACATCATGTGCCCGTGGGTTTCAAAAACGGAGTTGATGAGTGGAGTCTATGGTTGCCAGAGCACAAGGATGTCACAGTCGTGCACGCTGTTGGGCCGGACGCCCACCGGCAGGCCTGGGCCGAGCCATGTCACCATGCGGATGGATTCTGGGTGCTGTGTGGTCACCGTGGCCCTCGGAGAGTGGGTGTTGTTTGGACGAGATACCTTCGCCACTCCTGACGCTTCTCGACTATTTCTTCGCGGGCGGCGATGCGAAAAACTGGCTCACCGTTTCTCGGAGGTCGTCATCGGTGAACGGCTTGCGCAGGAACGTCCAATTCCCTCCCGAAAACGAGGCCGCGGCGGACTGCTCCAGGGAAGATCCGGAGTACACGAGGATCGGCACATCCGGCTGAACCTCGCGCAGCCGAATGAAAGTCTCCGCCCCATCAATGACCGGCATTGTCATGTCCAGAATGACGAGGCCGGGGGGCGGGTCGGCGTTCTGCAGGTGCGTGAGCGCATCGGCGCCATCTCCCGTTGACGTCACGGTCAGTCCAAAGCTTTGGAGGGCCTCTTGCATGACG
>Ga0163180_10000507_pt1 | contig 22655 bp, 22 predicted proteins | sample AtlANTMetagenome_2_FD_109647 | JGI IMG/M metagenome (GOLD analysis project Ga0163180, IMG submission 109647) | Marine eukaryotic phytoplankton communities from the Atlantic Ocean - Atlantic ANT 4 Metagenome | ecosystem: Environmental > Aquatic > Marine > Oceanic | place: North Atlantic Ocean...
GAATACGTCATCTCCTTTGAGCATTGGAGATTGAAGGTATAACTGTCTATTACCTAACTTGAATGCTGCTTCTAATAAAACTGCCATTGTAGTTTCATCTAGAATGCCATTTATTTTAAGACCTCTAAACTTTTGAAATTCTTTTAATTTTTCCTGAGTGTTGGGACCAAATTCTTTTTTAGTTATTTCATTTTTGTTTATAGAAAAACCTAAATTTGATAGACGCATTTGAAGAGAAAAAACATCATTTCCGGTGTCCCCAATTTCTAAAGCGTTTTCGTTTTGCACAACATTTTTCTTGAGTTAATTTTTCTTAAATAAATTCTGATAAAGCATCTAAAAGTTGATGTTTTCCTTGGGCACCTACTAAACGTTTTGCAGGTTCTCCATTATTGAAAACAATTAAAGTAGGAATGCTCATTATTTCAAATTTTTGCGCTAGCTCAGGAGAACTATCAACATCTACTTTTGCGATTTGTATTACCCCTTCTTGTTCGTCAGCAATTTCTTCCAAAATAGGAGCAATCATTTTGCAAGGCCCACACCACTCGGCCCAAAAATCTACGAGGACTGGTTGATTAGCTGAATTAATTTCATTCTCAAAATTTTCTGCTGAAAGATTTGTAATAGCCGCACTCATTATTATCTCCATGGTTAGTTAGTTATTTAAGGATTTTTACACCTTATAGATGCTTAGTGCGTAACACCTTTAGGATTTTTTTTATTTGACTCAAATTTAATTGTTTTCTAGCCAGTGTTCTGCGTCAATGGCTGCCATGCATCCCGATCCAGCAGCAGTAATTGCTTGTCTGTATTTATGGTCTTGGACATCACCACAAGCGAAAACACCGTCAATGTTTGTTTTTGTGCTGTGAGGTTCTGTGTTTATATACCCCAAATCATCGATTGAAAGTTTGTCTATGAAAAGTGAGGTGTTTGGCGTGTGGCCGATGGCAATAAAAATGCCCTCTAAATCAAGGTTTGTTTCTTTAAGAGTTTTAGTATTTCGAATTTTTACACCTTCAACAGAATTTGAACCAAGTATTTCTGTTACTTCAGAATCCCAAAGAAAATTTATTTTTGCATTTTCTTGAGCCCTTTTTTGCATTATTTTCGAAGCTCTTAATTCATCTCTTCTGTGGATTACGGTCACTTCACTGGCAAATTTTGTTAAAAAAGTAGCTTCTTCAATGGCGGAGTCACCTCCACCTACAACTGCGATTTTTTTATCTTTGAAAAAGAAACCGTCGCATGTTGCACACGTTGATAAGCCATGTCCTAGAAGTCTTTTTTCACCTTCAACTTCTAACATCACAGATTGAGCTCCCGTTGAAATAATTAATGCTTCGGCAGTATGCGTTGGGGAGCCTTCATTTGGATCACCTATCCAGATTTCAAAAGGTTTTTTCGTTAAATCAACTTTGGTTACTTTTCTTGTTGAAAATTTTGCACCGAACCTTTCTGCTTGGGCTTTCATATCCGCCATTAATTGTGGACCTAAGATTCCATCAGGAAAACCAGGGAAATTTTCTACTTCAGTTGTAAGCATCAATTGTCCACCTGGTTGATCGCCGGTGGATGATGGTTCTCCTTCTATAACTAAAGGATTCAATTCAGCACGTGCGGAATAAATAGCAGCAGTTAAACCGGCAGGGCCGGATCCTATTATGACTATTTTGTTGTGGCTATCTAACATTTTTCTCACTAATGAATGATTACTATTTGTTACTTTTCCCTTTTTTTAATATGAGAAGTCCCAACACACAAGAGAACAAACCTAAGAAAATAAATGCTAACCAAGATTCTCCAGGGATTGCATGATCAATAATTTTAAAAATAGCGATTACAAAAAAAATTACTGCTGTAAAGACACAAAGTAATATTGCTATTCCATAAATAATCCATTTAGATGACGAAACTATTGGATCAGTTGTGAATGAACGAAATTGTGAAACTACTTTAATAAACTTGTTTGTAATTGAAGTAGTCCAATTTTCATTTTCTTTATTAGTTTTCATTTAATTATTTACTAGTTTTTTAAAGTAAAAGAAATACCTATTACGCCTGGCCCACCATGACTTGCTACAACAGGACCAAGAGGACTTACGCGTATTTTTGTGTGATCTATTTGGCCTTCAAGTGTTTTAAGAAAGTCATCTAAATCTTCAGCCCTCGCATGCATAACAACTAGATTTTCAATATTCCCCTCAAATTCAGCTAATTTATCGCGAAGCCATAAAAGAGATTTTTTTCTTGTCCTTTGCCTTCCCGCTTCTTCAACTATTCCAGTACTAACATCGATAAGTGGTTTTATCGAAAGCATGCTGCCAAGTAAGGCTTGGGCGTTACCGATTCTTCCACCTTTTTTAAGATTTTCTAAAGTATCTATGGCAGCGTACACACGCGTTTTTGAACGCAAGTCATCCAAAAGTGCGAGTATTTCATCAACCGAATGATTGTCTTTGGAAGCTTTTGCAGCTTCTAGGACCATTGTACCTAATCCACTTGTAACAGATTTACTATCAAATATGTGTATATCCCTACCATCTAGTTCACGCGCACCCGTTTCTGCCGCTTGGATTGTTGCAGAAAGATCACTTGACATATTTATGCAAATAATACTTTCAGCTCCTTGTTCAAAACATTCTTCAAAAGCTGTTTTAAACGCGCCAGGTGAAGGAGCAGCGGTTTGTGGGACATCTTCGCTATTATGCATTCTGTTGTAGAATTCGTCCGCTTCAAGTTCAACACGATCAATTAACTCTTCTTCGCCAAATCTGATGCTTAAAGGGACGATTGAAATCCCTGAGTTTGCAGCTTCCTCATCAGAAAGATCACTTCCACTGTCGGTAACAATTCGGATTTTCATATTTCCTCCTGCCTATAGATGGATCGTAGTCGTCGGGAACGCAACCACCAGAATGCGAGAAAAAAAACAGCACTAACAAAAAGTAAAATTCCTACACCCGACAGTCGCGTTGTTCTTATTAAAAGTGAATTTGAGTCTAATTGCAATAGATGTTCTTTATCTGGAGACCTAACTCCTATGCGGATTTGTGAATCACCGGACGCACGAGAACTTACAGGTATTTTTATTTTGTTTGTACCAGGATTTAGTTTTACTTCTAATGTTTGACCTGCTGGAAAGCTAATACGCCCATCACTTTGGAGTATTAGTACTACATTTGCATCATGATTTAGATTGTTTTGGAGAGTAAAAGGCAATTCTGCTTTTCTACTTGTAAGTCTAACGTTTTGGTTTTCAGGGCTTGTGAATCCATCAATTACTTTTACTATTTCCTCATAAATAGTCGTGAAATATTTTGATGTGTCATTTTCGTTTAGTTCACTAGCAGAAGTTGTATCGAGAAGCTCATAAAGAAAAGAAGTATTTGGATGAGGTTTACCTATCACTTCTGAGTAAGCCCTGATTGCTGCTTTTGCTAGGTTCTGATTTGGAGCTCTAGTAGAAATATCTTGTGGCGATTTGTTCCAAAGAACGTATTTTGTTTTATCCACTTTTTGATTTTTCTCAGCGTGATCAACAAGATTGGGGAGTGCTTTTATATTTATCTTTGGGAAGTTTTGTAGAGTTGTAAGAAATTGGTTCAGTAGATTTCCAGATAGATCATTTGGAATTTTTACTATGAGATTTTTTTCTTCTTTATTTTCGTCCATAGCTATCAAAGAGAGATCACCTAGTAGAAATTGCATGTCTGAATTTTTATTCTCGAGTTTGTTTAAATAGAAATTTATTGTGTCGTCTAAAATAAAAACTTTAAAAACTTTTCCGTTGTCTCCCTGTAAAGAAATAAATGGGTCTATTTTATTTTCCGGTGTGGGGTCGATGTGAGAAAATTCTGTAATAAAAGTTTTGATTCCAACTTTATTTAGTGCGTCAAGAGTTTCTATAACAGCACTGTTTGCTACAAAAGAAAATGACCGATCCGGTTCTATTTGAAGTTGATTGGTTATTTGACGGTCTCCTCTGTTCAGAAGATCGTTATAAGTTTCAAAGCGGTCAATTAGTCGCCATGCTTCAGGATCGCTTGTTACAAAAGGTGACGAAATAATATGTAATTGAGTTTTTGCTAAATTTTTTATGTCCAATAGTAAAAGTTCATCCTTTGGGTTTTTTGACTGCGAAAGACTCGACAGAGTTGCTGGCGGCAAACTAATTGTTATTTTTATTTTTGGATTATTTTTTAGTGTCTCTACCAGATTTGTTATCTGAGTGATTGCTTCTCGGTCGATGATGTAGGTTCCATCATGTTGGAGTGGTGGTTTAGCATTTATTTGAAAAATAAATGCTAAAGAAATCGTGTTTAGTTTTTCTGTTTTAGGTAAATGTATAAGTGGAAAAACCAGAGTTTCAGAATTTTTTTGATCTGATGTATAGCTTTTTACGATTAAAGGGCGGACTGTTCCGGGCTCAGAAAAAACAGAATTGTTTGTAGGACTATTTGTATTTAATTCGACAGTAATTTCTTTTTTTATAATTTGTTCTTGGGTCAGAGTTATTTGAAACGAATTTTCTGTAGGTTCGGAATTTTTTGAAATGAAACTTTCTTTTAGTGAATTTCTATTTAATTCTTCAAGCGTATAAATCTCAATTAGATCTCCTTCATCCAGATGTTTAATGGAAAGGCTTAATTTAAAGGAGTTATTATTTTCTGACCAGACTGGTTGTTCGAGAAGGGATAGCTGTTTTGTTTCATTTTGTGCGACTGCTGTTGTGTCTGAAAATAAAACAGAAACAACTGATGCGAGAAGTAACACATAGACGTATTTCTTTATAAAACCTTTTAAAGCTAAGAACGGATTTTTCGTAATACTTACAGAATATGGCTTTTAGATGCTCTTAGTAAGAGAAATTTATAAGACTTATTTTTAAGGGCCCTATATAGACAGAACTTCGCACTACGATCGTTAAGTGGCGTTGTTGTTTTTGACTGATGAGCGTTTTCTTGAACATGTTGCGGGAAAAAAACACCCTGAGTCGCCTGCACGTCTTGAAGCAGTATGGAAAGGTTTAGATAACCTTTTTTTGGGTGATGATTTAGTTCGAATTGAACCACGGGTTGCTACAGAGACAGAACTTTTGAGGTGTCATCCGATTGAACATATTCAAGCTTTAGAAGCTTTGGATGCTGACGGTGGGGGCCGCATGGACCCTGACACTGCAATCAGTGCAGGTTCATGGGGTGCAGCCCGTTTAGCGGCAGGGTCAGGTCTTTCGGCCGTTGAAGCATTAACCCAAACCGAGGCAGAAACTGCATTTTGTGCAATACGGCCACCAGGACATCATGCAACACCTGATCGCTCTATGGGATTTTGTTTAATAAATAATATTGCTATTACTGCAGCGTCTCTAATAGCGAAAGGTAAGAAAGTAGCCGTGATTGACATAGATGCTCATCACGGAAATGGCACGCAAGAAATTTTTTATTCCGATCCTCGTGTTCTTATGATTTCAATTCATCAGTGGCCTTTGTATCCAGGTACTGGTTCTGAGGCAGAGAAAGGAGAATTAGAAGGGGAAGGTTTTACCGTAAATGTACCTCTTCCACCAGGAGCGACCGGAAGTACGTATCGATTAGCTTTTGATAAAATTGTCGTCCCTCTTGTAGAAGACTTTCAGCCAGATTGGGTGTTAGTTTCTGCAGGTTTTGATGCTCATAGAGAAGACCCTTTAACCGATATGGGATTGACTTCAGGAGACTTTGCTGACTTGACTTTAAATCTTTTTAATTTGGCACCAAAAAATCGTTGTATTTTCTTTTTAGAGGGGGGTTACAACCTTCAAGCATTGACAGATTCTGTTACCGCATCATTTGCTTCCATACTGGGTGTTAATTTACGACCCGAAGCAGCCACCGGAGATGGACCAGGCGAAGAAGTTGTAAACAGGGTCGCGCAGTCACACGGGGTGATTTTGTGACAGAAATTATTGATTATCTGAGAAATTTAATTAGTCCCGTTACAGAAAGATTTGTTAATGAGCAACACACCCTTTTCTTGGTAGGAGGAGTTGTTCGTGATTCTTTTATAAATCAAAAAATTAAAAGTCCTGATTTAGATCTCACAACTAACGCCACACCCGATCAAATTCGCGCTTTAGTTGAACCTGTGGCTGACGCAGTATGGCTGCAAGGAGAGAGATTGGGAACAATCGGATTGAGAATCGGTGAAATAAGAATGGAAATAACAACTCATAGATCCGAGTCGTATATAACCTCTTCCAGAAAACCGTCAGTAACTTTTTCATTAAATTTGGAAGATGATTTAAGTCGAAGAGATTTCACAGTTAATGCAATGGCTTTTGAATTAGACACCGGGAATTTTTTTGACCCCTTTAACGGTAGGTCTGATTTAGAAAATAAAATTTTAAGAACCCCGCTGTCTCCTTCTGAGTCATTTAATGATGATCCATTAAGAATATTGAGGGCTGCTCGGTTTTCTGCCGGTTATGAATTGAAACCAGTACAAGAAATTGTTGACACGGCAAAGGATTTAGCAGAAAGAATCTTAATCGTTTCAGCCGAAAGAATAAGAGAAGAGGTTTTAAAACTTCTTGCCTTGGAAAATCCCACTAAAGGCTTTGAGTTTTTAGAAAAAGTAGATTTGTTGCCAAAGATACTTTCTTTCGAATTTAATTTAGATAATCAGAATTTAAATAAAATATTCTCTCTATTACCACCTGATGATCCTATTAGTAGATTTTCTATCTTTTTTAAAGGTCTTTCAAAAACGAAAGTTAAAGAGTCTTTGCATCGACTGAGAATGTCTCGGGAAGAAAGGAGATTAATAGAAAACATAGTAGATTTTTTGAACTTCGTTTCTAATGGTCCAAAAAGTGAACAATGGACCGACGAAGAGATTCGTCGTTCACTTGATTTAAATCAGTTGAATGTTGAGGAGTCAATTAACCTAATTGTTGCTTCTGATTTAAATGTAAAAAATTTTTTAGGTTCAGTAGAGAATTTAAAAGCAACAGAAAATTTACTTTCATTTGAACCGTCTTTAACCGCTCAAGAATTGATGGTTTTGCTTAATTTAGAACCTGGTCCATTGGTAGGTGAAATCTTAAGGTGGCTTAAAGAAATACACCTTCGTGATGGACCTATTTCGGTTGACGAAGAAAGAAATATGGTTATGGAACAATGGGGAAAATAAATTATTTCATAGATTTCCGGCAAGTTTTTTAATCAATTAAATGAGTATTGTGTTTTTATGTATTCAGTAAGAACAAATAAGTTTCCACTTTTGAATAAAGGTAGCAATCTTGTGAAAGAGGATTTGATTTTTGTGGAACGCACAGCCGATGTTGAATACAGACTTGCGCGACAAACAGTTATTGATTGTTGGAAAAATGGAAAAATTGAACAAGAAACTTTATGTGATGCTCAACCGATGCTGAAACGAAATGCTATTCATTGCGGAGCCGCTATTGAAGAGTGCTGTCCGATTTGTGAATTAGGTGAAATTTATTATGTAACTTATGTTTTTGGCCCAAGATTGCCTGCTCATGGTCGTTGTATTTCCACCAAAGGAGAGCTTCAACGACTCAATGATAGAAAAACGCAGCTTTCAGCTTATGTAATTGAAGTGTGTCCCGATTGCGGATGGAATCATCTTGTGAGAATCGCACCTTTAGGGGGCAAATAAATTTTAAAACACCAAAGCCTTTAATTTTAAATTATTGGTAATATTAATTCTGCCGGCAGCTATATGCGCTGGACTGAAAAGGAGAAATTGTGGTGTCGAAATCTACTGTTCCTGCTATACGTCAACAAAAACGTTCTCATGATTCGAAACCTATAGTTATGGTTACTGCTTACGATGCTCCGGGGGCGCGCATGGTTGATGAAGCAGGCGTTGACATGATCCTTGTTGGTGATTCACTAGCAATGGTTGTTTTAGGTTATGAAGACACTCTTCAAGTAACAGTTGATGATATTGCTCATCACACTGCTGCTGTTGCACGCACTAAACCCTCGGCACTTGTTGTAGCTGATTTGCCTTGGCTTAGTTATCACATTTCTGTTGCAGAGACAGTTAGTAATGCGGCAAAACTTATCAGAGCAGGTGCAAACGCAGTAAAACTTGAAGGCGGACGAAACCGAATCCCTATGATTGAAGCTTTGTTATCTGCAGAAATTCCTGTTATGGGGCATATAGGTCTAACACCTCAGTCGGTAAATTCAATGGGCGGATTTAAAGTACAGGCACGTGACACTAAAGGTGCATTGGATTTAGTGTCTGCTGCAAAAGCTTTAGAACATGCCGGCTGTTTTTCTATTGTTCTTGAGGGCGTTCCATCTCAAGTTGCTTCTATGGTTACCTCTTCTGTTGATATACCTACAATTGGTATCGGCGCAGGATCAGATTGCGATGGACAGGTACTGGTTCTGCATGATTTATTAGGTCTGGAGAAGAGAATTATTCCAAAATTTGTCCGTAGTTACGCTCAATTTCACCTAGATGGTGTTTCTGCATTACGAAAATTTGTAATTGATGTTAAAAGTGGTTCTTTTCCATCAGAGGAGGAATCTTATTGTTTAAGTTCTGAAACTTCTGAAGAGCTCGGACTTTATGGTGCCATATAACTTTTTTGTCACACCTATTAAGCAGTATGTTTATATGTGGAAAAATTGTTTATCAACTTACTTACTGGCATTAGCCTTATTTTGTCTTTAATAAGGGTAAAATGTATTTCCCCTGCCCCAATAGGGGCTCTGAACAATCAAAGGGTTTGTTCGGAACCGTAGGAGGTGATTGCCTGTTATGCGGGCTTATGAATTAATGATTATTTTTGATGGCGATCTAAATGAAGAAGCCATTTCAAACTACTTATCTAACATTGCTTCGGCTGTTGAAAATGAAGATGGAAAAATTGTGTCATCAAAAGACACAGATCCATGGGGCAGGCGTAAATTTACTTATCGGATCAATCATAAATGGGAAGGTTTTTATGTTGTTCTTGAGATAGCTACTCAAGCAACAAATATTGATTCAACTGATCGCCTTCTTCGGTTGGCAGACAGAAGTGAAATAGTTCGACATAAAATTATTCGACTTCCAGATGAAGAGGCTGTAAGACGCGGCCTTTTAGAGAACACGACCGCTTAACTAACACTTGAATTGGAGTAGATATGGCATTTGATAACACGGTAACAATTGTTGGAAACGTAACTCGTGATCCTGAGTTGCGTTTCACACCCAGTGGATTACCAGTTTGTGGATTTGGAGTGGCTTGGAATCAACGTAACCGGGATGGTGAGGACACAGCTCACTTTTTTGAAGTTACTTGTTGGCAGAGTTTGGCTGAGAATGTCTCTGAATCTATTACAAAAGGAACTCGGGTAATTGTGTACGGGAGACTTGATTGGAGCAGTTGGGAGACTGAACAGGGTGAAAAGAGAAACCAGGTTAAACTTATAGCTGATGAAGTGGCCGCTAGTTTAAGGTGGTCAACAGTTGATGTAACTCGTAATGAGTCTAGAGGTGGAGATGCTGGTGGGGGGAATACTGGCATGAGTGAGCCAAGTTCTGGAAATAATCCGCCTATGACAGAAGAGGAACCTTTTTGATGGCACGTAAAGAATTTAAAAGCTCTCAATTTGACGACAAAAATGGTCGTTTGAGGAGAAAAAGAGTCAGTCCTTTAACGATCGGGAAAATAGAGTATGTCGATTATAAAGACACTGATTTACTCAACAAATTTTTATCTGAACGTTCTAAAATTAAAGCCCGTCACAATAGTGGGAATGATGCTCAACAACAGAAAGCTGTTGCAAGAGCCATAAAAAATGCGCGCGAGATGGCTTTGATGCCTTATAAAGCTGCAGTTACTACTCAAAGGCGAGAGAGAAGAAATGAAAATGACCGTTCTGATAGAGCGTCGGGTCCACCTCCTCAACCTACTGCGCCTCCTCCTGGTACCGAAGGTGATGATTTTGAACCATCAGAGATTTCTTCAATAGAAGAAAATCCGGAAATGGTGGATTCATTTACCCTTTCGCCAGATGATCAAAATGAAGTCAATCTTGATAGCGATGAAGGAGAAGAACTGTGAAGATCCTCCTCCGCGCTGATGTAGATGGCTTAGGTAGAACTGGAGATATTGTAGATGTTGCACGTGGGCATGCAAGAAATTTTTTACTACCTAGAGGGTTAGCTGTTGTAGCATCTTCTGGGGTCACTGCTCAAGCAGAAGCTATGCAAAAGAAACGTGCTTTAAAAGCTGTTGAAGATAAAGCTGATGCTGAAGAAATAGTTTCTCGTCTAGACGGAATTATTATTCAAATTTCTGCTAATGCTTCTGAAACTGGAAAGCTTTTTGGCTCTGTGGGGGTCATAGAAATTGCGCAAGCTTTGCAGGATCAAGTCGGCCTAGAAATTGATCGCAAAGACATTTCGGGCGAGACCGCTAAAGAAATTGGAACACATCAATTTACTTTGCATTTACATCCTGAGGTTGAAATGCAAGTAACAGTTGATGTTCAAAACGAAGTTTAAACTTTTCCCCATATATTGTGTCTATTCCACAAGTTAATCCACAGAGTGATCCACTTAAAAAGACTACTTTTCCCCTATCTTTTTAGGGTTTTCCTCTAGCGTTCCACAAGGTAATAGTGGCAAAGTGGAACCTTGTGTGTGAAGTATTTGGAGGGTGAGTTTTGAGTGCTATTGAAGAAGATTGGCGTAATTTAGAAGAACCTTCTTCTTTACCTATTGCACCTCAAAGAGGGAAAACCGGAGCGAGAGTGCCACCTCACAATATTGAAGCAGAAGCTTCACTTTTGGGCGCCATGCTTTTATCTAAAGACGCGATTGCTGATGCACTTGAGGTCACTTCAGCAGAACATTTTTATAAGCCCTCACATGCTCATGTCTTTGATGCAATCTGTGGTCTTTATGCGACAGGCGAACCGGCTGATCCGGTAACAGTTGCAGATGCTTTAGATCGCGCCGGATTGCTTGAAGGTATTGGTGGTCCTGGAACTTTATTAGACCTCCAAGCCGTGACACCAGCGATTACCTCGGCCTCTTCGTTTGCCAGAATAGTTCAGGAACATGCGACACTTCGTGGATTAATTGGTGCTGCTAACGAAATGGCAGAAATTGGCTATAGCAGGCCTGAAGATGTACCTAAGGCTGTAGATGAGGCTGAAAACCTTGTTTACCAATTGGCACAAGGAAGAATTAATGACTCAATGGGTCAAATGCGCGACCTTCTCGATCAGACTCTTGACGCTATGGAGGAACGGCAACAAGGTAAAGGGCTAACGGGTGTCCCGACTGGTTTTAAGCGACTTGATCAACTCACTTCTGGTTTACAGAAGGGCAATTTAATAATAATTGGGGCTAGACCATCCGTTGGTAAAACATCATTGGGCCTTAATATTGCAACTCATATAGCAACTGTTTCAAATAACCCCGCATTAATTTTTTCATTAGAGATGAGTCGGTTGGAGTTAACCCAACGTATTCTTTGTGCCGAGGCGCGAGTTGACTCTCAAAAAATAGTTAATGCTCAGATGAATGATGATGACTGGGTTCGTATTAATAAAGGTATTGGTCATTTAGATGAAGCACCTATATACATTGATGACAATCCAGGTGTTTCAATAATGGAAATACGAGCAAAGGCTAGGCGCCTTAAAAGCCGTATAGGGAATTTAGGAATAATCGTTGTCGATTACTTGCAATTGATGACAGGTAGGTCTGCAGCTGAAAGTAGACAGGTTGAGATATCTGAAATAAGTAGGGGACTAAAACTTTTGGCTAGAGACCTAGAAACCCCAGTTATAGGAATTTCGCAATTATCAAGAAGTTTGGAAAGTCGACAAGATAAAAGACCAATGCTTTCCGATCTTCGTGAGTCAGGTTCTATTGAGCAGGATGCCGATTTAGTAATGTTTATTTATCGGGATGAAATTTATAATCCTGAGAGTAATGAAATGGGAATTGCTGAGATAAACCTTGCTAAAAATCGTAATGGCCCGGTCGAAAGAGTTCGTTTAGCGTATATGCCTAATTTTACGAAGTTTGCTGATCTTTCAAGAGCTGATGAATCTGATTCTTCTATGCAAAAAGCTGATTCGGTAAATGAACTAGGGAATTTTTAAATTTAATCGTGTTTTTAGGTGAGGATTTGCTGGAATGGCTGCTTTTAGCATTTGGTGGAGCAATGTTTATGGGGAATCTAACTGCTTTGCTGAATCCACCTAAAAAGCAGGATGACCAACATTTAAGGAAAGCACCTTTTTGGAGAAGCTTTGTTTACATAATTGTTGGTTTGGTTGTTGCAGTTTGGTCCTTAGCGGGATTAATTGGTTGAATTACTTTGTAGTTCAGTGTTGATTAATAATTGTTGCCATTGTGGAGGTGAAGTTAATGTTCAAGCAGATTATTGCTCAAATAGACGTATCGGGATTGACGGATGCTTGTGGCTCAGAACCTAGTTTTGTATGTGAGTGGATTTGGGATGTTTCAGGTAATGAGCGTTTGACGGAAATAGCTGCCTGGGGCGTTGAAAGACCTTTAAAGATTTTATTTATTCTTGTAGCGGCTTATATAGCTAACCGGATATTAAAAAAAGCTATAAGTACGGTTTTAAGTCGTCTCGTTCAAGAAAGATCCCTTATAGAAGATGAAGAAAAATCTGACGCTTTGGTTGCTCGAGTTGGTAGACGAGCTAAAGCGCGTTTGCAAAAAAATCGAGAAAGAGCAGAAAGATCTCGTCAACGAGCTAAGACACTAGGAGGTTTACTTACGACTCTTGCGACCTTAACTACTTACAGTTTGGGGGTTTTGTTGGCTTTAGGTGAGATTGGATTCGATTTAGGTCCACTAATAGCTGGTGCAGGAATCGTGGGTTTTGCTGTTGGTTTCGGAGCTCAGTCTGCAGTATCAGATTTTATTGCCGGAATATTCATACTCGTAGAGGACCAGTACGCAGAAGGTGATTTTGTTGATCTAGGTGATGCGTCAGGGACAGTTGAGCGAGTTTCATTAAGGACGACAGTTCTTCGCGATGTAAATGGTGCAGTTTGGGTTGTGCCCAATGGTGAGATTCGTAGAGTTTGCAACTCTTCACAGATTTGGGCCCGCTCTGTTTTGGATGTTGACGTCGCTTACGATACAGACATCGATTTAGCAGCGAGTGTTATTAAAGAAGTTGCAGATGAATTATGGAAAGAAAATCTTGAATCAGCGACGATAATCGAAGAACCTGAAATTTGGGGTGTTCAAAACTTTGGAGCAGATTCTATTTCTATTCGTTTAGCTGTGAAAACTGAAGCAGGGGAGCAGTGGTCCACGGCCAGAAAAATCAGAGCACGTCTGAAAAAAGCTTTTGATGAAAATGGTATAGAAATACCTTTCCCTCAAAGAACAGTTTGGGTCAGGGAAGTAGAAAATCAGGTTGTTGCTGAAAAGCCAAAATCTGAAATAAGGAAAGATTTATTAGATGGTCGGTCTGGCAGCGATGGAGAGGAATAGTAATTATTGGATATCGCTACGACTAATCGCTCTTTCATCTGTTCCCAAATAACTAGATACAACTACTGGATCGTTTCGCACTTTAGATGGCTTGCCTTCTGAGATTACGGTTCCTGCTTCTAAGCAATAAACGCGATCAGAAAGTGCCATTATCATTGGCATATCATGTTCTATTACTAACATTGACGCACCAAGTTCTTTTTGAATTTGCTTAAGAAGCGGTCCAAATGCTTCAGTTTCTCTTTGGGCAATTCCTGCGGTTGGTTCGTCAAGACAGAGCATTTTTGCATCTAAAGCCAGGAGGCCAGCTAATTCAACTATTCTCCGAGTGCCTGTAGAAAGTTCAGCTATAAAAGAGTCTGCATATCTACCCAGTCCAAGAAAATCAATTAATTCGTTAGCTTGATTAGTTTTACTAATCTCACTACGTGTGGCATTTGGAAGAGATAATGCGGTTGGTAAAAGACGCGCACGGTTTTTTGCCTCAAGAGCTACTTGGACAGTTTCTCTAACAGTTAACTCAGGAAATAGTTGAGCGGCCTGAAAGGTTCTCCCTAAACCTTTACGCGCTCTTTTCGCAGGTGTTAATTGTGTGACATCGTTCCCTAATAGACTAACGTTTCCGGTTGAGGGGACATAGCCACCTATGGCATTCATGAGTGTTGATTTACCTGCGCCATTAGTCCCGATTAGCCCCACGACTTCTCCAGAATTCACTTTTATATCAACAGCATTTACTGCAATTAAACCTCCGTAAGAAACTGAAATATTTTTCGTTTCTAAAATAGTTCCTGATACTGGATGAGAATCAATATTTTTTTTCAGTGAAGTAGGTGGTGTTGTAATTGTTTTAACCGGAGTGGCTTCTAGTTTTTGTTCAGCCCAATTTAGTAAGGAATTTCTTGCTGAATAGACAATTTGCACGAGTCCACCAGGGAAATACAAAAGAAGTACGAGGAGCCCGATGCTTGATGTGAAAAGAGGAACAAGATCATTTTCTGGCCAAATTGCTGGTAAACCTATTACCCACATGGACCCAATGACTGGGCCCATCAGTGTTCCAAGACCACCAATGACAACCATTGAGACAACTTTAAGTGAATTGCTGATCATAAAGAATCGTTCAGTGAAAGGGATGTTTTGAACTAAGCCTCCTAGAAGTGAACCTCCTAGTCCTGCTAAACAGCCCGCCAAAGAAAAAGCAATTAATTTTGTTCTATGGGGAACTACGGTGTATGCAGCAGCAGTATTTTCATTTTCTCTAACAGCAATTATTGATCTACCTACACCACTTTTTCTAAGTTTGTTTATTAGGAAAAGTGTTACAACCAATGCTCCAAGACAGAGAAAATAGTAGGCTCTTTGGCTAGCTAATTCAATGGGCCCAAGACTTCCGCGTCGAAACGGAACACTTTGGTTGTATCCACCGCTTAAAACGGGGCGTCGATAAATGTATTGCGATGCTGCTAAAGCAAAGGCAAAAGTTGAAACTGCCAGGAGGAGACCTTTGACTCTTAATGCTCCTAGTCCAATGATTGCAGCTGAGATACCGGCGACCAGACTTGCCAAAAGCATTGAAACTAAAAATGGAAATTTAGGTAGTGAAATTGAAAAAAGATGCCATTTCTCGCCAAAACCAACTCCGAAATCTAACCCGCGATTAAATCCAGCAGCAGCAAGCGCGCCGATACCTGCGAAAGCCATTTGACTAAGAGATAATTGCCCTGCCCATCCTGTAACAACAGTAAGTGAAATGGCACATATTGCAAATGCTAGAACGCTCGCGTAAAGAAGGTGTCTGGAAGGCAAAGTGACTATAAATGGAAGAACAATGGCAAAAAGAAATAGCACGGTAAGAGTTAGGGATGATAAATTTCTAACCCACCAAAATTGGTTAAGTCTTTCCGGAATGGGTTTTCTGCGTGGGCTGAAAGAAAAAGAAGTTTCTTCTGCAGTCGAAGATCTACTTTGGAATGCGACTGCAATTGCCACTACCAAGAAAAGTATGAAATCTATGAGGCCTACTTGATCCAGGAAAACGAATTGCACATGAGCTTGAGCAATTCCTATCACTATTCCTGCAATTAAAGCTCGGGGAAATGAATACATACCGGCTATCACCGCAGCTGCTAACGCCCTAGTCATAGTGTTAGGCCCAAGATTTGTTATTCCGGTTAGGGACCCTCTGCTTCCTGATAGAAGAAGAAGGGAAACACTTGAAAGCGTTCCAGCTACAGTCCAAACAAAAAGTGAAACAACTTTTGGTTTTATGCCAGATAATTTTGCAAGGTCAGCGTTATTTGCGGAAGCTTGCACTGTTTGTCCAAAAATAGTTTTATTTAAAAACCAAGAAAGAGCCAGTGTTAAAAGAGGTACAACTATAAGGATTGTTAATTTGGGGCCAGTAATTCGAAGACCAAAAACGTCGTTCCATTTTCCAGAAATAGGAACTGGAAATCTGACTCCTCTTTTACTCTCAATATCCGGGTATGCAGCCAAAATGGCCTGCATTAGCTGAGCTATTCCAATTGTTGCAACTAAAACTATTACTCTTGGAGCATTGAAGAGTCGACGAATTACCGCAAGTTCTATAATTGATCCAACTAAAGTTCCCACTAGTAGAGCTATTGGTAAAGCTATCCAATAAGGAAAGCCATAATTTATGACCATTAACGCCATAAGACCTACAGCAGGCAGTCCCATATTGCCTACCGCAAGATTTATTACACGCGTAGATCTATAAATTAGTACTATCCCGAGAGCCAGTAAACCGAAAACCATTCCATTTATTAATCCATCAAACCAAAGTTGGCGAGTGGTCCATACAGCGAGCATTTGTGGTGACTCGGTTAGAAGCATTTCTAGGGAACTAGTCACATCAACCGCCTTCATCTCCAAGGAAAACAGCACGGGCTAGATCATCACGTTCAGCGAGTTCTTGAGCCGAACCTTCAAAGCGAACTTGTCCTTTTTCCAAGAAAATGGCTCTATTAGCGATTGAAAGGGCAATATTTAATGATTGTTCCACGACAATCATTGTCTGACCGTTCTCTTGAAGACGTTCGATAATATTTAAGAGGTCTTGAACAACTGTTGGAGCTAGCCCTAGAGAAAGTTCATCAATAAGAAGAACTTCTGGTTCATGGAGAAGAACGCGCCCAAGTGAGAGCATTTGTTGTTGACCACCTGAGAGTGATCCTGCTTTTTGTTTTTGTAGTTTTTGTAGTTCTGGGAAAAGTTCAAATACTTTTTCAATTCTTTCTTTAACATCTTCTTTATTGTCTTTATGAATGTAAGCACCCATAATTAGATTTTGATTAACTGTCATGTCACTAAACACCCCTGATCCACCAGGGAGTTGTTGGACTCCTAACTTTGCTCGTCTTTCTGGGGAGGCATAGGTGATTGTTTGTCCATTAAGTCGCACTACACCCCTTTTTGGAACTCCTAAACCACTAATAACTCTAAGAAGAGTTGATTTTCCAGCTCCGTTTGTTCCTAAAAGTGCGAGTGTTTCACCTTTATTTACCTCTAGCGAAATATCGAAAAGAATTTGTACTGTCCCATAAGAGAAATCAACGTTATTTACTTGTAGTGCAGGGATTGTCTCGTTTGTGTTAGATCTACGACGCTGTTCTTCTTGTTCCTCAAATAACTCCTGAACGTTTAATGAAAGGTCATTTCTCAGAAATTTGGCGCCCCGATGCATTATCCAACCGCCAATTACTGAAGAGGGAAGAGTAAGGACTATGACGGTTACACGCGGGCCCCAAGTGTCTGTGAAAAGAAGAGAAATTAGTCCTCCACCTGTCGCACCTATAAAAAAGATGTAGAGAGTTACTAACGCTGAACCAGTGCCACGTAATCGGTATGGAACGATTGCTTGCAAAATAGGACTTACCATTGCAAAAGAAGCAGTTAAGAGAATTAGACTAGGTATGCCCGCTATCACAAATAAGGCGACATTAGGCATAAAAAATTGGACTGGTTTGAGTATTCCGGCTAAAGCTATTCCTAAGCCAATTAGATGCAGAGTTCGGGTGGGGTTTTCTCTCCAGAGGCGGTCAAATTTTGGACCTACCCATATGAGAGCTATAACTGCAAAAACTCCTCCTACTGTTCCACTCACTCCTCTTTCAAAGGCGTCTAATCCAAATTTATCTTCAAGAAAAAGATTTTCTAAAACAGGTGCCGTGAAAAGTCCAAATCCAAGTGCGCTAAAAGCGACAACAACTGTTTTAACTGTTTTTATTTGTAGTAATCGTGAAAATGCTGCTTCCATTGAGATGGGTAAAGGTTTGTCTTCAACGAAAGATTCTCCTAGAACGTCAGTTTTTTCCCATTTTCCTCTTTCTGGTTCTTTTAAGAAAAATGAATATAAAGCAACAATTACAACAGGCACTCCGAGAAGGTAATAGCACCATCTCCAACCATCAATTCCATCTGAACCATTCGCTGCAAGGGCTATTGCTCCTACGAGAATTGGACTGGTGACTCTCAACCCATTATTAATGATCCCATTTAATGAACCGAGTCGTCCTCGTATGCCGATGGGGTAGGTGTCAGCAATTACAGAACTGTGAACCGGAATTGTACTTGCTTTTGCAATTCCAACTCCAAACCTTGCCCAGAAGAACATGAAGGCATTAATTGCAATTCCTGATAAGAAAACCATTCCAGCAAAAATTGAACTAGCCCAGCCAATTATTGGAACCCTTCTTAAACGGTCTGCCATCCAGCCCATTGGAAGTGAGCCCAAGACAACAAAGGCCGCTGATGAACTGGCTATGAAAGTAATTGTTCCATCACTGACATTAAATGTGTCCCGTATATCTGGGGCTAAGACATTTATAGCTGCGGTTTGAAGTTCCTCTAGCCCAGATAAAAGAGCGAGAGTAAAAAATGTTGCTGCTCCTCCACCAAGTCTTAGACCTTTTTTAAAGCTGATTCCTTCTGACTTAACACCTGGCAAAAGGTCATCTGGAAAAATTATTTCTGATTCTTTTTGTTTTGCTCGACGCTCTTCTTCATCAATTACCACTGACGTTAATGAAGACATTTTGGTTTCATCTTCATTAAAGGGGTCTGAAGATTTTGAAAAATCGTTTTTCATTTTCAGCCGTTTCTGTAAAGTTTTATTTTTCCACGTCGTATCCCTTTAAGCACAGTGGGAAAATTTATTTTTTAATTTGTTTCTCTGTAGATCGTTTCAGCGACAATTAAGTCCCAACTAGCAAGGCCAACCGATTTGAAAAGTGTTATTGCTTCTGAGGAACTTCTACTTGCTTTTTTCTGAACTAGTTGTGAAAAGTCTCCTATTATCTGGTCGAAGGACCAAATTCCTTCAATTTCGGCACTTATAAGTTCCCCAGCTTCTTTTTTGGCAGCTGTTCGATGATCTACAAAAATTTCTGCATTTTGTATTAATTTTGAGTCTGCTTCTTTTTGTTCATCAGAAAAAGATCCGATTAAATTTAGATGAGCCCCTGATTTAACTGACCCAGTAGGAATTACTGGTGTTGTAGAGCTTGTACATGAGCAAATTAAATCACAGGCGGCAGTTTCTTCGGGGGCACTTATATTAATTTTTTGATCTTTTAGATCTAAAGAATCAAGGAATTTTTCAGCGGATTTACGTGTTCTCCCCGAAATATAAATTTGCTCAATTTCTGGACGAACCGCAAGCATTGCCTCGATATGACCTCGTGCTTGGACCCCTGTACCAAAAATTCCTAAATTTTTGACTTTTTCTTTTGCGAGTATTTCTGTTGCAACTGCTGATGCTGCAGGTGTTCTAAGCGTGGTTAAAGCTGAACCATCAAAAGTAGCTTTGGGAACACCGGTTTTTTTGTCGCAGTAAAGATAAAAGCCATGAACAAGAGGAAGGTCAATATTTGGATTTTTCGACATTACTGTAACTAGTTTTATTCCGATACCAGTTGAAGAAACTGCCGGCATCAAGAGAAAATCTTCTCCTGGATCCAGAGGAATATGTTCTCTAGGAATAGGTTTGTCGTTATTTGCAGCACCATTTTTTAGAGCAGAAATAGTGTTTTTAACACCGAATGAAAAAATTTCATGGGCGGAGTAGTGACGAATTTCTTTCATTTTAGTTTGAATCCCATGCCGATTGGATCACGCGAGTCTAGATAGAAAGAGTTTTTGCTGCAGCAATAAGCAGATCCTTCAATAGATGTAATTATGCCAGTTTCTTTTGTGTCGATCACTTGCCCTTTAAACAGCCCACCTGCAATTCCATGGTTAAAAAAAGGTTCATTAGTTTCTATGAGGTTTTTTTCATAAAGTAAGGCAAGTCGCGCAGAAGTACCTGAACCACATGGCGATCTGTCTACTTGTCCATCCGCAAAAATAGTTATATTGCGTTGTCTTAGAGGTTTTTCTTCCAGAGTTTCATAAAAGATTGAACCGTATATTCCTGACAGTCTCTTGTCTGAGGGGTGTTCAGCTAATTTCAGATTTTTAGTTTGCGATTTAATCTCTTTACTGATTTCAATTAATTTATTTAAGTCTTTTGAATTTGTATTTAAACCCAACTGATGGGTTTTGACTGAAGCATAAAAAGCCCCTCCAAAAGATACGTCTAAAGTTATTGGTCCAAATTCCGTATCTATTATTACTTCTTTAGCGCTTACAAAAGAAGGGACATTAATGAAAGTTACGCTTTCGACTTTTCCATTAAGTATTTTGGCTTTTGTGAAGAGTCTTCCGGAAGGTACGTCAATAACGACGTCGAGATTATTTGCTTTTGATTCAATAAAACCACTTTCTATTGCCCAAGTCACTAATGCAATTGTTCCGTGGCCACATGCAGTGCTAAAACCATCTGAATGAAAGAAAACAACTCCTAGATCTCCATCTGAATCATCGGGGGGAACAATAAAACCGCCGTACATGTCGGCGTGTCCTCTAGGTTCATGGACTAAAAATTTGCGAAGGTCATCAAGATTTTTTTCTGCCCATGAACGACGTTCAATTACGGTTGAACCTTCCATTGGACCCGCATCAACTATTCTGAATGGTTCGCCGGCTGTGTGGTAGTCACAACTTTCAATCGATGATCCTGATTCGAGATCCATATTAAAACCCTAGTATTTGATTTAATTTTTAACCAGACCACTAAATATAGTGTGAGTGCGCGTTGAGAATCTTACCTCCGATTAGTTTATGATCTGGGTTGCTGACCTTTAAGCAGACTTTTGCAACTTGTTTTTAAAAAAGTGCGTTCAACAAGCATTTTGTGAGTTTCTGCCCTACCATTTTGTGTGCAGACGTGGAGGCCTAATGACTGATATTGAAAATGCACCGAGAGCAACTTTTACTTCTTTTGCTGACTCCACAAAAGAAGATTGGGAGTTAATTATGTCCCAAAGGAGTGAATTAGAGGCTGCCTTACCAGGTCGAATTCTTGAACAGCTTGAATTATTGAGAAATGACTATGGGGGATTTCCCGTAGATCGATTGGAACATAGTGTTCAGACCGCCACAAGAGCTGAACGGGATGGTCGTAATGATGAATACATCGTTTGCGCTCTACTGCACGATGTCGGTGATGTTTTAACTCCTTATAATCACCCCGATGTCGCTGCGGCGATCCTCAAGCCTTTTGTTTCCCCAGCTAATCATTGGATGGTAAAAAATCATGGGGTGTTTCAGGGGTACTATTTTTGGCATCATTTGGGCGGGGATCGTAATGCAAGAGATGCATTTAATGAAAACGAACATTATGGATATTGTGAGGAATTTTGTGCTGAATATGACTCTCCGGCCTTCGACCCTTCATATAAATCAAACTCACTAGAATATTACGAACCACTGATAAGGGATTTTTTCTCTAAAAATCCATGGAGTGGTAATGCTTAATTTCTGTCTAATTAGTTTATTTTTCGAATCATGATTCTTTCTGACAGGTCAATTCTTGAATCAATCCAAGATGGAAGAATTATTATTGAGCCCTTTGATAAAGATTGTTTGCAGCCTTCATCAGTAGATCTTCATCTGGATCACCGTTTTCTTGTATTCAAGAATCACACCTTAGGGCATATAGACGTTCGAGAAGATTTATCTAATTTGACCCAAGAGGTGTCAGCTAATGCTGAGGATCCTTTCATGCTTCATCCCGGTGAATTTGTTTTAGGATCTACTTTGGAGAGAGTGTCTGTGCCGGATGATTTGGTAGCTCGCTTGGAAGGAAAATCAAGTTTGGGTCGCTTAGGTTTATTGATCCATTCAACTGCTGGTTATGTTGATGCTGGTTGGGATGGACAGTTGACTTTGGAACTTTCGAATGTGGCTAACTTGCCAATCACTCTTTACCCCGGTATGAAGATTGGGCAGATTTCTTTTGTCAAAATGACTACAGCTGCCGATAGACCTTATGGGTCTTCAGATCTTGGTTCTAAATACAGGGGCCAAGAAGGACCAAAGGCAAGTAGATATTGGGAAAATTTTTAATTATTTTCGTCATTTCCCTGCGTGATAGTTTCTAAAGATTTTGTTTGATCTTCTTTTGGTTGAAGAGCTTCTAGAAGATGTATAGCTATATCGCCTACTTTTACTTCATTTTCTTCTATTCCTTCTCCCTTAACTCCATCATCAATCATTACAAAACAGAACGGACACGCTGTAGCAATTCTGTCAGCCCCTGTTGCTAGCAATTCTTGGGATCTTTCCACATTTATATTTTTGCCTGTGTCTTCTTCCATCCACATTCTTCCGCCACCTGCACCACAACACATACCTTTTGTTCCTTGTCGTTCTGCTTCGACAACTTCAAGACCACCAATACTTGCGACTACTTTTCTTGGAGCTTGATAGACGTCATTATGGCGACCTAAATAACATGAGTCATGATAAACGAGCCGTTCATTCAATTCAGCATCTGTCATATCAAGCTTTCCTTGGTCAATTAACCATTCAAGCAATTGAGAATGGTGCACTACTTCGTAATGACCGCCAAGTTGCGGATATTCATTTCCTAACGTATTGAAACAGTGGGGACATTGAGTAATGATTTTTTTAACACCCATCGAATTAAGAGTTTCTATATTTTGCGCAGCAAGCATTTGAAAAATGTATTCGTTTCCAGATCTTCTTGCCGGGTCACCAGTACACATTTCAGAAGGCCC
>Ga0163180_10000512_pt1 | contig 22598 bp, 21 predicted proteins | sample AtlANTMetagenome_2_FD_109647 | JGI IMG/M metagenome (GOLD analysis project Ga0163180, IMG submission 109647) | Marine eukaryotic phytoplankton communities from the Atlantic Ocean - Atlantic ANT 4 Metagenome | ecosystem: Environmental > Aquatic > Marine > Oceanic | place: North Atlantic Ocean...
AGTGTTGATGCTGGTCTTGTTACTATATCTGGATCTGCTGCTGAATCCTTTGTCAGAGCATCCTATCCAGGAACTGGTGATATCACAACTGCTAATGAGGCAGAAGAAAGAACTACAGTTATTGAAGAAGGTTCAGGTAATATTTCTACCTTCAGTGGTGCAGCAGAATGTGTTGCCTTCAGTCCAGATGAAGAGAATATGCTCTTCTCTTACAATGGACGTGGACATGTTATTCGCACAAGAGCATACCTTGGTCAGATTGAAGTCCTTGTTACTGGTGTTGCTATTACCAACCCACCATTTGGAGTTCACACAGGTAAAGGTGAGATCTTTGTTAAGGGTACTTCTAATATCGAATTTGTTTTTGCAGCACCTTCCAGAACCTACGGTTGGATCGTATAAAATTTATAAATAAAATTGGTATCCTAGTAAGGTTTATTAATGACAACCCAGGTACAATTCAGACGAGGTTCCACATCGGATCACGCTCTATTCACTGGAGCTGCTGGAGAGTTAACAATTGATACCGACAAGAATATGGCCGTCATTCATGACGGAACTACAACTGGCGGTTTTGATGTCTTTCGAGCAAGATGGGAATTAATTAATACTAGTCAAACATTGGGGACTAGTTTACGTTATCTTGTTGATTCATCAGGAGGACCGTTAACATTAACATTACCTTTGTACAACAATAAGTTAGTACCAAAGGAAGGAGATGTTATTGAGTTCATTGATGTTGGTTTCACTTGGGACATAAATAATGTTACTATAATCGATCCTGATGGAAGACAATTCCAGAACCAACTGGAAGTTATTTCTTCTCCTTTAGTATTTGATGTGAAAGGAGCGAGAGTTCAACTTATTTGGGAAGGCACCTACTGGAGGGTAATCGTATGACGATGTATATAAGCGAAAGTAATAGGCAACAAGGAGGTGGTGGTTCATCTTCTAATAGCTATACTTTAGGAAACGATTTTACAATTCATGCACTGCGAAGAGATGCTGATGGTATGCTTAACTATACCAAAATCAGAAGTATTCATAATGAAACAGCAGATTTTCATCGTACCGATGGAACCCCATATATAGATCTTTCTACTGCAGTTTATGATTATGTAGATGAAACAACTGAAGAAAAAACTCATTTGAATCATCCACATGATAAATACCAACAGTATAGGTTTGATAGCCGCAAAGTTATGTACTTTATTGATAGTGATGGCTACTTCTGCATAAGATTTAACGAAGATTATGATTATTCCACCGAAGGCCCCAAATAATTAGGAAAACAACATGGCAGATTTTAGACTCGGCAGACTTAAGTTTAATTGGAGGGGTGACTGGACAGGTGCCTCTGCATATGTCATCGACGATATAATAAAGTTCGGTGCTAATACTTATGTTTGTACTACAAACCACACCTCATCATCATTAGAAACTGAATGGTATTCTACTGATTCAGGAAAATGGAATCTTCATACTGAAGGCATAGCATTAAAAGGTGATTGGACAGCAAGTACTTTCTACAAACTTAATGATATAGTTAAGTATGGTAATGATCAGTACAGATGTACGGTTGGTCATACTTCTACTGCTACATTTGCTACTGGAAATTTTGTTTCCTATGTTTCTGGTCTTAAGTTTGAAGATTCATGGGTAGTTGGTACAGAGTATCAAGTAGGTGATATTGTAGTATTTGGTGGTTATACATACGTTTCTCAAACAACTAATATCGGAGTAGCACCTAATACTAGTATTGATGTTGACTGGGAAATCCTAACAACTGGATTTAAAGTTGTTGGTAACTGGGATAATACTACTACCTATAAACCAGGTGACGTTGTATTACTTGGTGGTAATTCTTACGCTGCTAAAGCAACAAATACTAATTCACAACCTACTTCAGTTAATAATAACTGGGACTTCATTGTTGGAGGTTTCACTTGGAAGGGTAATTGGGATGCTGCAACTGCTTATAATCCTGGTGATTGTGTTGCAAGATTAAGTCATTCATATATTAGTGTTGCTGCGAATACAAATGAGGAACCTGAAAATGATGTTAATGGAGATTACTGGAATCCACTAACACAAGGTGCTCAATCAAACGTTCTAACAGATCCAGGTGACATTCTTTATGTCAGTGGTGCTGGTTCTACAAGACTACCTGTAGGAACAAACGGTCAAGTTCTTACTGTGGAAGGTGGATATCCTGCATGGAAGAACAATTCAGTTACACAAAAAGTTTTCTATGTTACACCAGATGGTAGTGATACCAATAGTGGTGAAAATATAACACAAGCATTTAAAGCAGTTCGTCATGCTACTGATACTGTTACAGGTCCAGCAACAATTTATGTGAAGGCAGGTACTTACCAAGAAACCTTGCCGATGACTGTTCCTGAATTTGTTTCGATTGTTGGAGACAACATGAGAACTACAGTTATTAAGCCTGATGCTGGTAATAATAGTTCTACACAAGAGGTTACACTTGCTTCAGCTCCTGTTGCTTCTTCACGTGTTCGTGGAGAAACTGTTAGTAATGGTCAACAGGGAGCTCACACATTTGTATCTGCTACTGCTAATGCATTATCTGTAACTGGTGCTGGTACAAAGAATGTAGATACTGCTTCTTATGATCCTGATACTGGTGTATTAACAATAACTAGTGCTGGACATGGTTTAAATTCTGCTAATACTGTTACTATTGCTGCAGGTGCATTAACATTTACTTGTGCTAGAGATAGTCATGGTAGTAATCATGCTTATCCACGTGCTACTGACCCTGCTCATAATACTGCTCTAGCAGTTACTGTTGTAGATTCAGATAACATTTCTGTTAATGTTGGCATAGCAAACAAAGAAGCTATGGTTCTTGATGATTTACAATCAGGTACCAAACTAGTTCTTAAACCAACTAAAGGTGGCAATTGGAATACTAATGATACATTTGATGATGGTGCTAGTGGAGTTGCTGTTAGTGCTCAATCACCTATTCTTAACGAACATTCTACATTGTTCTACTTAAGTAACAAGACCATGATGAAGGATCTTGTTATGGATGGAATGGCTGGTTTTGTACCATCAGTTTCTGATCCTAAAGATCTACATACTGCTACAATTAAAGGTGTATTCTTACGTCTAAATCCTAATTCAAAAACAATTAAATCACCATATGTTTCACAGTGTTCTTGCTTCTCTGATGGTGGAGTTGGAGCAATTGTTGATGGTAGTGTTCACGATAAGTTTGATAGTGACGCAGAACCATCCAACAAGACAATGTTGTTTGACTCTTACTCACAAATTCATAGTACAGGAACAGGTTCTGGTGTAGGATTCTGGGTTACTGGTAACAGTTATGCAGAAATTGTTTCTTGCTTTACTTATTATGCACATATTTCTTACTGTGCAACTAATGGTGGTCAGATTAGATCACTTGCTGGTAACAGTTCTTGGGGTACATATGGTATTGTTTCTGCTGGATTCAACCAGACAGAAACAACAATTGATGGTTTTGTAGATGGAGAAGCATTAACATATGATCCTCTTACACTTTCCTCTCCTCCACTTGAGTTTGAGACAGATGAACAAATTGTTGGCGGTACATCAGGTGCTGTTGGAGAAATATTAAGTCATCAACCAAGTTCTAATACTATTCTATACCGTGCTTTAAAAGGTACTTTCACTCAAAATGAAGTTGTAACAGGTTCTACATCTGGTGCTTCTGCGACGTTGCTTAATAATTCTGACGCACAAAAAGGTCAAGATGGATTTACTATAACATTAGGTGGTCTATCAGCAGCACCTGATGTTGGTGGTTCTCTTGAATTTGTAACTGGTGCTGGTGGTGCTGGTGCAGATACATTTACATATGTGATTGCTAATTCTTCGTTTAGTCCAGCAAATGGACGTGGTAATCTTGGCGTTACTAGAGGAGCATTAGGTTCAACTGCAGCTGCACATGATGGTTTAACTAATATTATTCGTTATGCATATACAGGAGACCTAACATTGGGTGCTGCAGTTGCTGATGCTTCAGCGACTACTATTAATGTTTCTAGTATTAGTAATCTAGATACTGGTGGATTTATGGTTGTTGGTGATGAAATAATGGAAGTTGTTACTTTCCCATCATCAACTAGTTGTACAGTAAATAGAGGTGCTGAAGGAACAACTGCTACTGCTCACTCTGATGGAATTACTGTTTACGGTATTTCAACCAAAGCAGCAACACAAACAGATACTGCTAGAGATATCGATGCTGCAGAAACAATAGTTCTTGTTGAATCAGCAGCAGGAGTTGATGTAGATGATTTCCTTAAGATTGATAATGAATTTTTCCGTGTTACATCTTCAGCTACAATAACAACTGGTTTAACTACCATTGTACTTGCTGAAGAAAAAGCTGCAGATTCATTTGATAGACAGGCAACAAAGATCAGATACTTGTATTCTCAAGTACGTCTAACAGGTCATGACTTCTTGGATATTGGTTGTGGATCCAAATCACAAACCAACTTCCCTGGTACACCAAACCAAGCTCCTGCACCTGGCAATGAAGTTACTGAAGATTTCCCTGGAAGAGTCTTCTATGTATCTACTGACCAAGATGGTAACTTCAAGGTTGGTCGTTACTTCAAGGTTAACCAAGCAACTGGTGCAACAACCTTGAACGCATCTTCATTCGATCTATCTGGTCTATCCAGTTTGAGATTGGGTTCTATTGGTGCTCAAATTGGTGAGAGCATCAGTGAATTCTCATCTGATGTTACACTATCTGCTAACAGCAATAACAAATGCCCTACGCAGAAAGCAACCAAGACTTATGTTGACACTCAAAATGCAGCAGGAGCTAAAGATGGTTTCTTCTACGGTATGAGTTAATCTCATACCCGTTGTGTCCAATTAACGAAACAAATAAATTCACTAAATATTAATACAGGAAAGAGATAACCCATGGCATCTGGAATATTAGGGCAATCGGCCCCATCAGCAACTACTAATACTACTGTTTATACAGTACCTGCTTCAACTGTGTCGGTTGTAAATATTAGTGTCGTAAATCGTGGAGGAAGTGCTGCAACTGTGAGGGTTGCTCTTTCTGCTGGTAGCACTCCAAATGATGACGAATGGATTGAATACAATACTTCAGTAGGGTCAACTTCAGTTTTGGAAAGAACTGGTATCGTACTTGACGCTACAAAAAATGTGGTTGTTTATGCTTCTTCCGCAGACACTTCTATAAGTGTTTACGGTTTAGAATCAGCAGCTTAATACGGAGATCTAACAATGGCAAGATTTAAAGGCGACTCGTCTGGAAGGAATATAGTACAATACGCACAGGCAAAAGTTGATGCTGCTTGCACTGAACTTTGTACTCACGTTAACAACGAGGTAAGTTCACTCAATACAAACAAATTAAGTACTAGTGGATCTGGTGCTAACCTAACTAACGTTGTTCATTCAATAACTGCTGGTACTGGTTTAACTGTAAACCAATCAACTGGTTCAGTTACTATTGATGCTGCTAGTAGTGGTGGTTCAGATGTCGAAGTTTTATACAATTGTGCTCAATGTTGGAATGGTTCTGCAACTATTCCAAGTGATAAAAGGGGTAATTTCACTCATTACGAAATAATCGGACAGACTAACTACTGGCATCAATATTGTTCTATGGCAGGATATTGCTGGGAAACTTGGCCAGGTTGTCAGAATAATCCATATGGTGGTTGGTGTTGTAATCACTGTGCTTGTGGATGGATGGGAGACATTAAGTGCTCGAATGGTACTTGGCAGTGGGGTTGTGGTGGATCGATATCGTGGCCATTTGGATGTAGTTCAGGTTGTGAAACAGCATGTTCATCAGTTGGTTTCCAATTCCACAACAGACTTTCACCAGACAACCCTTGTAATGCTGGAAACAAAGCATTCCGTTTCTGCTTCAACACCACAATGAATGGTGGTGGTATGTGTTGTCAAGGTGTTAGAAATTCAGGACATGGACAAGCATGTTGTGGACAACACCCTGCATGTTTGAAAGGAGTATGTTATAGTACTCAAAGTCAAACTAGTGGATTCCAAGGTTATCACACAACAGTTACCATTCTAGGATATGGTAGACTTCCTGTTTAATTCACAATCAATAATATAGTAAAAAAGGAAAACCATGAACAAATCAGATTTTTACAAACAGTGGTATAGTACCGAAAGAGATCAAGAACTGAATAGTTCTGGTTATCCTCCATGTGGATTCATGGGTGAGGATATAACTACTGCAGAACAGTGGACAGCGTTTCTAGTCAATGAAATTGAACTTGATGAGTTTAAAAGACTCAACGAAAGAGCTGCTGAAATTCTAGGTGAAACATATGAAAAACCATATGAATGGGCTAGGGAATATCCTGAACTTCCTGAACAACTAGACAAACTATATCATGACGTAGATGGTGGAAAATTTGGTGCAGATGCAAAAACAGGTACTTGGTTTACTGCAGTTAAGAAAGTAAAAGACGATTTCCCTAAAAATTAATTAGGTTATAATTCGGTTTTCCTTAATCCATGGGGTCAGAAATGCCCCATGGATTCTTGTATAAATAATGGTAAGTGAGATATTTTTATGAAAAAACAAATAACTTCTCCTGAAGAGAGAGTGAAAAAAACTGTTTTTATGATTAGCGGTGGTGCTGGTAGAATTATTTCTGCATTACCTGCATTTGAAAAATATTTGAGGATGAATCCTCCTATTCCTGATCATCAATTTTATATTGTTTCTCAATCTGGATTGGAATTTTTTCTTGGAACAGAATTTCAAGATCTAACTTTTGATCTTGCACATAAAGGATTATTTGAAAATATAATCAAACCAAATAACCTGGTAAATTTAGAACCATATCAGGAACACGGATATTACAATCAAGAAAAATCATTAACAGAATCTTTTGATAAGCTTATCAATAAGACTGATGCTCACAAAAACTTAACAAGACCACAAATAGTTTTATCAAAGACAGAAGAGATAAACGCAGTAAATACAATTAAAGAAGTAAAAAAGCAACAGGAAAAAAAATATACAATAGTCATTCAACCATTCGGAAGAAACGCTAACCAACACGATGGTGGTCATGTTGTAGATGAAACTAGTAGATCTTTATCTACAGATGATTATTTCTATATTGCCCAACAACTTCGGAAAAAATATAATGTAATTTCTATGACAGAAATTAAATTTGACAACGATCCATGTATGTACGTAGATGCAGATTTACGTCATTGGGCTGCTATTATAGATGCAGCAGATTATTTTGTTGGTATAGATTCATGTGGACAGCACATGGCATATGCTTTTAATAAACCAGGATCTGTTATAATGGGTTCTACATATCCAGAAAATGTTTCTTATCCAAAACATTTTAATATTGTAGAAAAAGGAGACAATCCTAGAGTATATTCTCCAATTAGAATAGATGGGATGGATGGTGCGTTGGCAAATAGAGTAAATGATACTTGCATGGATTTTACTCCTAACGAATTAGAGTTTATAACAAAGGATATCTTAAAAGATATTGAGAAAAAGGTTGGAAAATCTCCTGAAAAAATAGTTCTTTCTCTTAATGACAGCAAACCAAAATCTAAATCTAAATCTAAAAAAGGTTTTAGTGAAATTCTTCCACCTAAAGTAGAAAAAAATGTAGATCTACCGTCACCTTTAGGTGGTTGTGCTACTGATCCTGTCATTGAAAAAATCAAAAAATCTTGTATAGAAAACGTATTATCTAAAAAATCTTGAGATTAAATTATGAGTATTATTTTATCCGTGTCCCGTGGTCATAACGCTAGTACCACATTGATGGTTGATGATGAAGTTATTTTTTATGTAGAAGAAGAAAGACTATCACGATGGAAACATGATGGTGCACCTTTTCTTGGTATGGCAAAAGCATTTGATTATGTAGATTATATTGATCATCTAGTTGTTAACCACACACATAAATGGGGACCATCTTTTGACTGGACTAGTGAGGAACTTTATCATGGTTGGATACGTAAACTTTGTAGAAAGAAGTTTAAATTTGAAACTCATTTTATCAATCTTGTTCACCATAAAATGCATGCAGCATGTGGATTTTTTAATTCTGGATTTGAAACTGCTGCTTGTGTGATTGCTGATGGTGCAGGAAGTTTTTTAGATATTGGACACGAGAATGAACCTGCTTATGAATTTGAAACAATTTTTAAAGCATCATATCCTGTAAAATTTGAAACAGTATATAAACATCTCGGAACTAAAGTTCCATTGGGTGAGAAGATAGTTCATAATGAAGCAGGTAATGTTGGTAGCTTGCATGAAGTTATGCCATCCGAAAACTGTATCCAATTTCTTACTGAATATCCAGGTATTACAAAAGTTTATGAAGCAGTAACAAAATATTGTGGTTTTGATACCATCGATGCAGGAAAGACTATGGGATTATCTCCTTATGGAAAAGATAATCCAGAAATACCAGATTTATTTCTTCCAAATGATCAGGGTAGTTCTTGGGCAAATCGTGATGCTATTATTCCAACATATCCTGGTGGTGCAGAAGTCAACTCTGGAAGATATAAAATTTTCAGAGAAGATCTACCGAATCACACAGAACTTGTCATGGATGTACAGGATTCTCTTAATAAGCAAACCAGATTGCATGGCAAAAAAGGTAAGAGTGATGAGGGTGAATACACTCAAGTTCAAATGGATCTTGCATGGAAATGTCAAAGGCAAACTGAAGATCGTATGATCGAATTAATTGAGAAAGCACATAAAGAAACTGGTGAGACTAATATTGTTGTTAGTGGTGGATATGGATTAAATTGTGTTGCTAATTATAAATTCTGGAAAGCATTCCCTAATTTAAATTTACATTGTGAACCTATTTCACATGATGGTGGAACATCTATTGGTGGTGCAAAATATGTTTATAATTATCTTACTAAAAATAAACAAACATTGTCTCCAGCAACCTCGATCTACTATGGTCCCAAATATGATCCTGATTCATATATGAAGGAACTTGATGGGTATAAGGTGACTGATACTTCTTATGAAGATGTTGCGAAATTAATTCGTGAAGGAAATATTGTAACTATCTTTCAAGGAAGGTCTGAAGGTGGACCAAGAGCACTTGGCAATAGATCTATTCTATTTGATCCTACTATTAAGGATGGAAAGGATATTGTTAATGGAGTAAAGAATAGAGAATTCTTCCGTCCATTTGCTTGTTCAATTCTAAAAGAAAAAGTGCATGACTGGTTTGATCTTGCAGGTCGTGAAGAGTCTCCTCATATGATGTATGCTGTAGATGCTTTGCCTGGAGTTGCAGAGAAAATTCCATCAGTAATCCATGTTGATAATACTTGCAGAATTCAAACAGTTACTAAAGAGCAAAATGAACATTATTATAATTTGATTAGTGCTTTTGAAAAACTTTCTGATACTCCTATTCTGTTTAATACCTCATTTAATCTTGGTGGAGATCCTTTAGTAGAAACCATTGATGATGCAATTGATACTTTAGAGACAAGTGCTATCGACTGGATGTATATGCCAGAGATTCAAAAACTTGTTTATATACCAAAAACTAGAGATGCTGTTAGACACGTGTGGATGTGTGATAGAGAGTGAAGATAATTTTTGTTAATGGATGTTTTGATGTTCTTCATCCAGGTCATATAGCACTATTTCAATACGCAAAATCTCTTGGTGACTATTTAATAGTTGCCATAGATTCTGATGAGAAGGTAGCATTAGACAAAGGGTTTGATAGACCTATCTTTACAATGGAAGATAGGAGATTTATGTTAGAAGCTATTGAATGTATTGACATAGTTCACACATTTAATAGTAGGAGGAATTTAGAAAACTTGCTAGAATGTATCAAACCTGATATACTGGTGGTTGGATCCGATTGGAAAAACGGTATTGTCGTAGGACGTGAACATGCTAAAGAAGTTAAATTCTTTGAAAGACAAGGAGATTACTCCACAAGTCGTACAATTCAAGGTATTAGTTATAGGTGAAACATGCGTAGATAGATACATCTACGGTAAGACCTCTAGATTAAGTCCAGAGGCACCTGTTCCTGTTCTAGAGTACGAACGTAAAGAAGAGTGTCAGGGAATGGCACAGAACGTCAGGAACAACCTAATGTCATTTGGTTGTGATGTTTATATTATGACTAATGAATTAAAACCAATTAAGACAAGATATGTTGATGTTCGTTCTAATCAACAGATTATGAGACTTGATGAAAATGATGAGGTTGATTCTTTTAAGTGGGAATTACCTGATGGTGATTCTTATCCTACTGGTATACACAATCACCCAACTCCTTTAGGAGAACCATTTGATGCTTTAGTTATATCCGACTACAATAAAGGATTACTTTCAGAAGAAAAAATATTTGAATTAGTTGAGTGGTTTGATGGTCCTGTATTCATAGACAGTAAGAAAACTAAATTACCAAAGAAGAATTGTTTCATTAAAGTTAATGAGTTAGAAAGAAGTAAATTAAAAGGAAAGTATCCTAATGCTATCGTAACTAAAGGTTCTCAAGGAGCAGAGTATAAAGGTATACCATATCTTGGTATTAAAGTTCCTACCTTTGATGTATCAGGTGCAGGTGATACTTTTCTTGCTGCATTAACATATTTCTATCTCGAATCTGGAAAGATAGAGTTAGCAATACCTCTTGCTAATCGTGCTGCTTCTATTGCTGTACAAAATCCAGGTACTTATATTCTTTCTATTGATGAAGCAAATGAGATACGTAGTTGATATTGATGGTACAATTTGCAGTCCAACTGTGGGTAGGGATTACCACAAAGCAGAACCTTGGCAAGATAGAATCAAGGTATTAAATAAACTTTATGATGAAGGTAATTATATTATCTACTTTACTGCACGAGCAATGGGTAGATTTTCTGATCAAACTCATTTTGATGCTGCAACAAAAGCAAAAGAAGTCTTATTTGAACTTACTGAAAAACAATTGAATGATTGGGGTGTTAAGTATCACGAATTAATTATGGGCAAACCACATGCAGATTACTTTATAGATGATAAAGGAATCAATTCAGAGGATTTCTTTGGATGAAGATAGTAGAAAAAGGATGGGGATATGAGAAGTGGATCTGCAATAGTTCAAACTATTGTGGAAAACTTTTATTTTTTAATGCAGGTATGAAGTGTTCATATCATTATCACAAGATTAAAGATGAGACATTCTATGTTCAAAGTGGTGAACTAAAGATGACTTATGGTTACAAAGATGATTTCTCTGATGCAAAGACAGTTATATTAAAGGAAGGTGATAAATTTTATATCCCTCCTGGATTAAGACACATGATGGAAGGGATTACCGATGTAGAATTATTTGAATTTTCTACAGAACATTTTGAAGAGGATAGTTATAGAATAGTTAGGGGTGATTAAACTCTGTGTGAAGTTTTGCATCTGCGAGTGATGCTGCCATTGTCCATGCTGATTCACCTGATACCATATGTTTATCGCAATAATGTTCAATGGTATCTTCCATGAGTTCCATTAAGGATATTAAGTTTGCTGCTTTTTCAGGAGTTATTGACATATTCATGTACCGTAATAAAGTTATGATTTGACCAAGACATATTTGACTCGGTGTTATATTGATATTTACCTTCCAAATGTTTAGGGAATGGTATTTCTTTGATATTAGCACCTTCTTTGTCTGCAATAATTTCTGCAACAGTATAGAAATCTATAGAGTCTCCACTACCAAGATCATAGATACCAGAAGGATTGTTAGAATTTAATACTACATCAACTACGTCGTTAACACAAACAAAATCTCTTGACATTTTTCTAGAGTCTTCGAAGACTTTAATCTCACCAGTCATCTTTGCTTGTTCAGTGAACTTACTGATAGGACTACGTTGATCTCCTTTTGCTTCTTCACCAGGTCCATATACATTAAAGAATCTAAATCCTTGTATATTACTGAAACGATCTATGTTATCTTGTACCCAATAATCAACTTGAAGTTTTGTTATAGCATAATAGTTTAATGGATTTAGATCTCCCCACCCAGCACTTCCATTACCATATACAGATGCTGATGAAGCATACTTTACTGGTATATTATACTTGATAGCTTGTTCAAATAAACGTAGAGTGAGGTCTACATTATAAAAATGTAACTTATTAAGATCTGTTTCTACAGTCGAAGAGATTGCTCCCATATGAATGATCTCATCTATGTCATCCCATTTAGGAAAGTTCTCAATCATATGAACTGCATTAAATGCTTCTACACCAATATACTTTTCTTCTCTTTCTTTAAAGTGTGATCCAATAAATCCATTACATCCAGTAATCATTTTCATAAATAAAACCTTCAACCACTAAATTATAAATAAGAATAACATAGAATTATTAAATTCGCAAGCAGGAACAGGCATGACAAATCCTACCTTTGGTTATTTAGGTTCGATAATACCATCGAGAGATCAGAAAGTTGTTCTGCATACTGCAGATGCAGGGAAGTTAGTTGAAGGAAAACTTACGATTACCCACAAGAATCCATTTCCAACTAGAGTAAGAGTTGGAGTTGGTTCTGGAAATTTAGCATCTTTTGATCCTTCATCATATATCATTTATGATCATATTATTGATCAAGGTGAAAGTTATGAAACTGCATCTATTTTTTATTCAAACAATCAAAATTTAGTAGTAGAATCTGACAAGGATAATACAAGTTTTATTATTCAGGGTCAGATGCTTGATGATCCGACAGGACAATCTGGATTTGTTAATTCAATAAAAACAACTAGTCTCGAAACTGATGTTGTTTTGTATACTGTTCCTACTGGTGAAGAAGCAACATTAAATCTTTTCATTACTAACCAAAGTTCTGATCCAGCAAATGTTAGAATAGGAGTTAGTACAGAAAACACAAACACACTTGCTCCATCCGAGTACATAGAGTATAACCTTGATATAAATCCAAGACAGACATATCAAAGAACTGATATTAAAGTGCGTGGAGATCAAAGTGTTATTGTTTGGACTGATAATCCTAACGTAGCGTTTGCTGCATACGCTAAATTTAATTACACAATTATTACTACCGACTTATCACTTTCAGGTAGTTTAGATGTTGGAACATCTATGGATGTTGGTACCAACCTTACAGTTGGTGGAACTTCCGTTCTCACAGGAAAACTTACACTATCTGGTGGGTCTGATATAACTGGATCTACTGATGTACGAGGAACACTTACTGGTTATAATTCTACTGCTGTTCAAAAATATGGTATATCAAATGAAACTGGTTTGATATCTACTCAAGGATCTATATCTGCTGTTGGTGGTATTAGTACATCTGGTACTCTTGAAGTTGGAGCAAATAAATTTAGTGTTGATGCATCCACTGGTAACATAACAGGTACTTCTGGATCATTTTCATCTAATTTAGATCTTCTAAATAATAAGGTAACAAATCTTGCAGAGCCTACAGCATTAACAGATGCTGTCACACGTAGGTATGTTGATTCAAAGATTACTGCTTTCTCTATCGCACTAGGATAAACAAGGATTATGGCAAAGAAACAGATTCGAGATTATATATTTTCTCCAGGTATTGCTGGTGTAGGGACACTAAAACTTCTTGGTAAGTATGATAGTGAACAACTTTTGTTGATTACTAATACTGAAAAGAATGAAGTCTTATATAATTTTGCTGATACTACAAGACAGGTTAGTGTCGCATTTAATCAAACTGGTTCTGACCCAGATTTTATAAATGAAAACATGAGAACTAATGGTGTAACAACTATTACGTTCTTATATGATACTACAGCATATGCATCATCTGATCCTGTTCAGATCTTTGTTGAACAAGATGAGCAAAGAGTTAGACCATACGATTTCGGTACAGACGCTATCGAACGTATGCGTTTTGCTGCTCCAGAGTCTATGCTTGATGCTGACTTTGAGTATGGTATTCAACCAACGAAGTGGCAGAGTATTGACTTATTAAGAAATTATCCTTCTATCTACGAAATTCCTGGTTCTGATATTGCTGTAACAGAAATTGTAACAGATGCTTCAGCAGGTTCTAGTGGTATTGGTCCTTCGTTAATCACAGTTGATACAATATTAGAACATGGTCTTTCTGTGGGAGAACCTATTAGTATGAAAGGTCTTTCTGATTCTGTGATAGGATTTTCATCTGCTGAAGGTTCATTTATTATTGATACTATTGCTAATTCAAAACAATTTAGTTATTACGCAAAAGCAAAAGTAGGAAGTACTGCTGGTGTTTCACTTAAGTCTAGTTTTACATTCCTAAAAGAAGCTGGATTTTATACTGGTGCTGAAATTGGAACAACTCCTACATTTACTGTAGACACAAATGGATCAGCAGGAAGTTTTGCAACAGAAGGTAATACACCATCAGGTGCTGTAACATTTGGTATAAATGCATCATCTACATTACCACCAATAGGTGCTCCTTTGTCTGGTACTGGTATTGTAACAGGAACACAGGTAACTGGTGTTGTTGGTACTAACACTACTCTTAATATTACAAATTCATTTACAGCACCTGTATCAACTATCACATTTAACGATACACAAAATATTGCAATTGGTGCTGCATTAAATAATGGTTCTGGTGATACTATTTTCGTTACTAACATTGAAGGTAGTGTTGTAACATTGTCTTCTCCATATACAGTTTCTAAAACAGGTAACAGTTTCATTTCTGGTGCTGTAGCAGGTATTGCACAGAACTTCGGATTAGGTATAGGATCAGCAGCATCAACACCAGTTCATCCATGTGCAGTATTTGATGTTGTTAGAGAAAAGGGTGCTTATACTTCTGTTGTTATAAACGAAAAAACAACATATCAAAATTTATCACCAACTTGGATTGGTGGTGACAATAACAGTGGAGCAGGTTTGAATGCTTTATTTACAGTAGTCAGAACTGGTGGAGGTAGTCCTAGTTATTCTGTAGATATGAATAGTGGTGGTGTTGACTACATTGCTTCTGGAAATGTTACATTTAATATTTTAGGATCTCAAGTTGGTGGTGTTGATGGTACTCCTGGAGTTGGTACAGCAGCAGAACAAGCTGGTAATGATTTAAGAATCACAATAACAGGTGTTGATGGAACTACTGGTGCTATTACATCATATACTGTCGAAACAACTCATAGCACTATTAGTGGAACTCCTCCTGTAGTTGCTAACAATTCTATTAATGATGGTAGAGATTATCATGCTGGAGAAAAAATTACCATTTATGGTAACCAGTTAGAAGGTACCTCTCCTGCACAGGATCTTGATATTTACATTACTGCAGTTGGTGCAGCAGGAAACATTACAAGTTATAATACATTTGGTGTAGGTGTTGCCGCAAGTCAAACTTATACAGATCGAATGCAAAATAGTACTAGTGGATCTGGTATTAATGCTCAATTTGATATTGACCGAACTGGTTCTGGTGTTGTCACACAGGAAGTACATGAGATACTTATCGGTGGAATTATTGAAACTGGTGATAAATTTAAAGCAATTATTACTGAAACTGTTAACAGCACAGTATCTGAATTTGAATATACTGCACAAGCAGGTGATACTGTAACTGAAGTAAGGAATGGACTTGTTTTATTAATCAATGATCTTGCTGAACAGAATGCTGGAAATCCAACACCATGTTATGCTGTAAATAAAGCAGATCAAACACCAACTAATGGTGTAGCAGTAATAGATTTATTTTCTAAAACTCCTGGAGTTAATTTTTTATGTACTGTGATAACAGAAGATTCTGGTGGATTTGGTGCTGATACTCAAACGATGTCAGTTTCTATTCTTACTGCTAATTCCAATACAACTACTACACCAGCATATACAGTAACTACTACAAATCAAGGTACTGGATATGCAATTAATGATACTCTTACTATCAATGGTAGTGGATTGGGTGGAGTCGATTCAGCCAATGATATAACTGTTACTGTTACTTCTGTTACTGCTGCTGGTGCTATTACTGGAATTTCTCATTCTGGTACAGCTGTTGCTGGTGGTGAAACTTTCCTTAAAAAGTTTGTAAACACAAGTGGTTTTGGGGTACAATTCCTTCCATCAATTACTGGTGGAGTATATTCCCCTACTGTTGATGTTGCTGGTACTGGATATAAACCTGGATATCAATTTAAGATTCTTGGTAGTACATTGGGTGGTGCAGATACAACCAATGATATGACTATCGAAGTAACTGATATAACATCAGATGGTGGTGTTCTTGGAGTTTCTGCAACTGGTACTCCAGTATCAGGAGATGCTCTTGTTTTCTATCCAGCAGTTTCTCTTTCTGCTGCTACTAACCAAGTAATTGGATCAGGAGCAACTGTGACTTATTCAGCAATTGCACAAATAAAAGTTGAATTTTCATCTAATCATGGTTTGGTTCCTGGAGATACAATTCTAGCAGCAGTTACATCTAGTGGTAGTGGACATTCATTATGTTCAGGACCATTTTACATCAACGAAGTTCCTTCATTAACTACAATATTATATACAGCAAGAACTACTGGTAATGTTGGTTCTGGTTTGGTGGGTAAGATATATCCAAGAACAGATTCATTCTATCGACATAGACCATTTGATGGTGGTGTACAACTAGGAACTGGATCACCTTCTCATGGTGCTCAAGCAGTTAGACAGTCTAAAAAGTATATTAGATACCAGTCAGGTAAAGGTATTATGTATACCACTGGTGCTTTGTTTGCTCCAAACTATGACTTGCGTTCTGCTGTTTCTAATGGTACAGGAGTTGGAAGTATTATTACACTTAAAACAGATGATTTGAATCATGGTTTACAAGTTGGAGCACAGATACAACTTCGTGGTATAACATCTACTGGTTATAATGGTCATTATGTTGTAGCATCAATCGTTGATGAAATTACATTTACTGTTATTGCTACACAAGTATTAGAACATACTAATGCACAATTTGGCGAGCAACCAGTTGTTTCACTTTATAAGTGGAAAGGTTCTACAGTTCGTGCTGGTGCTTTTGATGATCAGAATGGTATATTCATTCAGTATGATGGTGATATCGTTTCCTGTGGATTAAGGTCTTCCACATACCAAATTGCTGGTACCGTAACTGCTACTCCAGATAGTAACACATTAACAGGAGTCAATACTAAATTTACTGAACAGTTAAAAGTGGGTGACCGTATTGTAATTCGTGGTATGTGTCATCTCGTTACAGAGATTGATGATGATTCAACGCTGTATATGAATCCTGATTATAGAGGAGTCACTACAGTTTCTAATGTAAAAGCTGCACTGACAAAAGAAATTCTTATTCCACAAAGTCAGTGGAATCTCGATAGAGCAGATGGTACAGGTAAGTCTGGATATATTACTGACATCACGAAGATGCAGATGATGGGATTCCAATACTCATGGTACGGAGCAGGATTCATTGATTGGATGTTCAGAGGACCAACTGGTGATTTTGTATTCTTACATAGATTGAAGAATAACAACATGAACAACGAAGCATTTATGCGTTCTGGTAACTTACCTGTTAGGTATGAGGTTATTAACGAAGGTGCTAGAGGAAGAGTTGCAATTGCAATGGATGCAACTCAAGAGACAATGACATTAGAAGATGGAACACTATTCCCTACTAGTGGTACATTGATTATGAATAACGAGATTATTAATTACAACAACAAAACTGGTAATATTTTGTCTGGTCTTACAAGAGCAGCAACTCATACTAACTTTGCTGGTGGATCTCAAAGAACTTATACTGCTGGTGATGCTATTACTCACACTAAAGGTAGTGGTGTTGTTCTACTATCGACTACTGCTACACCACAGATTAACCACTGGGGTTCTGCATTCCTAACTGATGGTGGATTTGATGAAGATCGTGGTTATCTCTTCTCATGGCAGGAAAAAGAAATTGAAATTTCAACTAGTAAGAGTGCGATCTTTATGATTCGTCTATCACCAAGTGTTTCTAACTCTGTTACTGGAGATTTAGGAGAAAGAGAATTAATCAACCGAGCACAATTACTACTCAAGAACATTGAGATCACTACGCAGGGTGGTAACTCTTCACAGGGTGTTATTGTTGAGGGTGTTATGAATCCTAAAAACTACCCCAATGATCCAACAAGTATTTTATGGAATGGATTAAATACTGGTGGTGCTGGTGGACAACCATCATTCGCACAGGTTGCATCTGGTGGTGACGTTACATGGGAGGGTGCTGCTTCAGCAATTACTGCTGCTAACGCTAATTCTCAAAATTATAATACAACATGGATTGTATTTAATCGAACAGATGTTGCTGGTGTACAGATTGGTTGGAAAGTTACTGGTGGTAATCTAAAAGGTGGTGCTACTGTTGCTAACATTAGGGATTACTACTACGATAGTAATAAAGTTTACTTGATCTTCTCTGACAGAACGAGACCAGGTGGTGTTGGAAATACTACATATACCTTCGAACCAATTGTTGAGGCGGCAATTCCTGGAGAGCAGGTATTCTCATTTACTGCCTCTGGTGGTGGTGAAAGGGACAACCTAGACCTATCAGAACTAAAAGAACTTACTAACACACCAATTGGTGGACGTGGTACATTCCCCAACGGTCCTGATGTTCTGGCGATTAATGCTTACCTAACGTCTGGTAGTGCTATTAACGCAACAATTAACTTACGTTGGGCAGAAGCACAAGCATAAGGAAATAACATGGCACAACCTTCCTCTAGGGCAGAGTTAAAAGACTACGCATTAAGGAGATTAGGTCATCCAGTACTGGAAGTCAACGTAGATGATGAACAGGTGGAAGATCTAATTGATGATGCTTTGCAACATTTTCATGAACGTCATTTTGATGGCATTGAGAGAATGTTTCTTAAACACAAAATCACTGCTGATGATGTAGAAAGATTTAAAGGTTCAGATCAACTTAAAGTTGTTTCAGGTGATGAAGGTACTGTAACATTTACCTTGACATCTGGTGGAACTGGGTATACTAATAATACAGCAGTTGCTACGACTGGTGGTAGTGGTACTGGATTAACATTCAATACTACCACAGATAGTGGTGTTATAACATCTATATTAATTAATGATGATGGTCAAGATTATGCTATTGGAGACACTATTACCATTAGTGGTGGTAACACTGATGCAACTATAGAAGTTAAGTCAATTGATAGTGATACTACATGGGAGAATAGAAATAATTTTCTTTCAATACCTAATCACGTTATAGGTATATCTAAAGTATTTGGTGTATCATCTAACTGGGTTCGTAACGATCTCTTTGGATTAAGTAACCAGTATTTCTTGATGGATATATTCTCATTTTCATCTGGATTTGCTTTTGGTAATTTTGATATGACGAATTACTATATGATTCGCCAGTACTTTGAAACTCTAGATATGGTTGTCAACACTGGTGCGTTGGTAGAGTATAGATGGAATCAAAGACAAGATAAATTATTTTTAGATATAGATCCTTCAAAAGTTGTAGAAGGAAATTACCTTCTTATAGATTGTTATAGGGCATTAGATCCTATGGAATACACACAGGTCTATAATGATAGATGGCTTAAGAAATACATTCCTGCTCTAATTAAAAGGCAGTGGGGTCAGAACTTAATTAAGTTTCAAGGAGTACAACTTCCTGGTGGCGTTTCTCTTAATGGAGAGAAAATTTTTTCTGATGCAGAGAAAGAAATTGCTATGATACTAGCAGAAGGTAAGGATCAATATGAACTTCCTGCTATGGATATGATAGGATGAAGAGTATATATTTTCCACAGCACGGTGGTGTATCAACCGAGCAGAACTTAATACAAAGTTTAATTGATGAACAGATTAAACTTTTTGGAACAGATGTTTATTATCTTCCTAGGTCAAGTGTTAAGGACATGACCCTAGATGATATAAAGTATTCTGAATTTAAAACCCAGTGGATGATTGAGATGTTCCTCATTAACGTAGAGGGATTTGGATCACCTTCAGAATTTATTAGTAAGTTTGGTTTGAGAGTAACTGATGAGATACAATTTGTTGTATCTAAAAATAGATGGAGTCAGATATTTAATAACTTTGCTGATATAACAGAAGTTGATGGTAGACCTAATGAAGGAGATTTATTATACTATCCACTAACAGAAGATCTGTATGAAATTAAGTTTGTAGAAAGAGAAGCACCTTTCTATCAATTAGGTAAAACATATGTTTACCAGATGACTGCCGAGATCTATGAGATGGGTGATGATAAATTTGAGACTGGTGTTCCTGGAATTGATGATATTGAAGAGATCTTTAGTCCATCAATTTCTATCCAAATGGATGTTGCTGGTACAGGTGATTACTCATTAAGTGAGACTGTCACTGGATCTGTCACTGGAGTTACTGCTGAAGTATCTTATTGGGATAGGAATTTACATGTACTTACACTCATTAATAGAACTGGTAACTTCAATGCTGGTGAGACTTTAACTGGATCTGAATCTGGTACAGTTAGAGAGATTACATCTATAGATAACTTAACAATGGAAACAAGTGCGTATAGCGATAATAAATACATAGAGACCGAAGGTAATGATCTTGTTGATTGGGGTGAGGTTAATCCATTTGGTGAAGCAGGAAATATATCTGGTGACTGGTAATGTTAGGACCACATTTTTATAACGAAGCAATACGTAAAACCGTTGTTGCTTTCGGTACATTATTCAATAATATTGAAACAAGAAAGTATGATAATACTGGTGCTGTATTAGAGGCAGAGAAAGTACCTCTTGCATATGGACCACAGAATAAATTCTTAACACGTTTGGAACAAAACCCAAGTGTGGACAAGAAAGTTGCTATTACATTACCAAGACTTTATTTTGAAATGTCTGGTATTACATATGATTCTACTAGAAAAATTGCACCGACACAAAAGTATAGAACTATAGCAGGAGTTGGTGAAGAGAATGAAGTACGGATGCAGTATGTACCAGTTCCATATAACATGGAATTTGAATTAGGTATTATTGCAAAGTCACAAGACACAGGACTTCAGATACTAGAACAGATATTACCTTACTTCCAACCAAATTTTAATGTAACACTTAATTTCATTCCTGATATGAATGAGAAAAAAGATGTTTCTTTTATTCTTAATAACATAAATTATGCTGATGACTGGGATGATAATTTCCTAGACAGAAGAAGTATTGTATGGACAATGAGTTTCACTGCAAGGTCATACATATACGGACCATTCAACAAGTCAGATGTTATCAAGAAAGCAATTGTATACGAATCAACTGGAGATAAGAATCAAGGTAAGCGTCAAACCAAGATGACTTATTCACCTAAAGCAACTACTGATAAGAATTCAGATGGTGTAATTAATGCAGCAGATGACGCATTAGTAATTTCATCAGATGACTTTGGATTTAATGAAGGAATTGAATTATTATGACAGATAAAATAGATAATAAGATGGCCAAGAATATGGAAGATGTCTTTGATATTGAGGTCTCAAGTACTCCTGAAAATGGATGTACTACTAGAAAGAAACAGTTACGTGATGTTTCTAATGACAGTAAAGATGATTATGAATATACTAGAGGAGAACTTTATAGTCTCATAGATCAAGGACAAGAAGCAGTTCGTGGTGCATTGGAAGTAGCACAAGAGAGTGGTCACCCTAGAGCATTTGAGGTTGCTACTAACGCAATGAAACAGGTTGCTGACATGACAGATAAGTTAATTGACCTGCAAGGAAAGATGAAGAAATTAGATGAACCAACAGCAGGTGCTGCACCCAAAACAGTTAACAACACTATGTTCTTGGGTAGTACAGCAGACTTACAGAAGATGCTTAAGGAGATGGGTAAAAAAAAGGATTAGGGTTCCCACACAATAGTAGTAGTTTATACTCAATTCATGTACTATATAATTACGTACTGGAGTTGAAAGATCATGTCCCACTACACTATCGGTTATCACGATACAGAAAAGAATCCCGTAGAAATATGCGAGTATGCAGTAGATGCATACCATGCAATGCAGCAAGCAAAAGAGGATGTACCATTTTTGGATGGTCATCCTCGTTTTTTTGACTACTGTTTAAAAGAATCATGAAGCACGAAATAATGTGGTGGATGAGCCGACTCACCATCATGGGTACTTCATTAAGTCTATCGTTCTGGTTAGCGGCACAAGCATATGCTTAAACTACTAATAGAATGGATAGGGCAGAATATGAATACTCTTGCCTTATTCAGTTGGGTAATATTTTTACCTATAGGTTTCATGTCAATAGATTCCGAAAGACATCCTGAAAGGTATAAACATAAATGACAAAAGATTATTCACACCTAGAAGCAAGTGGTGGTGGAGAAGTAGATCATAATGGGTGGCCAAAAAGTCCACCCATTTCTGATAGGGAATGTATTTACAAATCTCTAGAAAATTGCGAGCACCTTGCTGGACTTGAAACGAAACAAGTGCAACGTCTTATGAAAGAGTTTGA
>Ga0163180_10000516_pt1 | contig 22475 bp, 14 predicted proteins | sample AtlANTMetagenome_2_FD_109647 | JGI IMG/M metagenome (GOLD analysis project Ga0163180, IMG submission 109647) | Marine eukaryotic phytoplankton communities from the Atlantic Ocean - Atlantic ANT 4 Metagenome | ecosystem: Environmental > Aquatic > Marine > Oceanic | place: North Atlantic Ocean...
GCACAAGCGGAGGGGGCAGACGTCGAAGAGGTCAGCACCGAGCCGTTGATGTAGTAGCCACCCTCATCAAAGGTCATGGCGGCATCTGTCAGGCTTGTCGGGCAGTCGGGCTCGCTGACGCCATCGTAGGCCACCATCATGCCCGTGATCTCCGACACGCCAGGGTAGACCAGCGCACAGTGAACCGCGATCGGTGTCGACGGATCGCTCGTGGAGCTCACATAGGTCTGCACCACGCCCAGGTGACTGCTGGTGTCCGAGTAATGAACCTGGATGGTCCCCGGACCCGATCCCGTACCTGTGTCCGATCCGGTATCGATCGGATCATCGGTGTCCGGGTCGGTACCTGTGTCGATGTCCGTGTCGGTATCCGTGTCGGTGTCCGTGTCCGCATCGGAGTCCTCTTCGGGATCCGGCGGCTCCACAGTACAGCTCTCATTGGCCTCACCCGGGGTGCCATAATCGCCGCAGGGGTAGGTCTCATCCGAATAGCACCAGTGCTCCGGATCACCGGTGACGGTGGCGGTGTGGTGATCGCTCATGAGCGCCCAGGACACACCGCTGACGGCATGCTCATCCTCCCAGCTCATGCCCGTGATGCGGGTGGTTCCCATGTACAGGTAGATGCTGTCGCCGTCATTGTGCAGGTTCAGGTCACCCCAGCTGTAGATGTAGTCGGCGGTCACGCCTCCGCTATCGCCATAGTCACCGGTTCCCAGCACAGCGTAGCCACCGGCATCCACGACGAGGTGGTCCTCGATGGTCATCATGTCCGAGCCATCATCACTGGCCGTCCACCCGATGAGGTCCACGGCAAAGGATCCTGTGTTGTAGACCTCAAACCACTCGCCCGAGGAGTCATCGGCCCAGCCAGAGTTCGCCATGATCTCAGTAAGGATCACCACTCCCGCGGAGACAAAGTCCTCATCCGCAGTGCCATCGCAGTCATTGTCTAGGAGATCCGGAACCGTACCCTCATCCCCTCCCGGGTAGGCCTCGGTTGAGGTATCGTCGCAGTCGGTTCCACCAGGGCCACCGCTGTAGCCGTCCCCGTCCGCATCGTAGTCATCCCCGCCGGCACAGTCGCCATCCAGACCGTCGTACCAGACCTCATCCGCACCCGGATAGACCGTGGCGTCGTCATCATCGCAGTCCGTACCATCGGTCGCATACAGCTCGGAGTCGTGGCCATCCATGTCCGCATCGAAGTCACTCCAGGAGTCGCAGTCCTGATCGATGCCGTCATACCAGATCTCGGTCGCACCCACGTGGACATCCGGATCCGTGTCATCGCAGTCAGTGCCCCCCGCTGCCTCTGCAGCACGGCCATCACCATCGCCGTCAATGGACACAGAACCACTGAGGTTCACCGTGACCTCCGACTTGTCTGGATCGTTGCTCGTGACCAAGAGGGTCGAGGAGACGGAGCTATCGGAGTAGCTGGTCGGCGTGAAGGTCACGGGCACCTGCATGCTGGAGCCAGGACTGAGCACGTCATCGACCGCTTCGAGCTCAAATTGCTCCGATGGTGTTCCGCTGAAGTCCACTGTGATGGAGAGATCGCCCGTCCCAGAGCACTGGTTGATCAAGGTGAGAAATTCCACCTCGGATGCACCCATGCCCACATTGTGAAAGCGCAGATCGGTGTCGGAGACGCTCAGGGATGGACAATCTCCGCCCACATCGGTGTCGGTATCCGCGTCGGTATCCGCATCCGAATCCGCGTCGGTATCCGCATCGGTGTCCGCATCCGCGTCATCTCCAGTCACCGCGCCCGAATCCTCGCCATTCCCCGAGGTCTTGGCCGTAATCGGCCCACACCCAAGGGCGAAGAACAGCACACCAAACACGTTCATCCGCATCACAACTCCACAAGCTGGCTCACATCATACGCTGATGTGGGCGCATTCGGTTAAGCGCCGCCCGTGACCGCTAAGCCACCAATCGCCGAAGAACCGCTTCCGACGCAGATCGTAATGGGGGGAATCACCCTCACCCCAGGAGATTGCATCGGCCCCTACCAGTACGAGCGTCCCATCGGACGGGGCGGAATGTCGCACGTACTGCTGAGTCGGGATCCGGGTGGGGCACCGGTGGCACTGAAGGTTCTCAAGGCCAATCGCTTTCGCACCGGACTGGCTCGATTCCGCCGGGAGTTTCGTGCGCTGGCGCGACTCAAGCACCCCAATGTGATCCGAGTCGAAGCCTACGGTGACATTCACGGGCATCCCTACATCGCCATGGAGTTCGTCAAGGGTACCGATCTCTACCAAGAGATCCGCGGCCTCTCCCGAACGAACCTCTCCAAGCGCTGGTCTCGCGTCGAGGAGGTCCTCATCGATCTCACTCGAGCCCTGGCCTACATCCATCAGCGCGGCTTGGTGCACCGAGATCTCAAGCCATCCAATGTCCTCATCAACGACAAGGGTGTGTGCAAGCTCACCGACTTTGGCATCGTCAAGGAGCTCGATCCGGAAGCGGACGTCCAGCACTCCACGACACTGGTCGGCACCTGGGCCTACGCGAGCCCAGAGCAGATCTCCGGCGGAGCTCTCGATCACCGATCGGACCTGTACAGCCTCGGGGTCATCCTCTACACCATGCTGACCGGACGACGCCCCTTTGTGGCCAAGGACATGGCCGGCTACCTCGAGATGCACCAGGGACACGATCCAATCCCCCCCAGCAAGCTGGTTCCTGGCACTCCACCACGGCTCGACCAGATCTGCATGCGTCTTCTTCGCAAGACGCCCAGAGATCGCTTTCAGTCCGCCACAGAGATCCTCTACCGACTGGAGCAGATCGACATCGGCGGGGCCGCCATGCCGGATGCAAATAGCGAGGCCTGGGAGCCGGGGCTCGTGGGACGCGAGTCCGTGATGGACGCCCTTCGGGACAGCATCAGCGCCTTGTGCCGCAAGGAGGGTGGTGTGGTGCTCATCGAAGGCGGAGAGGGCACCGGAAAGACCCGCATGACGGACGCGGCGGTCCACCATGCCCGCCTGATGGGCATCCCTGTACACCGCAGCCGACTGGTCAGCCGGGCCGGCTCTTTTGAGGCCATGGTCGAGATCGCCACGCAGATCGGCAAGGCGATGGATGAAGACGTCCCACCTGAGCTGGCCACAGCCCTGCAGAGCTTCGCGCAAGGCCAGGGACGCATGAGCGGAGACGCGAGGTATCAGCTGTACGACTCGGTTCGCGATGCGCTGACCACACTGCTCGAGCGGGGCCCGAGGGTGATCGTCCTCGATGACTTCCACCATGCCCCAGTTCCGTTGGTCGAGCTCTTCGCCTACCTGGTCCGCAGTGTCATCGCGCGCGACAATGCACCCTTGCTGGTGCTGGCCGCCATCGACACCGACCGAAAGGCGCCCGATATCGCCGAGTTCAAGAATGGCTCTGCGCTCTCTCTGACCCCCACGCGCATTGAGCTGGAGCTCCTTGAGCTGGAAGCTGTTCAGCAGATGGTGGCTGAGTTGCTGGGAGAAGGAACGGCAACGGTGAAGCTCTCCGCTCTCTTGCACACAGAGACCGAGGGCAACCCCTTCTTCGTCGCAGAGTTCCTGCGCGGACTCATCCGCCAAGGCGTACTGGTACCCCGTGAGACTGGAGGCTTTCGACTCACAGTGAAGGCCTCCGACCTCAACTCGGGCACGCTCAGCATCCCACCTGGGGTGCGACAGATGATCCGAACACGGCTCACACCGCTAAGCGACACCGATCGCGAGGTGGTCGATGCACTGAGTGTCGCGGGAAGAGAGACCGATCTCGATGTGCTGATCGATGTCGTCGGCCTGGAGGAAGAGCGCGCCCTGGATGCGGTCGACGTCCTTGTGGAAGAGGGGGTGCTGCGCGAACATCGAGTGGGTGAGCAAGCCCTCGTCGACTTTGTTCACCGAAAGGTCGGCGATGTGGCGTACCTCGAGCTCGATGAGGTCTGGCGAGGCACCCTTCACCGGCGGCTGGCTGTGGCCTTGGAGATGCGACATGCCGGTAGCCCCGTCATCGCAGAGGCCATCGGAGAGCACTACCTTCGCGCCGGGGAGAATGGAAAGGCATTCCGCTACCTGGCGACCAGTGCACTGCGACTGTGGGAGCGTGCGCTGACCCAACAAGCCTGGGACATCTCCGAGCGCGCGATGATGCTCAGCGAGTCTGCCAGCAATGACCTGAGCAAGGCCGAGCACACACGCGCCCGAATGAAGCTCCTACAGGTCCGAGCAGATGTGGCCTACAACCGCGGTGCTTGGGTCCATGCCGAGCAGGTACTGGCCTCGCTTCATGCTGTGGCCGAGCGCCTCGGAGAGGCAAAGGTCGCAGCGGATGCCAAGCTGAGTCGTGGGGTGTCCCTGAGGCGAATCGGGCGCCAGTCTGCCGGTGAAGAGATGATCCGCAGGGTGGTCGAGGAAGCCCGAGAGCGGGGAGATCGGCGCGCCATGATCGAGGGCCTGCGGCACCTGGCGGTCCTGGCATGGGAGCAGGGCAACCTCGACAAGACCGAGAACTTGGCCAGCGAGGGTCTGGCATCGGCCACCGGATCCTCCCTGCTGGATGAGAGCCGCGCAGGCATCCTCGTAGCGCTCACAGCCGTCCAAGCCGAGCGTGGCCAGCTCGCAGCAGCCACCAGTGGACTGGCCGAGGCCGAGGCCATCTTTAAGCGACTGCGGAACAAGCGCTCGCACTGCGTCACCCTGTGCAATCTTGCCGAGCTGCTGTTGTGGCAAGGAGAGCTTGGAGAAGCCCACCGAAAGGGCTCAGAAGCCGTGGAGCTTGCCCGAGATGTACAGTACCGAGTCGGCGAGACCGCAGCGCTCCGCGTGCGAGCCATGGCCCTCTTGGATGCAGGCGATCTTGCCAACGCAGGCGCGGATCTGGATCAGGCTCTGCTGATCTCCGAAGAGCAGGGACTGCCCGAAGAGGTCGTCGCCACGCGCTTCCTCTGTGGACGCTTGGCACTGCGATTGGACGATGCCGCAGCCAGCGTGAAGCACCTTCGGGTCGGACTGGAGGCCACCAGTGATGGGGATCCAGAGTCCTATGAGCGACTCCTACAGGCCATGCTGGCGCGCGCGCTTGTGATGAGCGGAAAGACAGAGGAAGCCACCGCACTCCTCATGAAGATGGAGGGCACCCTCAACACGGTTGCGGTGCCCCGACTCACCCAGATCTTGGGAGTCATGGCACTGGCCTGGAAGGCAGCCGGCAACATCGAGAAGGCACGCCTCCTCGCCAGGGAGTCCGCTCGAACAGCCGTGACCCGAGGGTTCCGCCTGTGGGCACTGACTGCACAGATGGTCTTGGCAGAAGTGGGGGAGGGAGAGGAAGCCCAGTATGCCCGCGAGTCTGCAGTGACACTCGCCCGAGACCTCTGCCGGGGCTTGCCGGACAACCTGGCCCAGACCTTCAAGACCCGCCACGGCATCTCCGATCTGCTGACAGGTCGGTAGACATGCTCCCACCAAGCACCGCACAGCCAACACCGAGCTTTCCCGATCGGATTGGACGATGGGTGCCAGAGCGCTTGATCGGCCGAGGAGCCGTGGCCGCGGTCTACCTGTGCCGAGACACCGATGGTCTCCCCGTGGCGGTGAAGTGGATGGATCAGCCCCACGCACCCCTCATGGACCGCTTTGAGCGGGAGATACAGATCCTCACTCGACTGGAGCACCCCGGTGTCATCCGAACCCTCGACCACGGCGTCGCTGAGGGCCGCCCCTATATGGCGATGGAGTACATCGAGGGGCAAGACCTGAGTCTGTATGCCTCCAAGCTGCATCAGCGCCCGCCTTGGGAGCGCTATGCCCGATGCCGTGCAATTGGAAAGGCCCTGTGTGAGGCGCTGGAGTACATCCACCAACAGGGCCTCGTCCACAGGGATCTCAAGCCATCCAATGTGCTGATCTCGCGAGATGATCGGGTAGTGCTCACCGACTTTGGTGTGGTCAAGGACACCCAAGACATCAGCCGGACTGCGGTCGGCATCATCGTCGGCACCCTGAGCTACGCGGCCCCCGAGCAGCTGATCGGCGAGGCAGTCAACCACCGTACCGACCTCTTTGGCTTGGGCGGGACCCTCTACTTCACCTTGACCCAGCGACGACCTTTTCAAGGACTCGACCGCGAGCTGGACTCGGGATCTGCGGTCGTGCCGCCACCACCCTCAAGATTCGATCCGGCCGTGCCTGCCGATCTCGAGGGTGTGATCATGCGCCTGCTGGCATCCTCGCCCGAGGATCGCCCCAAGAGCGCCAGCAGCGTGCGATCGATGCTGGTTGCCGAAGGGCCGACCGGCCCCCGACTGGCGGGGACACGACCCATCTTAAAGACAGTGGCCCAGATTCTTGAGCGGGTCGAAGCCGGCGAGATCATCGTCGCCCGACCCACAGGACCCATGGGAACCCGCAAAGCCTGGGTCGGCGACCTGCTTCGTGAGGGCGCCCAGCGCAGAGAGATCCCCGTTGTCGAAGTCGTCGAGTCCGGGGCATATCAAGCCGTCGAGGATCGCCTCCAGACAGGCGAGCGACTGCTGATCATCACTCCTTTTTCTCTCTCTCTTCCCGAGCATGTGGTGGAGGTGGAGATCCCGCTGCACCCATTGGGTGTCGCCGATGTTCGACGCTCGCTGGTGCTGGCCGCACCCAAGGTCGACAACCCCGCGGTCATGGCCGAAAGCCTCCACAAGATCACAGGCGGACTCCCCAGGCTTCTCGCTGCCCTGCTTGAGGCGCACACCGAGGATGGGAGCTTTTCGCTCCCAGATCCGCTGCCCCTACCCGAAGAAGTCGATGACTTCATGGCCGATCTGGACATCGATGATCTGGAGGTCATGGGGGCGATCGCCTTGGCGCCAAGCCCCATATCCATCGAGACCATCGAGGCCGTGATTCAGGTACCGGCCGAGGCATCCATTCCGCGATTGATCGATCGGGGAATGGTGGTGAAGGTGGACCGTCACTACCGGATCAGCGCCTCGATCTTTCTGCAGTCCGTTCTTCCAATGGTGGCCGATCCGGAAGGTCTCAAGCAGCGCCTCACAGACGAGATCGTCGCGGCACGTACAGGCCGGTCCATCCTCAAGGACCTGCGGAGCAGCATCAAGGCCGCAGAGAATGCGCTCCTCGATGGCCGACTCGGAGGTGGCCTGAGGGCTGCGGAGAGAGCGGTCTCCCTCGCACAAGCCATCGGGGATCGAGAGATGGAGATCGAGGCGCTTGTGACCTTGGGTGACATGCGCATCCGCGTGGGCATGCTGGACTCCGCCTCCCGCACCCTGGCGGATGCCACCGCGCTGGCCCACGCGCACAAGAAGGACGATGTCCGACGAATGTGTCACGCCCTGCGGGCATGGATCTCGCTGGACAAGCACCCCGGAGCCCGCACCGCAGCGGCAAGTGCCATCGATCGCATTCTGCCCATGGTGGCTGGAGCCGAGTCTCGCGGCCACCAGCCGGAGGACTGCCTCCTCTTCGCCACCTGGGCAAGAGCCGCAGCCGTAATCGGTGACCGCCGAAGCTGGCAGCGGGCAAAGACACAGGCACTGAGTTGGTCCGAGCATGTTCCAAAGCCACTGATGCTGGGCGTGCGACTGCAGCTGGCACGAGGCGCGCTGAGCCTGGGCGATCCGCCCGAGGCCAACGCGCTGATTCAGCCCGCCCTCAATGCAACCGACTCCCCCCTGCTTCAGTGGGAGGCACAGCGCCTGCTGGCCATCATGAATGGCAGCGTGATGCCCGAGCCTGGGCCATGGGCGGACGATCTCTACCCAGAGGAGTCCTGGGCCCTGCGGCAGCGCACGACCTGAGCGTCAGCGACGCCGACGAATCGCAATCAAGGGAGCCAAAAAGAGCGCCAAGCCGCCGGTAGTGCTGCCGGTCGAGCAGGCACATGCTTTGCCCTCAAGCTCGGGCGTGTCTCGTCCCTCGACAAGCCCTGTGCGGCCGTCTGCATCCCTCTCAAAGTCCGCATCGGAATCCGCATCGGTATCCGCATCGGAGTCCGTGTCCGCATCGGTATCCGCATCCGCATCCGCATCCGCATCCGCGTCCGTGTCCGCATCGGAGTCCGGATCCGAGATGGTGGAGAAGTCCACATAGTTGTCGATCCACTCATCGTAGACATCCGTGCGAGCTGCACCGCTGCCCCCTCCCTCACAGGTATCGCCCCCACTTGAAGAGGTGGCCCAGCCAAAGGAGTTCACACCCACCAGCTCCCAGCTGCCATCGCTGGTCTGCTTCAGGGCTGCACCGCCGGAGTCGCCGCTGCAGATGTTCTGATTGTCCGCAGTATCCAGACCGTAGATGAACTGAGAGTCGTAGTCGTAGATGGGGATGTCTGCATAGCGCTTGATTCCACCGCCATCCTCACCGGTACCCGTGATGCCGTAGCCCACGTACCGAAGCTCATCTCCGAGCCACCCGGTGTTCATATCATCGGTGTTGATCGGCATCGGTGAGATGGAGGTGACCGAGTTGAACAACTCCAGCAGACCCACATCATGGTTGATGGATGAGCTGGTACCGCTGTAGCCCGGATGCATCAGCCAGTCGGTGACCAGAAACATGTCATCCACGCCGGAGTCCGAGTACATATTTGGACCGACAGCAAAGTAGATGTCTCCACCCGAGTACTCATCATCGATGGCCTCCACACAGTGTGCGGCGGTCACAACCCACTTGTTGTGGATGAGCGTTCCCGAGCAGAAGCTTCCCCAGTAGCCACCCTCGATGAACATCAAGGAGCCCACCGCAGGAAAATCCGAGGTGGTGTAGCCATTGACCACAGGGGGGGGTGGTGGCTCATCGGCCTGAGCCGTCCCACCGACAAGACCAGCCAGCGCGATGATTTGGGCAAAACGATACATGGATGCTGTACTCATGATCCTCTCCGCACATGCTTCGGTTTGAACCATAGTCTCAGATCTGACCCCCTGTATGTATCGAAAACGTGAAAGGTGCGAGATGACTGGGAACGGTTAGCTGAACTCATGGCAACCAGGCGTGAAGAACTCGAAGCCCTACTCCAGTTGAGCCCACTCGACAGGCTGGAGCCGGTAACAGAGCTTGGACGTGCATTGATCGCCGACGATGGTGCCGAGCCCGCATATCGATCTTTGATGATCGCTGCGCTGGCAGAGCTGGTGAACCTGGGTGAAGGCCCCGTCCAGAGTCGAATCAGCCTGGGAGAAGTTCTTGGACACCTGGGCGATCCCCGCCTGCTCTCGCCAGGCGATGCGAGCTACTGGGTCGAGCTCTCCATCGATGATCACCCGGTGATGGTCGCCCAATTTCCTGTGACCACCCAAGAGTTTACCAACTGGCTAAACAGTGGCGGCCTCACGGAAGATGCGCACTGGTCGGAAGCCGGAAAGAAGTGGCGAGATACCCGGCGAACACTGTGGACCGATCTGGCGAACGCACCGGATGCGGCCCACTTGGTCGTGCCCAACCAGCCAGCGATTGGTGTCACCTGGTTCGAGGCGGAGGCCTATGCCAACGCCCACAGCGCACGCCTGATGACGCTGGATGAGCGCATGCAGATCATGCGCGGCGACACAAACCGCCCCTACCCTTGGGGACAGCCGTTCGGACAGAAGAACGCCAACACCCGAGAAGAGGGTGTGGGCAAGCCCTGTGCTGTCGGCCTCTTCCGCCAAGACAAGACCCCAGAGGGCGTCTGTGATCTGGCGGGCAATGTCGCGGAGTGGACTTCGGATGCCGCGGGTGAGGAGAGGGTCATTCATCCCGGCTCCTGGAATGCGCCCTCGTTGAGCGCCTGGGCGAAGGCCCGTGAGCTGGTCGCCCCCAAGACAAGAAGTGCCGATCTCGGATTCCGCATCGTCCGCGACGCATAGCTCACCTGAGCCGAATCACGCCGTAGTGGCCAGCCAATCCTCCAGAATCACAGCAGCCGCTGCTTGATCGATGATGCTGCGTTGATCGCGTGCACTGTGTCCGGCCTCCTGAAGGCGTCGGGCCGCCTCAACCGTAGAGTACCGCTCATCCTGGTAGTGGACAGGCAAGCCCGAAGCCTCCGCCAGAGCATCCCCCACTTGACGGGCCAGGCGGGCGCTCCGACCCTCTGCTCCGTCGAGCTCATAGGGCAGCCCCACGACCACCGCCTCGGCCTTCTGGGATCGACACAGCTCAAGGAGCCGAGCCACATCCTTGCGCACACCCTTTCGGGCGATCGTGCTGTGCGGGCTGACCAGCGTAGCGCCCACCGACACGCGTGCGATGCCGATGGTCTTGGTGCCCACGTCCAATGAGAGGATGCAGTTCATTTGAGGTGTGGATACCGGTACGTGGATGGAGCGTCAAGGAGGCGGAGTGCAACTATCGATCGTATCTCAAGGTGAGGAGCTACTCGGAGGAGAGACCATCGACACCAATAGTGCTTGGCTGGCGCTGCAGGCAGCCGAGCTGGGAATCCCAGCGCGGCGCATGGTGACGGCGGGAGACTCGGTGCAGGACATCCTGTGGTCACTGGTCGCAGCAGCGGAGGTCGGAGACGTGATCCTCTGCACAGGCGGACTTGGTCCAACGGTCGACGACCTCACCGCAGAGACGGTGGCCACCTGGATGGGTGTGCCCATTCAGAGGCGTGCAGATGCGCTGGCACAGATCGAGGCGCGGTACAGCCAGTGGAACCGGACGATGAATCAGACCAATGCCAAGCAAGCAGACATGCCAGAGGGTGCCGATGTGCTGCCCAATCCAGTCGGCACAGCTCCGGGATTTGTGGTGGAGCACAATGGCGTCCACCTCTTCTGCATGCCGGGAGTGCCACGGGAAATGAAGCCGATGTTCACCCAGCATGTGGCTCCAAGACTCTCCGCACTTCGAACCGGCGAGGCTCCCGTTGTCCGCCGAATCCGAACCATCGGCGTGCCCGAGAGCCACCTGCAGGACATGCTCGGATCCATGGACCTCTCTCCTGCACAGCTTGGGTTTCGCTCCCACATGCCCGAGGTGATCGTGAAGCTCGCCTTCCCCCCTGGTGTCGCTGCGGACCATCGCGACATGCGCACACAGGAAGTCGTCCAGGCCATCGGCCGCGGCGTGTACTCGGTCGATGGAGGGGATCTGGCCCAGGTGGTGGGTGGAATTCTCGCCGACAGAGGAGAGACCATTGCTCTGGCCGAGAGTTGCACTGCGGGGCAGGTCAGCGCGTGGATCGCCAGCGTGCCGGGTTCAAGTCGCTACCTCTTGGAGGGTGCCGTGGTCTACGCCAATGAGGCCAAGGTACGAACCTGCGGCGTCACGCACGCCGTTCTACAGGAGCACGGCGCGGTCAGTGAGCCCGTTGCACGCCAGCTCGCCTTGGGCATCAGAGCGCGTGCACAAGCGACCTGGGGCATCGGCATCACCGGCATTGCGGGTCCAGGAGGTGGCACAGAGGACAAGCCGGTCGGCACGGTTCACATCGCTGTGGCGGGACCATCCACTGTGCGACATCATCGCTACCTCATCCCTGGCACCCGAGCGCAGATCACATCACGGGCAGCAGGAATGGCCCTGGGAATGTTGTTTGAGCAGCTGTAATCAGCGGGTGCCAAACGCACGCTGCAGCCGAGCGACTCGCTCTGCGGACATCAGGTGAATCTGCCGCGTGTTCTGACGCGCAATGTAGTAGTAGGTACGCCCCTCGATCTGAACAGCCCGACCCACATAGAAGGCCTCATGTGAGCCATCGGCCCGCTGGACCTCGAAGACCATATTGGGCGGCGCCACACCACTGGCCATCAAGCTCACGCCTTCCGCTCTGCCATCGGACTGAAGACGCGCAAGCTGCCCCTTTGCCCATTCGATGTCAGCGATGTCCACATCAGCGTCAGACTCGCCCAGTGGCCGCCAGACTCCGCTCTCCGGATCCGGTCCCACCTCGATGGATGAGCGGCCCTCCCAGTAGATGAGCTTCACCATCTGGGCTCGCTCCACCTCAAAGAGCAACCGATCCTCCGCAGGAGCTGCATTGAACTGCAGGAAGGGCGCCAAGGGCTTGGCGGGCACCGCATAGACCGCGGCCCCACCGGAGACCCGGACATAGACCAGCCCCTCAGACTCCTGCGTACCCACCGCCATGGTCGACTCCGTCCCATCATTGTGGACAACAGTGAGCTCGACTGCCGCCGGTGAGAATCCGCCATCGAAGTCATCACCCAGAATCTGACGCGCACGCAGCCGCCCGAGACTGGCAACCAGCGCCTTCAGTCCCTCGGAGTCCAGACTCCAGCCAGGGTCCGGCTCCACCATCCACTCTCCCGGCACAGCCTTTCCAGCTGGATCCACGCTGGTGGATGGACTCCGAGCGAGGTGAACCTCTGTCCCGGCAGGCGGCTTGATGGAGATCCCTTGGACTTGGGCCTCTTCAAAGTCCAAGACCACCCTGTTTCGCCACTGCGCGGGACGCCGCTCAAACCGTGGGCGGCCACCCATACGCGCCCGGTACACACCATCGTCGCCGCTCAGACGAATGAAGCTGGATCCTCCTGGTGCATCCATGCCCATGGTGAAGGAGACCTCAGGCTCCTCTTGCCCCGACCAGATCTCCACCACGATTCCGCCTGAAGCATCCAAGCCGTACTCTGCGAGGTTGCCTGTATCGACGCGAACATCCACAGGGATCTCCGATCGAAACGGATGAAGCACCTCGGCCACCAAGGACCTGTCCGCAGGGTGCTCGAGGGGAGCGGAAATTGCCCATCGGGCCGTCTCCGGATCCTTGGTGAGGACCACCTTGGAGGTCGCGGTACTCAATTCGATTCGCGTGGCATCCTCAGGTGCCACAGGCGGAATGATGTGCGCCACAGACGATCCAGCGGGGCCCTGCCCTGGATCGAGGAGATTGAGCGCAAGCAGGGCGAATGCCACCACAGCAAGCATCACAGTCTTGGGAGTGGGCCTCATGACTCACCTCCCTTCTTCGCCGCAGGCTTCTTCTTCGCCGCAGGCTTCTTCGCCGCTGGCTTCTTCTTCGCCGCAGGCTTCTTCGCCGCTGGCTTCTTCGCCGCAGGCTTCTTCGCCGCTGGCTTCTTCTTCGCCGCAGGCTTCTTCTTCGCCGCAGGCTTCTTCTTCGCCGCAGGCTTCTTCTTCGCTGCGGACTTCTCTTTGGCTGCTGCCATCGCCTGAAGCACCGAGACCTGACTGGGCTTCTCTTCGTCAGACTCCTCCACCTCGGCCGGAGACGGAGACGGAGACGGATCTGGTTCTTTCACCGGTGCATCCGGTTCGGGTTCATCATCCAGCGTGACACCCGCATTGACCAAGTCCTGAGACTTCTCTTTTGCCTTGGCTTGGCGAGCCTCCAGTTCCTTGAGCTCTTCCATGGCTTGGCGGGCTCGAGCGGCTCGACGTCGAGACTTCTCGCGCGCCGCCTCATCCACAGATTCTTCAGGGGCCGCCTCGGGCACTTCATCCGCCAAGGACCACGACATCCGCTCTCGCGGAGCCTCTTCCTGTGGCTCTTCTGCAGCGGGCTCTTCCGCCCAGGGATCGGCGGGCTCTGCTGCAGCGGGCTCTTCCGCCCAGGGATCGGCGGGCTCTGCTGCAGCGGGCTCTTCCGCCCAGGGATCGGCAGGCTCTGGTTCCTCTGACCACGGATCCGGTGGCTCAGCGACTGGGTTGGTCGGCGCTGCTGGAGCCGGCGTTGACTGCTGACCATAGCGGCTGGCAGCCTGGCGAGGGGATGGGCTCACGGGCACATCCTTCTTCGCGATCAATGGCTCCTCTTCCGACTCGACCATCGGACTGGCCTTGGCGCGGGGAGCCCTATCCGTGGCGAGCGCCGCGCGAGCCCGGGACTCCACCGATGGGCCCGTCCAAACCTCTTCGCCCTCCGGTGCATCCGCTTGTCGGCCAGAGGATGTCCCGTCGGCCGTGCCCCTGAGCCTGTCTGCCGCATCGAGCATTGCGTCGATGGAGGCATCGCCTTGGGCTGCGGAGACCTTCGCTCCGCGAGACCGAAGACCCCGACGCACGAGTCCAAAGATGAGGAGCAGCAACGCACCACCGCCCAGATTGAGGGCGCGCAGGACGTGTGCCCGATCGCCCTCCGGTGGAATCAGAGGTGCTGCGCTGACCGACTTCGACCGGATTCCAATCAGCGACTCATCCTGCACCAACCAATCCACGAGGTTGAGCATGAGTGCCACGTTGTTTCCGACAAAGTCCAAGGAGCCCAGGACGACCATTCGGGCATCCGCGCTCTCCACCAGCTTTGTGCGCGGGTCATCGTTGACGGGTGCGGACGTCGGACGGGAGGGGGCGGGGATGTCCCTGCCTGCAAAGAACGAGGAGAAGGTCCCGCGCATGGAGACCATCATCGGCCAAGGGCCAGGCTCCTCATCCGGCAGCGGCTTTCGGAGACTCTGCGGATTGATGGTCGGAAGACGCTTCACGCGCACTGCGGTCGAACCCGCCATCGCCAGCACCGACGTATCGATGCCCTCCGGTGCTGGATCGGCCAGCGTCAGCGAGCTGGCAAAGGGAAAGATCAAGCCCTTGAGGGGGCCAACGATTGGACTCTCCCGCTCCAGCTCAGTCACGCGAGGCATCAGCTGATAGTTGACGGGCATCTTGATCATGTACCGACCCTGACGAGACGGAAAGTGCATGATGCCGTTCTGCTTTCGATCGAGGACAACGTCCTTGTTGACCGTGACCCCGTAGTGAGTCAGCAGCTGGTCCAGGCCGTGCCGGACTGCAACGCCACGCATCTTCCGTAAGTCCGCACGCACATTGGTCACAAAGTATGCCAGAGAGCCACCGGTCATCAGGTACTGATCCAGGTGGTACAGGGAGCGTGGATCGAGGGTCTTGGTCGGCCCGAGAACCAGCAGTGCATCGATGTCCTCGGGGACGCCCTCCGCACCACCGATGGTCACCGGAATCAGATCCACATTCTCGGCCACCCCGTCCCGGATTCGAGCCTGGTAGCCACTGCCCTTGCTCAGGTCGATCTCGCCATGGCCTTGGGTGTATCCGACCCGCTTGCGGGCATCCTTGGCGACCAGCCGCCTCAGCGCACGTGCCAGGTCGTACTCCAGTGTGGACGTCTGCCGCACAGCGGGCAGGACTTCCTGGCGGTCTCCGCTGACCAGCGCCACGCCCATGTAGACCTTTCTCATCTCCTTGAAGCCCACGGAGCTGTAGCTCTGATCGATGGGCAGAACCCCGAAGCGGCGAGCCTCACTCTTCAGAGTCTCATCCGAGGAGGGGTCGATGACCTGAATGTCCATCTGCCCGCGCGAGTAGGCCGAGAGCTCCTCGAGCATATCGATGACCACCTGGCGGTGGTTGTGGTACGGAGCTCGAAGATCTTCGGTGAAGTAGACCTTTGCCGTCAGCGGCTTGTCCAGGCGATGCGCCAGACTGCGTGTGGCGAGGTCGAGGCTGTGAATTCCCTCTGAGGTGAGGTCCAGCCGAAAGAAGCGATGACTCGACCACAGATTGGCCAGGAAGACGATCACCACGACCAAGATCATCTGCGCCCATGCGTTGGCCAGCAGGCTTCGCCGCGTCGTTCGACTCACGACAACCGCCTTCGCTCAAGCCCAAACACCGCCAGGTGAAGGAAGAGGCCGCAGACCGAGAGATAGAACACGATGTTTCTGGAGTCGACGACGCCGCGTGCGAGGTTGTTGAAGTGGGTCTCAAAGCTCAGGTACTGAACCAAGGGCAGTATCGATACCGGTACCTGCTCCAGCGCAAACCCGGTGGCAAAGGGGATGATGCAGAGCACCAGCGCCATCATGAAGGCCACAATCTGGTTCGAGGTGAATGCACTTGCAGCGGTACCAATGGCCGTGAAGGCCGAGCCCAGCAAGAACAGGCCAATATAGCCACCAAGGACGGGCCCCGGATCGAGATCACCCAGGGTCGCAAGGGTCATTGGATAGGTCGCTGTCAGAAGGAGTGCGACACCCATCAGCGAGATGGCCGCCAGGTACTTGCCGGTGACAATCTCCGCCTCGCTGACCGGCATGGTGACCAACAGCTCCAGGCTACCGCTGCGCCGCTCCTCTGCAAAGAGGCGCATGGTGACGGCCGGAATGAGCAACAGAAAGCAGACGGCACACCAGAAGAACACCTGCCGCATGCTGACCACGCCGGCTGAAAACAGGTCTTGGAGGTACAGCGTGAAGGCTCCCACAAGTCCCAAAAATGCAGGGATCACGATGTAGGCCAAGGGTGAGTCGAAGTAGCTCGAAAACTCACGGCGGAAGATGGCGAGGATGTTCTTCATACGCTGAGCAATCTTCGGGGGATGGAGGAGCGTAGCGGGCTCAGAGGGAAACGCAAACTCAGTTGCCAGCCTCAATCACGCTGGCAACATCATCTGCCAGGCTCTTCGCGGCACTCCGGACCACCTTGACCAGGCCCCGAGTGTGCTCGCTTCGGCCGTACCAGTCACCGCTCTGCCCAACCTGCAGAAGCTCCAGGGTCTCCGACTTGCCCTTGGAGTCAAACAGCTGAAGAGTCAGGCGGGCCTGGAGATCTTCGGGTAGCGCGTCCGGATCGGCGTGGCGCATGCTCTTGAGCTTGAAGGCAGATCCCATCCAGGTGGTCAGCTGCTCAGGTGCGGACTCCGGATCGGAGCGGAGCACCCAGACCGACTTCTTCTCATCATCGGGATTGCGCTGCGTGGTCTCCAGGGTGTCCTCGCCTGCCGAGATGACAGCGCGGACCACATTCTTCCGCGGGATGCCCAGCAGGCTGTGGTCGGCCAATCGAGACCGCGCGTACTTGATGTTCTGCAGGAGATCACGCTCGACCAGGTAGACCTGACCATCCTCTTGGCGCCTCACATAGATGTTGCGACTGCCATATGCCTCACCGCCCACATCCAGCGTCTGGGTCTGATCCCCGCGGGTGATCTGAAGTGTGGCTTCCGGATCGGCCAAGCCGATCTCTTCCATCTTGGCCGCGTCCTCCACATCCAGGCGCCGAAGCGCGAGCATCGGAGAGAAGTCCTTGAGAAGCGTGTCCGCCTTGTCCGAGTCCGCCTTGAACACCGACTCCTTGGCCACAAGCTCCGGCTCCGCAAGCTCAATGGGCTCGCCATCCTCTGCCTTGGACTCCGACTTGGGCACGGGCTTCTTGGCCCAGCGTGTGTAGTCCACCCAGAAGTACTCGCCGTGCTCATCGGAGCGGCGCAACAAGGTCGCCTCATTCTTTGGGCCCGCCCAGCTCACCTTTGTGATGGTCGACGACTTCCCGGCGAGCAGCTCAACCTTCCCGCCCCGATCGACCTCCGGCTCCGCGCTCCACTGGCGCCAAGAAAGGGCCAGGAGGACCGCCAAGACAAGCCCATAGATGGCTGTTGACCGAATCATTCCGCCCCCCGCTTCCGCCGCACGCGCAGGCGGGCAAGTCCAAGCCCAAGCAGGCCAAAGGGAATCAGGAACGAGGTGCCAAAGAACATCCATCCCTCGCCCTCGCGGGTGTGCTGGATCTTCACATCCTCTTCATCGTTGACCGTTCCACCCGCATCCGGCTCATCCACCAGCCATGCCAGCAGGTCACGCGCAAAGTCGCGGTTTCCCGGTGCAGCGCCCAAGACGAGGTCGCTGGCCCATGCCGCGCTACCGATGGCGATCACCCGAAACTCAGGTCCACCCTCTTCGGCCTCATCGGCCCCATCGATCGGACCGGAGATGGCCGCTGCGAGCGGCCAGGCCTTTCGCTGCTCCGTCTGTGCATCCAGCTTGAGGTTGCCGTCCAGATCCAGGAAGACCTCCGGCAAGCTCCGCAGCGTGATCTCCACCTTGTGGATCGGGTCGGGAAGCATCTCAAGCGGTGCGGAGACAGGAGCCAAGAACGCGGTCGATCGACTGTTCCGGCTCAGCGTGGTGACCGAGGGGTGGGTCGATGCCTTGTTGGTGATGAGGTTGTACAGGTCCTTGGGTCGGCGGGTGACCTTCCATGTGTTCTGGGCACCGACGAGCAGCTTCTTGCCTTCATAGGAGAGCCCCACGTCGTTCAGCAACACACCCAGATCCGCCTCCGTTCGGGGCTGAAGCGCCAAGAGCAGCGCGCCGCCCGCGGCTCGATAGGCCGAGAGAGCGGCGACCTCCTCCGGTAAGAAAGCCTCTGTGGCCCCCATCACCATCACCAGATCGGCATCCTCGGGAACCTCATTGGCCAGCCCCTGGGCCGGACCCAGCTCCTTGACCTTGAAGTTCAGGGACCGCATCTCCTTCTTGAAGGAGGAGAGCAGCCGAGACGGCCCCTTGCCCGTGCCCTTCTTCCAGTACATCTCGCCATGGCCAACCGTGACATAGACGGTCTTGGACTCGCTGACGATCTTCAGGAGCGCCTTGTGGACTTCCTCGTCCAGGCGCTTGAGCTTCCGACGCGCCTTCTCAAGCTCCGTACCGATCCGAATGCGCTGAATCTGCGCATCCTCGCCCTCACCCCGCACAAAGGTGATGGTGCCATTCTTCTGAACCTTGAGCTCCTTTGCCAGCTCCCCTTCGAGGGCCTGGTCCACATAGGAGACATCAAAATTGGGGCTGGAGAGCCGGTCAAAGTAGGTCCGGATCTCCTCGGTCACATCCGAGGTGTGCGGAAAGAAGAGGTAGACCTGCACCGGCACGGTGAGGTTCTCCACGATGGCTTGGGTCGAAGAGCCCGGCTCCGCTGTCTTGAAGTAGCTGTGGTCCCAGCGCTCATTGTGCTCATGGGCCAGGTAGTTCAGGGGTACCAAGCACGCCAACCCAAGGGCGGTGCTCAGTCCCGTGTAGACCGCCAACCGAGCGCGGGTCCGCGGCAATGCCACCGGGTTGGCTGCGCGAACCCGCTCGATGGCGACCAAGCTGAGCGTTGCACACAGCCACATCAGGGGCCACAGAGCCGCCAGCACCACATCGAGGTTCTTGGCGGCTTCAGCCGACAGCTTCATCTGCTGATGAACGCCGAGCTCACTTGCGACCATGATGGCCATGGAGAGGATGCCCGCCAACAGACTCATGATGCTGTATCGGCGCGTGCTCCCTCGAACCTTGGTCGCCGAGAAGACCAAGGCCGCGACAAGGACAAGCCAGCCGATGCTGGTCACCTCGCTATCGGCACCCAGGGTACGAACCAAGGCGATGATGAGCAGCGATCCCAGCAGGTGCAACATCAACGGAAGGGTCATCGCCACCTCCTCATCTGCAGCGTTCGAGTCGCAAGCAGAAGGAAGCCGAGCGTGATGCTCAGATAGAACACGATCCCCTCGGTGTTGATCCGTCCTTCCTGGAAGGGCTGGAAGTGCCGGTCCCACAGCGCCACGTAGGAGAAGATCTCACTGACGGGAGGCTCGGTGACCTGCCCGAGCATCCAGCCCAGGAGCATGATGACCAACATGCCACCGCCCAGCACCGCAGCCAGCAACTGGTTTCGCGCCAGCGCGGACCCGAAGGTGCCGATGGCCACTGTCGCAGCACCCAGCAGCAACAGCCCCAGATAGCCGGCGAGGATCTGCCCAATGCTGAGCTTTCCGTGCACGAAGATCAGCGCCGGCATGAATGCCGTCAGCGCCGTGATGAGCGTCAGGAAGGACCAGGCGCCCAGGAACTTCCCGAGCACGACCTGCGACTCGGAGATGGGTGCCGTCTGCAGAATGACGATGGTGCCCGTCTGTCGCTCTTCGGCCAACAGCCGCATGGTGAGCAGGATGCCCGCGATCATTGTGGTGCCACTGGAGAAGTAGAAGAACTCGGTGAGCACATCCGCTGAGTACTTCTGCTTACCGCCCATGGCGAAGGCGTTGAACAACAGGCCATCGATCAGCAGCACAAAGGTGAGGATGGACCATCCCCACGTGGTGTTCAGGTAGGCACCCAGCTCCCGACGGACCAACAAGAAGACCTGTCTCATGACGCCTCCTTGTCCGCACCCGAGCGGGTCAACTCAAGGAAGATGTCCTCCAGCTCATCGTGGGAGTGATCGACCCGCCGCACGCCCATACCGGCGTTCACCAAGATGGAGACCAGCTCCTCTCGCGCATCGCTCGACATCTTTACCCGCAGCTCCACGCAGCCATCCGACTGCCCCAGCACAGAGATGCTCTCCACACTCTCGCACGACTCCAGCGCCTCTGTGGCTTGGGCCTCCTCGGCGCGCACAGTGAGGTCCACAGAGCCTGTGCTCTGGAAGAGCCCGGAGAGCTCCTGCTCGGTGCCTTGGGCCACGAGCCTGCCGCTGTTGAGCACCAAGATGCGATCACAGGTCTGCGAAATCTCCGAGAGAATGTGGGAGCTGACCAACACAGTGCAGTCGCTCTTCAGGCCCTGAATGACCTTCCGCATCTCCACAATCTGGACCGGATCAAGACCGGAGATCGGCTCATCCAGGATGACCAGTCGTGGCTGATGGATGATGGCCTGGGCGATTCCAACGCGCTTTCGGAACCCGTGGGAGAGCTCACCGATGACCCGGTGGGTCACCTCACCGAGCTGACACAGGTCGAGCACACCGGGCAGGCGCGCCTCGATGGCGGCGGCAGACATCCCGCGGAGGCCTCCAACAAAGCGCACAAAGTCACGGACGGTCATCTCCAGGTACAGCGGAGGGTCCTCGGGCAAGAATCCAATCTGTGCACGCATCGCGACCGACGAGGTGTCGAGCACCTCTCCATCCATGGTGACGCTGCCCTCACTTGCGGGCAGGAGTCCGGCGAGGACTTTCAGTGTCGTGGTCTTTCCCGCGCCATTGAGGCCCAGGAAGCCCACCACCTCATTGGCACCAATGGAGAAGCTGGCCGCATCCACTGCGCGCCGCTCGCCATAGTAGCGGGTGAGATTGGTGACCTCGATCACGGGTGCTCTTCTCCATCGGAAATGGGCAAACGCCGTATCGAGTCCAGAAGCCACGCGCCAAGACTATGGAAGCTGCAAAAAGCAAAACCCCGCTCGGACCACCCGAGCGGGGCTTGTGACTCTCAAAAGAACTGCTTCAGGTGCCCCGTCTCCAGGGCCAGCTGGCACCGATAGCTGCCGGCATCACACCATTGCAATGACCGGATGACCGGAGTTTCGTCCGGCCCTTCCGCAGGCTCATCTCGAGTCTACGCACATACCTAAAGCAAGCGTCATGCCAACGATTGGATGTAGACACGTGCAACGTTTGAGAATTGATGGGGCAGTGCAGCCTGGGTCACAGATGCCCCAAAGTGGGGCCAACATGTCCCAGTCAGCCCCCCCCGGGCGAGCCCCGCCTTGGTGCCTGATCTCCCTCCCTGCTCATCGTACCCACCAGCTGGCGGATGGCGCTGACACCCTTGTCGACATGCTTGGCGGGTCGGATGGGGTTGTACAGACGAAAGGGTCGCTTGAAGTCCTGCGGGCGCCAGGGGCTCAGGCCGCTTCGACTCAGCTCGATGAGAAAGGGCAGGGTGCCATAGCGGCCATAGATGTGATCAATCTCTGAGCCGTGGGCCCGAAAGAAGAAGCCCCATCGGCTGAGCTGACGCGTCTTGTACGCATGCGCTCCCTGGGCTTTTCCCATGATGTCTCCCAGCCGAACAAAGGTCTGCATATCGGGCGGCTGTGTCCAAATCCCAGACCACGGGGTGTAGAAGAACCCACCAAAAGAGTGCAGGCTCACCGCCACATCAAATCCCTCCTGAAGAAGCCCATCGATGGCCTGGCTCTCCGGCTGAGAGAGAGGCCCAGGAGAGGGCGCATAGTATCCGGGGATGATGTGCCTCCACAGCGCCTTTGGGGTGCGATGAACCGCAAAGTCCCGGTTGAGATCCACCCCATTGAGGTTGGTCCGCCGGTACACCTCTCGGCCATCCATGAGATCATCCTCGACCATCATTCGCCGATCGACATTGAGCAGAGGCACCACCACAACCTCCACGCCACCGATGGGATGAAGCGTGAGCTCTTCCACCAAGGCTGCTGCGGTCTCGGTTGAGATCCACTCCAGAGGATGGATGCCGGCAAAGACCAGCACCTTGCGATGCACCGGCTTGGCTGGATCCAAAATCCGAAATGCCCAGATGTCTCTGCGCTGCACCGTCCGACCGATCGTGAACGGACGAATCACCCCAGGCCGATCCTCGATCAGCTCGCCAAAGCGCCGGTGGATCTCGGCCATGAATCGATACTGCTCGGGGTGGTCCTCGATCTGCAGTCTGGCCGCCCAGGCCCGATACCGCATCGACTCCAGCCTGTCGGGAGTCGATGAAAAATCTGGCCCTGGCGAGGTGGCCTGCGCAGCGGCAAGCAGCGCCATCATGAAGAAGAGCATCATCCCCTCAAGCGTAGCCTCCTGCGCCCAGGCATTTGGTTTTTGTCACTGTTGACACGTTAAGGGTTATATGACCCTTATATCAAGACATACCCCATTTATATGGATTCTGGAGTACCCATGCCCGTCCTGAACACCCCAGCCCTGATCGATGAGAGGGTGAAGGCCTTGCGGCGCTATCACAGCACCACAGGACTCATGAGAGCCGAGCTCGACCTCTCTGGAGGCATCGAC
>Ga0163180_10000517_pt1 | contig 22473 bp, 15 predicted proteins | sample AtlANTMetagenome_2_FD_109647 | JGI IMG/M metagenome (GOLD analysis project Ga0163180, IMG submission 109647) | Marine eukaryotic phytoplankton communities from the Atlantic Ocean - Atlantic ANT 4 Metagenome | ecosystem: Environmental > Aquatic > Marine > Oceanic | place: North Atlantic Ocean...
CAGGGGCTCCTCATCCGGAATGGCGTCAAACCTGCGGCGCTCTTCCTCATTCAAGTCTTCCCGGCTGATCCCCTTCGACTTCAAGCCATGGGGCTCTCCCCATTCCCCGCTCTCGAGAACGAGTTCCACCCCATCCTCATACTTGAAGCGCACCCATCCCCACATACCCGCAACCTCGGGATGCGCTGGCGGAGCATGAGCCGTTACTTCAACAGGCGAGGTCTCATCCTTTCCCATGCGGTAGGTGATTGGGTCAAGGGCATGCTGACCCATGTCCCCCAGTCCACCACCATCATAGTCCCAGTATCCACGGTGCATTCCCCCGAACCTTGGCGGATGAAACGGCTTCAACGGGGAAGGCCCGCAATACATCTCCCAGTCAAGATAGTCGGGAACCGGCCGGGGCTTGATCTGGACGGGACCGGACCACTGCCTGACCTTGAATCCTCCACGGTGGACCACCCGGACCTCGCGGCCGTTCACCAACCCTGCCCGGACAATCTTACGCATGTCATTCCTGCCCCCGGAGGCTCCAAAACGCCCGTAGGTTCCGATCTGGAAGATCCGCTTGGTCCGCCGGGAGGCTTCCACCACTCCACGGCCCTCTGCCACAAAACGGGTCATGGGCTTTTCGCAGACCACGTCCTTCCCTGCCTCCATCGCGGCAATCGAAATCAAGGCATGCCAGTGAGGCGGAGTGGCGATGGCCACGACATCCACGTCGTTGCGCTCAAGGACCCGTCGAAAATCAGTATAGCGGGTCTTGTTATCCGACCTGCCCACCCACTTCACATCACAGCGCGCAATCTCCCGGATAGCCAGCTTATGCTTCCTGCTGAGATCTCCAAAGGTCCCCGGACCACGACCTCCCGATCCGATAAGTACAGCCCCGAAGGTCTCACTGGGTGGAGTGTACCTGGGACCACCCAGGACGTGAGGAGCCACGATCTGGAACACGCCCGCCCCGGCCACGGTCTTCACAAACGAACGCCGCTTGATTCCATTCGCTCCCACCTTCATTTTCTCTGTTTCCAAACCTTTCACTGGTATCTGCTTTTGCTGTTCTGGTGAGATTCTCAATCCGCAATTGAATCCCAAGGGGATTTTTACGCCTCCCTTGATGGAAATCGATCAAAACATCATCGCATCAGGAACAAAAATCCGCTTCCAACCCCCGCTCGACCCTCTACAATCCCCCCTAAGTCATGAAGCAATTCACTCGCCGTAAATTCGTAAAAAACACCGGTCTGACGACCGGAGCCGTGCTCGGGTTCCCTGCTATCGTAAGCGGACAAAACCTGAACTCCAAGATCCGCGTGGCCTGTATCGGGGTCGGAGGCAAGGGCAGCAGCGACACCGACAATGCCGCCAGGGAAGGCGGAGAGATCGTCGCCCTCTGCGATATCGATCGCAACATGCTCAAGCGGAAGGCTGGGAAGTTCCCCAAGGCGAAACAGTATCAGGACTTTCGGAAGCTTCTTGAGGAGATGGAGAACCAGATCGACGCTGTCACGGTCTCCACCCCGGACCATTGCCACGGCGTAGCTGCCATTACCGCCATGGCCATGGGCAAGCATGCCTACGTTCAGAAGCCGCTCGCCCAGACCGTCTGGGAATCACGAATCATGCGCAACCTGGCCCGGGAAAAGAAACTCGCCACCCAGATGGGCAACCAGGGCAGCGCCAACGAAGGTTTGCGTCGCGGAGTGGAAGTCATTCACTCCGGTGCAATTGGCAAACCCCAGGAACTTCATGTCTGGACCAACCGTCCCGTCTGGCCCCAGGGTATTAATCGTCCCAAGGGCTCTGACCCTGTTCCCGACCACCTCGACTGGGACCTGTGGCTTGGACCTGCCCTGCCGCGTCCCTACAAGGCCGGCGTCTATCATACCTTCAAGTGGCGCGGATGGTTTGACTTCGGCACAGGCGCCCTCGGCGACATGGCGTGCCACACCGTCAACATGCCCTTCCGGGCTCTCAAGCTCGGCTACCCCGACCGCATCGAATGCGAGGTGGCCTCCCGTCCCTATAAGGAAACCTTCCCACTCAGCTCAAGGGTCCGCTTCGATTTCCCCTCCCGTGGAGACTGGCCAGCCCTCAAGTTCTGGTGGTATGATGGCAATCCCCGTGATCGTCAGGCCCCCATCCGCCCTTACAGCGACATCACTGCCAACCTGGTTGCCAACCAGGGCAACAAGCTCCCCGCGAGCTGCTGCCTCATCAAGGGGACCGAGGGTGAGATCTACTCTCCCGACGACTACGGCCAGAATGTCTTCCTCATGCGTAAGGGGGAAAAGAGCTACACCAACATCAACAACCACCCGGCCTGCAAGGATGTCCCCAAGGTCATTCCCCGCTCCCCCGGTCACGTGAAGGAGTGGTTCGAGATGATGAAAGATCCCGAAAAACCCGCCTACTCGAGCTTCGAAATCGCCGCCTATCTCAACGAGGTCATCCTCCTTGGCTGCCTTGCCAACCAGATCGGGGAAGGACGCCCCATCGAATGGGACGGCCCCAACATGAAGTCCAAGGACAACGAGGAGGCCTCCAAGCTCGTCAAACGCGACTACCGCCCGGGCTGGGAACCAAAGATCTAACCGATTTCAAGGCAACGGCTGCAGCCCGGGTTTCATCCCGGACTGCAGCCTTGGCCCAACCTCGATATATTCCACGGCATGGCTCCTCGCATCTGCCGCTTACTTCTCCTCCTCGGCTGCCTGCTCGGGCTTCCTTCCTGCCTGAGCTACCACGCCCGCTTTGATAAAGCAGTCGCCAAGGCCGCCGCTGCTGGTGATCCCACGGACATCACCGGTCCCTGGAAGGGAACCTGGAAGAGCAAATGGAACGGACACGAGGGGCCCCTCTGGTGCATCGTGACTCCCACCCCGGAGAACCCGGGAACTTACGACTTCCGCTATCGGGCCGGCTGGGGAGTCCTCCAGTTCGGAAACTACGTTCATACCCTGCCTGTGCAGAAAGCCCCTGACGGCTCCTCCCGGGTCAAGGGCGAGATGGCCCTGCCCAAGCTCTTTGGAACCCATTCGCTCGACGGCCGGCTCAGTGCAAAGGCATTTGATGCCTCCTACAAATCCGACAAGGGTGACCACGGCGTCATGACCCTCCGGAGACCGGGCAGGAAAAAGCCAGCCCCGGAGGAATAAGGCCCCGGGTGTCACCCGTTGGAGCCGCCTGCTTCTCCTCAGGGTTTCCCTCTCGAAACGTTATCCTTGCTGGTCGCTGGTTCTTTCCTGACCTTGGCCTGAAAAATAAGTTTTGCCCCTGCGACGCGCTTGGACAGTTCCTTCGAACTGGGGAAAATCGTATCAGGCTCTTTATTGGGCCATTTCCATGTTTTGCCCATGATGTAATGTCGAACAGGCAACTCCGGGGCCGGGACTTTTACGGAATCCCCAACTTTGCTGATGACCTGAATGGCAGGGCCCGAGCCTCGTTCCAGTTTCGAAACCGCCAGGAGATGAGTCGGGGTCTGGTAGACTTGGACGATCCGGATTTTCCACCCGCCGTCGGGCACCGTGAGCTGGACCGAGACGGTTGCCTCCCTGGCAGATACTTGATGAAACGACCCGGCAAGGAGAAGGAACAGGCAGGAAATCCGGAGCAGCCTGCAAGAGCATTGCTTGAGAACAGATGCGACAATCGTCATGACTGGTTACTTATTCAATTACCAGTTAGCCATTCGGCTCAACCGGTTGCAATTCCTCCTCGATGAATTCCTCCAGTTTCTCGTTGATCCGTTCTCTTTCGAGACTATCCCATGCACCTTCTGGCAACTGGAGCTCCTTTACTTGTCCTTAAGGAGCTCAACCATGGCCTTCCCCATGCCCAGCCCCACGTTCATATAAGTCTTGGCGTTGCCCCCGTAGTGCCCATTGGATGCTCCGCCCATGGAAAGTGGATGCGTGTAGACAATGGCAGCTTCTCCCGTGTGAGCCTCGCCGAAAGCGAACATGCCTTCCATGATCAGTTTCTCATTTCCCTTGGCGGTTTCCTTGTTGGTCTGTCCGAGGGTAGCCACAACCATCTTGGCCTCAGGCGCATCAAACTCCTTACGGAGTGCCTTGAAGAGTTGCTTCAGGTTCTTTCCATACATGGCCGCATGGGCCGCGTTGTAGCGATCCTTGTCGCCCTGCCACCAGAGGAAGCCTGCGACCTCAAATTCCGGAGAACCCGAAGGTTTCGACGCACCCGGATAGTACCTGGTCAGTTCTGCCAATACTCCTTTTGCCCGGGCAACGTCTCCAAGATACTGGAGTCCTGCATGCCAGTTGTGCTTGGGAGGGGCAGGGATCTCGCCCTTGGTCCAACTCGGGTGACGGACCTCATCCTTGTGAGCAGGCGTCACCAGGGTAATTTTTTTACCGGTTTTCCTGTCGGTGGTCTCGACTTCGTGCCTCGGACTACCGGGAGGAAGCAGGTCCCAGCCAAGGCTGCGATTGCCGATCGAGCTCTTGAGAATCAGGACCGGAGCATCGAGGGCATTGCCAAGGTGGTGTCCGATCCCGATTTCGATCCCGATCTTTCCTCCGGAGACGGTCAGCCAGTCGTCGCGCTTGATACTGGTTTTTCCGGGGCCACCGCTCCCCATGACGTGCAGATTGCGCACATCCCTGCGAGTCGTCCAGTTACCTGCGTCATCAACCATGAAGGGATAGAGGTTTTCCTTCTTAACGGCGTGCTCAAGCGAGCCCTCCTTATCTCCCTTCACTTTCCCGAATTCCAATGTATTCGACTGCCCCATGATAATGAAGACCTGGACGGGTTTGGACACGTCCGCAGGCTTGCCATCGGGATCCGGCAGGGTCTGTCCGGCAGAGGGATCTTTTGCCGCCCCTGGCAGGGCCATCAACAGAGAGGCAAGAACAGGCAGCAGGGGGGAGGTACTCTTGGTGTTATTCATTTCCTATTTAACGTAACCCACGCGACATTCTTACTTTTATGTCCAGGGAGCAGAATGATCTCACCACAGGGACCAGAAACAATCTTCATTTCCGTCTCTGACTGGGACCTGCTCATGCCTACGGCATTGTCAACTCCTCCCGGAGTCTCTCATCACGACAGAATATTATCGCCGTCCTAGGGAACAGCCTGGAGCACTCGCTCAATAACAAGTTTCTTGCCGGCCAACCTGAACTGAAGATCAAAGAATCCGGATCCCCTGGCCCTGTGCAGAAACCCAGCCGATATGGATCCTCCCCGTCTGGAAAAAGTGATGGGCCTGGACCAATCCACCTGACTCAGGACCTTTCCATTCACAGCGGGCCCGGGTTCATATTCCCCATCAAGCAAGAGCCCCAGGACCGTCTCACATTCCTCAGCCGTCATTCCTCCCAGCGAGCCAACCCGGTATTCCTCTCCCCCCGTTCTCAGGATGGATTTCTTCATCAGCCGGGATTTTCCTGCCCAGAAATCGCCTCTCCTCACCTGCCCTTTCTGCGACCCGGCTTCCGGGGCCTGCCATTTGAGATAGCTCACGTTAAGAACCCGACTGGAGACTTCGCGGCCCTCCACTCGCTCAACCCCATGCACCGTTATACCACGGAAAGGAGTGGGCAACATGTTGCAGGTAGATATCCTTGATACATTCTCAACTCCACATTCCCGGGCCAGCTCAATCACCTCAAGCTCCTGCCCCCTGGTCAGAACAGCTCCCTCCACATAGTCCCTTTCTACTCCAAATGAGGGAAGCGACAGCCCCATCAGGGCCAAGGCTAACACTATCCTGTTCTTTCTGGTCTGCATCTTGTCTTGGGTTGTCCTGCTTATTCAGCCTCTGTATTATCTCCTGATATAGAGAAACATCGGCCGCTGGAATCTTGGAACTTTCTCGTGAAAAGACCGACCCGATGGATAACCCCCTGCGACCAACCGGAAATACGCTTGCCCCCGAAACTGCCGCCTCCATACGATGGAACCAGCCGGTGGCTATCGCCCATGACGATTCCCGGCAGGATTCGCGGTCAACGTGGACCTCCCCCTTCCCATGCAAAAGTTCGCACCCTTGCCCAAGCCCTCCGCTCTTCTTCTCCCTTGTGCTGTGCTCCTGGCATCCGCCCTGCAAGCCACGCCCAACCCTGTAATCAACGAAATCTTCTATCACGAGGATCACGGAGCGGGCCCGGAGAATACCCTCACGGAGTGGATCGAACTCCACAATCCTACCCCGGCCACTATCGACCTCTCCAACTGGAGCTTCAGTCGGGGCATATCCTACACATTCCCGCCCGGGACCAGCCTGTCCGGCAACGGCTACCTCGTTGTAGCAGCTGATCCCCCGACCTTTAACACCAACCATCCCGGGATAGACAAAGGGTCGAATGTTTTTGGCCCTTGGACTGGCAGCCTCCGGAATTCAGGCGAAACCATCAGCCTTGAGACAGCCGCCGGAATACGTGCTGACCGTGTTCAATATGCGGATGAAGGTGACTGGGCTACCAGGGCCCGTGGACCCCTTGACAACGGGCACCGGGGCTGGACCTGGCTGGCTAACCACGATGGAGGCGGCTCATCCCTCGAACTGGTCAATCCTGCCCTTTCCAACAACCAGGGTCAGAATTGGTCTTCCAGCGCGATTTCAGGCGGCTCACCGGGAACAGCCAATTCGGTAGCCTCCAGTAACGAAGCTCCTCTGATCCGGAACGTGCGGCACTCTCCTGTCATTCCACGTTCCAATGACACAGTGGTCGTCGCCGCCGAACTCGAGCATAGTGCCATTGCGGGAACGGCAACTCTCCACTGGCGGGTGGATGGCGAATCAGACTGGGCTTCCCAGGAACTGGCCGACGACGGAACGGGTGAACTCAGCTCGGAAATCCCGGGGTATCCCGATGGGGCTGTCATCGAGTTCTACATCCGGTCCTCGAATGGCATCGCTGAACGCTTCTGGCCCGGCCCAGTCCAACCAAGTGGAGAACAGGAAGCCAACGCCCTGATTCAATTCGATAACTCCTATGATCCGGATTCCCCCTGGCTTCCCGGCACCCAGCCGAAGTACCGCATCATCATGACGGAAGATGAGCGAGAGGAACTCGCTGATATCGGGGATGACAATGAGTCTCCCCGCAACGAGGAGGATAGCAATGCCGAGATGAACTGCACCTTCATCGTGGAAGACGGCACAGGAATCGGCCTGCGTTACCTTTCCAGTGTGCGCAATCGGGGGGCCAGTTCCCGCAATCCTCCCCCAAACAATTTTCTGGTCAAATTCCGCAGCGATGAGCCTTGGAACGATCATCCCTCCATCAAGTTCAATGCCCAGTATCCACATTCGCAGGTGTTCGGAAGCTGGTATTTCCGTCACGCCGGGGTAGAGACGGCCAATGCCGCGGCAGCCCTGCTCCGAATCAATGGTAACGACCTCGCCCGGAGCGGATCCAATATGTATGGATCCTACGCCCGGGTAGAAAGCTTCGGGAGCGAATACACGGAAAATCACTGGCCCCTGGATCCCGACGGAAACTTCTACCAGATCCGGGACGACGAGGATTCCGGAGAAGAAGGAGACCTCCGTTACGAGGGCCCGGAAGCCGATAGCTACCGCGACACCTACTTCAAGCAGACCAACCAGTCTAAGGATGACTGGAGCGACCTTATCGCCCTGACCGATGCGCTCAATAATGCCCCGGCCGAAACCTATGCACAGGATGTCGGTCAGGTCCTGAACATCGACCAATGGCTCAGCTACTTCGCTCTCGACACCCTCGCGGGCAACCGGGAGGGCGGACTGACAACTTCCAAGGGCGATGATTACGGGCTCTACCGCGGCGTAATCGACCAGCGTTTTATCCTGGTTCCTCACGATCTCGACACCGTGTTCAACCTTGGAAACACCACCGTTGACACCGACAGGTCCATCTGGAGCTTTGACGATCTGCCCGGACTGAGGCGCTTTTTCGAGAACGACGAGATCATCCAACGTTACTACGCGAGGTTACTGGACCTCCTTGATGGGGCATTCGACCCCGCCCTCCTGCATCCAATGATTGATACACTCCTGGGCGAGTGGGTATCGGAGGGTGAAATTGAAGACGCCAAGGACTGGAGCACCGGGCGCGTGGATGGGGCAAGGGATCAGATTCCCGACGGCTTTTCCGCTGACTGTGACCTGCCAATACTTGACGGGTATTTCCGGACTAGCAACGGAGGCGCCCAGTTCAGTGGGGATTTCCGCGCCGCCCGAGCCCTCTCCGTTCTTCTCAACGGGGTGGAAGCTGCGAGGAACCAACGTTCCGGGACATGGGAGCTTGAAGTGAGCTCCGGGGAAAAATTCTTCAATCCGGGCCTCAACCGGGTTGTGGTGCAATGCTTCAGCGGACCTGCGGGCAGTGGTTCACTGATAGATGAGACCTTCCTCGATATCTGGAATGACACCGGCACTACCACGGACATATCGGGCACCCTGGTCGGAGAGATCCCCAACGGCAGCCTGAAAATCGTCACGCGGGACTCCTATCTTCCTTCGACTCCCGTTCTCGTCCGCCTTGAGTTCCGCAACCCCGATGGGACCTTCAACCGAAACCTCTGGGAAACCACTGCTACCCTGACCAGCGACGTCCAAGGGGTCACCCTTACCCCTGACACAGTCACCATTCGTAATGGACTGGGCTCGGCTCTTGTTACGATTGGTGGCGGTGGAAGTGGGATCCAGTCCGATCTGATCAGGCGAGGAGAAGTCTGGAGCTACCTGGACGATGGTTCCGACCAGGGGACCGCCTGGCGAAACCGGGACTTCAATGATGATGCCTGGAGAAGCGGGCCCGCCGAACTCGGCTACGGCGACAATGATGAGGCCACCGAAGTGCGGTTTGGGCCGAACGAGGACAACGATGACAATGACGAGGATGAGAAATACATCACCACCTACTTCCGGAAGAATTTTACAGTCACCGATGCTTCCCAGGTTCTGGCCCTCGACTACCGGATCAAGCGGGATGACGGGATGGTACTTTACCTGAACGGCACCGTCATCGGCCGGGACAACGTTGAGGAGGATCCGGACTACCTTACCGAGGCGAGAAACGGCTCAAGCCAGGAGGATGATTTTCTCGATCCCGGGGACCTGGATTTTGCAGCGGACGACATACACACCCTGCTCGTCAATGGCACCAACACTATTGCGGTGGAGATGCACCAGGATGACAACGAGAGCTCGGACATCAGTTTTGACTTTGAGCTGACCGCCACCCTGCCGGAGACGAACCCCGGCGACCTTACCATCACCGCTGCTGCTGCGAACCAGCAGACCCGCAAGAAACTCACCAGCCTCTACAACCAGGAAATCACCCCGGTAAGCGGCACGCTATCTGGCGACACCACCAGATGGAACGGCATCATACAGCTAACGGGAGACACCACCGTCCCTCCCGGGCATAGCCTTACCATCGAGCCTGGCACTCTTATTCTTATTGATGGGGATCCCGAAACCGAGGGCACCGAGGGCACAGACCTCATCGTGGAGGGCATCCTCGAATCCACGGGGACCGAGGATCGCCCCATCACCTTTACCGCCTCTTCCGAAGGGGCGCCCTGGGGGCAGATCCTCTTCGACAATTCACAACCGTCCCGGTTCAACTTCAGCAACATCCACCGGGCGGGCCACTCCCCCCGGGGTGGGCACACCGACCACGGCCGGGTCCTCCGCATCATGGGTTCAAGCGTTACTTTCGATAACTGCACAATCTCCGACAACCGTGGCAAGGTAGGAGAAACCGATAACCAGGGGGGAGTCGATTCCATCATGGTATTCCGGGAGTGTCACTGGGCCCGCTCCGTGATGGGAATCGAAACCTTCGATACCGGGGTTCTCATGGAGGACTGCTGGATCACCGACATGCTCGGGCAGTATCGCGAGGATGGAGAGACTGATGACAATGATGCAATTTATCTCCACGGAGCAGGAACCGGGCAGTCCATCGTGCTCCGAAGGCTGGTTGTTGCTAACTGCGAGGACGACGGCATCGACACCCTGGATGCGGACCTCCTTGTCGAGCACTGCCTCATCCGCAACCTCACCGACAAGGGAATGAGCATGCTGGGCGGCACTGCTACTGTAAGGCACAGCCTTTTCACGGCTTGTGACATCGGCTTCTCCGCCAAGAACGACGCGAATGCAGCCCTGAGGTTCTGCACCATTACGGACAACCGCTCCATTGGAATTCAGGCTGAAAACAAGAATGGAGATGATGATCCCAGTTACTATGACGTCGCAGATTCCATTATCTGGAATAACGAAGATGAAATCCGCACCGACTACGATCCTTCCGACATTACCGTGGGTTACTCCATCATTGAACAACCCTGGCCCGATGCCGAAGGGCAGGACCCCAGCAACTTCAATGCCGACCCGCGGTTCGTCGACACCGATAACTACAATTATCACCTCACCTCAGGCTCCCCTGCCAGGGATGCCGCTGACCCCGACCTTCCTCCCGACCCCGACACCTCCAGGCAGGACATCGGGTGCTACCCCTATGATGACGTTTTTGATGGGGCAGGATCTGAAATCAGGTGGCTGGCCGCAAACGGCCCCTATCGGATCACCGAGGATGCGGCTGTTCCTCCCGGCAACAACCTCGTTATTGAAGCCGGAACCAATGTCTACTTTCCACCAGGAGTTCGTCTCAGTGTCTACGGTTCCCTGCAGATCGAAGGAACTCCCGACCGCCGCGTTCAACTCACCAGCGTACCCGGGGCACCCCTTGAGGCTGACCCCGCCAGTGACGGACTCCCGCCCGGACCACCCAAGTGGGATGGCATAAAGATTATAGACTCCATGGACCCTGCCAACCGCATTGCCCATGTAGATATCCGCAATGCGCAGCACCGGGAGGGTTCAATCGGGATTATCCGCTCACAGTGCGTCATTGATGACGTGCGCTTCAGCGGAACCCATATCCGCATGATCTATACCGAGGATGCCTCCGTAATTGTCGAGAACTGCATCTTCCCCAACATGTTTACTCCCGATGAGCAGGCGGCCGCACTCGGGTTGGACAATATCAGCGAACACATCAAGGGCGAAGGGGACATTCCTCCGGGAGGCCGCTACATTATCCGCAAAAACTGGTTTGGAACAAACAAGGGGCACAATGATGTGGTCGACGTGGTGAGCGGAGACCTTCCTGAACCGATCGTCCAGATTATCGACAACTATTTTGCAGGATCACGTTGTGAGGAACTGGATCTTGGGGGAGATCTCTACATCGCCGGCAATACCTTCACAAACATCTTCAAGGATGACGAAACCTCTGACCGTGGCTATGCCAACGCGATCTCTACCGGTGATCGACCGGACAGCACAACCATGCTCGCTCGTAATATCTTCTGGGATGTCGACCACGCCATCAGCCTCAAGAACAGGTCAGACACCATCTTTGAGAACAATACCGTCTACAAGGTTCACCCCGACTTCGTAGATACTTTTGACAACACCAATATCGGTTCTGCCATCAACCTGTTTGTCCCCGGTGACAGTTCCCCCACCCCGGCAGCAGCAGCCTATGCCAGTTCCAATATCTTTCTCGATATCCCCCGGGTCTTCGGCAATGCCGACATGCTCACCGAGGACTCAACGTTCCGCACCCCCCTTGAGTTTTCCTTCAATCTCGTCGACCCCTCAATCAGTGACACCAGCGTGGGGAGCGAGCATCCCGGAGAATCGATCTATGACCTGGGTAATGGTAACTTTACAGACCTTCCCCGCTTCGCCGATCCTGAGAATGGGAATTTCGCCCTCCTTCCGGGATCTCCAGCACTCAAGGCTGGACCACTTGGGGGAGATCTCGGGGCGCTGGTCCCCGATGCGATCAGGGTTACCGGAGAACCTCCCGCCTTTACGTCCTTGAGAAGGGCGGATCTCACCGTAGGAGGACCCGGGTTCTTCGGCTTTCGCTACAAGATCAATGACGGCTCCTGGAGCGAAGCCTTCGATATCGGGAATGCCAATGGCCTTGTGCCCGATACCGCTACCGGTCGAACTGCCGAAATTGAACTTCGCGACCTCCCGGACGGAACCTACACCGTTTTCGTTCAGGGCCGCACCTTTGCCGGGGTCTGGCAATCCGCTCCAACTGTATCCGACACGTGGACTGTCGACTCCAACCTCAGGAGACTGGTTATCAGCGAGATCCTCTCCGAAAACGACGGCACCATAGAGCATGAAGGTTCCTTCCCTGACATGATTGAGCTCCACAACCAGAGCGCATCAGCCCTGAACCTTGCGGGCATGAGTATCTCCGACCGTCAGGATACCCCCGGTGAGTTCACCTTCCCGGCTGGGACCACCATTCCTCCCGGCGATTTTCTCATCCTCTATGCTGACGATCCTGAGGGAACTCCTGGAATCCATCTTGGGTTCTCTCTGGATGCCTCTGGAGAAAGCCTTTACCTCTTCGATTCGCCGGACCGCGGCCAGGGCCTGCTCGATAGCGTCGAATTTGGCCCTCAGGTTCCTGGCCTCTCCATCGGAAGAACCCCCAGAGGCGACCAGTGGACCCTCAATACTCCTACTCCGGGTAGCGCCAACCTCATACACCCAACGGGGAATGCTGCCACTCTCCGGATCAGCGAATGGATGACCGAGGGCAATGTTCTTTATCGAGACGACTGGTTCGAGATCGAAAACCCTGACCCACTCCCCGTGGCCCTGGAGGGATTCAGCGTGAGTGACCACCCCGCAAACCCCCAGCAGCACTCGTTTCCTCCTCTGAGCTTTATTGCCGGCAATGGATTTCTCAAGCTCATCGCCGACCGCAATGTATCTGCAGGTCCCGATCATGTCCCCTTCGCCCTGGACGCCGATGAGGACCGCCTTTGTCTTTTTGATCCTGGTGGCAGAATTATCGATAAAGTTATCTTCGGGCCTCAGGCTGCGGATATCTCTCAAGGACGATGGGACTCCTCTCCCACGGGCCTGGCATACTTTACTCTTCCAACCGGTGGGCTCGCAAATGGCCAGGAGGGGCAGTCCGGTATTCCCGGTTTCGACAACGCCCTCGCTCTTCTCCGCTACCTGCGCATCTCGGAAATCATGTATGAACCCCGGGGAGGAAAACCATACGAATTTATCGAGCTCAGGAATACCGGACCAGTCGTTCTCGACCTCACCGGACTGCGCTTCACCGACGGGATCTCCTTTACCTTCCCTCCCCTTAGTCTTGCCCCCGGGGAGGAGGTTGTCGTGGTCGGAGACCTCGCCGCCTTCGAGTCCCGCTACGGAGAAGACCTCAACGCAGCTGGAGTCTTTGGAGGAAACCTGGACAATGACGGAGAAACTATTGTCCTCTCTCTGCCCCTGCCCTTTGATGCAGCAATCCTTCGCTTTTCCTTTGACCCTGCCTGGTGGCCCTCCACTGCAGGATCCGGCCGCTCCATGGAACTGCGCGAAACTATTCCGCTAGCCAGCGCTTTCAACAGAAGAACCAGCTGGCGCCCCAGTGAAAACGTGGATGGCACACCCAATGGAGGCGCTATCCTGATCCCAACGGAATTCCAGGCGTGGCTTGACTTTTACGGCCTGAGCCCTCTTGAGGATGGCGACGACGACAGCCTCGTGGCGCTGATGGAATTCAGTCTTGGGCTCGACCCTCTCCTCGACCTGGGCATCAACGGTCGCGTCTCCCTGCCGGCAATTTCACTCTCCCCCGGGGGGCACACGGTTATCTCATTTGCTCTTCCCGTAAATAGCACCGCTACAGATGGCTACGGAGCTGACGATATCGTTTACACGGTGGAGACTTCCAGTGACCTTGTAACCTGGGACACGCTCCTGACAAAGACCGACACCTCCTCCTTTGAGGGACCCGGCTCCATCACGATAGATCCGCCCTTTAATGGCCGGGTTCGCCTGAGAGTCACTGACGACCAGAGCAACCTGCTCAGGCGCTTTGTCCGATTGACGGTGGACTATGCCCCCTGAACTACCCGCTTTCCGCACCGGGAGGATAGGAACGGGCTCACACCCTGCGAAATCAGCGCAACGCCAGCTACCGGCGGTTCCTGTTCTGATTCAGGCGACGGTTCAACTCGCGGGCACGCTCAGCCTGCTTCTTATTGAATTCCCTGCGCTTTGACTCGAGCTTGTTATCAGCTTTTGCCGTGATCCGGCTTGCCTTGTAAACCGTATCGGCAGCTCCCTTCCCATAGCGGAGCACGCCCCCGACCACCGAGGCCTGCATTCCCGCCCTGAGATCTCCCAGAGTTGCCTTCTTCCCATTGACCACGATCTTCGTGAAGCTTGTGATCTTGTAGGTTTTCTTTCCAACCGTGACGCTATCTCCCCCGACCTTCCTGATGGTCGGCAACTCCGAGGCGGCACCCTTCCGGGTAGGAGGGACGATCCGTCGATTATTCTTGTTGTCTCCATGGGCGGATACCGGAAAGAGAATGGCACCTGCAAGAATCACCAGGGAAGCACGGAGCGTGTTCATTCACTCTTCCTACCGCGGCCCCCTCCCTCTTTCAACCTCTGATTACGGAATGCCCCGGCATCACCATTATCAGCATCCTTGCGGCGCATCACAACAGGACCAATAACTGCCCACAACACCGGAGGGCATCCGGCGCTCAGGACAATGGCCAGGGCAGGATGCTCATGCCCCCACTGTCCGATAGAGGCGAAGGTGAAACCGAGAGGCAGACTTCCGCAGGCAAGAGCCGCTAGGAACCGGCGAAAGGGCATCCGGACCAATCCTGCAATACAGGCAATCACCTCGGGCATGACCGGAAGCCAGCGTGACAGGGCCACGATCCATCCACCCGCCTGCCCGCCAAATAAAGCCTCGCCCCGGGATAGATCCTTCTTTCCTGCAATCCATTCCGCCGCCGGTCTGCCCAGGTTCCGGCAAAGCCCGTAGGCAATTAATCCCGATGCCACCGATCCGGCTGCCGCGAGCATCCCACCCACCCACGGCCCGTAGACAAATCCCAGCGCAGACATCACGACCGTTCCCGGAATGGGGAGGGCAAGGTCTGCAACTAGTAATCCCATTCCAGCCAACCAGGCCCACGGCTTTCCGACGTCCTGAAACCATGCGTTGGTTTCCTGCAGGTCAAAACGATCAGCCAGCGCGTCTCCCCAGAGCATGAAGGGCACCAGCACGAGGAAGGTCAGAATCAAAAAGAGTCGGAGAAGACGCACGGGAAGACTCACTTGGTCACCCGGATCCTAGGACGATTCCGGCAGGAAGTCACGGATTGCGCTCGCGATCCGATGCAGGCCGGAGATACAGTTCCCTGCACAGCATGCCGAAGCCCAATCCCGACCCTTTTGAGCTATCCGAACTTCCCGCCCTCGCACGCGAGGTCATCAAGGATGCCAAGTTCCCAATGCTGGCCAGCCTTGACGGTGACCAACCCCGCCTGCGCCCGGTTTCGCCAGTGCGGGTAGACGGCTTCACCGTCTACGTAGCCAACCTTCGCAGTTACCACAAGACAGGCGAGATCGAGTCCAATCCAAAAGTGGAATTATGCTACCTCTCTCCCGGACATGACCAACTCCGTATCACCGGAGTTGCCCACCAACTCGGGGACGACGAACAATCTCTCATCGATCAAATATGGGAGGAGAACCCTCTCCTTCGCCAGTATCTGGGAATGAGCGACAATCCCGAGCTCATCATCTATCGCATCGTTCCCCACCGTGTCCGCTTCATGCGGGAATGGGCTCTCAATTACCACGATGTACCCCTGCCTATCGACGTTTCATAGCTCCCTGAAGACACAATCCTCTTCATGCTGAATCATGCGTCGGCGGCCTTTTTTCCTCGGCGCCTTCAGATGTCCGTATCCGATTCCTACACCCATCCCTGACTCGTCTCCCCAAGCTGGGCCAGCTTCTCCTTCCGGAGGCGGAGCGCTCCCTCGATAACATCGAGTTCCTCCTGTGTCAGAATCCAGTCTCCCCCACCCACGGTCTGCTCGATCTGCGACGGTTTCCTTACCCCAACTATGGCAGAAGTGACCTCTGCCCGGCGCAAGACCCAGGCCAGGGGCAACTGCGCCATGGGGCGCCCTGCTTCTTCTGCGAGGGGCCGGATGGTTTCCACTACTTCCAGGTTAAGCTCCAGCTGGGGAGGAGTGAATTTCGGATCACGGCTGCGATGATCCTTGTCCGAGAGAGCCTCCGCTCGTTCCCGGGTGAATGCCCCGGTCAGCAGTCCCTTCATCATCGGACTGTAACAGACTATCCCCACACCACTCTCTCCGCAGTAGGGGATCCGGTCTTCCTCCACCTCACGATTCAGCATGCTGTAGGGAGGCTGCAGGGAAGCTACGGGATGGATCGCCTGAAGCCGCTTCAACTGGTCCACACTGTGATTCGACACTCCAATCTCGCGAATCTTACCTTCCTTCTTCATGGTCACCATCGCTCCCCACGCTTCCTCTATATCTTCTTCCGGGTCCGGCCAGTGGATCTGATAGAGATCGATGCTTTCCACTCCCAGGCGCTGGAGACTGGCCTCGCACTCCCCGACAACGCTCTCTTTCTTCAGGCACCCCTTCACCGTAGCGTCCTCCTGCATGATCCGGCCACACTTGGTCGCCACAAGGGGGCGCTCTGATTGCGGAATCTCACGCAAGGCCTTCCCTACCAGCACCTCACTGGCCCCATCCCCATAGATCGCCGCAGTATCAACCCAGTTCACACCCAGTTCAACCCCCTTCCGGATACCTGCGATCGCTTCCTGCTCATCCTGGTCGCCCCACCCGAAGGACCAGTCCCCTCCTCCAATCGCCCATGTCCCAATCCCGATGGGGGTCAGTTGAAGCTCGGTGTTGCCCAGCGGTCTCTTCTGCATGCTCCGAGGGAACTGCTCCCCGTCCGCACTGTCAACGATTTCGACTTCCCAAGTTTGTCCCCTCTTTCAAAACTCCCCCGTGCCCCATCCTACCAAGCGTCCCAATAAGATCCTGCGACGTAAGCAGGTCGGCAAGAGCCTCGTCTACCTGGAGCGCTACTACGTTGAGACCGAGAGACGCTTCTACGTCGAGGCCCTCGGCCCGGACTACCGAATCTGGAAACGGACCGAAGGAAGCGAAGGGCGTGCCGTCGAAATCTACCAGCGCTACCGTTTCTGGGTCTGGTGGATTGAGGCCTGCTGCAACTGGATGCCCGCCACCCGCTTCTTCACCTGGGTCATGCACAAAACAATCTGAAACTGACAAACGGTGATTCCATCGTGGACTATCACCAGCAGGGACCCCACGATCTGTCATGCTCTCCTTCTTTACCGACCCCTCCTACGACGGGCACCAGATGCATGAAGGGCATCCGGAAAGACCGGAACGGACCCAGTCAATCCTGGCTCACCTTGAAGAAACCGGCCAACTTGCATCCTTCGAACAACTAAAGCCAAAACCCGTAAGCGAAGAGGCCCTCAAGCGGGTTCATGAACCCCTTTACCTGGAAAAACTCTCCACGAGCGCCCCGGCCTCGGGCCTCGTCACCGTTGATCCCGATACTCATCTCGCACCGGGCTCACTCCCCGCCGCCCGGTTGGCCGCCGGAGCCCTCGAAGAAGCCGTCGACCTTGTTCTTTCCGGGAAAAGAAAGCGCGTTTTCTCCTGCGCTCGACCACCGGGGCACCATGCCGAGCACGACGCTGGAATGGGATTCTGCTTTTACAATAATGTCGCAGTGGGCGCTGCCGCTGCCCTTGCCCATGAAGAAGTGGAGCGGGTGGCCATCTTTGATTTCGATGTTCATCACGGAAACGGCACCGTCGACATCTTCAAGGACACTCCTGCAGTCCTCGTCGCTTCCAGCTTTCAGCACCCCCACTACCCCCACCGCTACTACGACCTGGAGAGACCGAACATCATCAATACTCCTCTCGTAGCGGGCACCGGAGGGCCCGGATTCCGAAAAGCGATTGAGCGCGACTGGCTCCCGGCCATCGAAAAATTCAAGCCCCAGCTCATCTTTATCTCCGCTGGATTTGATGCCCATACCGATGACCCCCTTGGCGACATTCACCTCAAGGAGGAAGACTTTACCTGGGTAACCGACCTTCTCGTGGCTGCCGCCGGGCAACACTGCGAAGGCCGCATCATCTCGACCTTGGAGGGCGGTTACAACCTTGAAGCGCTGGCCAAGTCCGTGGCCGCCCACCTGAAGGCACTCGCTCCCTCCTGAGAAAGCAAACAGCCCCTCCGACGGCTACTGGCCCCCGCCGGATAAGGGATCTTCCCCGGATGGGCCTTCCGCGGAATCCGGTTGATCAACGGGCGGAGATTCGACCGGCAGATCGTGCATCTCAACCTTCTTCAGGTACTTGAACAGATCACTGTTGGTCGACAGGACAACCGTACTCTTGCCACCCATCATTTCAGGATAGAGTTCCATGGTCTTGGTGAATTCATAAAATTCAGAAGCTTCAGGACTCTGGTTATAGGCCCCCGCATAGATTGCCGTCGCCTCAGCATCAGCATTTCCCATGATGGTCTGCACCTGCTTGTAAGCCTCTGACTCAATCGTATTCAGTTCCTTCTCCATTCGTCCCGTAATCTTGGCGGCTTCCCCCAGGCCCTCTGAACGAAACCTCTCCGCTATTTGCTGTCGCTCCGAAATCATCCGCTGATATATCTGCCTTTCCACTCTCTGGTTGTAGTTCACCCGCTTGAAGCGGATATCCAGAAGATCGATTCCGTATGCCACCAACTTGGCGCGACTTGTTTCATAAATGTCCTGCTCCAAGGCCGTGCGCCCGCGGGAGATCTCGGGCAGCACCCCGACCAGACCACTGGCATCGGCTTTTCTTAGTTCATCAGACTGGACTGGCACCCGACCCTTTGTCGTTCGAATCACTTCGATCAACTCGTGCTTGGCGACGGCATTCCGGGTTTCAGAACCAAGAATATCGTTGAGGCGGGTCTCGGCACTCCGCTCATCCCTTAAACGCTGGAAATACTTGAGCGGATCGGCAATCTGCCACCTCCCATAGGTATCCACCATGATCAGGGTCTTCTCCTTGGTGGGCATCTCGGCAAGCGGGCCATCCCACTGCAGGATTCGCTTTTCGATTACGTTGACCTTCTGGATGAAGGGAATCTTTAATTTCAGCCCCGCTTTCTTTTTAGGATCCCCCTTAGGGTCACCAAACTGGGTGATAATTACCTGTTCCCGTTCATTTACCGTGTATGTCGCACTACCGAGGACTATCAACACGGCCACGACGAGGGTTACAATAAGGCCCCCTGAAATAGAAGTCCTGTTCATCGCTGGATCCCTCCCTGGTTCAGTTGCAGCAAGGGAAGGATCTGGTTTCCTGCCTCATCCATGATGATCTTTCGTTCCAACAGGGGCATCACCTTCTGCATTGTCTCAAGGTGTATTCGACGCCGGGTGACTTCCGGAGCTTCCTCATAAGCCTTCAGCAGAGCCCCAAAACGAGTTGCATCGCCTTGTGCCTCATTAACCCGCTTCACGGCATACCCCTCAGCCCGACTGACCGACTGTTCAGCCTCGCCCATCGCCTTCGGGACCTTCTTGTTATACTCACCGTTAGCGATATTGACGGCCGTGGCACGCTCCTGTTCAGCCCGGTTGACCTCATCGAACGATTCCTCCACAGGCAGGGGAGGCTTCACCTCCATGAGTTGAACCTGGTCAATACTGATTCCCATCCTGTATTTGTTGACCAACTGCTGTAGCTTCTTGACGTTTTCGCTTTCGATTTCCTGGCGACCAATCGTGATGACCTCGTCAACGGTTCGATCCCCCACCACTTCCCGCATCACGGACTCGGAGGCATCTCGCAACGTTTCGTCTGCATCGCGCACGTTGAAGAGATACTCCCGGGGTTGAGATATCCGGTATTGAACTACCCATTCCACCCGGGCGGCGTTCAGATCTCCGGTCACCATCTTCTTTTCCTGCTCCTGTTCCGCCTTTCCCTCATACTGATTGGGGTTGGTGTTTCTGCTGTCCCTCGTTCCAAACCCGAATTCCTGCTTCATCTGGCGCTCAACCGCAACCTTCTCCACCCTGTCGATGAAGAACGGGAGCTTGAAATGAAGCCCGGGGACCTGAGTTGATTGATATTTTCCGAAACGAAGGACAACACCCTCCTCATCCGTCTGCACCGTATAAACTGAGGTCAGCAATCCCACCAGAACGAGGATGGAACCCATAGCGATCAGCACAGCCTTCGCCTTGATTTCAGGAAAATTCAGTTGGATCTTCTTTCCCCCACCGATATCGATCTCTAACATATCTTAAATATACAGACCTACCGGTGGCAGACACGATAAAAATCAACTGATTGCCCGCTTCCTCCAACCCACCCCGGTCTGGAGCACACTATTCTGCTTGATCGCTCCCTGGGGTCTTTCCGTCCTGCTTCCTCCCATTGGATGCCCCTTGGCTGGCTACGCATCTCGCGAACCCCTTCATCACGATCATGGCAGCTTCTGGCCCGCAGGAATTGGCTTCTCCATACTGCGCCTTTTCTCTCCCGTAGGCATATGGCTTCCTCGTATCCCATTGACGCTTCGGGATAAGGTAACCGACCTCGTCGTTGGACAACCCAAACAGCATCCACTTCCGTTCACCCAGGACCTCCCGAACGGTTGGCTCAAGGGGAGCACCAGGAAAATCCGCAGCGGGATCAGCCGGTTCCTGAAATCTGCCGTAAACCAGCTCGGGATAGAGTTCTCCCGGGATGGCTGCCAGCGAGAGCTCACCGAGTTGCAGACAGGCCACCTCAGTCTCAATCGTCATGCGCTCTCCTGAATTCTTGCCACTCATCGGCTGCCCCTTGCGATAGGGATCTCCCGTCGAAACGAACCTCTCCCTCCTGAGGACTCCCATGGAAAGACCCAGCCGATACAGGCGATTCGTCACCGGGAGATAGAGCAGGCGGGCCTCAACTCCCATCGGAGTCAACTTCAGCGGCCGAGCCGCTTCCACCGCTTTTGCCGCCAGTCCCGCAACTTGAATACCGTGCTTCTTGGTATACTCAAAAGTCGTGGGACCAGCCGGGGGAGCCATCAATCCTCCCACTGCCCCGGTGAAGTATGCCACCGGGCATTGGTATCTTTTCCTGAGTTCTCCTACCGTAGCCCAGGGGAAATCCGCGGTGATGAGCTTATTCTGTGGGCCCATCGCCTCCGGATGGGAGTTCCACTGTACCAGTAATCCGACCTTCTTCCCACTCCTGCTCGAGAATACAAGCACTCGCAGCACTGCATCGAGCGCAGCAGGTTGACGAGTATCCCTCAGCAGATTCGCATCCTCCGCAGTCCCGTAGGACACAGACACATTCTCGACCATGGCCGCCGCCGAATCCTTCACGAGGTCTACACACCTGCCTATCACCTCCTTCACATACTTGTCATTCACGCCGTAGGAATACTGATTGCGTCCCCACATCCCGATCACATCGGGTCCCTCATGGTTATGCGTGGAGGAAACGAGCACATAGGAAAACCCGGGCAACTGATTCCTGATTTGCTGCACCGCAGGAAACTGCAAACCCACCAGGTCTACTGAAATCAACGCAATCCTGGTCCCACCATCCTGAAGCACCACACACCTTGCCATCAGGGGGTCATGCACCCCGGCGGCCTCCCGTCCCGTACCGTAACCCGCCAGCCAGACCTTTTCTTTCCCTCCCAGTTTCGGGGTGATGTCCACTTCCCCGAAACCCACGTCAAGGGCCTGAACCGAGCCTGCCAGAAACATGGTCAGGCAGAATCCCAGACTACGGAGGAAGTCAGCACTCTTCACGACCACAGGATCAATTATTCCGTTGGGCCAGGCCACTCCAAATGTCGATGGAGGAAGTCGTAGGTTTTCTTCCCATTGATCGTATGGGGCCCCACAAACCACTCGATTTCAGCACGGTTGCCAATCCCGAGCCGGGCCGCATAGAGAAAGCGCACCTTGGCGAACTCATAGGCCACCGTCTTGTCCGGGGCAACTCCGTCAAAATGCCCCCGTTCGACCATGAAGGGCCGGGGACAGATGAGAGCGGCCATCTCGAAGTAGTTGAATGTTCCTCCCAGATCGAACTCGAAGATCTCGTACTCCCCCTTGTTGGCATAACTGTATCCCAGTGCAAGAGGGTCAGTAGCCGCATTTTTCCATACCCACTCGTTGAAATCTGCAGAGCAGATCGAGAGGCAATATCGATCCACGAGGGGAGGGATGCGCATGGCCGACTTTCCTCCGTAACTGAGGCCGTAAAAACCGATCCGTTCAGCGTCGACGAAAGGCAGCCCTGCCAGCCATTCCGTGATCTGCCGATGCTGAGGCACCATCACCGAGAACAGGGTGCATCCAACCGCATTGGCCTTGAACTGGAGAATCCGGAAAAGATCCCAACCCAGGTAGAGATTCTGGGGGGCAAAGGTCACGAACCCACGCTCCGCCAGGCGGGTCGCAAAGGCCTTGTAGTAATGATAATCCTTCTCCCCCACTGTCGACTGCGGCCGCCCTTCCAGACCGTGCTGGCA
>Ga0163180_10000518_pt1 | contig 22465 bp, 16 predicted proteins | sample AtlANTMetagenome_2_FD_109647 | JGI IMG/M metagenome (GOLD analysis project Ga0163180, IMG submission 109647) | Marine eukaryotic phytoplankton communities from the Atlantic Ocean - Atlantic ANT 4 Metagenome | ecosystem: Environmental > Aquatic > Marine > Oceanic | place: North Atlantic Ocean...
GCGCATTCGCGAACGCACCACCCAGATGCTTGAAGACGGAGCAGCCGAGCAACTGGACTCCCTGTCCGAGCCCGGCCCCGCCGTCTCCCGGGCCATCGGAGTTCCACAGCTTTACCGCCTTCTGAAGGGCGCGATCGACAGGAACACCTGTGAAGAAGAAATCGTGATTGCCTCCCGGCAGTATGCGAAGCGCCAGCGCTCCTGGTTCCGTCGCGAGACATGGCTCACTCCTGTTCCGGGAGATTGCTCCGCGACACAGATAATCTCTACCGCCCGAACCCTCCTCCGGGGTGGCACAGCGTGAGAACCCGGCACTGATTGGAATCAGTTCCGGTTGCTTCCTCCCGTCAAAATCTATCTAGTCCTTCCATTCTACCATTTTCAGCATGTCTCGACTCCCCATCCACCACGTTTTCCCCTCTCCCGAGGCTGCCTCCGGGGCTCTGGCCTCTGACATCGGCGACCTCGTCTCAAGGCGCACCTCGGAAGGAAGGCCTGCTGTTCTTGGTCTGGCGACCGGGAGCACTCCAATCCGCCTCTATGCTGAATTAGTGCGTCTCCATCGGCAGGGCCTATCCTTTTCCAATGTCATCACCTTCAACCTCGATGAGTACCTGGGGATCGGAAGAGAGCACCCCGAGAGTTACTGGAAGTTCATGCATTCCCACCTCTTTGAGCACATCGATATTTCCAGAGAAAATATTCATATCCCGGATGGCAGCATTCCCGTAGATTCCCTGGCAGATTACTGCGACTCTTACGAAAGGAAGATTGCCGCATCCGGGGGCATTGATCTTCAGGTTCTCGGTATAGGGCGCAATGGCCATATAGGATTTAATGAGCCTGGAGCAGTCGCAAATCTCCCTACTCATGTCACCGAATTGAACTCGGTCACCATCCGCGATGCCGCCAGTTCCTTCGGAGGATCCGAAAACGTTCCCCAGCGCGCGATCACCATGGGGGTGAAAACCATCCTCGAGGCTCGACGTGTGGCCCTGCTCGCTTTCGGCCATGCAAAGGCCGAAATTGTACAGCGCGCGCTTACCCCGGGAGTCACCGCGGAAGTTCCTGCAACTTATCTGCAACTACATGGAGATTCAGCATACTTCCTCGACCAGGAAGCCGCAGCACGCCTCGACTGAAGAGCCGGCAGCCTTATCTCAGGTTTTCAGCCCCTATCCCCACCGATAGTCCCTTAGTCGCAGCCACATCCGCCCTCATTGCAGCATCCGCCCTGATCGGCCATTTCCTCTTCTGCCGGAACTCGACCAAGCTCCAGCGTCATCCCCACATACTTCCCAATAGCCATCTGGACAGACTGAAGGCTCTGCTGAGCGTCCATGAAATCGCGGGCTACCGAATTGTCCATGAGTGCCTCGCGGGCAGACTCGAAATCCTCCACTTCGCCCGCACTCAACTCCAGTCCTGACTGCTGCTTCTGGCCGAGTTCATGGCTACGCTCCTGCACACTTTGGAACTGTAACTTGGAAGCATCATCCTCGAGAAAGCGCTCAACCTTCTCAAGAAGAGCCCTGTATTCAGGATCTCCTGCAATTGCCTCGCAGAGCTCCTTTGTCTTGCTCATGACCTGCGAATCATCTGCCAGCATTGTCATGGCTGTTCTATACTCCCCTTTCCTCCAGCAATCAATGAGCGATCTTCCCTTCCAGTCAATTCCACGATCTCAAAGGCCCTGCTCTACCACATAACGCTCCTCCCTATCTTCAGCACTCCATGACAAGGACCTCTCTCGAAAACTGAAAATGCCTGCCGGAACCCCTCATTACCTGCTCATCACTACCGCATTGGCAGCCGCATAATTCCTGGCATGTGTCAGGCTGATCTTTATCTGGGTGATCCCATGTTCTTCCGCGAACAGCTGACCTCCTCCGCGCAGGATCATTTCGGGCTCACCAGATGGGAGGCGGGAAATTTGCATGTCCTGCCATGAGAGCAACTCGCCAATTCCCGTGCCAAACGCCTTCGCGACCGCCTCCTTGGCCGCCCAGCGCGCTGCAAAATGAATTACAGGGCGCTTCTGTTTATCACAGTAGGATCGCTCCTCCGCCGTGAAGACGCGGTCCAGAAAGCGATCACCAGATTCCTCTATCGCCTTCTCGATACGCTCCACCTCGATGACATCAATCCCTATCCCGAATATCTCCATCAGTCTCCTGGGTAGCCTCTCATGATTTCCACCATCTCACGGACCGCCTCCTCCATCCCGGTCCCAATGGATCTGGAAACGATGCTGTGCCCGATATTAAGCTCCATCAGATGAGGGACTTCGAAAAGCTCCCTGGCATTCCCATAGTTGATCCCGTGACCAGCATTGACACGTAACCCCAGGGCATTTCCAAGCCGGGCCCCCGCTGTCAGGCGCATGATTTCTCCGGACTTCTTGTCCTGATCAGAATTCGCGAAACATCCCGTGTGCAACTCTATCATGTCAGCACCCACCTCCACCGAGGCCCGAATCTGCTCCTCTTCGGGGTCAATGAACATGCTCACCATGCTTCCTCCCTCCCGGAGAACACCCACCGTAGCTCGCAGGCTCTCCTTCTGCCCTGCCACATCAAGACCTCCCTCTGTTGTGACCTCCTGTCTGTTTTCCGGGACGAGACATACGAAGTCCGGTGCCAACCGCAACGCCATCCCCACCATTTCCGCTGTACTTGCCATCTCGAAGTTAATCGGCAGACCACAGGCTTCCCGGACCAGCACCACGTCCTCTTCCTGAACGTGCCGCCGGTCACCCCTTACATGCATGGTTATGGAATCCGCCCCACCCCGCATGGCCGCAAGACCCGCCGACACAATGTCCGGTTCCGCATTAGGCGAATCGAGCATGGTTGCATAGCGAGCCTGCCGCAATGTCGCGACGTGATCGATATTGACTCCCAGCTTCAGCATTTCAGATCACAGACTTCCGATCCCTCGGAATTTGAATCCGCCATTCGCTCCCTAATGACGAAAGTGCCGGTGCCCCGTAAAGACCATTGAAAGACCGGCTTCGTCAGCCGCAGCAATGACCTCCTCGTCCCGCACCGATCCTCCTGGCTGGATACAGGCCGTGGCCCCGGCCTTGATGGCCGCCTCAAGGCCATCCGCAAAGGGGAACATCGCATCGGAAGCGATAACACTGCCCTTCAAAGACAACCCAGCTTCCTCCGCCTTCCATACCGCAATACGCGAAGAATCCACCCTGCTCATCTGACCTGCCCCGATTCCGATCGTACTGTCGGTAGAGGAAAACACGATCGCATTCGATTTAACATGCTTCACAACCCGCCAGGCAAAACGCATCGCCTGCAACTCTTCCACCGTGGGCGGGCGTTTAGTCACCACCTTCTCCTCCAGTTTATCCAGTCCCATTGCGCTGTGATCCCGGTCCATGACCATCAATCCACCTGGAGCCGAACGCAGAAGTGGTTCCTTTTTCTCCTGCTGATATGACTCGTGAATCTTCATCAGCCTCAGATTCTTCTTCTTCTGCAGAATGGCTCGCGCCTCGGATTCGAAATCGGGCGCAATAATCACATCCGTAAAAATCTCGCTGATCAACTTCGCAAGACTTTCGGTCAGTGGTCGGTTACACACAATTACTCCTCCAAAGGGGGCCTGACGGTCCGTTTCAAAAGCCTTCTGCCAGGCCTCCCGCAAATCCTCATCATGCTGGCCAACCCCACACGGATTGGTGTGCTTCAGAATCGCCACGGTGGGCCTCCGGAAATCAAGGATCAGATCAGCTGCAGCCTCGATATCGAGAATATTGGTGTAACTGAGTTCCTTGCCCTGCAACTTGGAGAAATGCTCCCCGAATGAACCATAAAGACGGGCCTTCTGATGAGGATTGTCTCCGTAGCGCAATTCCCTCTCGAGGGGCAGGGTTGTAGAGAAGCATGCAGCGGTACTTTCACCACATGTCCCCAGGTAGTTCGCAATTGCGGTATCATATTCGGAGGTTCTCTTGAAAACCTTGACTGCAAGCTCCTCCCTCAATCTCAAGCTGGTATCTCCCTCATGATCCCGCATCTCCTCAACTACGCGCCCATAGTCTCCGGGGTCTGTCACCACCGTCACCGCCGGGGAGTTCTTGGCAGCGCTTCGCAACATCGAAGGCCCCCCAATATCTATGTTCTCGATGGCTTCCGTAACCGTCACCCCGTCTTTTGCGACCGTCTCCTCAAACGGATAGAGATTGACCACTACGAGATCAATGGGCTCGATCCCGTTCTCCTTTGCCTGAAGCACATGCTCATCCGAGTCTCTCCTGTGCAGGAGGCCTCCATGCACCTTCGGATGCAGGGTCTTGACCCGTCCCTCAAATAATTCTGGTGCCTCGGTATATTCAGAGACATCGATAACTGGCAACTCCGCTTCGCGGAGGGCCTTCGCGGTGCCTCCGGTCGACAGGAGTTCCACCTGGAATTCCTCATGTAGAATCCGGGCAAAGTCGACCAGACCCACCTTGTCCGAGACCGAGAGCAGAGCACGTTGAATTGCCATTGGTCCGGTGCCTAGCCCTCCGCCCCAGACACCGCAAGCGCATTATCCCTCTTCTTGCACCTTGGTGGCGACCAAGACCCCCGCCAACCCCTATTCTCCAGTGGTTCCGCCCTCGGGGGACCCTTTCAATAATTTCTCCAGATCCTTGGGCTGGAGCGTTCTTACGCGAAGGTAATACCCCTCAAAATAAGCCCGCGCCCCGTGGTAGAACCCCGTATTCTCCCCGATTACCTCAATTCGCCCATCTCCTCGACGGTTATTCAGGAAGGTCAGCCACGTCGGCGCCTCGCCCGGCGAATACCTGACCGAAAAACGCGCCATCGATCCGTTCACATCAGCCTGCCCATCACAGACCCCGCTGTGAAAGGTCGGCCCTCTCACCACCGCGAGACTGAAATGCATTTTCCCACCCCGCTCAACGATCTGTAACTCTCCCCCATAACTATCCCGGTAGACTCCGTCCCATTTTCCGGGGGCACCCCTGGGAGGGGCAGCACCCGCACCCTTCCATGCCTTCAACCACGTTATCCGACTCTCCGTCATCAGGGCTGCACTCGTCCAGTAACCCGGGTCATCCTCCGGTTTCTTCTGGAGCCTCTTCGATTCCGCACTCGAAATATAATCCCGGTATCCGATCCAACTCCGCTGATCTTCCTGGACCCTGGCAAACAGATCTTCCTGAAGAGTCTTCCTCAGACCCTGATACGTCTCATTCAGCAACTTGTCCTGTAGCGCAAAATCTGACTTGGCCTTGTCCAGTTCCTTGCCGGGTACCACGGCGATGCTTCCGAGGCTCATCGCTACTATCAGGAAGATTCTCACCACTTCATTCAAGCCCGTTTCACCTGCAAGTCAACCCGTCTGCAAATCATGGCAAAGTCCTCCACAAATCACCAGCCAGTCCCATGGTCCCACCCCTTCCAACCTCCCCGGGGGGTTCTCTATTTCCTCGATCCATGGATATTCCAATTTACGCACCCTGTGGACCTTGAGATCCAACTCTGCCAGAGTCGCTATCAACTCTTCCCGCATCCAGTATTTGGTGGGCGTACCACCCACCTGAACAATCCCACCCGTAAATGAATCCACTTCTTCCCCCATCATCCGCTCGGCTTCGGCAGAATCCAGCCCATCCGGAGCACCCTCTCGTTCCCTTATCATTCGCAGGGTGTGATAGACGTGAAACACAGACTCAAGAGCTGGCACCACGATAACCGCAAGACCCCTGTTGCTCATTGCCGAGCACAGCGACCTCAACATCCCTTGTCGCTTGTCGCGGTCCGGGTCAATAAGGGCATTTATGCAGCACACCACCTCAGCCTTGAACGGCAGGGCCTGGCCCCGACTCAGGTCATGGCAGACAAATCTGACCTGCCTGCTGCTGCAACGTTGCCTGGCCTGACGCAGCAGCTGTTCAGCATAGTCAACCGCAATTACCTCCTCGAAATTTCCGGCCAGAAACGGAAGCAGACTACCCGGACCACATCCAAGGTCAGCAACCCGGACACCGTCCCCTCCCAGAGCCTCCAACTCCTCAGTCAAAACCCCCGACTGGTCTTCCCGGGCGATTTCTAACAAGTCTTTCTCATAGCAGTCTGCCAGTGAGTCCCAGTAGTCACGGTCCACACCATAACAAAGGGCAAAACCCCCGGTGAGACGACCAGGAACTTTCCCTCTCTGAAGATATGTCCCCATGACAATCCAATTTTCGTACGTGGTCTCCTCCCATGAACGTGCTAACTGAGGTCAGCCCCCTCCCACCCAGTGTTCGAGCTTCTCGCCACCGACTCCTCCACCAAGGCCCGACGCGGTCGTCTAACCACTGCGCATGGCACGGTTGAAACTCCCGTATTCATGCCCGTCGGAACCCAGGGCGCAGTCAAGACTCTTCACCCCGAGGAACTACGACTTCTTGATGCCGAAATAATTCTCGGCAACACCTACCACCTGTGGCTTCGCCCAGGTCAGGATATCCTCCGGGAAATGGGTGGACTTCATCGCTTCAGCACCTGGGACCGCCCCATCCTGACCGACTCGGGAGGTTTCCAGGTGTGGTCGCTTGCCAAAACCCGGAGAATTACCGAGGAAGGAGTCCACTTTCAGAACCACCTCGACGGCTCCCCCGCCCTCCTGACTCCGGAAAAGAGCATGGAGATCCAAGCCACTCTCGGCTCGGACATCGCCATGGCCTTTGATGAGTGCCCCCCCTATCCCTGCGAACGTGATTATGCCGAGCAATCCACTGAGTTGACCACCCGCTGGGCCGAGCGCTGCCGAAAATGGCATGAGGAGCACTCCGCCCTCCACTTCCCTCCTCCGCAAGAACCCAGCAGACCCAACGCACCGGATCCGAACTTTGGGAACTCGCCCATACGCCAACTCTGCTTTGGTATTGTCCAGGGGTCCTCCTACCCCGACCTGCGGGAATCTTCGGCACGTGCCCTCGGAGCCCTCGACTTTGACGGATACGCCGTAGGAGGAGTCTCAGTTGGGGAACCCGAGGAGGAAATGTTTCTTGCCATCGATCACAGCGAACCCTTCCTTCCGGCCGGGAAACCCCGCTATGCAATGGGGTTGGGAACCCCGCCCCAGATGCTTGAGATGATCGCACGCGGCGTGGACATGTTCGACTGCGTTCACCCCACCCGCTCGGCCCGTCATGGCCTGGCATTTACCCATGATGGCCCCATTCATATCAAGAATGCCTGCTTTGAACGGGACCAGTCACCCCTGACTGAGGACTGCCATCCTCATCTGGCAGACTTCTCCCGCGCCTATCTCCGCCATCTCTTCAAAGCCGGAGAAATGCTGGCTTTACGATTGCTTTCTTTCCACAATCTTGATTTCTACCTCCGCCTCATGCGCAATGCGCGGGAGGCCATCAGCGCTGGCAATTTCGTCGAATTCCAGACCTCCTTCTGCGAGCGCTACAACCACCAGAACAAATGAAGTGTTATTCAATCATCGCTGCTGCTCCGCCCCAGAAACAAGGCGAGACACCCACTAACCCCATGGGAAGCATGTGGGTCATGCTTCTCCTGATGTTCGTCATCATGTATTTCCTCATCATCCGCCCACAGTCCAAACAGCGGAAGGAACAAGCCGCCCGGGTGGCTTCTCTTTCCAAGGGTGACAAGATCATCTCGATCGGCGGCCTCCATGGAACCGTCCATCATATTTCGAAGACCACCGTGACAGTAAAACTCTCCGAGGGCGTCTTCGTTCCCTTTGAGAAGGACGCCATCCGTTCAGTAACCAAAGTCGGCAAGGGCAAGCAGAAGGAAGAACCGGAAGAGGTAGAGAGCACTGACGACAAGCAGATGACGGATGAGAACAGATACCGTTGAGAACACGGAACAGCGGTCCGCCTTCCCTTCATAGATGTCAACTTTCCCTTCATTGGGCGGCACCCTTCTCATCTGCGCGTCTCTGGCGCTGACCGCCTGCAAGCCTCGGAACCATCCTAATTGGGAGGCCACGCTCTCTCTCCCTCCGGACAGCTCGAACCTTGCAGCGGCCACCCTGACCACGGAGTTGAAGAACCGGGCCGCCCTGCTTGATATTCCTATCAAGATCAATCCCAGTAAGAGCTCCGACGGCCGTCTCACGATCCGGTTTTATGCCTCGGACAAGAAGGAGGCACTGAACAGGATCGATAAACTATGCGAGAACGGCAGGATCAGTATCCGGGCCATACATGACCGCAGTGCCTACCTCACCGATATCATCCTCAAGGACCCCTCCCAGTTCCCTCCCGACTACGAAATCCTGACTCATGAAGTCATTTCAGGAGACTACCGGAAAAGCGAAAAACTGGCCGTCGCGAGGGCCGAGATCCTCAACAACAGCCATGTTGAGGGTGCCCGGGCGGAGCGAGGAAAGGATCATATGGTGCATATGTCTCTTAATACCAGTGGCTTGGGAAGAATTAAGGCCGCCAGCGAAAAAATGCAAAAAGGCCGCTCCCGACTTGCCATCATCTACGATGAACGGATTATCAGCGCCCCGGTCGTAACCCAAGAATTGTGGACCCCGGTAACCCTTGAAGGATTCAGCTCCTTCGAGGAAGCCCAGGGCCTCGCCGCTTCCCTCAACAAACCCCTTTCCTCCCAACTCCTGATCGAATCACTTATGCCGCTTGCACCATAGGCCCAGAAGCCTTAGCGGTCTCCACCCCCAAGCATCTTCCAATAATGCAACCCACGATCGTTTTCCTCTCCGGCCTGCTCATTCTGGCCCTCCTCTTCTGGTATCTCGCCAGTGATGACATCAACCGTAAGCGCAAGGTAGGGACGGTTCTCATTTCCGGCATCCTTGTCCTCTGCGTCTGGTCCCTCACCCCGCGAGGTGAAAATTCTGACAGCCTCCCGCTCAAGCCGGGGATTGACCTGGCTGGTGGCGCCTCCTTTACCCTCAAGGTCCAACCGAAGGTCGACGACGAAAGTGGCGAGACAATTGAAGTCACCCCCGACTCAATCCAGCAGGCTATCAAGACGCTCCGGGGTCGACTCAACCCGGAGGGAACCAAGGACATGCTCATTCAACCCCAGGGCGAGGACATGATCATTATCGAGATGCCCGGTGTCTCGGAGGAGGAAGCAGCCTGGGTAAGACAAATCATCCAGAAGCAGTCTGTTCTCGAACTGCGCGCGGTCCACCCGAACAACAGAGAACTTGCCCCGAAGGTCGCGGCCAAGGAAGAAGTAATCGCCGGCTACAAGCTCTACGACTATACCGATACCAATGACAATACCGGGGAAACGACCACCGAACAGCTTCTCCTCGAAAAGCGCAACAAGATCGAAGGCAAGCATGTCAAGAAAGCCAACCCTGATTCAGGATCAGCTGGTGTTGTCCGGGTAGAACTGAGTGGTAGCGGAGGGAAACTGATGAGAAATCTGACCGCCCCGATGACCAAGGGCAGCGACCGACTTGCCATCGTGCTCGACGGAAAGGTCAGCAGTGCCCCGGTAGTGCAGGCCACTCTCTCTTCCATCTTCGTGATCGAGGGAGTGGGCGACGCGGAAGAGTGCAAAAATCTGTCCGCCACCCTGATGAACCCTCTCGAGAACCCCCTCCTGATCGTCAAGGAATCGACTGTAACGGCCAGACTCGGAGCGGCCACCGTGAGCCAGGGGATTTACGCAGGAATCGCAGGCCTCGCCCTTACCCTCCTGTTTCTCCTCTTCTACTATCGAATCGCGGGATTCATCGCGCTTATTGGTCTCTCGGTCAACGTCCTGATCCTCTTCGGGGCCATGGCCATGTTCGAATTCACCTTCACCCTGCCAGGTATCGCGGGCATCATCCTTACCATCGGAGTTGCCGTGGACGCCAACGTTCTCATCTACGAACGATTGCGGGAGGAACTGAAAGAAGGGAAATCCCTCGGCGCGGCGATCCAGGCAGCCTACGAGAAGGCCTTCTCTGCGATCTTCGACGCCAACCTCACAACCCTTATCACCGCCATCATTCTTTTCTGGCGCGCTTCCGGCACGGTAAAGGGGTTCGCAATTACCCTCACCATCGGGATTCTGGCCTCCATGTTCGCAGCCCTGGTGGTGACCCGGGTCGTCTTCTGGTGGACTTCGCGCCGTGCTGACGAGCGCAATCGCGGAATGAAATTCATGAATATGGTTCCGAGCCGAACCATAAACTTCATGGGCAGACGCAAGACCGCCTTCGTGCTTTCCATCTGCTGCCTCATCGGCAGCCTTCTCACAGTCGGAATCAAACAGGACAAGGCCCTTGGCATCGACTTTGCCGGGGGAGCTCTCGTTCAGTTCCAGACCCAGCAGGAAGAAGTTCCTGAATCAGAAGCAAAAGCCGCACTCGAGGGACTTACCCTCAAGAAGGAGCCCATCATCCAGAACGAGACCCTTCCCGCGCCCGACAACTCTCAGATTCTCTCCGTCCGCTGTGCTGATGAGGACGCCGAACTGATTGTAAACACCCTCAGGGAGAAAATTGCGTTGCTTAGTGAAAAGGCTCCCCAGGTCGAACAGGCTCCTGCCCCGGAGGGAGAAAGCAGCGTCCCTGCCGAGGAACCATGGAAATACGATTCCTCGCGGGACACCGTGGAAGCGAGCCTTGGTGCGGACTTCCTCAAGAACTCGATGATCGCCCTGGCTATCGGCCTCGTGGGAATCCTGATCTACATCACGATCCGTTTCGAATTCTCATTTGCCATGGGAGCGTTTGCGGCCCTGTTTCATGACATCATCATCTGCATAGGCATCGTGATCATTGCGGGACAGGAACTGAGCCTGATCCACGTAGGAGCATTCCTGACCATTGCCGGCTATTCCATCAATGATACCATTGTCGTCTTTGACCGGATCCGGGAATCCCTCCGGACAAAGCGGGGAGAGGTGGAGGAAGTGATGAACCTCGCGATCAACGCGACGCTGTCGAGAACGATCCTGACCTCACTTACTACCTTTGCCACTGTCGCCGTGCTCTTCGCCTTTGGCGGACCGGCCCTCAAGGCCTTCTCCTTTGCCATCATGGCAGGAGTCGTTGTGGGAACCTACTCTTCCATCTTCGTCGCTTCACCAATCGTGCTGTATTGGAGTCGCAAGCGGGGCATCAATCTCCGCCGTGAACTTCTCGATGCCAATCTTGAGGCCCAGGTGAACCCGGCCGGAGCTAGATCCTGACGACGGGCCTCAGGAGAGATCGTCCCCCTTTCCGCGATCCCTAACCCAGGGGGAGTGTAAAACTCTGGAAAATCCCGTTCCTCCTGTTACCTTGGGAGCATCCTGAAGATGCCTCTCCGCTTCCTTCTCCCTTTCCTGCTCATCCTTGTTGCTCCCTTTTCTCCAGCTCAGCAACAGGATCGACAGAAAGACATTCCCCCTGCCGGAAAGGACGATGGCACCCGGGTTTCGGTCCTAGGTTACCACGAATTCTCATCCACTCTGGCACCTTCCCAGATGCGGATCCGCACCGCGACCTTCCGTAAGCAGATGGAGGCCCTGAGGAACCTCCGGATTCCGGTTATTCCCCTTGAGGATTTCCTGGCTTGGAAAAAGGGCCTGAAGTTCATCCCTCCCCGCTCAATCGTTATCACCATCGATGACGGCTGGAAATCGGTCTATACTGATGCCTTTCCCATTCTGAAGGAATTCAAGTTTCCCTTCACTGTCTATCTCTACAAGAACTACGTTGACGGAGGCGGACGAGCGCTTACCACCTCAATGATAAGGGAAATGCAGCAGCACGGTTGTTCCATTGGCAGCCACTCCGTGTCCCACCCCTTTCCCGGGACAATCAAGCACCACGCGAGGAAGGGCGAAGAGGCCTATCTCAAGTTCCTCCGCCGGGAGTTTGGGGAGTCCAAGCGCTTTCTCGAGACGAAGTTCAGCCAGGAAATCACCACCTACGCCTACCCCGGGGGCTATTACACCGAGGATATGTATCCTGTCGCCGCCGAACATGGTTATGACCACCTCTTTACCGTTCTCCCCGGGAAGATCAGGCAGGGCCTCGACGACAGGCGCCTCCCCCGTTACATTATTCATGGCAATTCAGACCTTCATTTTGAACAGGCCACCACCTTCAAGTCTCTTCTTGGCGCGGAGGCGGTTGCAGGAGCAGTGGTTCAGACCACTCCCTACCCTGTCATTCCCGAACCCGGAAGCAGGATCGAATCACGACTCCCGTCCATCAGCGTGGACCTGTCCGACCTGGAAAATCTTGATCCGGAATCCATCATCATGCGGATCTCGGGTTTTGGCAGGGTGGAACACAGCTTTGATCCTGCTACCTCCCGTCTCAGTTGGGCCGTCAATCGCCGCCTGCGACACCGCGTCTGCGAAGTAAACGTTCAGTGGCGCCTCAAGGGCACCAGCAAGTACGAGTCTCCCATGCGCTGGAGCTTTATTGTCGAGCGCGAGGCGGCCTACCAGGTTGGCGCGGGGGAATAGAAGGGTGCGCATTAGTTTATTGAGTTATTAGTCATAAGGGATCAGATCCCCGCTTGCCTCACCCCCTGCTTCCCGGTCACCATCACTCCTACAGCAATTCGACATGTTTTCTGCACTCTCCGACAAACTGGACAAAACCTTTAGGAACCTGCGTGGGGTAGGTCGCATCTCGGAAAAGAACATCTCCGAATCCCTCCGTGATATCCGACTCGCCCTCCTCGAAGCGGACGTGGAATACAAGGTAGCTCAGACCTTTATTGAGGGCGTCAAGAAGAAGGCGGTAGGTGAAGACGTCCTCAAGTCCGTCAAACCCGGTGAGCAGATCGTCAAGATCTTCCACGATGAACTGACCACCCTGCTCGGCGGAGATCAGGCCCCCCTGGATCTTAATCCTCCTGCCCGCATCCTGCTATGTGGGTTGAATGGAGCCGGGAAAACTACTACTGCTGGCAAACTTGCCCTGCGTCTCAAGAAGGAAGGACGCCGCCCACTTCTCGTAGCGTGCGACCTCTATCGACCTGCTGCTATTGACCAACTCGCCACTATCGCTGAACAGATCGACGTGCCTTGCTACACCCCGGAACCCGGGGAAAAGAACGTCCTGAAGGTAGCCAAGGCCGCTCTCAAATGGGCAGAACGGCAATCCGGGTCCTGCATCATATTCGATACCGCGGGACGGCAGGAAGTTGATCGGGATCTAGTCCGGGAACTGCAGGACCTCCACCGTTTCCTCAAACCCGGCGAAACTCTACTCGTGGCAGATGCCGCGACTGGTCAGCAAGCCGTCAAGGTGGCGCAGACCTTCGATGAAGCTGTTTCTCTCAGTGGAATCGTCCTCACCAAGCTCGATGGAGATGCTCGCGGAGGCGCAGCTCTTTCAATGAGGGCCATTACAGGCCGTCCCATCAAATACATCGGTGAGGGGGAGAAGCTCGACCAACTCAATGAATTTCATCCGGATCGTATGGCTGGGCGCGTCCTCGACATGGGTGACACCGTCACCATGGTTGAGCAGGTAGCCGAGCACCTGGACGAGGAGAAGGCGGCCAAGGCGGCCAGACGGCTCGAAAAAGGACGCTTCGATTTCAACGATTTCCTTGAGCAGATGAAGATGCTTCAGAACCTGGGCCCTCTCGAGGGACTGCTCGGCATGATGCCGGGCTTCAACAAGATAAAGAAGCAACTTCCTTCAGGAGCACTCGACTCCAAACGTATCAAGCACATGGAAGCAATCGTGCTTTCCATGACTCCCCGGGAACGCACCCGCCCCGAGATCATCAAAGGCACCCGCCGCAAGCGCATTGCATCCGGTTCCGGCCGCACTCTCCTCGAAGTCAATCAACTCCTCAAGCAATTCGGCATGATGCGTAAGATGATGAAGTCGAAGGGCAAGATGAAGAACATGATGAAACAACTCGGGGCCCTTGGAGGCGGCGGCATGGGGGACATGGGAAACATGAAGGACCTCATGGGAGGCATGGATGGCAAGGGAGGGCCAAAACTGCCCTTTTAGGGCGGAGGCTCCTCCTGCCCGTCCCATGTAATCAGTCTGAAAGCCCCCCTCTAGCCCTCACCGTCCAGCTTCTGGGCCGCACGAGAGGCCGAACCACGCGCGCTCCCCTTGGTGGTATCAGCAGAGGTAAGGCGCATGCCTACCGGCTTGGAGACGCCAAACTCTTCCATTGTCACCCCATACATCACATCTGCACGGCTCATGGTCCTCTTGTTGTGGGTCACGATGATGAACTGGCTTTGCTCCACAAAACGGTCCAGAACCTTCAGGAAGCGTCCAATATTTGATTCATCAAGGGGAGCATCCAGCTCGTCCAGAACGCAGAAGGGGCTGGGCTTGACCATGTAGATGGAGAATAGCAGGGCTACCGCCGTCATGGAGCGCTCTCCTCCTGAAAGCAGGGTGATTGACTGCAACTTCTTACCCGGAGGCTTGGCAATAACCTCAATCCCGCAGTCGAGCGGATCACCCTCGTCAAGCAGGATGAGGTCAGCCTTTGCGCTCGATCCGAAGAGCTCCTTGAACATCTCCCGGAAGTTTTTCTGCACCTGATCAAAGGTCTCCGCAAAGAGGGTGGTCGTCTCAGTATTGATCTTTTCGATCACATTGAGGAGCTCTTCCTTGGCAATCACAAGGTCATCATGCTGCCCTTTCACGAAATTGTGCCGCTCTTCAAGTTCATCGAATTCATCGATGGAGTCGATGTTGACCGGGCCCATGCTGTCCAATCTGCCCCGGAGTTCCACAACGGCCATCTCGATGAATGTCCAGTCTGGACCATCCTCAAGCTCCATGCTCTCAAGCTCTTCCTCCACGCGCTCCGCAATCGTCTCTGCTGCGTCGACACTTGATTCAGGTTGCCCGTCAGAATGAGGATCTTCACTGCTCCCCTCCTCTTCTTCTGCCTCACCGTTGGAGCTCTCTCTGTGATCGTCAGAAGCTTTTGCAGCCAAGGTGGCCCGTCGCTTTTCAAGAGACCGCATGGCCTTGCGCTGCTCCAGCATGCAACTAAGGAGGGTATGCGAATCAGTTTCAAATGTCTGTAAATCCACCTGGTAGCGCTCCATCACACTCTCCAGGAGTTTTTCCAGACGCATCTCGATCTTAGCCAGAGACACCTCCTCCCGGCCCCGTTGTTCACTCAACTGGTCAATCTTGTGCCGCAAATCAGAAAGTGCCGCCTCCGCCGTATTAATAGCCTGCTGGATCTGCCTCCGGCGCCCTCCGGCATCGTTCAGTTCAACCTCCACCTTGCCACCCTGCCTGCCCCGTTCCTCAATTTCCTCCTTCAACCCCTGATCCTCCTGCCCAGCTGATTTCATCCTTCGTTCAAACTCCTCGATCTCCGAGAGACGACGGGTATTGAGTTCCCGCAATTCCCCGATCCGCGTCTGGATGGGAACCTGCTGCTGCTCAGCGGCTTCACGTGTACGGCGTTCCACTGCCAGAGCAGTCTGCAACTTCCCCTGCTGCTCACGCTCCTCGACTTCGCGTCTACTCAACTCCTCCAGTTGCATGCTCAGGCGATTGCTTTCATTCTCCACCGTTTCAAGCCTTCCCCTGGCTTCACCCAGATCGTCTGCAAGGCTTTCTCTGAACTCGTTAGCCGTCTCTTCCCGTGCCTGAATCTCCTCCTGCTCCCGCGTAACGTTAGCCAACTTGCTCTCAAAGGAACTCACTTCCTGGCCAGCAAGAGAAGACCTCCCATGCAGGGTAGAGAGTTCCACCTGCTGCCGCTGCAAGCGATCCTTCGCCTGTTCTGCGGAAGCCTGCAATTCACTGACAAGGTGCTCGTTCGCGTCCATCTTGTCACCCTCTTCATGGAGAACGGTTCCCAGGTGAGCCACCTCCTCCTCGAGGTCAGCCACTTCCTTTCGTCGTTCCAGCATCGACTTGCCCGCTTCTCCAGATGCCCTCCCACCCCGGAAAATTCCCTCTGGACTCAGAATTTCACCAGCAAGGGTAACACAGGACCATGACGGGTTCTGCTCACGCAGGGAATGGGCAGTTGTGCGATCCCTTACCACCAGAACGTTTTCCAGTAATTTTGCTACGATGGAGCCCACTTCCTGATCCGCTTCCACACAATCTGCGACCCAGCATTCTGCTCCTTCCGGAACGGTCATCAACTGCCGCTCGTACTCCGTCGCTACCCAGTCCGGGGCAATCACGGACACTTCTCCCTGTCCGTTCTGGGACAGGCGGTCAAGAATGGCATCGGCCAGTTCCGCGTCCCGGACGAGAATCGCCTCTAAGTTTGATCCGAGTGCTCCCTCAACCGCCCGCTCAAAACCACTTCTTACCTGCAATTTTCCACCCAGCATTCCTCGAAGACCTGGCTGGATAAGACTCGGATCATCCAATCCAGCAAGAACCCGCTGGGTTCCTTCCTTCAAGCCCTCTCCACGAGCTAGAAGTTGCTGAAGCAGTTCGAGGCGGGAACGCCGGGCCGTAAGATCCCGATCCAGTTCCCCACGGCGCTCCCGGCAGGCCTCCAAGTCACCCCGGGCGTGCTGGAAGGAGCGTTCTGCAGCAAGCTTCTGTTCTTCAATCTGTCTGGCTCGCTCCTCTTCCTCAGATATCTTGGCCTTCAACTCCCCCTCGGTAGTCTGCAATTCCACCATTTCCACCTGCAAGACCTCCTCCTCCTCCTTCAGGCGCAGGAGTCGATCACGGTTTGCCGCAGAAGCGGTGTCTGCACTCTCAATGCGGGCTTCAGCGGAAGCAACCACAGTCTCCAGACCCTTGGCCTCTTCCCGTGCTTCTTCTAGTCGAATTGCACTGGACTCCCGCTGAGCCCCCAGTTCCTCAACGAGGGCAGTCTTCTGAGCCAGAGCCTCAGCCCGCTCCTCTATACGCTTGTGCAACGCATCAAGTTCATCCTTCGAAACACTGAAATCAAGTTCCTGCTGGGCCAACTTCTCTCCCGCGGACTCCAGGTCATTACGATTCGTCTGGATTCTATCCGTCAATTCCCTGCACCGCTCCTCATTAAAGAGAATCCGGCTTTCCGCCGCCTTCGCCGCATTCTGGTGATTAGAGAGACGCTGCCGCAGTTCTGAAAGTTCACTTTCCAGGTTAGTGGCCATGTCCCTGGCTCGGACCACCTCCATTTCGACTTCAGGCAGGCTTGCCTCAAATGATTCCCGCTGCGTTTCAATCGACTTGAGCGAGTTTACAAGCTCTTCCCGCCCGGCCGTCTGCTCGCTGAAGCGCTTGTGACACAGGTGGGTATCGAGGATTTTAACGTCATTTGCGAGAGCTTGATAGCGCCGAGCCTTCGCCACCTGGCGCTTGAGCGAATTAATCCGACGTGCCTGTTCTTCGAGGACATCATGAACCCGGAGAAGGTTTGCCTCGGTATATTCCAGCTTCCGCAGGGCTTCCTTCTTCTCCTTCTTGAATTTTGTAATCCCGGCCGCCTCCTCAAAGACCTGCCGCCGGTCTTCCGGTTTCGCGCTCAACAAGAGATCAATCTTCCCCTGCTCCATGATCGAGTAGGCCGCCCGCCCAATCCCCGTATCCATGAAGAGTTCGTGGATATCGCGAAGGCGGCACAGCCTGTCGTTTATCCGGTATTCGGATTTCCCGTCCCTGAAAACCCGGCGCGTGATCGCTACCTCATGGAATTCCGTCTTCAGGGCATCCTCACAGTCCGTGAGGTGCAGAGTCACCTCTGCCATCGGCAGGGCCTTCCGCTTGTCGGTCCCATTAAAGATCACATCCGCCATCTCTCCTCCCCGGAGCGCCTTGGCCGAAGTCTCTCCCAACACCCAGCGTATCGCATCAACAACATTGGATTTACCGCATCCGTTGGGTCCCACGATCCCTGTGATTCCCTCGTGGAATTCGAAGGTTGTTCGTTCAGCAAATGATTTGAAACCTTGTAGGACGAGGGATTTTAGATGCATGCGGCGACTGCTTGAGTGGGTGCAAAAAAGCTAGGGAGCAGGCCCGACGTGAGCAAGCAAAGAAGGGGCTCTAGACAAGATATTGTATGCCTCTGGTAAAAGCATACGATATACATTAATTCGTGCTGAACAATTTCGGATAACTTAATAATCGCCCAGATTATTCTTTTGTGCCTTCGCTCTGCTCTCTAGAACCCGGCCTCCCATGTCTGAGTTTCTCTCTGAACTTTTTTCGCTCGATGGCAAAGTCGCTGTTGTCATCGGCGGCACTGGCGAACTCTGTGGGGCAATGGCCGAAGGCCTTGCCCAGGCAGGAGCCGAGGCTGTCCTGGTAGGTCGCAGCGAAGAAAAAGCAACCGCCCGCATTAGCGCCATCACAGCAAAAGGGGGCAAGTCCCGCTTCATAGCCGCTGACGTAGGCAGCCGGCAGGCTCTCGACTCCCTCCGTGATGAAGTCCTCTCCCAATGTGGAAGGATCGACATTCTCGTCAACGGGGCTGGGGTTAATTCTCCTACCCCCGTTCTTGAAATAACGGATGAGGAGTTTACCCGCATCATGGACATCAACCTTGGAGGTGTTCTTCGTGGCTGCCAGAGCTTTGGGTCCTATTTTCTCGAAAAAAACGTAGCGGGATCAATCATCAACCTGGGGTCAATTTCTGGCCTCAATCCCCTTTCCCGGGTTTTCACCTACTCCGCATCAAAGGGAGCGCTTCACAACCTCAGCCGCAACCTCGCCCGCGAATGGGCCCCCAATGGGATCAGGGTCAATACCCTGGTCCCCGGTTTCTTTCCGGCAGAACAGAACCGTAAGGTTCTCACACCAGACCGGGTAGCACAAATCATGGGGCACACTCCGATGGAACGCTTTGGAGAAGCCCGGGAACTAATTGGCGCCACCCTCCTGCTGGCTTCCAACCAGGCAGGAGGTTTCATTACCGGCACCGAAATGATTGTAGACGGGGGATTCAACGCCGTAAGCATCTAGGGATTGCCGCTTGATTCCCATTTCCCGTCAAAATGAGGGATTGCTGGTTTCAACGCACTGGAAGCCACGTTCAGCCCCCAAACGAGACACCCCCCGAGCGGGTGAACAGATCATGCCGCTCCGCTATCCATCCCCTCCCCTGATACCTTAGAAATACGGATTCTGTCTATACAGCGCCTTGCCCTTGGCAATCCCGCCGTGTATGCAAGCCGCTACCTAATAAACCGCATTTTAAGCGGGTCTCTCCCCTCATGATCAAGTGGATCCTCCAGAAGATCGTCGGATCGAAACACCAGCGCGAATTAAAGCGCATGTGGCCGGTGGTTGCGAAAATCAATAAGAGCGAGGAAGCTCTGCAGGGAGAATCCCAGGAGGCCCTGCTGGAAAAGGTCGCCAACTGGCAGAAGCACCTTGCTCGATACTTGCCTCTGGAAACCGCCACCAAACGGGAGATCGAGCTCATGGACAGAGGGCAACTCTCTGAAATGGCTTCCAGAATCGCAGAACGCCTCACGGCTCTTCGCGACGAATTCCCCGCCCTTGACACCCGGGTTGCAGCGGACCCCACCGAGATCGAAAACGCCAAGGAGGCCTTCCGATCCATCGAGGATCGTTTTCCCGAACTGAGGCGCGCCTACCTCGACTCCATTCTTCCTGAAGCCTTTGCGGTTGTTAAGAATGCCGCCCGGCGCCTGGTAGGAGAAACCATCGAGGTCTGCGACCAACCCCTTGAGTGGGATATGGTACACTTTGATGTCCAGCTTATCGGCGGAATAGCCCTTCACCGCAAGATGATCGCGGAGATGCAGACCGGAGAAGGAAAGACCCTCGTGGCAACTTTACCGGTCTTTCTCAACGCCCTGACCGGACTCGGAGTTCATGTCGTGACAGTCAATGATTACCTCGCCCGAAGGGACTCCGAATGGATGGGTGCGGTCTTCAAGTATCTCGGCCTCACCGTAGGATGTATTCAAAACCAGCAACCTCCCCCGTTGCGCCGGGAACAATATGGTTGCGACATCACCTACGGCACCAACTCCGAGTTCGGATTTGATTATCTCCGTGACAACGGAATGGCCTCTTCACGTGATGAGCAGGTCCAACGCGAACACTATTTTGCCATTATTGACGAGGTTGATTCCATCCTCATCGACGAGGCCCGGACACCGCTGATTATCTCGGGGCCATCCGTGATGAACTCCTCCACCGAGCAATACGTGCGGCACAAGCCACTGGTCGAGCAACTCATCAAGCGGCAGAATGTCCTTTGTAACGAACTCGCTGCCCAGGCCAAGAAGCACTTGGAAAATGGAAATGAGGAGGAAGCAGGCCGCTGCCTTTTCAAGATCAAGCTTGGCCAACCCCGCAATCGTCAACTAATGCGCCTGATGGAAGATCCGGACCTGCGTCGTCTGGTGCAGAAAAGTGAGCTTTCCATGTACCAGGATGCGCAGAAGAAGGAACTCTTTGCGGTAAAGGAGGAACTCTTTTTCACCATCGACGAGAAGGGCCATGATGCCGACCTGATGGAAATGGGCAGAGAGTATCTCTCTCCCGATGACCCTCAGGACTTCATTCTCCCCGATCTGGTTGAGGCCTTTGCCGAGATTGACGCCAACTCTGATCTTGATGAACAGGCTGCCCAGGAAGCAAAGCAACAGGTTGAGGAGGACCTGGACCGGAGGGGTGAAAAGATGCACTCCATTTCCCAACTCCTCAAAGCCTACTGTCTTTTTGAGAAGGACGTTGAGTATGTCGTGCAGGACAACAGAGTTGTCATCGTTGACGAAAACACCGGACGTGAGATGCCCGGACGGCGCTGGTCCGACGGTCTGCACCAGGCAGTGGAGGCAAAGGAAGGTGTCGAAATCGAGCGTGAAACACAGACTTACGCGACCATTACGATCCAGAACTACTTCCGCCTTTATGAGAAACTGGCTGGAATGACGGGAACGGCTGAAACCGAAGCCGCCGAGTTCTCAGACATCTACCACCTCGACGTCCTGCCCATTCCAACCAATGAGCCTAACCAACGAGAAGACCTCAACGACCAGGTCTTCAAGACACGGCGGGAAAAGTATAATGCCGTGATCAATGCCATCCAGGACAGCCATCAGAAAGGACAACCGGTCCTGGTGGGCACCGCTTCAGTCGATGCCTCCGAAACGCTTGCCCGCATGCTCAAGCGTGCGAAGATTCCCCACTCGGTCCTCAATGCCAAATACCACCGGCAAGAGGCCGAAATTGTCACCCGTGCAGGGCAGAAGGGTTCGGTTACGGTCTCCACGAACATGGCTGGTCGTGGCACCGACATCAAACTTTCAGAAGGAGTCTCCGCCGTTGGCGGCCTGATGGTGGTAGGCACCGAGCGCCACGAATCACGCCGCATCGATCGCCAGCTGAGGGGTCGATGCGCCAGACAGGGAGACCCTGGGGCCTCCCAGTTCTTTATCTCCTTTGAGGACGACCTCATGCGTAACTTCGCAGCAGCTGAGCGAATGACCAGCATGATGGAGCGCTTCGGCATGGAAGACGGGGAGGCTCTTGAGCATCGATGGCTCAACCGTTCCGTCGAGACCGCCCAGAGGCGTGTGGAGCAATTACACTACCGCCGGAGAAAATACGTCCTCGATTTTGATGACGTGATGAACAGTCAGCGCGCAGCGGTCTATGGCTTCCGTAATGAAGCCCTTAACTCGGAAGACCCCCGCGAACTCATATACGAGCTCGTCGCCAAGGTAATTCCCACACAGGTTGACAGCTACCTTGTCGGGGGAGACGAGGGCTCTCCCGATTACAACGAACTTATTGGCTGGGCCAATACTACCTTCCCCATCCACCTCGACCGTTCCCCCGAAACATTTGAAGGGAAGGACGCCGAGGAAATCAGCTCAATAATCACTGAGAAGGTCAAGGCCGCCTACGAGCTTAAGATCCAGGTGGAAGACCCTGCCCTGCTCGACCAACTGGAGCGCCATATCATCATGGTGTCCATCGACAAGCTCTGGCAGGAGCATCTCTACAACATGGACTCTCTCCGGGAGGGAGTTCAACTCAGGGCACAGGGCCAGAAGGACCCTCTGATCGAATACAAGAACGAAGCCTACAACCTCTTCGTCACCCTGTGGGATAGAATTGAGGGTGAGGTACTCAACAACCTCTTCCGGAGCACTACCAACCTTGAGAAGTTCGATCAGTTTCTGCAGGATCTTCCCTTCGAGATGAACGATCAGGAAAGTGGCCCTCCCGGGATCGGCCCCGGAAACATGGCCACCTCTGGAAGTTCCTCTGCTGCCGGGAGCGCGCAGGGAGAGGGAGGGCAACTCAAACTCAACATCCCAAAGCGCCGTCCCAGCATCAAGGTAGGACGTAATGAGCCCTGTCCCTGTGGATCTGGAAAAAAATACAAGGCCTGCTGTGGTCGTCAGGGCTAGGGCCGAAAGAACTCTTTCGCACGGTTTCCCCCTTCAAAATACCGCCCTTAAGGGCTAAAATCTCCGCTTGACGGTCTGGATGGGCCTCACTAGGCTCCGCGCCCCCTACTGAAAAGGGGGAGCAATCTCCAACTACTCATGGAAAACAGTCACGAGCGCGGCATCGAGGTAAAGAAGGGCGA
>Ga0163180_10000519_pt1 | contig 22460 bp, 13 predicted proteins | sample AtlANTMetagenome_2_FD_109647 | JGI IMG/M metagenome (GOLD analysis project Ga0163180, IMG submission 109647) | Marine eukaryotic phytoplankton communities from the Atlantic Ocean - Atlantic ANT 4 Metagenome | ecosystem: Environmental > Aquatic > Marine > Oceanic | place: North Atlantic Ocean...
CAGAAGCTTCCTTGAACTGGTTCTTGTTGTAGAGCAGGTCAGCGGACTTGTAGAGGATTTTGATGGTCTTCTTGTCGTCTGGGAAGATCTTTGCCCATTGATCGCATGCAGTCAGGAGCTTCATCTCCCAGTCGACCAATTCCATTCTCTGAGTCTTCGTGGCGGGCTTTGGAATGCGGCCAGCCTTCTTCTCAGTCTTGATCATCTCGTCAGCTGCAAAGATGGCGGACTCCGCACAGAAGCGTGAGTGCTTACCCTTGGGATCCGTGGCCACGACCTTCATGTACTGCTCATACGCCTGGTCGTACTTCTTGAGCTTGTAGAGAAGCTCTCCGAACGCATAGCGGATGTCATAGCTGTATTTCGAAGTCGGGAACTCTTGGAGATAGACCGTATAGGCCTTTTCTGCCAATGAGTACGATTCGCGGGCTCCGCGCCCAGTACCCAGCTTTTTGGCTTCATTGTGGTAGTTGATGGCCACAGTTCGAAGATTCTTTTCGATGTACTTTGTGGCTTCAGTGATGGCATCCTGGTCCGCAGAGTTGGCGCGCGCCCAAGCGGAGTTCTTCCCGTAGGTGTCCAGCAAGCGCTTGATCTCGTTGAGCGTGTCCTGCTTTCGACCAATCTTCTGGTAAGCCAGAATGATTTCGTTCTGGTAGTCGGGTGCCTTTGGACTTTGAGGGTCTTCTGCAATGAGCCGTCGATAGGTCTGAATGCACTGTTCGAACTTCCCTTGTTCGAAATAGGTGCTGGCCAGCCGTGACAGCATCTTACGAATCAGATCTTTCTTGCCCAGTTTGGTGAAGTAGCCGTAGGCCTCATCCATTTCCCCGGCGTCCGCAAAGAAACGGACCAGGTCCTTGAGTGCTTCTTCCTGAAGCGTCAGTTGAGACTTGCTGGGTCCACCTTCTTGGGCGGCCATCGAAAACGCGACAACGGCCTTCATCGTGTCGATGCCCTTACCGTACTCGCCTACGTTGTAGTAGCACCACGCGAGCTTGTAGAGTGCGAAAGCGTATTTCGGAGAGTTCTTGTACTTCGCTGCTTTTTGGTATGCGAGAAGCGCCTTGTAGGCGTTGTTGTTGTCGAAGTAGTACTCACCAATCATGACGTAGGCGTCGGGGGTATACCGACTCTGCGGATAGGTTCGAACCAGTTTACTGAACTCTTTGACGGCTTCGTCTGCCCGATCTGTATCTTGGAGAGCAGAGGCCAGATAGAAGGTGGCTTCGTCCGCACGCCGGTACTGTGGGTAGGTCTTGAGAATGTTCTTATAAAGTCGGATGGACTTGTTTTGGTACACCAACGACCCGTTGTTGTCCGCCTCCATGCTTTCAGTGCTGCAGCCTGGGGTGTTGAAGCAGCTGTCGAACTGTGTTCTGAAGGTATCCATCTCGGTCAGATAGATGTCGCGGCCTTCTTCGAAGTACAGGTCCGCAAGCCGAAGGAGCATCTCTGCTTTTTGCTCCCCTCTGGGCGGGTTGTTGCGCAGAAGGTCGGTCAGGAATGCCATCGACTCGTGGCGCTTCTCGCGGGCTTTTTGGCGGTAGAACTCTGACTGAGATTCGACGCCAACGTCATCAAGCTTGAGGACGCGCCTCTTTTCTTCATCCTTACCCCAGGCTGTGCCCATGGTGAGGAATGTCAATGCCACGAAAGTGGATACTACACGCTTCATTCTGTTTCTCTCCGGAGGAGGGGGGCGTCAAAACCCCCGATGCATCACTTGCAGGAGCCCTGCTCGGTATAGTGGTAATAGCCGAGTTCATCTCGCCAGAACTCGCCATTGAAAGGCCAGTAAATAAAGTCCGTTGCCGTCGCAAAGTCCAGGTCAACCTTGCTGGACAAGTTCGCCAGGTCTGGGTTCTGGAACTTGTATTGATAGTCCACCCGTTGGGCGTCGATCACTTCGAAGCGCACGATTTCTGAACTGCTCAATAGGTCTTGAAGGCTGTTTGCCCATCGTGCCATTTCAGCGAGCATGAACTTTCCGGCGCGACGCTTGAGTTTTGTCCGGTCCTTCTCGGCAACCTTCTTTAAGAGGGCGCCAACCGTGTCCCGCCATTCAGGTTTTTGCTGGTCGATGAGCGCCACTTCGCTATCAAGCAACTTCAAATGGGAGACGATTCCAGCAATGTCTTCGTTTCGAAGAAGTTTGCTGAAGAATGGCTTTGGAATTTGAGTCGCAACCGCGCTGGGTCCGAAGTAGGTGTCCCAAGCTTGTTCTGCCATCTTGAGTTGCTCTTTCGAAGCGTAGCCCTTCACGAAGGTCTTGAGTTCCTGTTGTACGGGCTTGGTTTTGTCTTCGAAACCAAGGAGAATCCGTTCAACTTCTTTGTATTCGCAGAGGTTGAAGAAGGTCAGTGCACGGAGGTACTCGATCTCGGGGATGTAGTCCACTTCGTTGTAGAAGGGACTCCGCACAGTCAACAACTGACCCAATGTATGGTTCAGGTTGTTCTGCATGAAGTTGGACCAAGCCCCTGAGAATAGCGCCTCCGGCCAGTAAGCTGAGTCGTGGCGAACCAGGTCGAAGTACTTCGTAGCATCGTCAAAGCGCTCGATTTTGTAGTACATCCGACCGATGTTCACGAGTGACAAGTCGATCAGAGACTTTTGGCGTTCCAGATCCGCTTTGTCTTTGGCTTCTACCGGGTGCCGGACCACGTCCATGAAGGCACGTTTGGCACTCTTCAGCTTCCCTTGCTTATTGTAGATGATGCCCTCTAGATAGCGCGCGCGCGGGTAGAGCGTTGACTTGCTAGAAATCTGACCGAAGAATTTTCTGGCCTCGTTCAATTCGTTTTTCGCAAAGTTTCGGATGCCCATGAGGTAGTACATCTTGTTCTTGGAACCACGAGGATATGCTTCTACGGGAACCTTTGGAGCCACCTTCAAAAGCTCGGTCTCATCTCCCGTAAACTGGGACATTTTGACCAATTTAGGCAACGCATACTTAAAGTAGGGTGTGTTTGGCCCCTGGTTGACGACTTTCAAGAAGAAATATTGGGCCGTGTGGTACATCTCGAGTTGTTCGAGGCTGCGGGCCAGGTAGTACTTGATTTTCGTGTCTTGGTCGGGGTAGTTGCCGCTTTTGAGCAGGTCGTACAGACGCAGAGATGCGCTGAGAGGTTTATTGTTTCTCATCAGCCGGACGGCTTCTTTTACTGCGCCTGGGCTGGCTGCGGCTGCTGTGGCCTCCGCTTCTCCGCCGGAGTCTTCTAAGTCGCGTTTCTGAGAGCGCGCCCGTGATCCGATCAGGTCGTCTTCTGCATCGATGCCTCGAGGGGCTGCTACCGGCACTGCGGCGGGTACGGGTGTGGTCTCCTCTGTGGCTGTCATTGTCCGAGCTACGGCCAGTACTGCCGCTGGAGCTCCAGCCTTGGCTAGACAGCTGATATCGGAGGCTGTGTATTGCGCGCCGGAATCTCTGATGGCGCTCGCCACGATGTTCCCAGGCACACCGGCCTTCAGCATATTGTCGACTTCTTGGCAGGGAATAGCCCATGCCTGTGTAGACGATAGAGACAGGCTTAGAGCCGCGATGGGTAAGAGGACGCGCTTCATGAGTTGAGGACCTCGAAACAATCTATTGTGGACCGTGTTCATTTCCTGCCCCCCTCTACTTTATGGCCGGGAAGAACATAGACACCGCTGCTTGGATGATCAGATTGTTCTTCATTTCAAGTTGGGTGGAATTGACCGTCTCGATGTAGACCATGGACTTCCCTTCGAGACGAACCGCTAAGTTCTCGTTGAAAATGATACGTGCCCCGGCACCAATATTTGTGGTGGGGTGGGTTTGAAATTGGGTCCTGATGGAGGCATCAGACTTGTCGTCACCCGCTTGGTCAAGACATTCCAGACACTCGGCGGTTTTGGTCATGCCCATACCGAAAGCGGTAAAGATATCGAAATTGACGATGTTTCCGCCCATCACAGCGGCCTTCCCATAAATGGGTGAGAAGAGCAAAGACATGGAACCGAACAGTGTCAGGCGCGAGATGTCCGGGCTGACGCTGTTCTCTTCAATGAGCTGTTTGGTGATCGGTTTGTAATCGGCCTTACCCAAGTCGGGTGAAAAGTCGAAACTGGCTTCAACAGCGAAGATCTCGGTGATGTTGTAGTTGATCCCCGCGCCCACGATGTAGCGCTTAATGAACGGGTCGTTTGCAACCCAAGCGATGTGCGGCGAAGCCTCCCAACGGCCTTTCTTGAAGAAGTTCTTCCGTTGGATGGTCTTGATGAGCCGCTTTTTCGAGTCGTCTCCCTCAACCAATTCGACGTTTTCATCTCTGGCTCCCACCTTGTCACCGGTGTTGCCGGAAGCAAAGTCTCGGGCTTCTTGATCCGACGTTTGCTCTGAGCCTTCCGGGCCACCGCCCAAGATGTCTCCAAGTTCGTCATCTACGCCTTCTTCTTGAGCGATGCCGTCATTGTTGAGTGTTTCGTTCGCCCAGGCGATACCACAAAGGGTTGTGGCGATCAGGACGATGAGTGTGCGAATGGTATGCATGATTGCGTCCTCCCGGGTTTAGAAGTTGTACATACGCTGCTTCATTTCAGGAACGAAGAAGCTGAGGCCAATAGAGGCCACGAAGTTGTTGTAAAGGCGCTTGGAGTCGACGGGTTCGGTGATGTCGTACTGAGGTTCGTCAGCAATGTAGAAGTAGCTGCGAGCGTCCAGTTTCAACGCCATGGTTTGGTTCAGGAAGAAGTTGAACCCCACGCCGATGTTGGGAGTCAGAACGACTTTCTTATCGACCGCTTTGAGCTCAGCGATGATGTTTTCTTGTGCGTCGTAAGCACCCGTGGCTGCATACGATTGGAGCGATAGCATTCCAAGCCCGAGGATGCCGTAAGCGTCGAAGTTGAGAACCGACTCTCCAATGACGTTGATCTTCCCGTAAAACGGGGCCCATCGAGCGGCGAAGGTCGCGCCCATGATCATTTTATCCAGGGGCTGCTGGAAGTTTGTTTGTTTTTCCTCAAGAGGAATACCGACCAAGGTTGTGGTCAACCCTTTAAGATCTGTCTCCCCGAGGTCGGGCGAGTAAATGAAGGCCCCTTCGGCAGCGAAGGTTTCTGAGAAGTGGTACGCACCCAGCAATCCTCCGACGAACCGCTTGACCAATGGGTCACTCGGTACGTAGCCCAGGGTGGGTGTGATCTCGATCCGGCCTTCTTTTAGAAAGAATCGGTTTTGGACTGCGTTCTGCGGTCCTCTCCCATCGGTGACTTCCGTCAATGCAACGGAGGCCGGATGATCTTCGGCAACAGCGGGCAGTTGAACACCGATCGCAACGACGGTGACGGCCAGCCAGGTTTTCAGGGACTTGAATGTTTTCATTCTTGGTCTCCAGGGACCGGGATGGATTTCCCGGTTGGGCTCCTCATCGGGCTTTCCTTCGCGTGCGCCTAGCGCGCACGAAAAAGGATTGACCCGCGGCGGCGAAGAGTAACACGGGTTGTGCGAGTCCGTTTGTAGGGGAATCGTCAGGCGTTCCGATAGACTTTCCGCTACACTAAGTGTCTCTTCACGGAGGCTTAGGCGCGTAGTGTGGGTCTTGATATGGTCGTTGTCGTCATGGGCTCAAGGGGTTGAATTCGCTGTGAGTAAGCCCGGAGTCCTGCATGTGAGTGCCACCCAGGAGGGCATGTTTGTCCCTTCCTGTCGGGGGATCTCATGGGCGCTTTTTGACAAGCAAACGGAGCGGTTTGAGCCGACTGCTCCTTCAGCATGCGCAGGGTCTGAGCCGGCCATACTGATCGATAAGGGAGGTATGGAATTCCAATTGAATGTGCCTCTTCCTCCGTTACCAGAAGTGGGTTTTCACATCCTCCAGCCTACGGTGGTTGTTGGCAGAAATTGCAGGTCAGACGTGCCTTTTCATCTCGCTGGCTGTGAGGATCTTCAGGCGGTAAAAGGCCCTCAGATGTTGGTCAGAAATCGAGGATCTGCTGAGCTGTCTGTACAGTCAAAAACGGACTAAAGTCGTTCTTACAAAACGTTGACTGAGATGGTGCGCCATCCCATTCCACCGCGTCGATCTCTGGCCACTACGTAGATCGTGATCCAGCCAGGCTTATCAGGTGCGGTCCATTCGACAGAACTGTAGGGGTACAAAGAAACAGGTTGATCGAATTCAGCCCCTTTTTTGGGGTCCTCTGCGCCCAATTCCGTGTACCAAGAGAAGTAAGGCTCTTCGGTTCTGTACTCCTTTTCACCGGAATTGTTTATGAAGGCGTAGGTTTCGATGTGGCCGTTCGCGAGAATGGGTTCGAGGGTGTAGGTTTTTTTAGTTCTTGCCGTAAAGCCTTTCGCCGAACCAATGGGGTGACCTGCAACCACAATGTTGACGATGTCTGGATTGTGGTTTGGTGTTTCTGCGAGGCTGATCGGCATCCGTTTGAATGCGATCTCGAACGCGTTGGGGTCGAGTTCGCTGAGTTGGTCGGTTTTGTCCGTGTCGGCGCTGAATAGGTCTTCGTCCTCGAAAATGTCTTCTGGGATGGCGATGACATTGATCAGCGCGCTACGGCCTTCCTGCTTTTCAGTGTCAGTGAGCGAGTCGAGGGCATCAGCAGGGATGTTCCAGGTTGGATTTAAAAACGGTTCGATTCCGATGATTCCGGACCCATCTTCGGTGAGTCCACTTTCGTCCAAATCATCGCTCTCGAAATCGCATTGGCCAATCGCGTCATCCAGTAGACAGGCCGACCAAAGAACCCCGCCCACTGGCTCATCAGGCGGAGCATACGTCAGCGCCTCAAATCGCACGGTTTCGCCGGGTTCAGGTTCTGCTCGGGTTCCGAGTACGGGGTCGGTTTCGACGTCGACGAAGGGACGGACGGCCAGGATGCGAACGCGATCCAGCTGCCAACTCTGGCTGAGTTCAAGTCCGCCGCAACCGAATATGAGTAATGGCCACAACATTAGAATGCGTACTCCGCCCTGAGGCCGATGGAAGGAATGAAGGGAAGCCCTCGGATATACGTGGACTCCGTATAGTCGTAGTTGTACTCCCGAGCCTCTGGGTTTTCGCCGCGGGCGACATTCAATAGGTCAAGGTAGGTCTCGAGCCACCAGCGCTTAAATGTCCAGCGTTTGTCTACCCGCAGGTCCAACGCATAGAAGGGGGGGAGGCGCTCGCTGAGGCCGCCACCCGATTGAGTGGGATAATACAAGTCCCTATCGATATCGTAGAGTCCGCCCTCTAACGGCGTTGTTGGGTTCCCAGTCACGTATCTGAACCGTCCCGAAACACCCCAGTCTTTGGGTAGATCGTAACCGGCAAGTGCGACGAGAATGTGGGTCTGGTCGTATTCAAATGGACGCCATTCCTCTGCTTCCGTCGGGCGAGTTCGTCGCCTGTCATCTGAAAGTGGGACGGCGTATCGTTCCGCGCTGGACAGGGTGTAGCTGATCCATCCGAAGAAGTTTCCGACCGGGTTGTGCCGGATCATGACCTCCATTCCCCGGACTCGCCCCTCCCCGCCATTGACGAAAAATGGGTCCGACTCCGACTCAAGGTTTTCGTTTTCCACGATGAGCTCAGTCAGAGTTTTATGGAAGAAGGTCAAGTCGGTTTCGATGGCATCGCCGAATTGTTGTTCGACGCCGAACTCTGTTGCCCAGGACCGCTCGTAGTCGACGCGGATATCCGTTTCATTAAATCCGAGATCTGCCCCTTGTGGGGGCTGGTGGTAAAGGCCTGTTCCCGCTTTGAATGTCGTTCCCTCGAACGGGGAATACCGCACGGCGAAACGCGGATCGATGCTGAAAATATTGTACTGTGGCAACGTCAAAGTATTGAATCGAAGTCCGGGTACGAGCTTCAATTTGTCGGTGCCATCGATCGGCTTGATCCACGCTTCTATGAAGGGGTCCATCGCCCAAAATGTGCCATCAAAGACTCGCCTGAATGGTTCCCTTTCCTGTATGGGGTCCAAGCTTTGCAGCATCTCCGGACTCATCGGAGTTTCGATTCCGATTTCGTAGGGTCCCCCGATAATGTCAATGCCTGGCCGAACCGTCACCCAGTCGGCGGCTTCCCAAAGAGCATCGCTGCGAAGTTCAAACACCCAGCTCCAGGTATCGAAAATATAGGAATCTCCAAGGGAGAATCCGACGCTGTCATAGCCGAGGGCGGGAGTGACTCGAACTGTCAGGTCGTCGTTGACCTGCTGGTTGTACTGGGCGATCAAGCGTTGGGCCCCGTAAAAAACATCGGCGTCACCCTGTGTGTCTTGGTCCGATCCTTGGGCGAAATCAGCCGGAGAACCGAAGAACAGCTTGTCGCCGAATCCCATCAACAGCACCGAGAACTTGCCATCAGCTTTTTCTAAGTCATCAAGCTTGACCTGATAGTCCCACCAATACGGTTTTACCGTAAACCCTTCGCCTCCGGCGAGAGGTGTGAGGAACACATCGAGCCAAGAACGGCGGCCGGCTGCGGTAAGGCCCCACCGGCGTTTTTTACCGACTCGGCCCTGGACCACAGCGCTCCCATCCAAGAGGTCGAGAGAGATCTCAGCACGAAAACGTTCCGGATAATCTTGGTTGGTCTTGATGTTGATGACCCCGCCAGTACTTCGACCGAACTCCACGCCGTATCCCCCTGGAAGGTACTCCACACTTCCAACCAGGTCGTCGTTTACGATCGAAACCAGCCCACCCAAATGGTAGATCAAGGGCACTCGGATGCCATCGACGTAGAATGCGGTGTCTTCGGGGTTGGAACCGCGAACAACTACGAGGCCGGTTCCAAAGGGCGCGCGCGCGGTGCCAGGTAGGTTTTGAATGACACGTACGGGGTCGCCAAAAGTACCCGGTATGCGCTTGATTTCCCGCACCGTGACAGTGCGGCGCGAAATGTCGGGCTCAGGGCGGTCGGCTTCGATCACCATGGCCTCGTTAATCGACACATTCGGCTTCAACCAAAGTTGGACTGTGGTGACTTTGCCATCGCGGATCTTGAAGCTTTCCCGTTGGGGCTTGTGCCCGGGCGCATCGGCTTCAGCAAACACCATTCCAGGTGGGAGGCCTCGGATGCTATAGAAACCGGCGTCATCGGTGACGGCCTCGTATGTGATTCCGTTGGCCGATACCCGAACATTTGCACCTTGGATAGGGGTTCTGTCGCCCATTCGCCGGACAATTCCGTCCAGGTTGATGGGGGGTAAATCTGTCGCCTTGTCTTCGGGGGAGAGCGCAAAACGGTATTCGAATTCAATGGTTGCCGCGACGGGTCCGTTAGCATCTTCCGCTGGTGAGAAGAGCATTTGCTCGACAGCCTTGATGGCGGCCTCGTCAAAACCATAATTGGCCTCTTGACCCACTTTGACGTCGATCACTTTGCCGGTTTCATCAATCTGGAGGACGAGTCCAACCGTACCTTCTATGCCCTGAGCTTTTGCGCCCTCGGGGTAGACCGCCTCGACAAAGTTTTTTACGGTCGGAGCTTTAGTGATGGGCAGAGGCGAGGGAGGTGTGTCTTCCTCTGTCCGGGTCGGCTTCTCACCCAGTTCCTGAGCTCCTGCTGACGAGCAGAGGAGGAGCCCCAAGAGTGCGGCGATCGAAGAGTTGTAGAGAAGACGTTTCACGCGTCGAGAATGTATCAAGCTTTCTTTGAACCTGTGTCGAGAAATTGAACGCAGATGTCATTGAAATTGAGAGACCCACCCGGTTCTATGAGGAAACGGGTGGGTCTAAAAATGGAGGCGACGACCGGATTCGAACCGGTGAATGGAGGTTTTGCAAACCTCTGGCTTACCACTTGCCTACGTCGCCAGCGGTGAACAGGTATACAACGTCTGGCAGATGGTCAAGGCCTCAACTGTGCGATCGCCTGATTCACAACATAAATTCCACCGGTAATTATGTCGTTTTCCCATTTTTTCTGGGGGGGGCGGAAGGCGTTTAGTAAACTTTTTCTCGCTACGTTGAGGTCGCCTCCCCAGTGCGTGGCCTGGTTTTCGACTCTTAGGGCTTTGAGAACGTCGAGGGAGGCGATGGTTCCAAATTCACAAGTGAGGACATCGATCTTTTTTCCGAAAAGTCGGGTCATGGCCTCGGGAAGCCCTCCTCGGATTTTGTAGGCCACCCCGTGATCTGCGTCCCAGGGTTGGACGCGTTCACCGTAAGCTTCACGCATTCGAAGGTGGTCGGCGCTCCCCGCATCGGTGTCCACGAGCAGAGCGTATGTTCCACTTTTCCCGAGCCCGGTATGGAAATCAATATGGATGATCTCTTGGGCGTCGCCTACCAATGAGGGCAGGTGGTCCAGGATCAGTTTTGGGCCGCGCTCCAATTTCGAACCGCCAAAAAACAATCCTTTAGGGAAGTCGTATTGACCGCCCACAACAGCGGTTTTTAGGGTGTTGTATCCGTGCCGAAGAATCTGTAGAACGGTGCGAACCAACATGAAGTCGATACCCCCCGTGGGCTTCTCCGGATTGAGTAATGGGTTCAGGCGCTGATAACCCTCAGAACTGCCCTCGTAGGGCTCTCCTGCCGCGAGGAAGTTCCGATTGAGGTCCACATTGTTTTCATTGACTCGCCGAAGCCTCGCCATTCCGTAGGGGTTGAGTGCATGAAGTACAACCACTTGGATGTCTTTGGGTAGCCCGTTTTTGATGAACTCCAGTTGGATGGCGCTGCCTGCGTATCCTTCCACGCCGTGCAGGCCACTGGAGACAAGTAAAGTGTTGTCGCCTTGACCAAAAACCGCTGCATCGATGGTCAGGCCCTCGGTTTCACCGGCCTCGGCGGGGATGATTTCCCAAGAATGCAAGATGCCGCCCGCTTCGGTCGATAGTGCCCGAAAAGCCGCGCGCGCCTCTTGGTAGTTGGAATGAAACATAAGGTCACCATAACCGTACACGGATCGGTTTGGATCTGAAGTGCGCCATGCTAGAATGCCGCCTGCTCAATGTGGGTTTGGCGGAGACCATGAAGATCGGTATTTCTGTTCGTCGTTTTGGCCCGTTCGGTGGCATGGAGAAGGTGGCCTTTGGTTTCGTCGGATGGCTGGCCAAACACGGTCATCACGTTGATGTTTGGACTGACGATTTTGAGGCCGTTGGCCCCACAGTTCGACATCGCCCTCTCGGTGCGGGGGGGCGCGGTGTTCTCTGGAAGGCCCAAAACCTTGCCTGTGCAGTTCGCCGTATACCCACAGAAGACTGCGATGTTTTTTTACACTTTGAGAGGGGAGGCGAAGGGGGCCCGTACCGTGCAGGTGCAGGCTGCCATGCATCCTTGCGCAAACGGTGCGGTGGCGGCTGGGCAGGGCCTTTTCTGGAGGCCATCGACCGCAAAACATGTCGCTCCGCGCGCCCCTTGATCGTGAACAGTCAACTCGTATCCGACGAGATGCAGGACTTCTATGGTGTCGACAGTCGGTCCATTCGGCTGGTCCGAAATGGAGTGGATACCCAACGATTTTGTCCATCGGACCGATTCGAACAACCGACTGTGGTCTTTGTCGGTTCGGACGCGCGGCGGAAGGGCCTTTGGACAGCCATTCATGCCATTGCCCTATTGGATCAGGTTCAACTTTACGTTTTGGGTCAGGTGACGGCGATGGCCAAATGGTGGGCGCACGTTGCAGGGGTGACCGAAAGGGTCCATTTTTTGGGGTGGACAGAGCGACCTGAGGATATCGTGGGTCGTGCCCACGCCATGGCTTTGCCCACACATTATGATGCGTCCGCTAACGCCACCTTGGAGGCGCTGGCTTCGGGTGTTCCCGTCGTGACGACTCGTGCCAATGGCGCATCAGAGGTCCTTCCAGTCCCGTGGTTAGTTCTGGACGACCCCAGGGATGTAGAAGGGTGCGCTGAGGTGTTGTTGCGAGCAATGAACGACTCCACGCTGCCGGATGCCTGTCGTTCTGTGGCAGAGTCATACGATGTCGAGTCATCATATTCTGCTTTGTTGCAGGCGATTTTAGAGGACCCATGTTGAAGAGGAGCCATCGAGGCGTTGTTGTCGTCACTCTGCTTGTGTTTGCTGTGGCTCTCATCATCGGTGCGTACTGGTTTTCGATCATTCGTTCACCGGGAGAGCAACTCTCTCGCGACCATATTCGTTCGGTTATCGCCCAAGAGTCTCCGGTCTTGTATCGGGATGGCACGACTCGTATCGGTGTGTTTTTTGCTCGAGAACACCGTACATATGTCCCATTCGATGACATTCCACGAAGTTGGATATCCGCCATTATTGCTGCTGAGGATCAGCGCTACTGGGATCACGGTGGCGTGGATTTCTGGGGTGTAGCCCGAGCCATGGGGTCCAATCTCAAGGCCGGCCGCATGGTGGCTGGCGGTTCGACGCTGACGCAGCAAACGGCCAAGAACCTCTATTACCGTCCAGACCGTTCGTTGAATAGCAAGTGGACTGAACTCTTGAATGCGCTCCGTTTGGAGAGCCTCTATTCGAAGGAAGAGATTCTTGAGTTTTATGCCAATCAATTTCATGTGAGCAGCAACGGGCGAGGCTTGGGAATCGCGTCCCGATACTTTTTCGATAAGGGCGTGTCTCAACTCACTACGCTGGAGTCCGCATTTTTGGCTGGGATGGTGAAAGCTCCTGCTCGGTACAATCCTTTTATTGGTACGACGGCCGAGGCTCGGTCCGAGGCGAGAGAACGAGCCCGTATTCGGACTCGCTATGTGCTCAATAGAATGAGGGCAGAGGGGGTTCTTTCAGCGTCGGTTCATGAGAATCTTTTGGCTCAGGAAATACCGTTTAAGAAAGGCCACTTCCAGTACGAAAGCAATGTGGTTCTCGATGAGGTGGAGTCCAGATTAAGCCAGGCACCTTTTCCGGCGCTCTTTGAATCTCTGAACATCGACAATCCGTCCACGGCGGGGATTTCGATCGTGACAACCCTAGATGCTGAGGCTCAGAGAGGTGCCCAGTATGGGCTTTGGCACCACCTCACGGATGTGGGGGCCGTCCTGGAAGGAAAGGGAGCGGAAGGATTTTCGCTCGGCCCTGAAGCGAAGCTGCGTTTCGACCCGGGCCGCGCCACTGAATCGCGCACCTTTCATCGAGGGCGGGCAGTCGCAGGAGAGCCTCTGAGATTGCAGCTCCCGAATGGGGAGTGTTTATTGGATGATCAAGCCATACGGCGTGTTGCCGATATTTTGGCCCGTTCATCGAGTGGAAATTTCTGGGCTCGCGGGAAAGACGCTCACCAGACGGCGGTCAGAACGCTGGTGCGTAAGGGTGAGCCGATGTGGGTGAGTATTCGCCCAGGAACGAAGGACGGATTGATTTGTGATTTGGAACTGCGTCCTGAACTCCAAGGTGCAGTCATGCTTCTTGAAAGTGGTCGTGTCCGGGCGATGGTGGGGGGTAACGACAACCGGAATTTCAATCGAGCCGTCGACGCACGGCGTCAGCTTGGGAGCATCTGGAAGCCTGTCCTATACAACGCTGCTTTTCAATTGGGTTGGACGCCGACGGATATCGTGGACAATCGGACCAACGTCTTTCATTTCGAAGGAACCTGGTATTACCCCCGCGCGGACCATGACAATGTCGATTGGACCAGTCTGGCATGGCTCGGACCCCGTAGCGAAAATTTGGGAAGCATCTGGTTGTTAATGCATCTCACGGATCGGCTTGGCCCTCGTCAATTTAGATTGCTTGCCGATTCTGTTGGATTGACTCGTGGCTCGAATGAAGAGTGGATGGCGTACATTCGGAGAATCCGAGACACCGAGGGGGTCATCAGCACAGAATCACGCCTGAACGGCCTCGCCTTCACTGCCGCCAAGCAAGAGTTGCTCAATGAGTTGGGTGAGGCCTCTTCTCAAAGACTGGAGCTGCGGAGCTTATTTTATGGTTGGGGCTTGGAGGCAGAACAGGAGCGCGTTCTCAATAATGGCAACCGGGTCGAAGAGCGATTGCGTGCGCTGGATAGAAGTTACCGGTCGCTGGCGAAGATGGGGACGCCTTGTATTCCTCAAGCCAATGACCTGGTGGATGCGATCGAACAGGGTCGTTTGGCTTTGGAAACGGTCGATTTTGAAAGTGAGTGGGCCGGTACAGCGGCTGTTGATGGACCCGATATGTCCGTTTATTCGGCACTGAGGTTCGAGCCGGAAACGGGCGAAGTGCATTGCGGTGGAGATGGCCTCGAACTCTCGTTGGAGCATTGGTCGGACTGGGTAGGTGGTTTTCGAGATCTGCCGATAGCATCCGACGTTGTCGTCGGAGATGCGTTGACGCTCGGCACCCTCAGTCGACTGCACGCCATTATGAAACGCAGGATGCTAGTATGGGGTTCAGCGGACCCCTATGACTGGTCTATTCTCCAATATCACCCGGATATGCGGACATTGGTCGGGCTCCGGTACATGGATAAACTGGCGAGGACCTATGGTGTTCGAGAGCCGTTGCCACCGGTCTTGAGCATGCCGCTGGGGGCGGTGGATGTCAGCTTAGAAGAGGCGGCTACTTTGTATCAGGGCCTCATGGATGGCCAGACCTGGTCCTTTCCTGGGGAAGCGCAGGGCGTCGCTGTCCGAAGTCCGGCCCATCCCACCCAGCTGATTGCAGAGATTCGAGACTCGGGAGGGGCGGTCTTGTACAAGGCTCAACCCGTCCCGCAGCCGAGAGCGGAGCCTTCGTCGGGCCGATTGGTGGGGGATATTCTACGCAATGTTGTGCTCTGGGGTACGGGACGGCGAGCATCCAGTGCCGTGAGTCGATCGGGCCACAGGGTTCCTTTGGCTGGAAAAACGGGAACCACCAATGGCTATAGAAATGCTGCATTCGCAGGATTTGTCCCGATCTGGGGTCAAGATGGGTGGTCGTGGTCCAACGGCTATACGCTCGTGGCCTATGTCGGTAATGATGACAATACGCCCATGCGTAGGCGTTCGGTGCGTATACAGGGAAGCAATGGTGCCTTGCCGGTGTGGATCGAAACGGCTCGGGCGTTGGCCGATGCGGGCTTGTTGGGGACCCCGGGCCCCGACACCCGTTCTGAACTGACGATCGATCCTCAGTACAGTGCAGTCCCGGTTTCAGTGGAAACAGGTTTTCCTTTGGATGAGGCTCAGGAAGATGAACAGCCCTGGGTGCTCGTCGAGGGAGAACTGTCTCCAAGACGGCGCTTTTCTCCGGTTGGGTTGCCCAACCCCGTCGCTGCGGATTTGGAGGTTATGGGTCAGCTTGTAACGCCTCCCGATTCGCCGGAATCGGGAGAGCCCTCCCAACTGGATACCGCGATAGTGGAGCCGTGATAGGAGAGACGCATGAGATTGTTTTTCTTGATTGCAACATTGTCTATGGGGTGTGTCGTTCGCCAGTATGGAGGCGGAGTGCCCGCCGCCGCTGCGGTAGATTCCCTCAAACCTGTCGATTTCAGTGACGTGGAAAAACAGCTTGAAAGGCTGATTGAATCCGCGACTGAGAGTGTCGATACGCGAGATCGGTTGGAGGCGGCGTGGGAACTCTGCCAAAAAATGAAGACCCTTCGGCCCGCGGCTCAACATGAGGGATACCGCTACTTGATGCGTTTAGTTGAGATAGAGAAGCGGGTTCAGGATGCTGCGACGGATGCAGTGGCGAATGCCGATGAACAAACATTTGTCCCGATTGCGGCCATTGCAGCACAACGAATCGGAGATTCGGAAGTGGCGGTAGCCGCACCATCTTCGGCCAAGAAAATTGCCATGGTCCCGCCAGATGCGGGTGCTGCAGCGGTGATGGAAGCGGCTCGCCAACGCATGGCTGTCGATGATGTGAGGGGTGCGCTCGATCAGCTTGAAGTCTGCCAGGGTCAGCCTTGTGGGGCCGCCACGGTGACTCTATGGCGAGAGGTTCGTGACCGGTACGTTTATCAACGTCGCGAGGCTGCGGGTGCCGCTTTTCTCGTGGCTCAAAAAAATGCAGAAAAGCAGGGCAAAGTGGAGAGTTTCAAAGCCATTCATAAGGATTTGACAGCCCTTCAGCGTGACTATCCGGACTCTCGTTACAAAGATGGTGTCGCGGCGAGCCTTCACACTGTGGCCACTGCGATCACTTCAGAAGAAGAACAGGAGTAGCGTGTGAGAGTTCTATTGTGTTGCTTAGGGCTGGGTATTGCTCTGCCCGCATCGGCTGCAAAGAAGCCCAAAGAACGGACGGCGCTCAGTCGACCCAAGTTGCTTCGCTCTGTCGCCCCGCAGGTCAAACAAGAGGTCACCGCATACTGGTCTGAGTGCAATCTTCAGGGGGGCGAGTCCTGCATGATCCTGGGGGCAGCCTACGAAAAGGGGGAGGTGCTGGAGAAGAGCCAGCGTTTTGCCGCGGATCTGTACGCGAAAACATGCGAAGAAGACAATGCTGGGGCTTGCTACAAAGCGGGTATGAGGCACTACAAGGGTCTGGATGGTCAAGAGAGCAAGGCTGCGGCTCTGGGTTTCTTCCGGAAGAGCTGTGACATGGGCCAACTGAATGCGTGTACGAATCTCGGTACGATGCTGCTAAAGGGGGAGGGTGGTGACGCTCAGCCGGAAGAGGCCGTGACCCTGTTTCGAGACGCATGCGACCGGACTCATGCGCAGGCCTGTGTGGAGTGGGGGATTACTTTAGAACACGGGAAAAGTGGAGCTCCGGATCTTGACCGATCACTCCGGGTATACGGAACAGCCTGTGACCTCGGTGCCCTAGATGGCTGCTATCGAGGCGCTGCCCTGTCCATTTCTGGGAAAACAGGGAAACAGGATTTCGTGACGGCCCTGGGATGGTTTGAACGTGCATGTGATGGCGATCATGCGGGGTCTTGTTTGGCGCTAGGGATGATGTACGAGAAGGGCATGGGCGTTCGCATGGATGTGGAGGAGGCCCGAACTTTTTACGATAAAACCTGCAAGCTGGGCAGTAGAAAAGCTTGCCTTAAGAAGCAACGCCTTCCCTGATCGGCTGTTGTCGATTACCGGTTCACACCAACACGGAGTGTGAGCCATGAAGCGTCGCGAATTCCTTGGAAAGTTCGGTACAAGTTTGGCCGGTATGGCTGCCGGTGGAGCCGTAGTGTCCGCATGCGGCGGTACGCAGACCACCGATGCCAATGAAGGGGCTCCGGCCGTTCAGGCTCAAAAGAAGGTGCGTTGGCGTCTGGCGAGTTCCTTCCCTCGGTCGCTGGACACCATTTTTGGAGCAGCGGAGTTCATGGCGGAGCGGGTCAAGGCCATGACTGGGGGCAATTTCGATATCCGAGTGTATCCCGGTGGAGAGTTGGTGCCGGGACTGCAGGTGTTGGATGCGGTTCAGAACCAGACGGTTCAAGCGGGTCAGACCTGTAGCTACTACTACACGGGAAAAAATCCGGCTCTCGCTTTTGATACGTGTGTTCCTTTTGGGATGACCGCGCGTCAGCAGCAAGCTTGGCTGGGCGAGGGGGGCGGCGGCGAATTGATGGCCAAGGTCTTTAGCGATTTTGGCATTCGTTCCTTTCCCAGCGGGAATACGGGCGCTCAGATGGGTGGTTGGTTCAAAAAGGAACTGAGTGGACTGGATGGTCTCAAAGGGCTGAAGATGCGTATCCCGGGTTTGGGAGGGGACGTGATGAGTGCCCTCGGCGCGTCTGTCCAAGTCATTGCGGGGGGAGAGATCTACCCTGCTCTGGAGCGTGGAGCGATCGACGCGACGGAATGGGTTGGACCCTATGATGACGAAAAACTGGGCTTCTATAAGGTCGCGAAGAACTATTACTACCCGGGTTGGTGGGAGCCGGGACCCAGCATGAGTATCTACATCGGCGAGAAGGCTTGGGCAGAACTGCCGGTGGCCTACCAAGAGATATTGAAGAGTGCTATCCACGAAGCCGGACTGGAAATGCAGCGTCGGTATGATGCGCGGAACCCTGCGGCACTGAAGCGAATCTTGTCCCAGGGGGTCACACTTCGTCCTTTCTCGGACGATTTGCTGACGGGTGCATGGGATGCCTCGAATCAGATTCTAGAGGACTACGCGGCTAAAGATTCTGGATACAACGAGATTTACACCCATTGGAAAGCGTCTCGTGCGGACCAGTTTAAGTTCTTTTCGACCGCAGAGTTGGCCTATGCCAAGTTTGCCTATCCGCGGGCATAGCGCATCCCAGAGCGTCTATTTTAGACCCCAGGTCACCAATTCGGGAAAGGCAATGATGAGCCCGAGAGCGATGACCTGAATCAGGATGAACGGGATGGCACCCTTGTAAATCTGGGTCGTTGGGATCTCCTCGGGTGTGACGCCACGCAAGTAAAACAAAGAAAAGCCGAACGGGGGAGTCAAGAAGCTGGTCTGGAGGTTCATCCCGATCATGACGCCAAACCAAACCAAATCAATGCCGAGCAGGTTCGCAGCGGGCACCAGAAGCGGCAGGATGATGAAGGCGATTTCAAAGAAGTCGATAAAGAAGCCCAAGATGAAGATGGTGATGTTCGCCACGATCAAGAGGCCAATCTTTCCACCAGGAAGGTTGGTGAGCAAATCTTCAATCCACAGATCGCCGTAGAGACCACGGAACACGAGCGCGAAGGCTGTGGAACCGATCAGAAGGAACATCACCATCGCTGTCAGGCGTGTCGTTTCTCCCATCGCACCTTGCAATGCTTCTTTATTCAACCGTCTGTTCACGCCCGCGAGGGCCATGGCCCCCACAGCACCGAGCGCCCCAGCCTCGGTTGGCGTCGCGATCCCGACAAAGATGCTGCCCAGCACCAAGAGAATCAAAACCAGAGGGGGCACCATGACGAGCATGACTCTTTTCATAAGAGCCGCTCCTCGTTCGGAACGGTCTTCGGGAGGAAGTGCAGGCGCTGCACTCGGATTAAAGATGGCCACACCCACAACAAAAATGGCGAACATACTGGCCAGCATGATGCCGGGGACCAGAGAGCCAATGAAGAGATCGCCCACGCTGATTCCGAGTTGGTCGGCGAGCACAATTAAGACGACGCTAGGGGGGATAATCTGACCGAGCGTCCCACTCGCTGCGATCACTCCCGTGCTCAGCCATGGCGCATAGCCATAGCGGTGCATCACCGGGAGAGAGATGAGCCCCATCGCCACGACGCTGGCGCCCACCACGCCAGTGGCGGCCGCGAGGAGGGCGCCCACAAAGACGACCGCCAAAGCCAGTCCACCACGGAATCCACCAAATAGGGCGCCAATCGTCGTGAGCAGATCCTCGGCGAGTTTTGATTTCTCCAACATGGTGCCCATAAAGATGAAGAAAGGCACGGCGAGCAAGACATAGTTGGACATGATGCCGAATACGCGCTCCGGAAAGGCGTACAGTAAAGTCCATTCAAAGATGTCCATCCAAACGCCGACGGCTGCGAAAATCAGCGCCGTCCCCCCCAATGAAAATGCGACGGGAAAACCGGAGAAGATGAGGAGGAAGGCGACGCCAAACATCAAGGGGCCAAGCAAGTCGGGGTTCACTGATCACCCCCTCGAATCGTTTCAATCCGTTTGAACAACTCGCTGATACTTTGGAACAGCAACAGTCCAAAGCACACCAGCATCATGGATTTGATGGGGTACCGGGGCAATCCTCCTGGATCGGGAGAGACTTCTCGCACCGCCCAGGAGTTCTTGACGGTTGGGAAGCAAATCACCAGTCCAAAAATGCAGAAAGGAATCAAGAAGAGAATCGTACCGGCCAGGTCAATTTTTGCTTTTGATCGCTTGGATAGCCGCCCGTAAAGGACATCGACTCGAACGTGTTGGTCCCGCTGTAGGGTGTGGGCGGCTCCCAACAAGAAGATCAGGCTGAAGAGGTACCACTGCCCTTCGATATAGGCGTTGGAGCTCAGGTTTATACCGATCGTTTTGCCGGCGTATCTCGCGACGGCATTGAATGCGCCGATGGCCACCATCGCTAAGGTCAGCCAACCCACGAGACGACCGCTGCGTTCGGAGATTCCGTCGATGATGGCGATGAATCGGGCCACGCTGTGTATCCTCGGTGGGTCTGCTATCCCGCAACAGGGGGCGTGTGCTGGTGGAAATATTGGTAGCTATCGTTGTTGGGCTCATCCAGATGACGTTTGCGGGCGCGGTATTTGTGAGCATGGTTTTACCTGAAAGGGCCCCGCAAGTGTTGAAGGGAGTGCCTCTTGGTTGGCGCCTTTTGACTCTACTTTGCGTCTCTATATTGTGCGGAATCATCATTCAGCTTGCGGGAGTGTCGTACCGCTTCCATTGACAGCGTGAGGTCCTTGGTTAGATGCCGGGAGCTTGGCCTGAATGGCCAGGAGAAAGAGACTGGCTTGGTAGCTCAGATGGTTAGAGCACACGGTTCATACCCGTGGTGTCGGCGGTTCAATTCCGCCCCAAGCCACTCTTTTTCGCCTTTTGACTCGCTTTTGCTGTGCGAATGATCAGCAAATGGATCGGCAAAAAGTGGTGCTAAACGGGGCGATCACCGTTTGAATGTGACGGAACTGCAACCAATGGGTCCTGACCGTGACACCTGCGTGACGAGGCTTGGTGGGGGGCGGACTCTACACATATAAAGGCGGTCCTGTTTGATTGCGTGGGCACACAGACTCTATTCCGAGCACACCGTGCACTACGCCAACCCCCTTCAATGTAGGACAACATCATGAACCATATGCAGAGCATACTCATCTCGTCGGCTTTTCTGGCCACCCTCTCGGGTTGTGCCGAAAGCGCAAAAGAGACCGGTACAGAAAACAGCAGTTTTGAAATTCCAGAAGATGGAACCCCGGTCGTCTTGGACTGGTCAAAGGGTGAAACATTCCATTTGGCGGCTTCTTATAGAAGGACAGCGGTCAAGACCGAAGAAGCACCCGTCGATTTTGATGCTGCGCTCGCCGGAGACGCCATTCCTTCCTTTGATGAGGATTGGAGTGAAGATGTGATCTGGACGTATCAGGTGGTCGAATCGGAGTTTGTTCCGGACGCAGATGACGAGCTCTTCCGATACGCCGCAACAGACAAGGGCATTGAGCCGCTGGCTGTAATTAAGGCGAGCCTGGACCCGAACCTGAATGTCGATGGCGCTCTCTTGGCATCTGATCCCATCGTCTACATGGTGTTCCGTGAAGATCGGGATCGCATGGTTGGCCTGGTGACCTTTGTGAACGTCAATGGTGAGCGTCAGGAGCGCGCCTACAGCGCGAGCGACATGGATCGCGCATGGTCCAACTTGAGCCAGTCGATGCTCACCAAGGCGCCCACATACCTCGCGCCTTATTCTTCACGCTGGGGTGATGATACACGCCGGCTTGAAAACGGTTCTGAAGTCACTTCGGTGAGTGTGGATGAAGCCACCACCGATGTTTACTACACAGACGAAATGGGTGGAGCGATGGTGGTCAGCCGCTACGAAGCGGGCCAGCCTTGGCCTACGTGGACTACGACGGGCAATATTGACGTACGGATGCTCTCTACCAATGATGTGGACGATATGCGCTACGGTGCTGGCGATGTGATGGCCATGCCGAACTCGGAGAACTTCGATTACCGTGCGGCGCTTCAGGCCTCCATTGACATTGACTCGGCGCTTAAGCTGGACATTGCTCAACTGGAAAGTGGTGAAATTACATCCGAAGTTCCACAGCAATACAAACCTTGGGCGGGTGCCTGGTGGGCACTCCGGAAGGGAGAGTTGGTCTGGGGTTATGACGGTCGGCCGACATTTTCAGGCGAAATCAAGGCTGAAGTGGATCCCATCAAGAAAGATATGGACAAGCTCTCAGAGAAGATTCGCGAAATGGATGACGACGATTCTGAGCGCGAGTCAACCCGCGAAGAATACGTCGAGAACCAAAAGGAACTCGTGGGTATCTTGAAGGATTACTACAACGGTCTCCTTCAAGGCCTCGACAATGGAAAGATCGTGATTGCCGACGGTAAGATCACGAAGGCAGCAGTAGAGCCTGTAGAAGGTGAAGAAGGAGAGGAAGGTGATGAGGGAGAGGCCGGCTGGTCTTATGAGCTCAACTCCTTGTCGCCGATGGATAAGTATGCGGTGTCTCAGTACCTTGAAGGCAATACCTATCCGAACCCATTCCTCATCTCGGCTTGGGAAATTCTCAACTCCTACAACCCCGGTGGCGAGAGCTGGTGGGGACACTGCAACGGGTGGGCTGCGGCCGCGATCCTGACCAACGAGCCTCGCGAGTCTGTGAGTTTCGAGGAAGATGGTGTCGAGTTGGAGTTCACTACTGCTGATGTGAAAGGCCTTCTGACCGAATCCCACTATGGGGTCCACAGTCAGTTCTATGGCAGCCGTTACAACGATGAAGACGATGATGTAAGCGACCTTTCACCGAAGGCCTTCCATCAATTGATCGATTTCTTCATCGATGAAATGGGTGTGCCCATGGTGTTCGATACGACGGCGACTGAGGCGGTATGGAACTTCCCCGCCTACGGCTACAAGCTGACCGTTAAAGATGAAACGAACCCGAACCAAGCCAGTATGGTGAATGTC
>Ga0163180_10000521_pt1 | contig 22444 bp, 23 predicted proteins | sample AtlANTMetagenome_2_FD_109647 | JGI IMG/M metagenome (GOLD analysis project Ga0163180, IMG submission 109647) | Marine eukaryotic phytoplankton communities from the Atlantic Ocean - Atlantic ANT 4 Metagenome | ecosystem: Environmental > Aquatic > Marine > Oceanic | place: North Atlantic Ocean...
GTTGAAAGTTCGTGAACCGTGGTTGGCACAGGTTGTTGAAGAAACTCTTGAACCTGAACGGCGTATTGTCGACACCCACCATCATTTCTTCGAAGCCGGTGAAGGCTTCCCGTTCTACGATTTATCGAGTTTCTGGGCAGATACCGAGACCCACAACGTTGAGCAGACGGTGTATGTGCAGTGCTGGGAAGGATACCGCAAGACCGGACCCGAAGCGATGAAGGTGGTGGGCGAAACGGAGTGGGTCGACGGCATCGCCAGGCAAGCAGCCAAGCGTCCCGAGGCGACACAGATTGGGGCCATTGTGGGGACCGCAGAGCTTCGCCTCGGCGCCCAGGTTCGACCCATACTTGATGCACATCGCTCGGCGAGCACGCGGTTTCGCGGCATTCGATTGATCGCCGCATGGGATGCATGCGAGGACATCATGTCGATGCCCGGGCTCAAGGACGGCAATCTGTACGGTGACCCGGCGTTTCGCGAAGGCTTCGCTGTGTTGGCCGACATGGACTTGAGTTTCGACGCCTACCATTACCATCACCAGAATCGCTACCTGACGGAACTGGCACGTGCGTTCCCAAGCGTACGCATCGTGAACAATCACCTGGGCACGCCCCTTGGTGTGGGGCCGTACGCAGGTCGACAGGAAGAGATATTCGAGGAGTGGGCCCGCGACATCGCCGAACTGGCGACCTGCCCCAATGTCTTTATAAAGCTGGGCGGTTTAGCCATGCCGTGGAATGGCTTCGGCTTTCACAACGACCCGGTCCCACCAAGCTCCGACGAACTCGTCGCCAAGCAAGGCCGTTATTACCATCACGCCATCGAACAATTCGGCGCAGAGCGCTGCATGTTCGAGAGTAATTTTCCGGTCGATAAATGTGCGCTTTCTTACGCGGTCTTGTGGAACGCTTTTAAAAAGATAGCGAGCCGATATACCGAAGAGGAGAAAGACAGCATGTTTCGTGGCACCGCCTCAGCGTTCTACCGAATCAAACCTCTGCGTTAGGTTCGCTCGCACCTGCCAGCAATGAGGGGATGCACCATGACGGCAATTGAACACTTGGCCCAACAGCAACTCGATGCATACAACCGGTCCGATCTCGACGGATTCGTCGCCTGCTACCACCCCGACGTGCGGGTGCTGGACGGCGATGAACTGAGCATCAACGGCATCGACGCAATGCGAGACCGCTACCAAGAATTGTTCAGTGAGTGGAAGTTCGGCGCATCGGTCCCAAAACGCATTTCACTGAACGGACACTGCGTCGACTTTGAAGAATGGTGGCGGATTGACCCGGAAACCGGTGAACGCAGCGAAGGGCAGGTGTTGGTGCGCTACGAGGAACGGGATGGACTGATCGGCACGGTTCAGTTCCTGGACTAAGCCCAGCCTGTTAAACAGCTGACAGCAAAGGGGCGGCCCGGATGTCTTTTGATTCTTTGGGTCTATCGGCTCACTTACTGCGCGCGGTTCAGACCCAGGGCTATGATGTACCCACACCGGTTCAACAACGGTCCATACCGCACATTATCTCGGGGGTTGATCTGGCGGCTGAGGCCCAAACGGGGTCTGGAAAAACGGCTGCATTTGTGCTTCCGATTTTGCACAAGATGGCCGCGGATACCGCCGTGTCGGCACCCCAACTCGTGGGTGTTCTGACCATCACGCCGACTCGCGAGCTGGCGCTCCAGATCGCCGAGACATTCAAGCGTCTCGGCCAATTTTCGGAGCCGCCTCCCAAGGTGTTGACGATCATGGGTGGGACATCCATCGACGACCAAGTCACGGCGCTCGCTGCAGGGGTCGACATCGCGGTCGCTACGCCGGGACGACTGCTCGACCTCATGGAGCGTAAAGCGATCAACATCAGTCAGGTACACACACTGGTGCTCGATGAGGCTGACAAACTGCTGGACGTCGGCTTCAATGATGAACTGACGGTGTTGCTTGATGCACTGCCACCTCAGCGTCAGAACCTCCTGTTCTCTGCAACCCTCCCCCAGAAGGTCCTCAACATGAGTGCCCGTGTCCTCAACGATCCCACTGTGGTGCGGATCGATGAGCAGCCCACCGCCGTGGCGACAATTGAGCAGCGGGCCTACCGGGTCGACCGAGACAAACGGCGTCAGCTGCTGCAGCACCTGCTCAAGGCAGAGTCTTGGGGGCAGACGCTGATCTTTGTGGCCACCAAGATTGCTGCCACCCACCTGGCCAAGAAGCTTCGAGTGGCTGGGTTTCGAGCCACTGAGCTTCATGGGGGCTTGGAGCAGGAGGACCGCATCTTTGCGCTCAAGCGCTTCAAGTCAGGCAAGGTCAAGATCATGGTGGCCACAGATATTGCCGCCCGAGGGATCGATATTGCTCGACTGGGTGCTGTGGTGAACTTCGATCTCCCCCGCGCAGCAGCTGACTACACCCACCGAATCGGGCGAACCGGTCGTGCGGGAAAGTCGGGCATTGCGATTACCTTTGTGGACCACGAGACTGAGGCGCACCTGCGCGTCATCGAGAAGAAGAATCACTTGATGCTTCCCCGTCTGCAGGTAGCTGGCTTTGAGATGGTGGAGTCCTCCGCAGAGAAGAAGAAGAAGGGCCCTCCTCCCAAGAAGGGGAGACGTAAGAGTAAGAAGGACAAGTTGCGTGAGCGGCAGGCCTTACTCGGTTCAGACTGAGTACTTTCTGCGACGAATCCGTGCTCGGTGCACTGGCTCGACGACGAATGGGTGAGTTCCCTGCTGAGGCCCTATGTGGAGCAAGCCAACAATGGAGGAGTGAACCTGCAACAACGGACATAGGGTTCAAGAAGTGACGTCATTGTAGGCACTGACCAAAATCGGACCCTTCGGTTCGTTGTATCAGCGAGACTGTTCCGGCTTCAGAACGCTCGGTTCGCTGCATCAGCACATTGTGGTACGGTCCCCGCTGTAGGAGCGATGATGGATAGCACACTCTTCTTTACGGCACTGTTGATGCTCTTCGCCTGTTCCTCCGACGACACCAAGGATGGTCATGACGGCGTACCCGATCTGAACTGGACAGAGGCCGACCCCGACCCCGACCCCGAAACCGACACCGACACCGATACCGACACCGGTACCGACCCCGACCCCGACCCCGACCCCGACCCCGACACTGGTACCGAAACCGACACAGGAACAAGCGTCCCGGACTGGGTGGATCCCGATGTCCCAGAGGGCCCCATTCCAGCGACAGAAGGCACCAGCACCACCCCTGAAGACGACGACTTCGACTGGAGCGATGTCAACCCAGAACGAATTGGGGATTCCCTTCCTGAGCAAAACCTGAACTGGGACGAATACCCACAGTACGGCACAGCACAGATCCTGGACTGGTCAGACAGCGAAGAATGCGTCTGCTTCGACGTCGCTTGTGCAACCTGCAGCGAAGAAACTTGCGGTCCCGAGACCTGCGCCTACGATCTCAATGAAAGCCACCGGCTAACCAAGTACCACGTGGAGCTGCGTGCAATCGACCATGCACCCCACGCCCTCACCTTCGAAGTCAACGTCAGCGCCGACCCTCCCATTACCTACACCGACATTCAAGACGTTCTCAACCGACTGGAGCGCATTCCCGTCGAGTACTGGTATGGCCTTCAGATCATCACAAACTTCGGCCACGGAATCCAGTTTCTACATGGGTCTTACTTTGGTGGCGGCGCCGCGGCGTACGGGAGCATGAACTACATCGACACCCAAAGTGTAGACATGTCCGTCCTTCTCCATGAGCTGGGCCATACCTTCGAGCAGTACACCCGGATCGGCAACTCGCCCACCCTTGAACCGCAGGACAACATTCTCAACCCCATCTGGCGAAATGCGATTCGCAGCGATGACAACCGCACTTCCGGGTACGGCAACAACAATGAATGGGAAGACATGGCCGAGTTCTCACGCATCCACGCGCAGTGTTTGGTCGAAGGGAGTCTGGATGAGTTGGAATCTCTCAGCCCTGAACGCTTTCGGATTTGGGAGCGAATTCTGCTGAACGGCACCACGATTACACCGTAGTTCGAACACCGACCCGAACCGCTTCGACATCCCGTCCGGTCAGGCTCTATTGCCTATCGGCGAGCCCGGCGCTGTATCCGGTAGATCTGGCTCATGGCATCCCGCTCCTCAGGCGACTCCGGATGCGAGGTCTCCAGCTTCTCCAGGGCATCGTCAAGCTTAGACGCCAGCTCAGCTTTGTTCGCACGGACCCACACCAGCAACTCTTCATGCTCTGAGGCCCGTTCTCGCCGTGCCGCATCAGCTCTGGGCCGGGCGGGCGCTTGAGGCACTGCGCCTTTCAGCGGAAAGAGTGCGCGGGTGGCATAGAGATCGGAAGCCTCCATTTCCGCCCAGTCACCGCTCGAGAAAACCGCCCAAGCCAGGGTGTCTGAGGAGCCGTTTTTCACAAACGGTCGGGCCTCGATCATGGGTTCAGCCTGTTTGAGGGCCGCTATGGCTCGGGCACCCTGGTCGGGGTCTGTCGGCAGATCCCAGGTCCGCTGCCCTGCAGTTTTGTACAGTCCGCCATCCTTCATGACCACCTCGAGACCGTACTCCTCTGCCAAATGATTCACCAGTTTGCTCACCGCCGAATAAACGGTTCCAGTCTGGTCAAACTCAATCCAGAACCGACTGCGGCACAGCACAGGGGCAATGTCGCCCAGCGTGTCCAACTTGCGCAGCTTGACGCGAAACATACGGGAAAAGACGTTGTTCGACGACTTCTCCAGCGAGTACTTCCAATCTACCTGTGTCCACAATTCCATTTACAAGCTGTATCCAACTGGCCTGCCTTCGCATAGGCCATGACGAAAAGATTAGTGTGCGCCTTAGCGACAAACGGACCCGCCCCGTTCAGTCCACGTCACTCCGCCTCTGCAAAAGCCTCGGCCAACTGAAGCAACGCATCCACGCCGCTGGCACCGAGATGGGCAGACCGTTGTGGGCTCCAACCAAACACCGGGTCTGGTGCATTCGCATTGTCTTTGAATGGCATCTCCAGGGTGTAGGCGGGGCATTGAAAACGGGCGGCAACGGCGTTGGTGCACATGGTCATATTGGCCGTGCCCGGCGCATCAACCGGGTACCCGTGTTCACGCTGCAAGTCGGGGTTTGCCCGTTCGTAGGCTGCCGCGAAGACACCGCACAGAAACGGCAACCGACTGGCGGCGTACCCATCAATCCCCTCGGCCCCGCTGAGGAAGTTGTAGGGCAACTCTTCATCCCCATGAACGTCCAAACAGAAGTCGACACCTGACGTGTCCATGGCCGCGAGAGTCCAATGAACTTCTGGGCTCCGCTCGATGGTCGGCGTCTCCCATTCGCGGTTCAGGTTGGCGCCGGCCGCGTTGCACCGCAAATGCCCACGAATCGCACCGTCAGGGTTCATGTGGGGCACGACATGGACCGTCACAAGCTCGATCAGTCGCCTTGAAACAGCTTCATCCGGGTCGAGCAAACGAGCCAAAAAGCCCTCCATCCACCAGCTTGCCATGCTCTCGCCAGGATGCTGACGTCCGATGATCCAAAACTGCAGCGGACCTTGACCGACAGTCAGGCGGTGGAGATCGCGGCCGTCCACTGTGGCACCGAGTCGGTCGACGGTGACTCCGTTGAACAACTGGTACTCCGAAAGCAGTTCCATGTGCTGCTCATGGGTGTGCGGAGCAAAATAGGCATACCACTGCATCTGCCCCTCGGGCCGATGCTCAATGGTAAGAACACCGTCTTCAAACGACGTGTCCACACGCGTCCAACTCTGCCGATCAACGCTGGTGCACACCCGGTAGCCGTCCCAGGCCTTGGGGTAGCTCGCCTCCCCCGCATTGAGAATCCGCAAGGTGCATGCCTCATCGCGCGCGCCATCGACCCGAAAATAAAACCACTGCATGTGTTCATCGCCAACATCTTTTCGGATGCGCAGGTCTGCGCGGTTGCCGTCAGACACTTTAACGACGTCTATGTTGCCGGAATCAAATTGAGAATCGATGTGCATAGGTTGACCTCAGCTCCAAGAATATGTGCGACCACGACTTACCCATCGACGGTTTGGCGTCACCCAAGCAAGCGCCACATGCATAAGCCGCCAGCCATCGCATGTCGGCGACAAAGGCTATGGAAACGATTTCTATTCGCTATACGAGGCGGCTGAAACTGATTATATTTGCTTATTTGTGCAAATATGTACTCATAATACTTGCACGTTTGCGCAAATGTTGTCATAGTGGGTCCATGAATGTTTCGAACGTCCAGGAACTCGCCGACTTACTCAAGGCCCTGGGAGAGGTCAACCGACTCTCCTTGGTGGGCCGATTGTGCGAGTGCAGCACACCTCAGAACGCCATGTGTTTGTGCGAGTGCTGTGCGGTGGATGCATCCGGCGTGTCTCGACACTTGAAGGTGCTCACGCAAGAGGGAATCGTGAGCGTCGAAAAACGTGGACGCGAACGAAGCTATTCATTGAACAGAACCTACGTGGCGAGTCAATTGAGAGAACTCGCCGACAAAATCGAATCCAACCAGGAGAAATCATGACAACCAAAAACTGTAAATGTGACTGCAAGACCGCAGAGTGCTGTAAAAACCAAACCTGTGAATGCTGCAAGGACAGTTGCTGCTGTAAATGATGGCGAAGGCTTAAACGCCCCCCATCGTGCTTAGCCTGGGCCCACAGGGCCCGGTGCGTAGCGACGCACCAACCAGATTCCTATACTCGTGGTGATGGTAAACCGGCCGAAGTAAAGCACGGCAGCGGGCAGCCCAAACACGAAGCGAATGTATGCATCGGCCACCGAATTCAAGCTTCCGAACCATTCGCACAAAGGCACGAAAACTTGCAAATAGGCACGGATATGGGTCTCGACATCCATCGGGCCTACCCAGAGCGCATGCCCCCCAAAGAACAGCATGTAGACGTCGCCCCAAATGAGTAAATAGCCGAAGCCCCTCAAAATTGAGACCTTTCTCTGCGCCCAAATTTCAAGCATATGCTTCTCCTGTCGACAGCTTCATACGCCAAACAATACCGTTTAAAAGCTGGCGGTACCAGGGCCCATCACGGCTCTTCCTTGAGCCAGTAAAAAACGAACAAGGGCGGGTTTACGACACAAACCAGGCAGGCCGCCGACGGCCGCAATGGATAGGATGACAACATGGGTTGGATTTGCTGTTCAGATGTCGATGAGTTCATTGATAAAAGAGGCGCAGCGCTGACCGCCAATGAATCGCTCTACAACCTGACCTGGGCCGCCATTCACCGTTCTCGAGAAACGGGGCCCGGCACCCGTGGATACACCTTTCTCACTTTCGATGAAGACCCGTCTTCGACCGCTCATGCCTTTATCCAAAACAAGACTCAGCACCTCGTCTTGAGTTCAATGTCCGCATCCCAAGTGACTGAACTTCTGGACTTCTTGAATTCCCAAGACATCCCCCTGAAAGAGATAGAGGGACCCCGGGCAATCGCACTGACTGCGGTGCATCGTTGGACCGAACAGCCAGGTCGCTCCTACACCCACAAGATGAAACAAGGCGTCTACGAATTGACCCGGGTGAATATGCCCGATCTGGATGACGGTAAAATGGTGATGGCCGGCCCCCAGCACAAAGGGCTTCTCCAGTCATTTATCACCGGTTTCTGGCGGGACTGTTTTCCCAAGGAAACCGTCACAACAGAACAGATTCTCGCGAGAGTCGACCGATTCATTAACGAACAGAGAGCCTACCTCTGGTGCACTCAAGACGGAGAAGTCGTGTCCATGGCCGCAGTGGTCCGAGAGTCGCCAAACGCCACCAGTATTTCAGCCGTGTTTACCCCAAGACACCATCGTGGAAAGGGACACGCCGCACGGATCGTGGCGACCCTATCCCAAGCGCAACTCGACAAAGGGAAATCTGCCTGCAATCTCCATACAGACCTGACGAACCCCACATCCAACGGAGTCTACATCCGAATCGGATACACACAGATTGGTGAAGGTATGCGGTTCCGGCTGTTCACAGCAGATATCAGTAAATAAGTCCATGTGAAGAAGCGCGTCTCGTCGATTAGGAGCCTAGCCATGCAAAGCCGACTGACCACCACCGACGACGCTTGGGTAGAAGCCGTACTCGCCGATTTCGACACCTTCCTCTTGGACCACGCGGCGTGCGAACGAAAAGCGTCCGCCATGGCGATGACTTTTGTCGTCCGCTACCCCGACCGCGACGCCATACTCGATCCCATGATTCGCCTCGCGAAAGAAGAGTTGGCCCATTTTCACCAAGTGTTCGGCATCTGCCAAGCGCGCGGGTTGCGCTTCAGTCGCGACAACAAGGACCCCTACGTCAATGCCCTTCTAAAAGCGGTTCGTCAGGGCCGAGAGATCGAGTTCTTGGACCGACTGGTCATGGCCGGTGTGGTTGAAGCTCGAGGCCATGAACGCTTTGCCCGTTTGGCGGACGCCCTACCACCCGGAGACATGAAAGAGTTCTACGTGGCCATTGCCCAATCGGAATCCCGCCATTCCGGCCTGTTCATCCAGCTGGCCGAGCACTACTTCCCCAAGGACGAGGTGGAGGCAAGGGTCACCTTTTTCATCGAGAAGGAAGCCGAAGCCATCGCATCGATCCCCCCTCGCCCAGCGCTCCATTGACCCGCACCAATCCCACTACGAAATACCTGCGTTCCCACGCAGAAGTCGAGGCGAGCCAGCGGATTTCGCTGTCTCGCCGTTACCGTCATGTCGCCTGCATCCCGGTCTGCAATGAGGGCGACAGCCTCACCACAACGCTGACGACCCTCGCGGATGCAGAAGGGTCCGACGAAGCCCTGGTCATACTGATCATCAATGCCCGCGAAACGGCCCCAGCCGACGTCCACCAGACCAACCAAGCTCAAGCCCAAACTCTCCAGACACTGGCATCTCTGTCCGATGCACCGATGGCTGAAGGCAGCTTTCGTGGCATGGGAATTGTCTTGGTGGACCGATACAGCGAAGGCCGTCGGTTTCCAAAAAAGCAAGGCGTGGGATTGGCTCGAAAGATTATCGGCGATCTGGCCGTGGCTTGGATGGAGGACGGAAGCATCGAGGAACGGTGGATGCGGTGCACCGACGCCGATGCCCGGGTTCCCGCCGACTACTGGCAACGGACCGCTCATCAACCGTCCGGTCATTCAGCCGTGATTTACCCCTTCGCCCACGTTCCCGAGGGAGACGATTTTCAGCGCCAAGCGATGGTCTACTACGATGCCTATCTTCGCTACTACGCCCACGGTTTAGGCTTGGCCGGATCGCCCTACGCCTTTCCCACCATCGGAAGCCTTCTGTGCATCGATGGAGACGCCTACGCCAAAGTGCGGGGCTTTCCCAAACGCCTGGCCGGTGAGGATTTCTACATTCTCAACAAATTGGCCAAGGTGGGTCGAGTGGAGACCTTGTCAGGTCAGCCCATCCTGCTCGAAGGCCGTACGTCCGACCGGGTGCCGTTCGGAACGGGAGTCGCCGTGGTGCAGATCCGAGAGCTACTCACACAGGGCCAACCCTACGAGGTCTACAATCCACAGATCTTCACGGCCCTCAAACATTGGCTTGATGCCTTGGATGTCGCGGCAAAAACGGAAGACGCCCAGGCCTTTCAGAAATCCCTTGATGCCGTTCCGGATCCACTGGGTCCAGTTCTGCGACAGGCGGTTCAGGTCACCGGTTCGCAGGCCCCTGTGGAGCATGCCTTAAACGAAGTCAAAGGCCGAGTCTTAAGAAAACGCATCGACGATTGGAACGACGCGTTTAGAACATTGAAGATGGTGCATGCATTACGAGACGAAGGATTGGGAACCGTGCCCGCCGATGACGCGCTCAAGGCCTTTACTTCGGACATTCCATCGTGACCTACGACCGACAATACAATGGGGAGTACTACGACCTAGGGCCCTTTCCCGACGATATCGACTTCTATTCCCAATTTGTCGACCTGATCGAAACCCAAGGCTTCACCATTACCGACAGCTGGGGCGGCTACGGCCACGAGACCTACGGCGAAGGCGGCGAGTTGGTCATCGCCTTTCGTTCCAGCGCTCAAGGAACCGAGCCATGAACTCAACGAGCAAACTCATCACCGGAATCGCACTGATCGGGCTGGGTTTTCTGCTCTGGCCATCCAAAACGCCACCAACCGCTACCCAGGTGGAGGCTAAGAAAGACACCCCGTCGGCCACTCAGAAGTCCAGCCGAAGGCGGGCTCGCACGGGCCCCCGAAAACCGCCTCCCGTAACGTTGAGTCCCGATGACCCTACCGAGCCTCCCGTTGACGAGGACGCCGAGAATAACGAGCCCGCAGCCGAAGATGAAAACGGAAACGATGACGGGCTGACCCCACAAGAACGGAAACTGGAAGAGTATCTCGAACATCTTGAGGCTTTAGACGACCCCAATGTCGACGAAAAAACCATGCTCGGCGAGATGGCTTTCGACGCTAACGAGGCTGAGGCGGCCTATGACCACTACTTGGATGTGATCGACAACCATACCGATGACCCGCAGGCACCCTTCGCGCTCTACAAACTGGCCTGGACCGAATACAATCTGGGAGACGTCGAAGCCGCCATCGATGACATGGAACTGGTCATCGAATGGGTGGGAGACAGCGACCATCCCCTGCATGACATGCTGCGTGGCGAGGGCGCCAAAGACCTCGATAAGTTCCGAGCGGACTCGGACGTAGACTGACCCGATTCATCCCCGCCGCTATTCCGTCGGTGCCTGTCTCCAGATCCGCCACGTGATGAATGCGAGTACAGGGTCCAGGATAGCCACAGGAGCCACGAGTTGTAGGCTCAACTGATCCGTGAGCACCAAACCCAACATGACGAAAGGAACAATCGCTCGGTCCACCACTGTCGCCAACGCGAATGAACTCGCACCGGTGCGTCCGCCCATAAAATAAAACCAGCCCACCACCACGACGGTAAAACCGCACAGTCTGAGCGCAGGTTGACCCTCCGCTGCCAACCCTGTCAGAAGGGTCAGCAGTTCGGTGGGACTCACCATGAGCACCAGCCCCAACGCCATATAGAAGAGCCCTTGAGCAGACGTAAAGCGAGCCAATCGCGACAAGGGTTGGTCTGGGGTGGCCATCAAATCCTTAAAGAAGCTTGGACGTTCCGACATGGTCACTCCTTTCTATTCGACAGATTCGAGTCGCTTCACCTGAGCGGTATCGCTGCGCTCTTGTTCCAGTGCTCGGAGATAATTGTGACCCAGATCGCCGGCGATATAGCTGCCTGAAAATACGGAATCTTCGTATTCCGAAATATCGGGATTCCCATCCCGGCCCGACAACAGCAGATCCGGCAGGTCTTGGTAAATCAACCAATCGGCCCCGATGGCTTCACTGATCTCTTCAACGGACCGACCATGGGCGATGAGTTCTTTCGCCGCTGGCATATCGATGCCGTAGACGTTGGGGTACCGAATCGGGGGAGCAGCAGACGCGAGGTACACCTTTTTGGCTCCCGCTTCTCGGGCCATTCGAATGATTTCTTGGCTGGTGGTTCCGCGCACGATCGAATCGTCGACAAGCAGCACTGTCTTGTCCCGGAATTCCAATGAAATCGGATTCAACTTTTGGCGAACGGATTTCTTCCGGTTTTCTTGGCCCGGCATGATGAAGGTTCGGCCGATGTATCGATTTTTAATAAACCCTTCGCGGAATTTGACCCCCAGATGGAACGCCACCTGTATCGCCGCCGTTCGACTGGTGTCGGGAACAGGAATCACCACATCGATGTCGTGTTCAGGTCGTAATCGGAGGATTTTCTTTGCGAGATAGTCCCCCATCCGAAGCCGTGTTTTGTAGACCGAGATCCCCTCCATGATGGAGTCAGGCCGAGCCAAATACACGTATTCGAAAATGCACGGACGCAAGGTGGGGTTTTCTGAACACTGCCGGCGACTGACCCGCTTCGTTTCGGACTCCACAACTACCGCTTCTCCAGGTGCAACATCGCCCACCAGTTCGAAGCCGGCGGCATCCAAAGCCACCGATTCCGACGCGAACATGTATTCCTCACCGGAGTCCATCGATCGGCGACCAAAAGCCAGCGGTCGGATCCCATTCGGATCTCGGAAAGCCACGACTCCAAAGCCCGGAATCAAGGCCACCACGGCATAAGCGCCTTCACACCGACGATGAAGCGTTTCGAGCGCAGCGAAGATGTGCTTCGGCTCCAACTCATCGAAGTCTTGTCGGGAGAGTTCGTGCGCGAAGACATTCAGTAAGATTTCGGAATCGGATCGCGTGTTTAAGTGCCGTCGATTTTTGGTGAACAACTCGTCTTTGAGTTGGGGTGCGTTGGTGAGGTTTCCGTTGTGGGCAAGCGCAATGCCCCAAGGCGAGTTCACATAGAGTGGTTGAGCCTCGTGAGAACTCGCCGTCCCGGCCGTGGGATAGCGCACATGGCCAATGCCCACATTACCGACCAACTCATGCATGTGAGTCGGAAGGAATACGTCTCGAACCAAGCCATTGCCCTTTCGCAGAAAGATGCGTTCGCCTGCGGTGGTCGCAATACCCGCAGCATCCTGGCCTCGGTGCTGAAGCACGGTCAGGGCATCGTAGATGCGTACATTCGTGGGCTCACAACCGATAATGGCGACAATTCCGCACACGGCAATTTCCTTATCGTTGGAGTGGCTTTCTCAAAGCCGACGGTAAACCGGAGTGACTCTGGGTGTAGCCACTTTAGCCAGGGCTGGCTCCCCAAAATGTTCCCGTGTTGTTCACCAGGTTCCAAGCCTGGCCCAAGGCAGCAATCTTTCCCTTATCCACGGGATCTCGACGCCTCGAATACGGACAAACCGTGAACATTGAAAAAAGGGGTAAATCCCTCTGGTTTATGCAGAAGCGATGATTTATAAGGCCGCCATTCTGGCACCTGGAGGGTTCTCCTCCTCCGCACAGAACCCCGTCCATACTCGGAGACATCATGGCTACCTTCGGCACCCCACACACACCGACTGCAACACGGCTTCTTCTTCTCGGCTCCGGCGAGTTGGGGAAAGAGGTCGCCATTGAAGCTCAGCGCTTCGGTATTGAAGTCGTTGCCGTTGACCGCTACGAAAACGCACCTGCCATGCAGGTCGCCCACCGCTCACACGTGGTCTCGATGCGCGACGGTGAAAAGCTCCGGGCCATCATTGAACAAGAAAAGCCAAACTTCATCGTGCCCGAGATCGAGGCCATCGCCACCGATACGCTCGTGGAGTTGGAGTCCGAAGGCTACAACGTCATTCCCACCGCGCGGGCCGCTCGCCTCACCATGGACCGAGAAGGCATTCGCCGTTTTGCTTCTGAAGAGTTGGGATTGAAGACCTCTCCTTATCGCTTTGCGGAGACGCTTGAGGAATACCAAAGCGCATGCGCCGAGGTGGGCTTCCCCTGCGTGGTCAAGCCCATCATGAGTTCATCGGGCCGGGGCCAAAGCACCCTCCGTTCAGAGGCCGATATGGACGCCGGCTGGACCACCGCCCAGGAAGGCGCTCGCGGAGGTGGCGGCATGGTCATCGTCGAGGGCTTTGTGAAGTTCGACTACGAAATCACGCTGCTCACCGTCCGCCACAAGGACGGCACCACCTTCCTCGATCCAGTGGGCCACCGACAAGTCGACGGGGACTACCACGAGTCGTGGCAGCCTCAACCCATGAGCGAACTCGCCCTCAGTCGTGCCCGTGAGATGGCCAAGACCATCACCGATGGGCTCGGCGGATACGGCATCTTCGGCGTCGAGTTCTTCATCGAAGGCGACACTGTCTACTTCAGCGAAGTCTCTCCTCGCCCCCACGACACGGGCATGGTGACCATGATTTCTCAGAATCTCTCCGAGTTTGCTCTGCACGCACGGGCCATCCTCGAGCTTCCGATTCCGAACATCCGCCAATACGGGCCTGCCGCCTCCCACGTCATCCTGGGCGAAGGCAACTCCGATGCTCCGGCCTTCGAAAACGTCGCCGAAGCCCTCGCCGAGCCCGACACTGCCATCCGCTTGTTCGGAAAGGCCGAAGTCCGTGGTGAGCGCCGTCTGGGTGTGGCGCTTACCCTCGGAGGCACCATCGAAGAGGCCCGCCAGAAAGCCGCCGATAGCGCGGCCAAGGTGAGCGTTCGGCTCTAAATCCGCGAACTACAGTTCGAGGCCCATGCAGTGGACGGCGAAGAATTCTCCGTCCGCCGCAATCTCTCTTGAGACGGTCCCTTCCAGGACGAAGCCTTTGCGACGATAGAGTTCGACAGCTCGTGCGTTGTCCTCGCGGACCCGCAGGTTGATCTTTTTGATGACGCCTCCGTCTCGAGCCCAGGCGATGAGGGTGTCCATCAAGTGGCCCCCGATCCCGTTTCCCCAAGCGTGACGTCGAACGCCCACACCGAATTCGCCTCGGTGACGCAATCTCTCTCGGTTTCCTGCTGAGAAGCTCAGGGTGCCCGCGATGACGTCATCCATGATGGCCACCATAAATACTTTGGTGTCGTCGGCGCGATATTGCTCCATCAACTCGGCCTCTTGTTCCTCCGTCAGACTGAACTCACCCGGCATCCAAGTCGTAAAATCCGACTCGGTGCACATGCCTTCGACATGGTTGAGCAGCGCTGCCGCATCGGAGGCTTCGGCTTGGCGGATCAGCAGTTCCCTTCCATCGCTGAGTCGAACTGTTCTCGGTTGCATTGGATTTCCCCATGTGGCGGCCGTTCTTTTATGTCACCATCCCATCCTACAGAACTGGACTGACCCTGTGACTACTGACCGTCAAAACACGAATCCATCCACGATCCAGATTGTCCCCACAGAGACCGTGGATCGCGAGGCCTTATGCGATCTGTACAACGCTGTGGGTTGGTCCATCTATACCGCAGACCCCGATCGATTAAGCGCGGCGGTTGAGGGCTCCAGCTTCGTGGTCGTGGCTCTGGACGAAGACCGACTGATCGGTCTGGCGCGCGCCATTTCAGACGATGCTACCGTCGCCTACATCCAAGACATCCTTGTCCAGCCCAGCCATCAGGGCCAAGGCCTCGGGCGACGACTCGTGCAAGCCATCCTGGACCGGTACAGCCATGTTCGTCAGAAGATCCTGCTCACCGACGACAGGCCCCAACAACTTCAGTTCTATGCATCATTGGGCTTCGCGAACACGCGAGAGCTCAGCAAAACGCCACTCAATGCCTTTGTGATTATCGAAGGTGCCGATTTGGGATGAGACTCATTGCGGGTCGTTTAATGGCTTTTGCAAAATGACCTTCAAGTTCGTCCCTCGGTCCAGATAGGTCCCCGCAATACAGAAGCCTTCTTTTAGATTCACTGTGAGCATGGCCGGGTTGTCATGGGCCGTTTCGGTCTGGATGAACTGAAAGCCATTGGCCCGACACCAGACTTCTTGCAGTCGAGCCAACTGAGACGCGATGCCTTGTTTGCGGGCATTGGGAAGCACGCCGCCCACCCAGCTTTCAAAGGTTCGCGGGTCATTCGACCGACCCACCTTAAAGCCGACCATTTTACCGTCGACAGAGGCCGTACAGAGGTGAACCCAACGATGCCCATTGACCGCTATACCCAGCTGTTCCGCCACCTCTGAGGCGGCAGGTTCAGGCTGTCCGGGAGCAGCAAACACTGGTCCAGCCACGGAGCCCAAACGAAGCAGCATGGCTTCATCAATGGGACCCTCAAATTCCTGATAGTCGATGGCTGACAACAGTTCCCCCAGGAACGATTCAAACCATCATATCAGTGTCGAGTGTCCTCAAGACCAGATTTAGATGGCGGAACCGCCCTCTTCCCCGGTTCGAATCCGAATGCACTCCTCAAGATGAGTCACGAAGATCTTCCCATCGCCGATCTCGCCATCCTCCGTCCGCGCGGCATTCAGAATGGCATCGACGGTGATCTGCTTGAACTCGTCGTTGCAGGCAATATCCAAACGAATCTTCGGGGCCAGCTCTGGAGCGACTTCCAGCCCACGGTAGATATCGACGTGCTCTGCTTGGCCGCGACCGGCACAGCGAGTCACAGTGATCCGGGTAATCTCAGCGCTAATCAGAGACTGACGGACCTCGTCCAACTTCTCTGGCCGAATAATGGCGGTGATCAATTTCATAGTTCGCCTCCAGCCCATGAAGGGCAGAAAAGTCGTGGATTAGTTGGGGTTGAGCATGCCGTAGCCGTGCTCACCGTGAAGACTGTGGTCGAGTCCCGCCAATTCGCGGCGCTCATCGAGCTTCAGGCCAACGGTTTTATCGACCACAAACAACAAGACAAGGGTGCCGACGGCAGAAGCAATCGCCGCGACGGCGACCCCTGCAAACTGGTGACCCAGCTGCACGCTCAGACCACCATCCGGCACATCGCGCAAGAAGAACGTGAGCCCCACTGCACCGATAATGCCCGCCACACCGTGAATGCCAAACACATCCAACGTGTCGTCATAGCCCAAGCGGTTCTTCACATGGATGGCCAGGTAGCTAAAAACAGCGCCCAAGATTCCGAGCAGAAGCGCACCACCGGGGAGCACATCTCCAGCGGCGGGCGTAATCGCGACAAGACCCGCGAGGATACCTGAAACCAAGCCCAGGCTCGTGGCCTTCTTGTGCAAGATGCCCTCGATGCCAATCCAAGCCAAAGCGCCAGAAGCTGCCGCAATTTGAGTCATGGCCAGGGCTTGACCTGTCTTCAGTCCGCTCTCAACGGAACTCCCCGCGTTGAAGCCGAACCAGCCCACCCAGAGCAGCCCGGCACCAATCATGGTCATCACCAAGCTGTTGGGCGCCATCGCAACACGTGGATAGCCGCGGCGTGAGCCCAAGTAGAGTGCTCCCACCAGGCCAGCCACACCGGCCGAAATGTGGATGACGGTCCCACCCGCAAAGTCAATCGCATCGCCTGTCAGGAATCCACCGCCCCAAACAATGTGAGCCAACGGGTTGTAGATCAGCAAACTCCAAAGCGCGATGAACAGGCAATAGCCGCGGAACTGAACGCGCTCGGCAAACGCTCCGGCGATGATCGCTGGCGTAATAATGGCGAACTTCCCTTGGAACATGGCGAAGACGTACTCAGGAATACCTCCGTCCATGATGGTTTGGTCAATGCCGGAGAGCATGACCTTGTCCGAATCCCAGCCGACCACGCCACCAATGCTGTCGCCAAAGGCCATCGAGTAGCCACAGATGGTCCAGATGACACCGATGATGGCCATCGCACTAAAGCTGTGCATCATCGTACCCAGAACGTTCTTGGTTCGCACCAGGCCGCCATAAAACATCGCCAAGCCCGGAATCATCAATAGTACCAGGGCGGTACTGGTCAACATCCAGGCCGTGGTCCCGCTATCGACTTCTGGGGTACCAGCGTGAGCTGTGGACGCAAACAGGGTGGCTACCGTAACGGCAGTAAACAGATTGAGGGGTTTCATAAACGCACCGGTCTCCAGGATGAATTTTGAAGCCGCTTCTCTACTCACAAGCTAGATAAAGTGCAAGTCTGTTTACATTCCCTTTTAAAGAGCCGTTCACCTCAAAGAACCCATCCGGTTCACACCGCGCACGGCTATCGTGCCACCCCACGACCGAAGAACGGAAATCGGCCGCTGCGAAACGAACATGGGGAAGAGCCCGTTCCGCAGCGACCTTAAGCCCTACGCCCGAGGTTGGGGTGTGATGCGGAGGTAAGGCTTCAGCTCCACGAATCCATCCGGGAACTTCTCTGCCAAAACGTCCTCGTCCTGGATGGAGGGCAGGATGATGACGTCGGTTCCATCGGTCCAGTTGGCCGGTGTCGCGACAGCGTGGGTATCGGTGAGCTGAAGCCCATCGATGGCCCGAAGGATTTCATCGAAGTTCCGTCCCGTAGGAGCGGGGTACGTGAGGGTCAACCGAATCTTCTTGTTCGGGTCAATAATGAAGACAGACCGCACGGTGAGCGTGTCCAGCGCCTGCGGGTGAATCATCCCGTAAGCTGAGGCCACCGACCGGTCTTCATCCGCAACAATCGGGAAGTTGACCGTGGTCTTTTGAGTCTCATTGATGTCCGAGATCCATTGGTTGTGGCTTTCGCGACTATCGACAGACAGCGCAAGCACCTTCACGTTGCGCTTGGCGAACTCATCGCTCAGCTTCGCTACTGTACCCAACTCTGTGGTGCAGACTGGAGTGAAGTCTTTCGGGTGTGAGAAAAGCACGCCCCAGCTGTCGCCCAGGTAAGCGTGAAAGTCGATGGTTCCAATAGTGGAATCTTGGTTGAAGTTTGGCGCAATTTCGCCGAGTTTTAGGCTCATGATAATCCTCATGAATGGGGTCGACGCGAACGCCGACACGAGTGTAAAAAACGACCCGACGCACAACGCGTACGGATTCATCAGGGGAGAGAGTGGGCCGGCGCTGCAATGATCAATCGAGGTGATCGGTAAAGCAGCCGCCGGCTACATACAGAGTGAACAGATACAACAACCCGACACGCATTCGCTGCGGTGTTCGTAAGCACGGTTGTTGGAGAAACTGTTCATCAAATTTCCGAGTACTGAATCTGCGCTGTCTCACAGGATTCGTCAACCCGAAAGTTGAAACTAAATCCCTTCATCGCCAGACGACTGCTGAACACTACAGCCGTTATTTCTGTACGGACTTGGATCCGGCAGCATCAAGAGGCTGACAATCGACCCCACACCGTCGACAATCACCCGACATCACGGTACTAGCGCCCTTGAGCAGACAGCCATAAACCGGTGGCGTTTCGAATATACCCGCGACTTGGCTATCCCTTGAAATCCTTCGATTCCCTCGACTTAATCGAGCCCCTTCGTCGTGCCATTGCCGAAGAAGGGTATCAGACTCCCACGCCGATTCAGGCCCAAGCAATTCCGGAATTATTGGCCGGGAACGATGTGCTCGGGTGCGCCCAAACCGGCACGGGAAAAACGGCAGCCTTTCTTCTGCCGATTCTCCAGCAACTCAGCAATGCTGGACATCAGGGAAAGGCTAAGATTCGTGCCCTGGTCCTGACACCCACCCGGGAACTGGCCGCCCAGATCGGCGACAATTTTTCGCTATACGCCAAGCACCTTCCACTGAATCATATGGTGATATTTGGGGGCGTCAACCAGCGCCCACAAGTGGCCCAACTCCGTCGTGGAGTCGACGTTCTGGTCGCGACACCAGGGCGACTTTTGGACCTGCATGAGCAAGGCCACGTGGATTTTCGGAACGTGAACTTTTTCGTCCTCGATGAAGCCGACCGCATGCTCGATATGGGGTTCATACGCGACATTCGAAGAGTGCTTCAGCTGCTTCCCAATAAGCGTCAAAATCTATTGTTCTCCGCCACGATGCCCGACTCCATCGTCAAGCTCGCGAGCGGTTTTCTGACTCACCCCACTCGGGTCGAAGTCGACCGACAATCGTCCACGGTCGACAATATTTCCCAAACCGTGATGTTTGTGGATCGACCCAACAAGAAACGCCTGCTGCGGGATCTGCTTGAAAACCCAGACATCGAGAGCGCCATCGTCTTCACGCGCACTAAGCACGGCGCCAACCGCGTGGTTCGCGATCTGGCAAAAGCCAAGATCGAGGCAGCGGCCATCCACGGAAACAAATCTCAAGGCGCAAGGACTCGCGCGTTGGCGGGTTTCAAAAAAGGAACAATTCGTGTTCTCGTGGCCACAGACATCGCCTCCAGAGGCATCGATGTTGATGGTGTCAGCCACGTCTTCAACTACGACCTTCCCAACATTTCCGAGAGCTACGTGCACCGAATTGGGCGGACAGGTCGAGCAGGACGGCAAGGTATCGCCATCGCCTTTTGCGACGAGTCGGAATCGGACTATCTCCGAGACATTGAAAAGCTCACGGGTCAGCCCCTAACAGTGGTGGATGACCACCAATGGCACTTTCCCGATGCCATACCCAAACCTGGCAAGCCAAACCGACCCAAGAAACCCAATTCTTCAAATAGACGTCGCAGACGTCCTTCCGGGGAAAACAATTCCCAACGACAACAAAGAAACCGCGGCCGAGGCCACTGGCGGAAAAACCGAACCAAGAAGGACTGAGAAGCCATACGTCAACGGCGCACTCATCGGCTGCAGTCAGGATGCAAGACCCTCAATTTGGGGTACCCTTAAAACATCGACACCTAACCCCGTTCATCTGCTAATATCCCCTATTCGAGCTTGATAATGGGGGATTTCAATGAAGTTAAAGCCTGGGCACTGGATCGGAATTCTCGGAGGATTTTGCCTCATCGTCGCCGCATCGTTGCTGGCAGTCAGTGTCTACCAGTACGGAGCCTCTCCACCCGGCGGCTGGGGGTCCCTCTTGACGGGCGAAATATCCGGGGTTTTCGGCACAGCGCTCAAACCAAAAGATACGTGCGGACCGGAGTTCCCCCCCTGCCCTGATGATGGGTTCTGCGTCAGAGAGCGCGACCCTCTCTCTGAGGCCTATTGCATTCTTCCTGAAGAGTGGGACGAAGAGCACTTCGTCCGTCGCCTTTCAAAACCCCACATTCTGCTCGTTGTGCTGGATGACCTCGGGTACAGCGATGTCGGTTTCCGCGGTGGCGGATGGCCACCCGAGGGACACGAAGACCTTCCCGGTCACAAACCCCACGATCCTGCTCCCGACCATACTCCCAACATCGATGCGCTGGCTCGAGACGGGGTCATCCTCGATCAATTCTATGTCATGCCCGTCTGCTCACCCTCGCGTGCCGCACTGCTGACTGGACGGTATCCGATACGCTATGGCATGCAGTACTCGGTCATCAGGCCGTGGGCGACCAATGGGCTGGCCACGGACGAATACCTTCTGCCGCAAGCCCTCAAAGAAGTGGGCTACGATACTGCCGTGATTGGCAAGTGGCACCTGGGGCACGAGACCCCTTATCGGCCCACCAATCGGGGATTCGACTATTACTACGGCGGCCCTTTACGGGGCACCATCGATTTCTATACCCACAAAATCGGGGAGTATGAAGACTGGGACGGTGGTGGCGTTCGCAGCTGGTACAAAGACGGCGAACTGTACGACGAAGGACGGGTCGGTGAAGGCGAAGGTGACAAGACCTACTACTCCACCAAGCTTCTCGCTAGAGATGCCATATCGCTCATCGGAGAACATGCCAGCAGTGGCACGGAGAAGCCTCTATTCCTGTATTTAGCCTTCAATGCGGTCCACAAGTCCGCCGGTCGATTTCAGGTTCCAAGGCGCTGGATTTCCAAAATTGATAAAGACCTCGACGACATCGTAGACAACCAAAAGAAACGAGAGTTCAGCGGGATGATCCGGTCTGCCGACTACTGGATCGGTAAAGTCTTCGAAGCCCTCGAGGAGAACGGTATGGATCAGGACACGCTGATCATCTTCCTCTCCGATAACGGCGGCCACAAACAAGTGAGCAACAATATGCCCTTCAGAGGATACAAAGCGGACCTCTGGGAGGGCGGAATCCGAGTCACAGCCATCGTAAAATGGCCTGGAGTCACACCGAGTGGGATCACCCGCACAGAGCCCATGCACGCGGTCGACTGGTTCCCAACCATCAACAAGTTGGTGGGCTTTGATAGCCCCACCTCAGAATCGTTATCGACCACACTCGGCATCGCTTCTGGCAGTTCAAAACCGATTGGCCTGTCAAAACCGAAATCCGACGATCCGTCACTGACCGCCTCTACCTACGATTCAGACCGTCATGTGGATGGCGTCGACATTTGGCCCACCATTCTCACCGGTGCAGAGATCGACCGAAATGACATCCTCATCAACGTCAACAAGAAAGAAGGTGCCATGGTCCGTGTCGGCCGATGGAAGTACATCTGTTCTTGGATGGCACCGCCTGAAGACGAGCCCGGCGCCGAGGGGTGGTGGGAGGAAGAGCTTTACGACCTCCAGACCGATGAGGAAGAAGAAAACAACTTGGTGGATGAACGCGCCCACGCATCCCGGTTGGCGAAACTGCGCACCCGCCTACAAACCTACAAAGAGCACGCAGCGGAGGAAATTTACCAACCCAAGCCCGGTAAAAAGGTCAAAGAATATTCCGGGTGGTGCGAGTAGAGATACTAAGCTTTATGGGCTCATCATCGACCCCTTAAATACCTGGGCGACCCTTGACTCGAGGGGCCCAATTTCAAAGCTGTGTCGACCTCCATAGCAGGCCAAAGACCGCCAATTGTCCAAAAGAGACTTGGCATATCGTCACACTTTGATAGGGTTCCGGCGCGATCAGCGGTAAATAGACCCTGAATCAATCAATAAATCCCCCTGAGGAGACCAAAATGAAACTTTACTGGATGACATTGCCAGCCATCATCGCGATGACCGCATGTTCGGACAAAGACGACACCGGCGCTACAGCCGATGCCGATGCCGATGCCGATGCCGATGCCGATGCCGATGCCGATGCCGA
>Ga0163180_10000522_pt1 | contig 22434 bp, 16 predicted proteins | sample AtlANTMetagenome_2_FD_109647 | JGI IMG/M metagenome (GOLD analysis project Ga0163180, IMG submission 109647) | Marine eukaryotic phytoplankton communities from the Atlantic Ocean - Atlantic ANT 4 Metagenome | ecosystem: Environmental > Aquatic > Marine > Oceanic | place: North Atlantic Ocean...
AAGAAGAAGAAGAAGAAGAAGAAGAAGAAGAAGAGGTGAAGGAAGACGCGCGCTGCTTGAAAGCGCTGCTGCTGCTACTCGTCGTCGTCGCGCAGTTGAAAAGTGTTGCACTCATTGTTTTTTACTTCAGAATAAGCACACTATTCGATAAAGAGTGAAGAAGATGTGTGTTTTGGATTGTGAATATACGACGTATGGTGGTACGTACGCGTATGGCCCATCTGAGGACGAAGAGAAAATAAATTTATTCCTCTAATTTACCAGTGGTACACTAAAACTCTCCTTTTTTTGATTCTCCGCTTTTTGACATCCACTCCCTTTTGTTGCCTCCTCCTCCTCCTCCTCCTCCAAAAAAAAAAGCACGGGAAAAATTGGACAGAGAACAAAAAAATACGGGTACATTTTACGAGTTCTTTAATACACGTACGAGTATACGACTAAAATCAAAGATTGTGACAACAAAACATAACTAAATCTGTCCAACCTTGGGGTTAAGTTTAACTGTGCTTAAATAGCCATACCAGCCTCTCTACAGCCGTCCGCAACGGCTTTCACTCTGCCGTGGTACAAAAATCCTCCTCTGTCAAACACCGCGGTGTTGATGCCGGCGTCCACGCACTTCTTACCCAACATTTTACCCAACTCACTCGCTGCAGCCACAGTCTTCGTCTTCCACTCTTCGGTACCAACGACCGCTTTGACTTCTTGACTCTGCGTACCTAAGGAAACTAAAGTCTTTTGTGCCTCGTCGTCGATGACTTGCACAAAGACGTGTTGGTTGCTTCTGTACACGCTAATTCTCGGCCTTTCGGCAGTTCCACTGAGTCTGGAACGGATTTTTCGGTGGCGCTGCTGTCTTTTCGCCTCTTTCGGGGTCAAGCGAGCAACAGTGGTAACGACCGTTTGCTTTTGTTGAGCTGTTCAAACGAAGAAGAAGAGGGTAAATTTGTAAGAAAAGAAGAGAAAAAACAGAAGAGTGAAAGGATAAACCTCTTCTTTGAGGTTTTCGAAATAGCAAAGATGCACTCGAAAATGCATACGCGAACACTCAAAGCACGCGTCACGCGATCAAAAGATAAAAAAATATTCCTGTGACATAAAGAATGCCTTTTCCAGTGCTTCGTGCGCTCTACACGCGTTCGTAACGCAAAGAATTGCTCGCGATTTCCCTTTTTTCCTAAAAGCAAATTACCACGGCAAGAAAAGAACGGAAAAATGCATTCGGAATCCGCGCGGACTAGGAGCGAAGCGAACGATTACTGCGCGTACCTCTACTGTTTGTGGACGTGGTAGGAACCGACGTGCCGACTAACGCCGATCGCATGGAGAGAGAAGAAAACATGTTTCTCGTTGTGTGCTTGGAAATGCGACAAAAATGTGCCGCATTCAAATGTTACCAATACGAGAACAAAAAAGGCCGACGGCTTTTTTTCATCCTTTTGCGCCCTTTTGGTTTTCCGACACTTCTTACACAAAAATTCTTTCAAATGTCAAATAAAATGTCAAAGCAAAACAAAACGGAAACAAAACAAAACAAAACTGTCTCTTCTTTGTCGTCACTTAATAACAACAACAACAACAACAACAACAACAACAACAACAAGAGATAAAGAATAATAGCGTCAACAAAAAGCGTGTCTCTCTCTCTTATTCTAACGCAACAACAGGAAGAACGCGTTTGTACGAGCGCACTCTCTGCTTCGAAGAAAAGAGAGAGAAAGTAAGATTTTTTCATTTGGATTGGAAAGAAAGAGAAACATCAACACGCGCTCTGTGAGTTTGTATTAAGAGAAAGGACTGGGTGATTAAGAAAGAATGAAGATCATCGTTATTAGCGGGACTTCCGCTGGGATTGGTAAAACCACTCTGTCCATAGGCCTCATGGCAGCTTTAGAACAAAGAGGACTGCGAGTGCAAGCGTTTAAAGTTGGACCGGATTTTAACGATCCTTTGCGACACGAACGAGCGATTAACCGACCATCACATTCATTGGATGGTACCATGTTGACAAAAGAATATAACATATCAACTGTTGCAAAATTCTCGAGTGAGTGTGACGTAGCCATTGTCGATGGATTAGATGGGTTATTCGATGGATACGATCCAAACTCTGAAAATGGTTCCACCGCGCAGATGGCAAAGTGGCTGAAAGCTCCTGTTATATTAGTGTGTGATTGTGACTCGATGGCACGATCAATAGCCGCAGTTACGAGAGGATATCAAGAATTTGATACCGAACTCACCATTGCGGGCGTTGTGTTCAATAAAGTAGGATCGTTAAAACACGCGAAACGATTATCGGAATCGATGAAATCGTCAAATGTAAATGTGGTCATGTGTGGAGCGGTCCCAAAGGACACAAACTTACTCGTTATGAATGGGAACCCTCCGCCTTCACCATCGTCTAACGAGTATGGTGGATTCCACAATATCAACAATAATAATTCCTCGAGTTCATTCACCGGCGATGGATCCCCGAAGACACCATCTTCGACGGAGGATTTCCAAAATCCATCAGTGTCGAATTACAACAACAATCATCACCACTATCACTTGAACAGTAATGCACCACATCAAGGCGCGTCGCCGAATTCTAAAGAGTCCATCGCTCTAAAGATACAAAAGATTGCGAAGATATTTGAAAATACTGTCGACATAGACGCCATATTAGCGTTAGCAAAGGATTTTTCCATCGCGGAATTCATTTCGGACGATACAAACTTCAACGAAACTTTGTTGACGTGCGCAACTTCGTCTACTTATGGCGGCCGATCCTCCAGTCCGGCGCATACGATGATTGCCAGTAGTAGTAGTGCTAGTAGTAAAAGTCGAAGAGATGCGGAGAACATGCTCGCGAGTCCCTCGAAGACGATTCGGCCAGACGGAAGAGTGCGCATCGCAGTGGCGAGAGACGACGCTTTTTGCTTTTTTTACCCAGAGAATCTGAATTTGTTAGAACGTGCCGGCGCAGAACTTGTATTTTTCAGTCCAGTTGCCGGTGATGAGCTTCCGAGAGGTATCGCAGGCGTGATATTTCCCGGTGGGTACCCCGAGTGTCATGCCGATGCGTTGACAAATAACCGGCCCTTGCGAATGGGAGTTACTGCCTTTGCTTCCTCGGGAGGCGTTGTTTATGGTGAAAGCGGTGGTTTGATGTTTTTGAGCCAGTCGCTAACGTCTCATGATTCCTCGAAACCTAGGTACATGTGTGGATTAGCTCCATTTGCGACTAGATTCACGCGAACGGAAACTCGAGGATATTTGGATGTCAGAATTAGCATTGGAAATCCACTTTTTCCTCCGGGAGAAGTAGCAAGAGGGCAGACACTGCATCATTACGAAATCGTCGGTGAAATTCCTCAAAAGATTAGGTCGCAAGACGATACGAATTCTCCTATTTCTGGATGGAGGGCAACGTACGACGTGAAGCCAACTTCAGTAGAGCATGATAAAACTCGGAACGATAATGGAGAAGGAGGTGTTGGACATAATGCGTCGCATTCATCACTCTCGCTTGAAAGAACATTGTCGAACTCTTCCTTAACAAGTGCAACCATGATTGATAACAATAATAATAAGAACATGCGAGAAGGATTCGCTTGGAACAACGTATTGGTATCAAACGTTCACTTGCATTTCGGAGGGAATCCAAAGTTTGCAGCGTCTTTCGTTAAGACGTGCAAATCTGTAAAAGCGGAAGCTACCATTGCAGCACAAAAAGCCGCGACTGCGGCGAAACGATTAGCACTGGAAGAAGACGTGGTAAACGAAATCAGAACTTTGAGAAATGAAGGAAGATCCTCGATGAACGATCTGAACAATTACGCTGGAGGAACCAACGTCACTATGAGAGGCGATTTATATGGCGGAGGTGTTGGTGGCGTTGGTAAACCGCCGATGATGAAGAGGAGAGAGTCAGAGCACGACTTGTCTAGAGTTCCACACGATCGTTACAAAGCAGGTGGGCATTCCAGAAGATTATCTTCCGGAGACATGGAATTGGAAGGAACTGGTGATTTCGGGATTTCTTCAAGCCACGTGGGCAACGCTGATGGTCCCTTTGCCAACCATTCACACGCGTTGACTGAAGTTCAAAATAATCTATCAGGAGCTTTGAACATGTTCAAGTCAAGATCGATGAATTTGCTCGCGCATGCTACGGGAGCTCACAAGCAAGACTTTTCCATGCGATCGAACGCGAGCTTTGGATCGTTACACAGAATTCATTCCCAAGCGGATTTACTGAACGAGAAAGAGATGAGTTCGAGAAGCAATTTCGGTACATCGGGAGATGACGCTTACAATTCCATGAAACGTGGTCATTATCACGCGCCAGCCCTTGTGAAGGTTCCAGAACCTGATTCAGAGGGATATATTTGTAGTCTTTCGCCAGCCGCAACGGAGATGGTGTACGCTCTCGGCTTGGAACACAGACTTGTCGGTATCACTTCAGAGTGCGATTATCCAAAAGGTGTGCAAAGAGCGCATTCAGTCATGACCTCTTTGCGCTCGATAAATGAAGCAGGAAACGTAAAGTCTCACTTTTTCGGCGCTTATTCTTCGAACAAGTCCACGCACTCGAGCTCGGGATTCGGATCTTCGTACAAAACCGATGCTTCCGGGCATTCTGGGCCAAACAATATGGAAATAAACATAAATATGTTGAGAAGCTCAAACGCAAAGATCATTCTCGCTCCTGATGTTTGTGAATCGTGCTTAGAGGAATCTGTTGACCCTAGAAGTACAGTTTGGGCGATTCGTGAAGCTCGTGCCTGGAGAGAAGATATTCAAGATTCTGCGCACTCAAACAATTCTGATTTCATGGGACATCGAGCGGACGAGTTTGAAGATAACGACATGAAAGGCGTTTTACCGATCGCTCCGCACACGTTGACGGATATTTTTGAGATTATGCTTCAGATTGGCAATGTGGCATGTCAAGATTTTGTGGCTGAACGCGTGGTAAAACTCCTGCGCGATCGATTACGACGCGTCGCTTCGAAAGTCGCGCCGGGTTTCGAAAGACGTCCTCGCGTCGTTTCGTTAGAGGCGTGCAAACCTCTCATCAGCGGTGGGCATTGGCTTCCAGAAATGAAGATGATTGCGGGAGCAGTCGACGAGCTCCAAGAACCAGGAGCACCAGCGGAGGCTCTCAGATGGGAACGCATATTAGAACATCAACCAGATGTGCTTTTGATTAATTTTGAAGGTTCTTTCGAGAAGACATTGGAGAAGATTGAAGTTTTAGCATCGCAGGCGGGTTGGTGGAATTTGAACGCAGTTAAGAATCGAGAGGTGTACATTTTGAACAATAAAATATTCTCCAGGCCAGGACCAAGATTAGTCGATGGAGTTGAGATGTTAGCTAGAATTTTTCACCCTGATCTCATGGAGGAACCTTTGATGGAAGGAATGTGTTTGAAGTTCAACCTCGAAGCTGGAAAGAAAGTTCGTCCGGGACGATTGAGAAATTTTTTCTCTCCGTTTCATTAGTTGAAATACACGACAAAATAATAGATAGTAGATAAAATAGAGGTTGTAAAAGGATTTTGGAGTTGTAAAAACAGCGCAGCTTAAATTAGAGTAAATAGAGACAGAACCCGGGTACCCGGTACGTAAGTGTTTGCGTTTCATTCGACGGAAAAAGACGAGTCGAGGATCGATATTAACGCGAAGGTCGAAACGAGCGGGCCGCACTCGTACTTCGTGAACGGCAGACGTCACCGTGTGGAGGGAGATTCTTCTTCTTCTTCGAAAATTGAATTAAAACAGAGCTTCACTAGATGCATCGGCCTCGAGCTTGAACCCGTTCTCTGCGACAACTTTTTCTAACATTTCACCCTTCTCATCGCTCAAGCCTAACACCGTTCTCAAAGCTTTGAGTTCAGATGGATCATTGACATCACTCGCATATACTGAATATACGTCAAAGACCTCGCTCTCAACCGGCCAGTTCAAGTTTTGCGAATCCGGCGCCAAAGCTTGCGCGGCAACCAAGTTTCTGCAACACTTCATGACGCTTTGTGCATCTTTTTGTCTCAACACGGCAACTGCTTGAACCATTTGCGACTTCTTTTTCTCATTCGCAATCTTAATGAGTTCATTTTCCGCGGTTTCTTGCTCGAGACCTAAATCTTGGACGAGAGTCTTGGAAATTTCCTCGATCTTATTCATGCCTTCACCGGAAGTCAACTTGCGCTCGACGTTCTTTTTGAAGAGATCGACGCGTCTCGTCAATGGGATTTGTTTCGCGAGTTCAACGCCTTCTTCCGCCATTTTTCGAATATCTTTCGCAGATAACGCACCGCTGTTGATTTGCGTGGACAATCCAGACATCATTCTACTTGCATTGATACCCTTGACAATTCTCTGAGCCTCTTCGTCCGGCATGTTGAGTTGCTTTTGAATCTGCTTGAGCTTCTCGGCACGTTCCGCCGTCAAGCCTTGGTTATCACTCAACATTTGCTCAGCTTGCGCTCTGAACGCTTTTTCGGACAAGCCTTTGTGCACTTCTCCAATCTCCATCATGTTCAAACCTAAGATTTCGCCCAACTGTTGCAAACGAGTAAACTCGGACTGATCGCGCTCAATTGTGATGCGCACGCCCATCGGCGCGCTCACTTGGTCGCCAGTCATGCAGAACATAAGATAATCTTTATACATGGCTTTTCTAGTGACGTTGTCCAAGTCCTTCTCGAGCGTGATTTCTTTTTGTGTCGGCGGTTTCTCGATCTTGGCCTCGAACTTTTCCTCTTCTTTTGGTTTTTCTTCTTCTTTGGGTGCTTCTGGAGTTGTTTCAGCAGCAGCAGCACCAGTTTGCTCCGCTTGAATATCTTCCGGCTCAGTAGCATCTTTCTCAGCACCTTCGACTTCGGCTTCAGCCTTGGCCTTTTCTTCTGCTTCCTCCTTCGCAGCCGCTTCTTGGGCCTCCTTCATGAGTTTTGCCAACTCTTCTGCAGCAGCTTCAGCTTTACCTTTAGTGACGTCGTTAACCAACGGTGTAATGACACCTTCGTTGAAGTATATCATTTTCCTGATTTCTTTCATTTGGTCCACCTTGTTCGATTTCGTTTTGGAATCCTTGATGTACGCCATGAACGCTCTCTTTGTTTCTTGACCTAAGATGTCGAGCGCAAGTTCGTCCGAAATTCTCACATTTTCTCTCGTATTCCGAACTCTTCCTCTCAACTCGTCGTTGAAGGACTCCGTCGGCACAGCCAATGCAGTTTTGCATGCCATGCGATAGATTTCGCCTTGCACTTCTCGTTCGCACTGATCGACAACTTTTTGCGGAATGCACAATAATTTTCGCACTCTCTTGGCTTCATTGTCTCCTTCATCCGAGAGAACCTTATCTTTCAACAACGCCTCCAACTTGGCACGATAATTTTCGCTGTGAATACTTTCGGCAACTTCCGGCGGAAACTGTAAAGCTTCGCACATGGATTGCAAAACTTTCGCCGGCGACTCAGCGGATTCAAGTTTCCCAGACTTGACCGCGTCTCTTAACGACAATCTATATGCCTTCGTTGTAGCTTCTAATGTGATGGCATCCGCCTCCTTGTTTCCTAAGCCAAAGACTAATCGCAATTTGCTGAGTTTGGCCGAGCACGCTTGCGAGAGCTCACCGCCTTTAACTTTTTGCTCGACGAAAATCTTGAACAACTCTTTCAACTCGTTGATTTTGGTATCCGCGTCGTACTCGCCGCCAAACAAAGTCACCGGGCCGACACCCGGACAAGCGCTGGAAGTTTGCTCGAGACGGCTGTTGTAGTCTAAAACGCTTTCGATTTTCTTTTCGACCGCATCGACATCGCGCGCGGATCCCCTTTGCTTAGCAATTTCAGAGGCAGATTCGACAATTTCAACCACGTGCGCTCTTGCCTCGGATTGAACAATCTCACTGGCAATATCGTCTGATAAAAGCAGGTCATTACTAGCATATTCTTTTCCTTCTGCTAACCCATTTGCGTCTACGTTCACGACAGCTCCATTATCTACTAAAAATGTGCGAAACAAATGACTCGCATTATCTTTAAGCGCAAGCTCGACTTGTGCATCTGTCACACGAAAAACTCGTCTCCATGGTAACATAAATCGCGCTTTCTCTTCGCCAAAAGTCATCTGTGAGATGTACACCAACTTTTGAAACTCTACTCTCGATTCAATCTCTGTATCTTTATCGCCCAACTCTATGCGTTTGCGGTATAATCTTCTCCCAACTTCCAAGTGCGCCTGCGCGGCTTCCGAATCTTCCAATCCTAAAGTTTCGCGAAATTGTCGCAAAGCTTCCGCCTCCCATCCTTTGACTGGTGCATCGCCCATAGGAATCAGCGAAGACAAATACGCGTCGTATAGACCGCAGATTTCTCTCGGACATTGCGTGCCAATGTTGTTAATCCCAAATCTTTGTCCAACCGCTTGGACTTCAGATGCGTCCACCGACAACGGGTTCCGGTTGTTCAACTCGTTCCACAACGCCTTTGGGGCCGCTGTGAAACGTTTCTTATCCACAACAGACGCGCCGTACGCGGCACCAGCGCCGGCGACTAAAGCCGTCCCAGTTTTGACGACGGCATTTTTAGTCGCGTTACCCAAGGCACCTCCAGTGGCGGTCGCGACGGAGACCCCGGCGACGTATGCGGCTATTCTAACTGGCGTTTGCAACTTTGCCATGACTGATTCGACTTGGTCGAGTTCGATTTCGAACGAAAACGGTGAAGGTTGATCCTGTGATGATAATAATAAATGATATTTAGCACGCGCGTATTAAATCAGTCGTGGGTGTGTTGTTTCACGCGTTACAGATGAAAATGCATAAAGAGATACGCGCGTTTTCCACAAAAAGATGAACAAAGAGATGATAAAATTCTTTACGCCGTCGGCCCCGAGGTGAGATAAAAATAAGCGTACAAAATTTGCGTGATTTTTTCCGTACCTCTGGGGGAACCGGTTTACCCGCGATCGCGTTCGATAAAACGCGCGATCGGATTAACTTTGGTGTTTTCCTCGCGCGTATTTTCGACGTCACAACTGCATTTGATTGCGTGTGAATCATCGCTCCAGCGCTCGAATTGGCTAACATTTTTTATCGAGTTCCCGTCGATGATGGTAATGCCGTTTCTTATTTTTATTTGGAGGGGGTTTCCTTCGATGGATGGCTTTTTTTTACCTTTCGCCGCCTTTTTCTTCAACAAAATTTCTTCTTTTTTGCCTCCTCCTTCTGTTTTGTCGCATCGCCACCGCTCAAAATTTTTCACTTTTTCCGGGACGACTTTTGGACTTTGTGAACAAAAGAGAGATTTTGATTCTTTTATCCATCGGAGTAGAATATCAAAACGAGGAAGGAAAATATCCACACACCACCCAAAGAAGAGGGCTCTCTCTTCTCTTCTCTTCTCTTCTCTTCTCTCCTCTCTCGAAACACAAAGAAGAAGAAGAAGAAGAAGAAGAAAGCGTTGCATCACAGATACACACACGAACACACCACGCGCGCCATGTTAACCACAACAACGATGAGTACGACGGGTTCGTCTTCCTCTTTTGTATCGATCGAGACAAAAAGGATGATAAATTATACGAAGCAAAATGCGACGACGATGAGAAAGAAAGATACCGGTCGGAGAGAAATTGGTGTTGCTGTTGCGGCACAACACAGACGACGAGCGCGAGAAAGAGTCGAAGAAATGAATATGAACAATAATCATAATGTGAACAGAAGAAGAGGCCTTACCCATTCATCATCATCGTCATCATCTCGGGGGCGTGAAAGAGTGATTATGAGCGCAGGCTTTTCTTTGTCCAAGTTGACGTCTGTTCTAAAAAAAAAGACGCAGTCGGACTTTGACCGGGTGATTTCAGGAACCTCAAAAACCAGAGAGAAGTTGTCGTACATGGACGAAGTCTTAGGCTTATGGCGATTGGAAGATTTGGACGATACTTTGGACGAATTGGAAGAGACGTTGTTATCAGTGGACTTTGGACCGAAGACGGCAGGAAAAGTTTTAGATACCATCCGCGAGCTTGTGGAAGACGGGAAGATTAAAACCGGCGAGGATTGTAAGCGAGCGTTGAAAGAAACCATCGTAAACATTCTCGTGAACGATGGAGGCGACCCGACAAAAATGAACGTTTCCGAGGACGAGAAAATCCCGACGTGCGTTCTTATCATTGGTGTGAATGGCGGCGGGAAGACGACGACAATTGGAAAGTTATCGAACTGGTATAAAAACGCAGGCGCGAAGGTGATGATGGTGCCGGGTGATACGTTTCGTGCGGCGGCGGCGGAACAGTTACAAACATGGGCGGATCGCACAGGGGCGATCATGTCGAAGAGTCCGCCAAACACGAAACCTGGAGCGGTTTCTTACAAAGCGGTGGATGAAGCTATCACCATGGGTGATATCGATGTTATTTTAGCGGACACTTCGGGAAGACTACACACGAATTTGGATCTTATGGACGAACTCGTCGGCGTGAAAAACTCGATTAAAAAAAGAGAGCCCTCGATGCCGCACGAAGTTTTGTTAGTTTTGGATGGTACGACTGGTTTGAACATGTTGAATCAAGCAAGAGAGTTTGGTCAGCAATTGGGCGTAACCGGGATTATTTTAACAAAGTTGGATGGCACTGCAAGAGGAGGCGCGGTAATCTCCGTCGTCGACGAGATGAAAATTCCGGTGAAATTTGTCGGCGTTGGGGAAACCATGGAAGATTTACAAGTGTTTGAACCGATATCGTTCGTTGACGCATTGTTTCCAGAGGAGGAAAAGGATGCATAAACAAAATTTCGCATTTTTTAATGAGAACAGGAAAAGAAATGGGGAACTACTTGAAATGGAATTACGTATGTACCGTACTTTTTCTTTCACATATAATATATATATAATCTCTCTCTCTCTACATCACATTTACGCTCGTCGTTACTGTTAATAATGTTGCTTTAGTTGCTATTCACGAACAAAATTTACAACAAAGACTTCGCCGCATCGACCATCGCTTCGGCGGTGATGCCAAACTCTTTGTAGATAGTCGGGGCCGGGGCGGAGGCGCCAAAGCCATCTCTGCCGATGGACTTGACCGCATACTTGGACCAGCCAAAGGTGGAGGCAGCTTCGATGGAAACTCTGCACTTGCAGTCGGACGGGATGATCGACTCTCTGTACGCATCACCTTGTTCTTCGAACAATTCCCAGCATGGCATGGAGACAACACGAACCTTCTTGCCTTCAGCCGCGAGCGTTTCGCCAGCCTTGCACGCCAACTCCAATTCAGTACCAGTGGCCATTAAGACACAGTCAACCGGGGCACCGGCGGCTTCACCTTGGACGACGTACGCACCCTTGGCGACGCCTTCCTTAGAGGTACCCGCTAAGTTCGGAACAACTTGTCTGGACAAGGCCAAAGTAGTCGGTCTCTTGTTGGCAGAACCTTCAACAGCGATCTTGTACGCACCCATAGTTTCGTTACCGTCAGCCGGGCGCATCATGAGCATACCCGGCATGGATCTGAACGAGGCCAAGTGCTCGATCGGCTGGTGAGTCGGTCCATCTTCCCCAACACCGATGGAATCGTGGGTCATAACATAAATAGTACCGGCGCCCGACAAGGCGGCGATTCTCATCGCGGATCTGGCGTAATCGGAGAAGATAAAGAAGGTCGCGCAATAGGAAATGAAACCCGGCGCGTACAACGCGATACCGTTAGCGATAGCCGCCATACCGTGTTCACGGACGCCATATCTGACGTTGCGTTCCGCCGGCGTGTCCTTTTGGAAGTCACCGAATTGCTTCATCAAAGTCATGTTGGACGGGGCAAGATCGGCAGAACCGCCAATAAATCCCGGAATAACACCACCCAAAGCGTTCAAGGCGGTTTGGGAGTGAATTCTGGTCGCAACACCCTTGTCTTCCGGCGTAAACGTCGGTAAAGAGTCAGCCCAGCCTTCCGGCAACTTACCGGTGGTGATGGATTGGTACTCGGCGTAGTCTTCCGGGTATTTGGCAGCGTACGCGGATTCAACCTTCTTCCATTCGGCTTGCAATTCTGCACCCTTGGCGGTGCAGTCCATGGCTTTTTGGACGGCTTCCGGGATTTCAAACTCGCCATACTTCCAGTTCAAGTTCTTACGCGTGGCTTCGGTTTCGTCCTTACCCAACGGAGCGCCGTGCACATCGTGAGTGTCGGCCTTGTTCGGGGAACCGTACCCAATCAAGGTGGAAACCTTGATCAGAGACGGTCTTGGGTCCTTCTTTGCGGCTTCGATCGCCTTGCGGATCGCGTCGATGTCGGTGTTACCATCAACGACGTGTTGTGTGTGCCAGCCGTACGATTCGTATCTCTTGGAAACATCTTCCGTGAAGGAGATGTCGGTGTGACCATCGATGGAGATCTTGTTGTCATCGTAGAAGACGATCAACTTGCCAAGGCCCCAGTGACCGGCCAAAGACGCGGCTTCGCCAGACATACCTTCCATGTTGCAACCGTCACCCATGATGGTGTATGTGTAGTGGTCAACCAAAGTGGCATCCGGCTTGTTAAATCTCGCCGCCAAATGCTTTTCGCACAACGCTAAACCAACGGCGTTGCAAAAACCCATACCAAGCGGACCAGTGGTGACTTCGATACCGTCAGTAACAAAGTTTTCCGGGTGACCCGGGGTCATGGAGTCCCATTGTCTAAAGTTCTTCAAGTCGTCGTGCGTAACGGACGGATAGCCAGTCAAGTGCATCAAAGAGTATTGCAACATGCAACCGTGACCGGCAGACAAGACAAATCTGTCTCTGTTGGGCCACGTGAAGTCTTTCGGGTTGTGGTTCATCGCTTCTCTGTACAAGACGTACGCCATCGGCGCACAGCCCATGGGTAAACCTGGGTGACCAGAGTTGGACTTGTTGATGGCATCAATGGCCAAGAATCGGATGGAGTTGATCGAGTCTTGGATGGCATCGGCGGAAACACCAGCCGCTGTTTACGATGATAAACGAAAAGATTAAGGAAACATCGGTCAGTCGATTATTTCTGCATAATTTTTTGCGCGCGACGGGGGGTCTCTCATCAAAGAGGGGGAAAAAGAACGAGAGATTTCTCTCCCTTAACAAACAAAGTGTCCTCCCTCTCTTGCCTTGTTTCCTTTGTTTTCTTCCCTTTTTTCAAGTTTTTCCACCCCAAGAAAGAGGATAGATTAACGAAAAAAAGGGAACAAAAAACGCAATCGGAGACTGCTCTCGCTCGCACACGCGCGAACACGGGGCAGGCATTGAACGGTGATAATCAAACGAAGACCATTTTTTCGCGTTTAATTTTCGACCGTTCAATCTACGTTCCGCGTTCGCGTCCAGTCAGGAATCGCACGCATAAGCAAGAGAGGAGGATTATTATTACTGGATTTCTTCCAATTTCCTCCCTCGTGTTCTCCCCTCCTTTTCTCTCTCCTGCCAAAAATCGACGACAAATCGCGCTCAAAAAAAAATCAAATCATTTTTCGGAAAACGAGATGGCTACCACGTACGCGCAGCGACAGCTTGCGCGCGAACGCCGGTTCTCACGGAGACCTTGGAAGATTTCCTCAAAGAAATCTTCGGCGCAACGGCAGCGCGGGCTGAAAATTGAATAGCAGACATTGAATTTGTTTGCTTTTGTGCGTAAAAGTGTGAAGCAACTGGAGCCTTGGAATTTTTTTTTTGCAAGGGAAGGAGCAAAAAAGTGGATGAAGTTGAGATGCATCGTTGTCGTGGTCGTCTCTCTCTCTCTCTCTCTCTTCTCTCTCTCTCTCTCTCTCTCTCTCTCTCTCTCTCTCTCTCTCCCAAAAAGTACTACCTTAAGTATTTTACCAAAACAAAAACCAAAGACACTTGAGAGAAAAAAATCAAGAAAAGGGAGCGCGGGTCCTTTAGGATTCACTCTGTTATTACACAGCTAATGGTATTATTAAGAGGATTTTGTCGAGTGATTCCAACCGAACGGAGAGGATTCCTCTACGAAGCTATCGTATCCTTTGTTCGTATCTTTATCGAAAAAGTCTCGAAACGATGTATACTTCGGCGTCCAATCTAACGCTTTTTCAGTGCCTTTGCACGTCATTCGACGCCCAACCGGACCTTCACTTTTCGTAAACTTAGGCTTAATATGCTTTTCTTCGCCGTCGTCGTCGAAACATCCAGATTCTAAAGCACAAGTGGCGACATCCTCACGAGTGATGGGATGACCGTCACATCCGAGAAAAATGTTTCTTTGCGCATCCTCTCTCAGCAACACTTTCACGACCAAATCAGCCGCATCTTCGTAGTGTATGCAGTTCACCAGCGCGTCTGGACGCGAATCGATGGTACCCGCTTTTATGAAATACGTGTGCGCACCTCGCGACGAGTGGTATAAACCGGCTAAGCGCAACACAGCTGCTCTATTTTTATAATACTTATCCTTTCCTTCTTCTCTTTCGTTGTTGTCCCTACTTTCATTTTCTTTCTTTCTATTTTCGTGTTCCAAAACCACATTCTCGGCATTTAATAATCGATCTGCACGTGGATTTTTGCCTAGATTCAACGTTGCCGTATCGTCGTCACAATCGATGTTATCTGGAAACACCGCGCTCGACGACGTGAAGCAAAATCCAGAGTGACGGTTCTTCCCATTCCATTTTTCCAACGCTTTCTTGATTTCTCCGGGATAATCGTCCGAACCGCTTGGAGGTGCTGAAAACACAACGTACGGGAACGATTTAGGATCGAAATATTCGAACGCGCCTTCTGTTCTTGCGGTTATTCCCATTTTTTCTAATCTTTCGTGATTCTTCGTTGAGTTTGTTTGGCCAACGACGATAGCCGCCGGGAACATCTCCAACCACTTTTGACAGACCAAGGAACCTAACACGCCTGGGCCAACGACTAATAAGTTTCGGCAATCGGGAGTATCGTATAATCTTAGAGAAGAACGCATGAGTTGGTCCGCGTCCCAGTCATTCTCATTCGTGACTTTTGCCGCGCCTTCTGTGTTGGACGCTGAAGATGAAATGCTGCGACGTGTCTTCGTTTCTTGCCGTCTTCGTCTCGTCGGAGCCGTCGTACGATGCTCCCGAAAAAAATGAGTCCTGGAAGACGTCGTGGTGGCCGTCGTACTCGTTTTACCACCGCGAGTGAGGATCGCAGACTGTGGTGCTCGTGTTGCACCACCACAGCGAGAGTGCGACGACGCAGCGATGCGTGTATTCATCCGGCGGATCTCTCTTCCTTTTTTTACTCTCGATGACTTTACTTTGAGGATATGGAGGATGTGCGAAAGAGAGCAAAAAATAAATAAGGACGAAGGAGGAACGCCCCCTTTTTTGCACAAGACAAGCACAAAAAAAGGACGTGCTTTTTTAAAAATTTTGGAGGACAAAAACAAAAAAAGCACCTCTTCTACTCGTTCTTCTTCTCTCTATTGATATAAGTAGCAGCACTTATTATATAGTATATTCAACAAAAAATGGTACTGGTATGGTACAAGTCTTCTAGTTAATAGTAGTATTGATGTTGTCGGTGTTCAACTTGGCGAGCTTCTCCACAATCTCCACGCACTTGTTTTTGTACTCCTCCTTCGCTTGCAACTCGTCTTGGCTCTCGTGCCACTTCAAACGCGTGTCGTCGAACAACTCCGGGTCCAATTCTTGCAACATTTTACGAACGTTAATGGTCAAACCGTTCACGGAGGCGTTCCAGTGCGTCATCGCCGTCCTTTCCAAGCTTCCGAACACGATTGGGACGATCACGTGTCTATTCTGTGCTACTAAGTTGACGATGTAATCGTTGTTCCACAGGAAAAGCGCACGTTCAGAAACTTGAAAGTGACTGGACTCAACGCATCGCGATATTTGCTGAAACAACGGAATCATCGTCTTAGTAAACTCCTGCGGCTGTGTTAATTCTAAAACTTCCTCCAACTCGCCTAAAAATAAGACTTCCTTTTGAGAGTTTGTTACCGGCCAATACTTCAATAATCCTTTCAACACCGAATCTGCCAAACGCGGATCTTTCTCCACAAACTGCGTCACGCAGTATAACAATTGCTGATGATACATCGCCATGCACTTTGGCTTGTGCAAAGGCAGCAACGCGCGGACGAGAAATTTTTTGTGTTCCTCCTTCAAAGGTAACGCGAACCCATTGATGATCGATCCGAGAATTTCCAGCAACTCTGCAATGCCGTTGTGCTTTTCCGTTTCGTAAATGAATCTAAAAAATATATTGTTGATGGCTTTCCGAATGAACGGTCGATGCACCATGAATTTACCGTAAATTCTGTGCAAAATCGTTTTCAAGTAATCCCGCTCTCTCGGATCTTCTGAATCAAACAATTCTAAAAGTTTCAAAACGAATGCGTTGTCCACATATTTTTTCCCAATCTTCGCGTCAACTTCGTTGGACACCACGCATCTCAAAAGAAACTCGTAGACGATTTGTAAGTGCGGCCAAGCTGGTTCTAACTTTGGTTCTTCTTCTTCGGGATCGAAATGTTCTCCAGCAGCGTTTCCAGTTTGTTCCGAGCTTCTCGGCGGCAACGCGCGAAAGAGATTGCATGAAAGCATATACATGACATCGTCAAACACCTTGTCCGTGAACTTTGCCGTATTATCTTGATTGACATAATCTCCGAGTTCTAACAGCGTTTGTCTTTTGATTTCCTTCTCTCGAACGTGCGAAGTTGGATCGGTAAAATCAAACACGTACGAGCACAACTGTAACTTTTTACGAAATAAACTTTGTCGCTCCGAAGCCGGCACGTCTCGAAACAGAAATAAAGGTCGGTTTTTATCGTACAACTCCTCTAATGGAGCGATATTGTTCTTAGCATTATTATTATTTATCGTCGTCGTCGCGTCTCTCTTCTTATTTGAGTTCGAGGAGGATGCCGTCAAAGAGGATTGATCTCTCTCTTCAGGAGAATTTCCTCCTTTGGCAGTATTTTCTCCCCCTTGTTGAGACGAAGGTGCCGCTTCTCCTCCTCCTTGTTGAATCGTCGTTGTCGTCGTGTTGTTGTTGAAAGAGTTCTTCCGTCCAACCATGGACAACTGCTTCTTCACGTTCTTCAACATGTTGCGAACCGTTTTTGTCTTGTTCTAATTTCAACTCTCCCTCGAAGAGTGCGCGCTCCTCGCAAAGATTTCTTCTTCTTTGATCGACGGAACGACGACGACTCACCAAAATTCTCCTCCTCCCTCTCTTCGGTCCACTTCTTCCTCCTTTTCTGCGCGAGAGAGGGAAGGAGGATGTCCTGTTCTTCCCTTTCTCTTCTCTTCTCTTCTCTTCTCGACGACGACGACGACGACGCGCTTCTCTTCTTATTCTTCTTCTTCTTCTTCTTCTTCTGTGAAGACTGTCTGAGTCGAGAGAACAGAGAGACGCGCTTCTCTCTTTTTTTCTAAATCCGTCTTTTGTCTTGCGTTTTCGTTGGTTTCGTTTCGAAGAAAAGAAAATCGTTAAAAGGTCCAGAGGCCAAAAATTCAGTCAAGTTTGATAAATGGTCAGTTTTTTACAAAAACGAAAGTGGAAAGAGCGAAGAGGAAGAGACCTAAATTTTCCAAAAAATTATTTCTTTTCTTCTTTCGTTCTAAACTCGAAACTCAAGAATGTGCCGGTCTTTGTTTTTCTCCTCCCTCTTTCCTTTTCCGGACACAAAGCGAAATAAAAATATCAAAAAAAGAGAGCGGTCTCTCTCTCTCGCCTTTGGAAGAGTCTGCGCGCGCCTTCTTCATCATGTTGGCGATAACGTTGAACGAGGAAAGAAAGAGACGAAGAAGGGGAGAAGACGAAGATCCTTTTTCTCCCGTCCTCCTCTCTCCGAGCACCACCGGTATGGTGGGGGGGTTCCGAAGTCACGGTTTGTGTTCGTCTTCGTTTTTCTCGTTGCAGTCTCCGACGACCGGGAGAATATTCTCTCGACGCCACCATCGCCAACCGCCGAGAGAAGAAGAAAAAGAAGGAAAAGAGATTAGAAAAGAAGAAGGGAGCAGTTTTCTGTTTCGAGATGCTGACAAAGAAGACTCCTCGTCTTCAGAAGACGAAGACGAAGACGAAGACGAAGACTCGAGTAAAAGAGCTTTCTCTCCTTCGCTGTATTTTTCTACTAAAACATTGTCCAAGGATGAAGAAGAAGAAGAAGAAGACGAAGAAGAAGACGAAGAAGAAGAAGAAGAAGAAGAAGAAGAAGAAAAGGACAAAGCTGAACCAGACAAACAAGAAGAACAGGAAGTAGTACCGATAACAACAACTCGAGATGCCGCAACTCTGGTAAGCTTGCGAGGGCGCTCTTCTAAGGAGAACGCCGCGAGTTTTAGAGTAGCGGTTCCCACGAGCGATGGGAAAACCACCGATGGACAAAAGTGGCGCAAGTATGGGCAAAAGTTTGTGAAAGGAAGCAAATATCCTCGCAGCTATTACAAGTGCACCTCTGTCTCGAACATGAATATTCAAAAGCACGTAGAAGAAGTCGACGGAGGACAAATATTGGTAACTTTTCACACACACTCACTCGATTTTGCAAAGGAGTTGGAGAAAAAAGTACCCGGTAGCGTACTAATAATGCCAACAGATTAAGGTCATTGATCAATTATCTTTATTAATATTGCTCTATCTAGTAGTACATACGTACGTAGTTAAGCGCAGTATACAAATAGTCACTTTTAGAAAGAGTGGTCATATTTTTTGTGTAGTGTTGTGTGAACCTTTTTATGAGAATATTATTTAAATGAAGTTTTACTGGATTACCATCTCGACTTACCGTCATCGCGCGATGGCGGCGGTCTTCTATCGTCCCTTCTGTCATCCCTTCTGTCGCCAAATCCACGACTCGGTGGGCGATCATCTCTTCGTCTATCGCTGCCCCACCTATCGTCACTTCGACTCGGCGGCCTATCGTCGCGATCTCCAAATCCTCCTCCTCTTCTAGGTTCGTATCGATCGCCTCGACTCGGCGGCCTATCGTCATCTCTACCGCCGCCTCTGCCCCAACGACTTCCGCTAGAGCGATTATCTCGATCGTCTCTATCGTCGCGTCGATCACCTCGGTCGCGAAGATGTGGCGGAACGAATCCACCTCCTCTGTCCGAATCCCCGCCACCTCGGCTCGATGGTCTTCGCGCATCCTCGGCTTCACGCTCAGCTTCGGCCTTCTTGCGTTCTAATGCTTCGGCTTTATCCTTCACCTCCAATTCCATTTCCTGGAGACGTCGAATATATGCTTTTCTGCGCTTGATCTCGCGCTCAGCCTTGCGCTGCTTCTTCTGCTCTTCTAATTTACGCTCTCGTTCGGCCTGCGCCGCAGCAATTTCATCCACGCGTCTCAACATGACTGCAGATTTGAACGCCGCTTGGGTCTCCGTCATCTTTTGCAATCTCTTCTTTTCAACAATGTCTTGCTCCCACTTCGCTTTCGTTTTCGCGGCCAACAATTTTTGCTGCTCGTGGAAAAACTTTTCGTCGTCAACTTTTCGGCCCTTGTATGCTTGCTCAATCAATGGTACCATCTCTTCTCTCTTAGCTCTTTCGAAGTGATCCATGGTTTTGGCAACCTTCAACAATTTCTTCTCCATCTGTTGACGCTCGGAAATTTGTTCTTTGATCGCAGTTTCCATCAGAATTCTCTTGTCTAAAGTTTGACCTTCTTCCAACTTGATGGAAATCTTCTTCCCTTTCTTCTTCTCTTGTTCTGCAAGCAATGCCAACGCTTCTTCCTTTTCTTTTTCTTCCATTTCGGCGCGAATGCGTTTTTCTTCACGCTGACGAGACTCGACTTCGAGACGTTTAGCTTCCGCCGCCTCGTGCGCGCGTTGTGCCGCCACCCGTCTTTCCTCTTCCTCCTTCTCTTGCTCCGCAAGCAGACGTTCAGCTTCTTCCTTGCGTCTTTCGATGATAACTTTCCTCGCCAAGGCTCTTTTGTGCTCTTGTTCGACCGCGTTTCGAATCGCTTCCGCGTTTTCTATGCGCTTGCGTTTCATCGAATCTAAATCCGATGCTGCCGTCGTGGACGGCGTCAACTCGCGGCAGGCTTCGCGAAGCGTCGTAGCGACTCGGACGAGATAATCATCCACGGACTTTTCTTGAATGTTGTCGCCCACGAAAACAATCATTTGTTTTTGGTGATCAATTCGTAAGGAGAGATATCCTGATTTGACGGCTCGAACGAGCGCCAATTCTACCTCGTAATACGGAAGAAATGGCACCAACGTCTTCGCTCTTTCGAGCTTCAAGGTTCGGTAAACCTTCGATTGCTGACTGAACATACGCAAAACAGATAAAGTTTTCAACAAAGGAATAAAATCAGAAACTTCGATGGATTTAACGGAGACTTCATTGGAGAGTTTGAACGCGACCGACTCCAAAGCTTTCAATTTCGACTCCGCTCTTTGGCACAAGTCGAGCGGATAAAAGCCGTCTTCCAAGACGTTGAACAAATCTCTCACTTCCTCCACACAGTTATCAACTATTCTCGAGCGCTTGATTTCCTTGATAATCAATTCTCTGGACATGATATTCTTCGCTTCTTGCATACTTTCTAATTGGTATCCCAACAACGAGGCTAATCTCGCATCGCGTTCGTGCTTCGCGTCCAAGTCCACGTTTCCTAAGGGCGCCTTCTCGTAAGGCGGAATGCACATAGCTGACAAGACGACGGCAGACGCTAAGGACTTCAAATCCTCGTCGGTTAAGTTCTTCAAATACCCTTTAGATAAGTTGTACAACTTGATCCACGCGTAAGCGTTGCAAAGGTAGTTTTGCGAAACGAAAAACACCTTGGTCAACGCGGCAAAGTAAGACGCCATCAACGTCGGTCGAGGCGAGCGTTTCAAGAGAAACATCAACCCGTGAATGTCTTCAACTGATCGAAACGCTTCGTTCCACATTCCCAACTGCGAGCTCGCCTCGAGTTGCTGAAATCGAATATCCAACAAAATATCCTGTGTTTCTCTCGAATTCAAATCCGGCCGATCTCGTTGGTCTTTGTATTTCAAAAGATTGTTGAGATGTGAGCGCAAGTTTTCGCATAAACGTCTAAATTCCGAGTTTCTCTTGTACTTGACGCAAAAGCTGAACGCTTCGTTAGACACCAACTGATACAACGCTTCCATCTTGTTGTTGTTTCGTAAAACTTCCAAGCAGTTTCTGTATGTTTCCCAAAGAAACTTGAACCATGGCGTCGGCGACTCCACATCGTCTTCAGCTTCTAATTCCTCTGGTGTCATTGTGTGCGCTTTCAACATGACTTGTTCCGGAGTGTGTTCTAACTCTAAATCTCCAATTTCCATCAACTCATCGGCAGAACCACCGGCAGCAACGATCGCTCCTTCTACTTTCTTTGTCGCCAAGTTGAGAAACTTCTGGACAACTTCCTCTAAACTCTGCACGTTTACTTGTTGACAGGCTATGCGATATTGAATCAACCCATCTTTGGCCAAGCGTCCTTTCTTCAAGTCCACGCATAATTCAACGTATTTGAACATAATTTCCTCCAAGCATTTCGACCACGTTCGATGTCTTCGAGAGGTGATGACATCGTGCAACGCTTGCAGCGCCGACAAAGGCTGTCCAACGTTGATGAGTTCCTCCTGTTATTAGAAAAAGAGAGAGTGTGCGTGTGAGTAAAACTGCTAATAAACAGAGAGAGAGAATAGAAATTCGCTTCGATACGATTTCCTCGGAGCTTTTCTTCTGCGAGATAATTCGAGTGTTAAGAGTAGCGGAGATGGTGGCTTCCATTACGAAAGAGAGAGAGAGAGAGAGATTTTCTCGATTGGGATTTTGCACCGCCACTCGGCGCACTTCCACATAAAAATGAGACATCATCGTAAACCTACCGCTCGTTTCAACGCGTTCTCCGGTTTGGAGATGCTTCCCATGTATGGCGCCATTTTAATTGTTTACGATGCAAATTCAACCTTTGACCCGAAGTTTGATCTTCGCAAGGCGTGATCACTCGTGGCGGCTGTTTTACGCGCACAATTTTGTGCTTGCGTTTTTTCGATTTTGTGGTTTTGTTTCTTCGTTCTTCTTCCTTTCCTTTCCCGGGTTTCCTTTCCTCGTTTTGTAAAACTCGTCCTGTGAGAAAAAAAAAGAGAAAAAAGGAAGGAAGGAAGGAAGGAAGGAGCAGGAGGTCTTTTGACTCGTGTGTTTTGCGCAAAGAAAGAATGTTGTGAAAACAAAAAGGAAAAAAAAGAAAGGAAAAACACCCCCCATAAATAAACAAATTGTAACAACCCAAATCGGAGAAGGGAGACGCTTCCGTCATGGCATGATGGGCCGCTCGGCTTCGGATTTCGCGGATAAGAGAGAAGTGTACTTAAAATATCTCCCCAAATCCTGCACGGACGCACAACTGAGAGAGAGATTCGGGGAACCCCACGGGAAGGTCGTTCGGCTTTGGCACGCCAAAAATCAAGAAACGGGAGAAAGTAAGGGATAC
>Ga0163180_10000523_pt1 | contig 22412 bp, 20 predicted proteins | sample AtlANTMetagenome_2_FD_109647 | JGI IMG/M metagenome (GOLD analysis project Ga0163180, IMG submission 109647) | Marine eukaryotic phytoplankton communities from the Atlantic Ocean - Atlantic ANT 4 Metagenome | ecosystem: Environmental > Aquatic > Marine > Oceanic | place: North Atlantic Ocean...
AGATAGCCTGGATAGATGAACTCCATGGAATATTTATGGGGCAGGCAGGGGAATCAGGACAAAAGAGCCGAGGGAGAAAGTGCAGAACAGAAGAGCGACTCCCAGTAACCATGGGTAGAGCTCCATGGAATCGATGATGGCTGCGTTTTGCGCTTCAGACTTTTCGAGGGTGTCGATGCTGGCAAACGTGTTGAGCAGGCTTTCCATGGTAGAGGCTTCGAAAAATTCTCCTCCTGTCATGCTTGCTATTTGCTGCAGGGTTTCAGCGTCATATTCCTGCCTCGGTTGGGCAAGGCTAGCTGGGCTTAGTCTCCCTTCAGGGGTTCCTATCGCGATGGTGTATATCTTCACCCCCAGAAGGGAAGCGGACTTTGCTGCCTGAAGGGGGGTGAGCGGTCCGGAGTTGCTGGCGCCATCCGTGACGAGGACCACCACCTTGCTTTTGGCCTTTCGGGAGTTCAGGCGAGTGGTGGCTGCAGCAATGGCAGATCCTATTGCAGTTCCATCAGAATCGAGGTCTCCAACTCCAAGTTCACTCAGTCTGGCTGTCAGCCACGCATGATCCACGGTGAGAGGGCAGACCGAGTAGGGTTTTGCTCCAAAAGCAATCAAGCCAATACGGTCCCGGCTGCGGTTCTGGATGAATCCCTCAATGACCTGCTTGGCTGCCCTTACCCGTTGCTTTTTACGGCGGAAAGTTCCAACTGCGTTGTCTTCATGAAAATCTTCCGTCTTCATTGACTCGGAAACGTCCAGAGCAATCAGGATATCGATCCCGCTGGCAGAGGGATTGGCAGCGATCTGCCTCCATTGCGGCCTCGCCATGGCTAGTCCGCAGCAAAGAAGAGCGAGGAGAAGCAGGAGGAGAGTAAAGGATCCATGGATTTCCCGGATCGGAGTGCCGACTGAAGAGACGATGCGAAGGGAGGACAAGTTGATTCCTGCCAGTGATCCCCCGGTATTTCTGAGGAAGCAAAGAGGTGGAAGCAGCAGGAGGATCAGGAGCCACCATGGATCCTCGAATGCGAAATGCTGGAAGAGTTCCCTCATGCGATGCTCCGTTTTCGGGTAGATTCAAGGCCCTGGAGAATCTCGAGAGAGTCCTCGATAATTCTTTCACAGGCAGCAGGGTCGGTCCGACTGGGCGTATATTTTGCGTTAGCGAGAGTGGAAAGGAGGGGGAGTAAGCGTGTGCGGGCTCCGTGGGGAAGATCCTCGAGGGCGTTCGAGCGCAGGATGAACTCTTCGTGCGTTTCGTAGAGGGCCTGATCTTTAAAGGTCTTCGCCAGGTAGTCTCGAAGGATGAGTGAGACGTTGGCGGATACCTCCGCCAGAGAAAGGTCCTTCAGGTGAGGGAGAAACTGCTTAAGGGCAGCGCGGGAATCGGAGTAACTGCAATCGTCGAAGGGATCCGGATCCGATCGCGGGGAAAGGAAGCGGATGAGGATGCAGGGTATGAGCGCGCACAGTATTCCGAGCAGAACCCAACCCCACCAGGAGATTTCCATGCCTGGAAGAAAATCCTCGGGGTCAGGGATGTCATGCAGGGTAGACATGCAGAGGAAGAGAGATCTGGGTGGAAGGCCTACGGAGACAGAAGGAAGGGGGATTGTTAATCCGTATCAGGTATTAGAAGGGCCGTGATGTTTCAGCAGTCGCTGGAGGGTTGGCAGGTAATCGCTGGAGGTTGAGAGGTTTGCGTGATCAATTCCAAATTTCTGAAACTGTCTGTGAACTCCTTCGCGATAGCGGCGGGACATCTTGCGGTATGCCATTCTGGCATTTGAGTTGGATGTATTAACAAGGATGCGGCGGCCGTCTTCGCTTCCTCGAAAGATAACCTTGCCGGCATCAGGGAGATTCTTTTCGAGAGGGTCGGTCAGATGGAGGGCGATGGTTTCATGCTTACGGGCAAGGGTCGCCAGTGGTCTCCCGAGATCTGTATCGAGGAAGTCAGAGATGAGAAATACAAGGGACCGGCGGCGAACCGAGCGCACAAGAAAATTACAGGCAGCGGGAAGGTCAGTTGTGCCGTTGACCGGGTCTGAGGTTAGGACTTCCCTCACGCTGCGCAGGATCTGCCTGCTTCCCTTGGCTGGAGGAAGGAAGAGCAGGGGTTCTCCCGCAAAGAGAAGGAGTCCTGTCTTGTCACCATTCCCATGTGCGCTAAAACCAAGGACTGCGGTTAGTTCTGCAGCCAGGTCCCGTTTACTAAGGTCATGGCTTCCAAAGAGAGAAGAGGCAGAAACGTCAACAGCGAGAATCATTGAAAGCTCGCGTTCTTCCCGGAAGGTGCGGATGTAAGGTGCATTCATCCGGGCTGTTACATTCCAGTCAAGAAATCGGATGTCATCGCCGTGCTGGTATTCGCGAAACTCGTTAAAATCCAGCCCCTGTCCCTTGAACGAAGACTGGTATTCCCCGCCGAAGGTTTCACGAACCAGTCTTCTCGCGCGAATCTCCAGATGCCTTACCCGCTTCATCATTGCCTCAACAGCAGCAGGATCAGTCATGACAGAGAAGATGTTTCGGGTTTGTGGTTGAGAGCGAGTATGCCAAGTTCCGAGCGGAAGGAAATGATCTGCGCCCGGTTCCTCTGTCCTCATGGGACAGGAACTTTCGCAAGGATGCGCTCAATGATCATATCGGCACTCAGATCTTCAGCTTCTGCCTCGTAGGACAGAAGGACTCGGTGCCGCAGGATATCCAGCGCAAGGGTCTTGACGTCCTGGGGGGTTACAAAGGATCGGTTTTCCATGAAGGCTTTTGCCCGCGAGGCGAGGGCAAGGTTGATGGAGGCACGAGGAGATGCTCCGGTCCGGAGGAGCAGTTTCAAGCGGGTGTCAACCTTGGCCGGGTAGCGTGTGGCATTGACGATATCGACGATATATTCACGAATGACGGGGTCGATATAGATCTGGTCGAGAATGGAGCGTGATGCGTCGATTATAGTTGAGTCGATAACCTGCCGGGTTTTCCCAGGGGGAGAGGTTGAGGCCATGCGGTCCATGATGAGAAGTTCCTCATCCTTCTTGGGATAACTGACGGAAACCTTTAGAAGGAAACGGTCGAGTTGGGCCTCGGGAAGTTGATATGTTCCCTCCTGATCGATGGGGTTCTGGGTGGCAAGGACGAGGAAGGGGCAAGGGAGGGGGTGGCTCGTTTCCCCGAGTGTAACCTGACGCTCCTGCATTGCCTCAAGAAGGGCGCTCTGGACCTTGGCGGGAGCCCGGTTGATTTCATCCGCAAGAATGATATTGGCAAAAACGGGGCCAAGTTTTGGGGAGAAGGTCCTTTGGTCCGGGTTGTAGATCATCGTGCCGACCAGATCGGCAGGAAGGAGGTCGGGAGTGAACTGCAGGCGTGAGAAGGAGAGCTTCAGGGTCCCTGCGAGGGCCTTTACAGAGAGGGTTTTGGCTAACCCGGGCATACCCTCAAGAAGAATATGGCCATTGCAGAGCAGGCCAATCAGCAGGCGGTCGACAAGTTCTTCCTGCCCTACGAGGACACGGGAAATCTCTTCCTTTACGGAACCCACCCAGCAACTCGCTTCCGCGATGCGCTCGGAGAGTTTCTTGGGATCAGTAGAACTGGGTTGCATGCCCAACTCCATGAACGTCTACAAGTCGTATGCTTGCAACGTCAAATCTCCCTCGGACGGCGAGGGAAGAGATCAGGTGTCTTCGAAGGTCGGTTAAAACCCGTCTCCGAAGCCGTCAGGTTTTCCGCGGCCACCTCTACGGCTTCCGCCGCCACCTCTGCGGTCTCCGCCGCCACCTCTGCGGTCTCCACCACCACCTCTGCGGTCTCCGCCGCCACCTCCCCATCCGCCGCCGCCGCCACCGCCGCCGCCACCGCCACCGCGGGGAGCGCGCTCCTGGGCTTCGCTGATCCGGAGGGCACGCCCTCCCATATCCTTGCCATCAAGGCTGCCGATGGCGGCTTCGCCTTGTTCCTTGCTGTTAAGGGTTACAAAGGCGAACCCACGCGGGCGCCCGGTTTCACGATCCAAGGGAATGTGGAGATCCGCTGTTCCGCCAAATTCTTCGAAAAGGGCCCGAATTTCGTCTTCTGTTGCAGAGAAGGGCAGATTGCCCACGTAGAGTTTCATTTTGCTGTATTATACTTAGGATTGCTAACTGGGACGCTGGGTATTCGATGATGGTCGAAAATCAGATCCTGCCAACAGGCCGATGGGGATTGAACTAGGGCGAAATCTGGGCGAGGGCGAGAGAAATCGGAAAGAATTGGTCTAAATCGTATGGTTTTATCGAGAGGGGGGGCGAGAAGGAGAGCTGCTGCGCTACGCTTGGTGACTTGAAGGGGCGGCAGGCTCTCTGTAGTGAAACGCCCCACTTGGGAGGTGAAATTGTGGCAAAACTGGGTGAGGTAAGGTGTTTTGCCTTCCGTGCAGGAGGAACCAGAATCTGTGCAGGAGCAGATTTGTAAGAATTGCGAAGGTGTCATCCGGTCGCTAGATAGGCGGGGTGAAAGTTGCGATCTTGGCTCACCCAGAGAACGCGCAAGCCCCTTCGGTCCTGCGGGAGATGCGAGACGTGCTGGAGGCCAGGGGTATTGAGGTGTTAATAGAAAAGGAGAGCGCCCAGTTGATCGGAATGGACGGTGTGGAGAAGGCGTGGGAGGGAGCCGAGTTGGTAATTTCTCTGGGTGGAGATGGGACTCTTCTGGATACAGTCCACCGGGTGGGAAGTTGCGATGTGCCGGTTGCTGGGGTTAATATCGGGACCCTGGGCTTCCTGACAGCGTGTACAGCTGCTGACGTGGAGAAATTTGCGACTATTCTGGCGAGAGGCGAGCAGGAGGTTGTTGAGCGAGCTGTCTTGAAGGTTTCGATGAGGGAAGAGTCCGGAGCGGAGCATACGTTCATGGCCCTGAACGAGGTGGTGCTCATGCGTGGCAGCACGGGACGGTTGATCTCTCTGGAAGCCCGTGTGAATGGCGAACTGCTCAATCGCTATCGGGCCGATGGCTTGATTATAGCGACGCCGACCGGGTCGACTGCATATTCGCTAGCTGCCGGAGGCCCTCTGATTGACGAGCAGGCTGGAGTTTTTGTGTTAACGCCGATCTGCCCTCATAGCTTGAGCGATCGTTCCCTGGTTCTTGAGGATAATTCGGTGGTTGAAGTGGCGGCCAAGGGCAGGCATCCGGATGCGGTTCTTTTTACGGTGGATGGGAGGGATGTCCTGCGCCTGGGCAGCGAGAGCGTGGTGAGGATCGAGAAGGCTTCAACTCCGCTCCAGCTTGTTCGTCTTCCTGAGCACAGCTTCTACGAGACGCTGCGAGGAAAGTTGGGGTGGTCCGGTGGCTAGACAGCAGGGGTTCACTCGGCTAGCTATAGGAAGGATGAGATACGAGCAGATTGATAAGGAATTATTTGTAAGGAATCGTAAGAGGCTGGCTGAGTTGCTGGAGCCAGGGGCAATGGCGATCGTGCATGCCAATGATATCCTGCCAGCAAATGCGGATGGGGTGCTACCCTTCGTGCAAAACCGGGATCTATACTACCTCTCCGGAGTTGATCAGGAAGAGACCGTCGTCATCATTTTTCCGGATGCGGCAGAGGAAAAGGATCGCGAGATTCTGTTTGTCCGGGAGACCAGCGAACTTCTCTCGATATGGGAAGGGGAGAAGTTAAGCAAGGAGCAGGCTGTCGGGGTCTCCGGAATAGGGCAGATTAACTGGAGTAGTAGCTTTGAAGCGCACTTTCACCGTCTGATGCCTCAGGCGCGGTCGATATACCTCGCAACGAATGAGCACCTGCGTGCACAGGTTGTTGTTGAGACCCGCAATGCCCGCTTTATCAAGGAATGCCAGGATCGCTATCCCCTGCATGATTATCGCCGGCTTGCACCTCTGATGGACGAACTCCGGGTGATTAAGGACAGGGTGGAGCTTGAACAATTGCAAAAAGCGATTGATCTAACAGAAGCAGGTTTCCGCAGGGCACTGGGATTTATCAAGCCGGGCGTGGGCGAGTGGGAAATTGAAGCGGAATACCTGCACGAGTTTGTTAGTAAGCGGTCGAAGGGATTTGCCTACCCTCCAATCGTGGGTTCAGGAAAGAACGCCTGTGTGCTGCATTACGTGGATAATAATGAGACCTGCAGCGACGGGGAGATGGTCCTGATGGATGTCGGTGCGGAATGGGCTAACTGGAACGCCGATATGACTCGGACAGTTCCGGTTAGCGGGAGGTTTACCGACAGGCAGAGGGATGTCTATAACTCTGTTTTACGTGTGCAGCGTGGCTCGATGGACTTCCTCCGCCCCGGTGTGACACAGCAGGAATGGCGGGATTACACCATTGAATTGATGGAGGCTGAATTGATCAGACTGGGTCTGATTAACTCGGATGATGCCAAGGAGCAGGATCCGCATGATCGTCATCTTGTGAAAAAGTATTACATGCATGGAATCGGGCATCACCTAGGCCTTGATGTCCATGATGTAGGAAATGCCTACGAACCGATCAAGGAAGGTATGGTATTCACTGTTGAGCCAGGAATATATATCAGGGAGGAGAATCTCGGGGTGCGTATCGAGGACAACATTCTGATCGGTCCGGAGAAGAACGTGAACCTCTTCGAAAGCTTCCCTGTTGAAGTGGAAGAGATAGAAGAGGCTATGAATTCCTGATGGGATTTTTCAGTCGAAGTGATCCTCAAGAGGAAATTTAATTACGATACGAACTCGGGGAGTTCGGCGGTGAGAGCGCTGAGCAGTTCTTTCATACTGGCTGCTGTTTCGTTCCCCATGTTGCTGATGCGGAAGGTCTTGCCCTTGATCTTTCCATATCCGCCATTAATGAGGAGATTGTGCTTCTCGCGGACCGATTTGATAAATCCCGGCACATCGATCTCGAGGTTATTGGCTATTGCGGTGAGGGTCCTGGAGCGAAATCCCTCGGGTGCAAAATGCGTAAAACCAGAATCTTCAACCCATTGGTGGACCAGGGTATTATTTTCCGAGTGGCGACTGTAGCGGCCTTCCAGGCCCTCTTCCATGATGGATGAGACCATGGAGTCAAGGGCGTGAAGAAGCGAGATGGCAGGGGTAGAGGGCGTGTTGTTCTTGCCATGGTTCTTCTCGAACTCGAGAAAATCAAAATAGTAACCGCGGTCGGGAATTGATTCGGCTCGCGCCAGAGCTGCTTCGGAGACTGTGAAAATGGAAAGTCCGGGGGGAAGCGCCATGGCCTTCTGAACTCCAGCCAGAAGAACATCGATGCCCAGTTCATCAGTGGGAATTGGAACGGCGCTGAAGGAGCTCACACTGTCCACAACAAGGACAATGTCATCGAACTCATTCACGACGGAAGCGATTTCAGAGAGTGGATTCATCACTCCGGTTGAAGTTTCATTGTGAACGAGGGTTACCGTGTCGAACCCTCCTTCCGAAAGTTTAGCCCTGACGGCCTCCGGATCAATTGGCTCTCCCCACTCAACCTGTATCTTCTCGGCTTGTTTTCCGCACCGAAGGGAGACGTCAAACCACTTGTCGGAGAACGCGCCACAGCAGAGATTCAGAACCTTCTGTTGAACCAGGTTTCGGATTGCACCCTCCATTACGCCCCACGCGGAAGAGGTCGATAAGAAGACTGGGCGGGTGGTGGAGGCAATTTGTTGCAGTCCCGGTTGAATGGACGCGTAGAGTTCTTCGAAAGCAGCTCCCCTGTGCCCGATCATCGGGTTGCACATGGCTTCATAGGTAGCGGGAGAAATGTCGACAGGACCCGGGATGAACAGTTTTGGTTGAGGCATCGAGAGTGAGCCTTGCGATGGGGAAGGGAACTGTCGAGTGCGTTTGCGCTCAATTATTCACTGATCCTCGTAAAGCTGATGCTCAAGCTGGATTTCCAACCGGCGCCTGCCTGCTTCCTTTCGCCATGGGCTGTCGCTGTTTTCGACAAGGCGGAGGATCTCGACCGAGGCCTCCCAGCGGGGAAGAGTTCCGAGGGAAAGAACTTCTACAGCATCAAAGGCACAGCGTGAGAAATAAAACCATTCGCTTGGCTCTTCGGAGTTGGTCAGGTTTTCCCGCCGGACTACGTGGTAATAGGCTTCGAGAGCCGCCCGCGATTGCCCGAGTTCCTCGTGAACCTGCCCTTTAAGCCAGAAGAGGCGGTTACTGAGGGGGTAGGGGATGTCCGGTTGGGACAGGACGCTGCTGTAGATTGCCAGGGCGGCTTTGAGGTCGGCTTCCTTTCCCATTTCACGGTGAGCGTCTGCGGCGAGCATCCGGGCATCGAGTTGAGCGGAGTTTGGGGTGTCGAGAAGAGTTTGAAGGCTGGCGAGCGCCCGCCGGGGAGCGTGGTCGATCTGACTATGAGCGAGAAGAAGTCGGGCATCAGTAGCCAGGTCCCCTCCGTCATTCATTATCTTCATTAGCAGATCCTCTGCCTCCGCATTCGAATTGGCTCCGCCAACTTTCAGAGCAGAACGAGCGGCGTAATAAAGTGCGGTTTCCGAGAGCTTGGGGTCTTTGGCAGAACCAGCAATCTTCTGGAACCTTGCCTGTGCTTCGCCCAAGTCTCCATTGTGGAAATATGCTTCTGCCAGTTTAAGTTGCACGATGGTGCCCATGTAACTTTGCTTGTGGTCACGAAGGAATTTTCTGGATGCCGTAATGGCACGTTCCCACTCGCTGGTCAGGCTTGCAATGCGGAGGTGGACATGGAGTCGACGTAAATCCAGTTTTGCGTCGAGCGGGGCATCTCTGAGGGCTTCCAGTTCTGCGCTAACTCTCCGGTGGGCCGATGCTTTATTCGGTTCCAGCCTCAGGTATTCTTCTGAGATTGCGAGTCTGGCTTCCGGGATCCGTGCATGCTGCGGATAGCGTTGCAGGAAATTTTCCAGCAGAGGGCGTGCGTCTTCGGTTCTCAGGGACGACTGGTAGAGCGCGCGCTCGAGAAGCAGGGCGTTACGCGCTTCAGAGGCACCCAGCGATTCGAGCAGGTGACGAAAGCCTGTGTCGTCGTCAGCCCTCAGCAGGCTGATTCCGGCATTTATAGCGCTAATCTGTCCCTCGTTGGGGGTTGTCGGTCCATGCGCCTGCAGAAATGCCGATGAGGCTGAATTGAAGTCACCTTTTTCAAAATTAAGGCGCCCCAAAAGAAGACATGCTTCTTCCCGTAGAACCGAGGAGGCAGAGGACTGCTCCAGTCGAGTAAGGGTGAGAATGGCGTCTTCCTTGCGCTGCGCGGCGATCTGAAGCTTTGCGGTTTCGAGTATGGCACGGGACCAGAACGGATGATGAATCATGTTCTTTGCAAGCCATGCGAGCCGGATTTCAGCCTGGTAGTTGGACTTGGGGTTGTTTTCCTGAGCCAGGGAGAGGGAGTGGTAGAAGAGTGCAAAACCTGTCCGGATTGCAGTTCCCGGAGAGACGATCAACTCTCCGGTTGTGGCCTTGGGAAGTGATTCATCCGGCGGAGTGAAGTTAGCCCATAATGATAACTGGGTGATCAAACGTTTCCGGAGTGTGTCTCCGGAACTCCAACTGTGCAGGCGATGGAAGGCCGCCTCCAGAAGTGGACTTCGGGGTTGTGTGTTAAGCAGGGTAATGAGTGATTCAATGGCTTCACCCGGCCTTTCGGTATGGTAGAGGCATTCTGCAAGTAAGACCTGGGCGCTGTGCCTGATGAGTGGTTGAACAGGCTGGGGATCCTCGACAATACTCTCGAGCAGTTGGATCGCATCTTTCCTGCTTCTGAGGGCAGTTAGTTGAGCCTTGAGATAAAGGGAGTGGGCCCGCTGCCTGCGGTCGGAAGAATTGGGGGCAGCTGACAGGATTTTTTCCGCTTCGGAGATCTTTTTCTGTTCAATGAGAATGGTAACCTTGAGGAGACGTGCTTCGTGCGACAGACGTGTCGCGGGTAAAGAGGAGAAAGCCAGGGTAAGAAGCTTGCTGGCCTTGTCGGGCTGTCCCAGCGCTACAAGAATATGAGCTCGGGAAAGATGGCTCTGATCGCGAAGCGTGGTGTTACTGGCCTCCTCCAATCGAGCGAAGAGTTTGGAGGCCTCGCCGAGTTCGCCACGAAGGATGTGGGCATGAGCGGACCAGAAGATGGCCTGTTCGCTTCCTGTTTCGGCGATGGGTTGAAGGTGTTCAAGGGCGGCACTGCCAATCTGATGGGCAGCGGAGGGTTCCTTTTCCAGTCTTCCGGTTCGAACCAGGGCCTCGCCAAGTCTCACCCTGATGACGGCCTGCGCCGAAGGGTTGTCCTTGAAGTCCTCGAGGGAGGTTGACAGAGGATCAATAGCAAGGTCAGGCAGTTGATCACTCAAGGCCGTAACGCCCTTTTTGAAGGATGGATTCTGCTCGAGGATCCTGTTGTCATCCTGTCCCGGCAGGGAGGCAGGGGCCAAGTTAAGGGCAATAACCAGAATCGCGCTACGGAACACGAAGCAACTATAACGCAGTGGTTGCGTATTGCCAGAGTGTAGTGGGTTATATGGTGCCAAATGAGCGATCACCGGCATCCCCGAGTCCCGGACAGATGTAGCCCTGTTCGTTGAGGCCACGGTCGAGTGCCGCGATGAAGACCGGGAGTTCGGGGTGCGCAGATTGGAGAGCCTCAGCACCCTCAGGGGCTGCAATAACGCAGGCGAAGGCGAGTCGGGACGCGCCCTGTTCCTTCAGAAGTCGAACCGCTTCAATTGCGCTTCCGCCGGTGGCCAGCATGGGGTCAAGTATGATTGTGTGGGAGTCGGGAAAATTGACGAGAGGATTAGGGTAGTAGACCTCAGGTTCGAGAGTTTCCTCATTTCGGCGCAATCCGATATGCGCCACGATGGCCTCAGGAATGATCCTGAGAAACCCTTCTGCCATGCCGAGGCCTGCTCTGAGGATCGGAACCAGGATGACGGGGTGGGAGAGTGAGCGACCCTCTGTTGATTCAAGGGGGGTTTCTACGGCAGTAGGGATGGTCTCCAGATCCTTGGTGACCTGGGGCACCATGAGCGCAGATATATTCTGAAGCAGATGACGGAATTCCTGCGAGCCACAGTGTTTATTACGCAGGCGCGCTACCCGGTCTGAAATGAGGGGGTGATCCAGGACAATCACGGATCTGAGTGCTGGGATTCAGATAGTTGCTGGCTGCCGAGGATTTTACGCAATTCGGACTGAGTTATCCCGAGTTGCCGAGCGGATTCCTTCAGGTCACTTTCATTTCTTTCGAAGGCTCTCTGGCAAAGCGCGGTCTTGAGCCATTCCAGAAGCCCCTGTTCCGATTCGGGAGCGATGGTAAGAAGGGCTTCAAAAGCCGAATTGAGTTTCTGGATTTCAGAAAAAGGGCTTCGAGCAAAGGGCATGTCCTCTGGTAGAAGCAGATCTGTAGTAGATAGAGCGCATGCGCGCGCGATGGTGTTTTCCAGTTCCCTGACGTTTCCTGGCCATCGATGTTTCTGGAGTGATTCGATGGCTTCCCCGCTCAGGCGCATACGGGCCATCCCCTGTTTGCGGACCAGGCGCTGCAGGAAGAACTCTGCGAGGAGAGGGATGTCCTCCGGGCGGTCTCGGAGAGGCGGCAGGCTGATCTCAACTACGTTGAGACGATAATAGAGGTCTTCTCGAAAATGCCCCAGGGAGACCTCTTCAGCCAAGTCCTTGTTAGTTGCCGCTACGATCCTGACATCACTGCGGAGGGTTTCATTGCTGCCCACCCGGGAAAAGGTCCCTTCCTGCAGGACGCGCAGGAGTTTAACCTGAACAGAACCCGGCATGTCTCCGATTTCATCCAGGAACAAAGTGCCCTCGTCGCATTGCTCGAAACGCCCGGTTCTCCGTGCTACTGCCCCGGTAAAAGAACCCTTCTCGTGTCCGAAGAGTTCGCTTTCTAGAAGGTTCTCGGGAATCGCCCCACAGTTTATGGCTACCATGTCAGCCTGCCGCCTCGGACTGTATTCGTGTAGTGCGCGGGCTACCAGTTCCTTTCCGGTTCCGCTTTCCCCTGTAATGAGGACGGGTGCATCGGTTTGAGAGACCCGTCCGACAATTTTAAAGACTTCCTGGAGTGGTCGGGAGACCCCGATCATTTTGACGGGTTCATCAGAGTCCGGAAGGGCTGGGACATTGTCATGGGCCTGTCTCCGTTGCTCTAGATTCTGGAGGGCGGACTCCACCACAGGGCGAAGTTCGAAAGGAAGAGATTCCTTGCGCAGGACATCCTGCGCTCCACGTCGAGTGGCTTCAATAATCTGGGAGGTTGAAGGGAATCCGGCAGTGAGGACCACCGCAGCATTTGGATTTTTTGCCCGCATTCTGGAGAGGAGCTCCAGCCCATCAAAGGGTTTGATCTGGATATCGGAAATAACGAGATCTATCTCGGTCTTTTCTGCGACCTTGACTGCATTTTCCCCGTTGTCACAGCGAAGAATGCGTAGATCCTCAGCTTCAAGGTGCTTCGTTGCCCAGTCGAGGAAGTCGAGGTCTTCGTCGACAAGCAGGATTGTCTGCTCCTTGCTGGCGGTTGCCATGATTCGTGGGTCAGATAGCACCAAAGCGACGATTACGACGAGCATATTCGTCTATCGCCAGGCGGAGATCGGCCGCCTTGAAATCTGGCCAGAATTTATCGGTGATCACGATCTCGGCATAGCTGATCTGCCAAAGCAGGAAGTTTGAGATGCGGCACTCGCCCGAAGTGCGGATGAGGAGGTCGGGATCGGGAATGCCAGCCGTATAAAGACGCTTGGCGATGCTGTTGCTGTCGATGGTTCCGGGATCCAGATGGCCTGCAGCAGCTTCGCAGGCGATTTGGCGGGCAGCATCCACGATCTCCTCCCGCGCTCCGTAAGAAAGAGCAAGAATCAGATCGAGTTCCGTGTTTGATGAGGTCTCTGCAATAGCGGAGCTGAGAGCCTTCTGACAGTCCTCCGGGAGGTCATGAAGGCGTCCTATCGCATGGAGACGAACTCCCTGTTTGCTCATTTCCGGTATCTTTTTCTTAAGAAATTCCCGTAGCAGTGACATGAGAGCCTGGACTTCGGTTCGGGGGCGGTTCCAGTTTTCTGAGGAAAAGGCGAAAAGGGTGAGAAACTTTATTTTCAGTTCCTTGCAGGTTTCGACAACCTCGCGCACCGATTCAGCTCCTGCGCGATGACCCTCCCGACGAGGAAGGCCCTTCTCCCGTGCCCAGCGGCCATTGCCATCCATGATGATGGCAATATGTTCTGGGGAGTGGGGGTTCCGCTCTGACATGTTGACCCGGGGATGATCTGTTTGAAGCGGTTCCGGAATTTGCAGGGGCTGTGGATGAAGCGGCTGCAGCTTCCTAGAGGAGAATGGTCTGTTCCCTGTCGGGACCGATGCCTACATACTTGATTGGGGCATCTGCCAGTTCAGAAAGGCGGTTAAGGTAGGCTTTTGCATTTTCTGGAAGATCGTCCCAGGCCCGACAACCAGAGGTGTCAGACTTCCAGCCGGCATGCGATTCATAGACCGGTTTTGCCCGTTCCCACGCATCCCTCTGAGCAGGGGGGAAAGATTGTTCCGTTCCATCAAGATCGTAGGCTCTGCAGATCTGGATTTCTTCGAGTTCATCCAATCCATCGAGGTTTGTCACCGCCAGATCAGTTACGCCGTTTACCATGCAGGCAAAACGCAGAAGGACACAGTCCAGCCAACCACAGCGCCGCTTGCGACCTGTAGTGGCTCCGAACTCCCTGCCAAGTCCGTGCAGGTAATCGGAGAACTCCTGATTTTCGGTGACATGGGCGCCTTCTCCGACACGTGTAGTATATGCCTTACAGACCCCTACCACGCGGTCGATGGCCACCGGCGGCAGGCCGCTACCTGTACAGGCTCCGCCAGATGTGGTATTGGATGAGGTGACGAACGGATAGGTGCCGAAGTCAATATCGAGAAAGGTTCCCTGAGCGCCTTCAAAAACAATGCTTTTTCCGGACCTCCAGGCGTCGTGGAGGGAAGGAATGGTATTGGTTACATGTGGACGAAGTCTCTTCAGGGCGCCTTCAATCGTCGTGAGAACGCTGGTGGCATCATGGGGAGGCATTCCGTGACTGTTGAGAAATTGATTGGCATCCTGAAGCCGCACGGAGACCAGTTCCCGGGCCATTTCTGGATCAAGCAGGTCGGCCAGTCGGAGGCCATTTCGAGTGGCTTTGTCAGAGTAAGCGGGACCAATGCCACGCCGGGTTGTCCCGATTGCAAATTTTCCACGAGCCTGCTCCTGGGCCGCATCGAGGTCGCAGTGGTAGGGGAGGACTACATGAGCCCGGTCAGAAATCAGGAGATTTCCGGGAGTAATCTTCACGCCCTGCTCCTCGAGGGTAACGATCTCCTGTACGAGGCCGATGGGATCAATAACCACACCATTACCGATCACGTTCTGTTTGTCAGACCAGAGAATTCCGGATGGAACAAGGTGCAGGATGTACTTGTTCTCACCGACGATGACGGTATGCCCTGCATTATTTCCTCCCTGCCCCCTGACAACCAGGTCCGCGTCTTCAGTAAGATAGTCGACTATCTTACCCTTGCCCTCGTCACCCCATTGAAGTCCGTTAACGATCGTGTTCATAAAAAGATGGTCGCCTGGCGGTCACGGCATGGGAGTTCATAGCCTGCCAGTTGCCTGCTGGGAGTAATTACTTTGTCGCGGCGATAAGGTCTGCAAACTCCTTAAAGAAGTAGGAGGCATCGTGAGGGCCGGGTGCAGCCTCCGGGTGATACTGAACGGAGAAGACCGGGTCGGAAGTGGAACGAATGCCCTCAACTGTCTGGTCATTGAGATTTATATGGGTGACTTCCACATTGGAAGGGAGGGAGTCTCCATCAGTGGCAAACCCATGATTTTGCGAGGTAATTGATACCGTGCCGGAGCGCAGGTCCTTGACCGGTTGATTGCCTCCACGATGGCCGAATTTCAGCTTGAAAGTCCGTCCGCCAAAGGCGTGGGTGAGAATCTGGTGGCCCAGGCAGATGCCGAAGATGGGTTTTTTGCCGATAAGCTGCCGGATTTCCGCATGGATATAATCGAGGGCTTCCGGGTCCCCGGGTCCATTGGAAAGAAAAATTCCATCGGGCTTGAGAGATAGCACGTCCTTGGAGGAGGTGTCCGCACTTACCACGTGAACCTCGAATCCATTCTGGCGGAGTTGGCGCAGGATATTGAATTTAACCCCGAAGTCATATGCCACGATCCGGTATTTCGCCTCGGGGAGATCCTGGTAGTGCCCCTCTTGTCCTATGCAGGGGTTGGGGATGGTCCATTTGCGTGATTCCTCCTCCCATGAGAAGGGTTTAGGAGTGGTAACTTCCCGGACAAAATCTGATCCGGACATGAGGGGGGCTGAATTTGCGACTTCGACTGCTTCGTCCTCGCTCAATTCTGTGGTGAGGCAGGCCCTCATGGCGCCGCCTGAGCGAAGGTGCTTGGTGAGTGCGCGTGTATCGACGTCTTGAATGCCAATGATTTTCTGTTCAGCCAGATACTCCTGAAGGCTTTGTCTGGACCTGAAGTTTGAGGGCATGGGGCAGAGTTCTCCAACTACGAAGCCACGGACATGAGCCTGGCCTGATTCGGAATCCTCAGGGTTTATCCCGTAATTGCCGATAAGGGGATAGGTCATGGAGACGATCTGTCCCCGGTAGCTGGGATCTGTGAGAACCTCCTGATATCCGGTCATGGAGGTGTTGAAGCATGCTTCGCCTGTCGAAGTGCCGGAGTGACCGAATGCCTCGCCGCGAAATACGCGACCGTCTTCCAAAGCCAAAATAGCGTCCATTCGGCAGGGCCGATCGTCGGGTAATGACAGTTAATAGCAAGGATTAATTGGCCGAAGAGCGCAAAGGAAACGGCCAAAGTCCCATGAGGTTGAAAGCGTCCCGCTAAGGCCCTCCAATGTGAATAAGATTACTGCGTTGCGGCTTTGGAGAAGCCCTGCTGCAGGGGGCAGGCAAAGCAGGGTTTAGCACGTTTGACCTTCAATGCCCTGATCATTGCAGGTGCGGTCAACTGGTAGAAAGAGAGTCAGGGGGTCTTTGTTTTGAGGTGAAAATCGGCAAAATCAAGGAAGCGATTCCAGTCGAAGTCTTCGATCGAGTGCCCGCCTTCCCGTAGATGGTATCCTACCTGGCTTGCTATCAGCGCCTCACCGACCGGAGGGGGGTCTTCCGCGGTCAGGAGAGTCCTTTTCCCCAGGAGACGGTATACCTCGCCGGCATGATATGCGGAGAGGTATTCGCCTCGTGGATCGGCCCAGGTGTCTTTCACGCTACTGTGGATATAGACGGGACGAGGAGCGATACACGCCACAAGCATATGCTGGTCTATTGGCAGGTCATCTTCCTGTTCCACAAACTTCCAAGCGTTACGACAGAGCCAGTATGGGAAGCGGGTGACCATCTTCTTCAGGGTTTCCCCTGATTTCCGACGCCAGAGTGCTGCGCCTGCGCAACCCGATTGAGCTGAGATTGCGAGGGCAAAACGTTCGTCTTGAGCCGCGGTCCAGAGCGCGGTTTTCCCCATTTTCGAATGGCCCATTACCGCAACGCGGGTGTGATCGATATCCTGGTCGGTTTCGAGGTAATCCATTGCGCGCATTGCGCCCCATGCACACGTGGAAATTACCCCCCACTCATGCGCTTTAGGGAAACTCTGTCCTTTTGGATAAAAGAGCTTGTGAATGCTGCTGCGGAATTCGACCTCATTGTGGCGAATCAGGTCCTCATGGTAGACCGCAACGAATGCGTATCCATGATCCATGAATTTTCCGAGGGGCCACCCGTTCCTGAGTCTTCCGGACTGCAGGATGGAGGCCTCGAAGTCCTTGCTCCCGGTATCCTGGAAGCTGTGCTTGAGAAAACATGGAGCCGGTTTGCTGGCGCCATTGGGAATGAAGACGATCACGTGCATGGCCATTCTCCCACTCTTGTTGCTCAGATGGATTTTGATATCCTTCCGGGTTGCTTTCCCCCCCATGAAATCGGGCCTGACGTTTGCTACCTCGAATTCGACCCGCAGCGGGAAAGCCGGCTCCGGAACTCGGCCATAGATGAGGTGACTGAAGAGGGAAAGGATCTCCGGGCGCCGAATAGTCCGCCATTGCTCCGGGGTAGTAATCTTTTTACCCTGAGAGCTGACCAGAAGGGGAGGAAGGTCGTAGTGAGGGGTCTTCCCCTCGTCATAATTCACGTCTGTGTCGTATTCCTTTGCTTCCCGGGCAGGGGAGGCCTGAGCAACGATGAGGAATGCGATCCAGGGAAGAAGGAGCTTCATGGTCGGAGGGGATGCAAAACAGGGATGGAATGCAATGACACTCTCGAGGAGATGGCCGGATCTCCATTATTTCGAGAACCCTGACAAACCGATGACTGGATCACTGAGTAGCAGGACAGTGGAGCAGGTTGATGGTGACGGAATTGTTGCCCCTGAAGAATCCCTGTGACTGCGATTTGGAGTAAGGTTACCCTATGGTCAGCAATTCCTTTCCATCACAGTCCGGCAATCATTTTTACGAGCCTGTCATGCAGGCAAGTGCCATTCCTTACGAGGTCACAGAGGAGGGGGTCAGGGTATGCCTGATTACCACGCAGAGCAAGAAGCGCTGGGTTTTTCCCAAGGCCTCCCTGGAGGGTCGTTGTTCCCGTGAGATCGCAATCAGGGCCGCCCGGGAAGAAGCGGGAGTCTCGGGTCGGATCAGCGAGAAGCCCGTGGGACGCTACAAGAGGCTCAAGGGTGGGCGCCTTTATCAGGTAGAAGTATTCCCTCTGGAAGTGACCGCCTACCTGAGGGACTGGCGGGAGATTGGCGAGCGGCAGCGAAGGTGGGTGGATGCAGTCCAGGCGGCACAGGTCCTGGTTAACCCTGAGTTGCAGGACATGCTGTGGAGGGCTTTGAAGGCCCTGAGTCCACAGCTTACCGCAGGAGCAATGCAGTCAGGTCGCGGGTGGGATCAGATAAGCTAGGTTGCTTGCTCGCCACGGGCCATGACCACCTTCCCGGTGCGGACAGTTTCGATAATATCGAACTGGCAGAGCATGCCGACGGCAGCATCCACCTTGGGGGAGTCACCGGTAATCATCGCTACCATGGAGGTGGGGGTAAGATCGACAGTCTTGCCGTTAAAGTGCTCAATAATCTGGAGAGCGTCCGTGCGCTGTTGAGCACCTTCGGCGAGGAACTTGATGAGGAGCATTTCCTTGACCACCGCATCAGCAGCGGTGTGTTCGTAACAATGCATGACGTCGATGAGCTTGCTGACCTGCTTGATGATCTGCTCCAGGCCTTCAGGAGCCCCCTTGAGGCCAATGGTCATGCGGCTGAAATGATGATCTCTTCCCTGTGAGACCACCAGTGATTCGATGTTGTATCCGCGCCTGGCAAAGACCTGGCAGATGCGCATGAGCACTCCCGCCTTGTTGTTGACGAAGATGGAAAGCGTATGAGTAACCTCGTCAGGATTTGAAGTGACGGGGGTATCGGTGGTGACGATTGTCCTGGCCATGTTGTTGAGAGGGTTTCGTTTTCCCTGAGGGAGATACAAATGAGTGGGAATGCTGGATCTCCTATGTGGAGCCAACAGGCTTGGCCATTTTCGTCTTTGGAGGCTCGATCAGCATGTCTTCCAGCGCTGCACCGGCTGGAATCATGGGGAAGACATTATCGGTCTTGTGGCACTCTGCGTGGATCAGGCAGGGCCCTTCGTTGTAATCGAGAGCCTTTTGCAGGATGCGGGAGATATCAGCAGGTCTTTTGATGTTGTAGCCCTGTATTCCGTAGGCTGCCGCAAGCTTTACAAAGTCCGGGTTGCCTTCAAGGTCCACGCCGCTCTTGCGGTCTTCAAAGAAGAGTTCCTGCCATTGGCGGACCATTCCCAGATAATGATTGTTCAGGACCAGGATCTTGAGAGGTAATTTGTGAAGGGCCGCAGTAGCCAGTTCAAAGAGTGTCATTTGAAATCCCCCGTCGCCAACGATCGCTACGACCAGATCGTCCGGGCACGCAAACTGAGCGCCTATGGCCGCCGGGAAACCGAACCCCATGGTCCCTGCTCCGCCGGAGGAGAGCCATCGATATGGCGAGTCGTTCCTGTAAAACTGGGCTGCCCACATCTGATGCTGCCCCACATCGGTGGAGATGATCGCCTCGCCATTAGTGAGATTATAGAGTTCGTCAATAACCTGCTGCATGCGCAGGCCGCCCTGCTTCCGGTAGTGCAGGGGATATTTCTTTTTGTAACCAGCGAGATGCCTGAGCCATTCCGAGGTGTCGAGCTTCTCGACCCGTTTGTTTAACTCTGTGAGAGCTGCCTTGGCATCACCGATGATCTGAACGTCAGGCGAAATCATCTTGTTCATTTCAGATGGATCGATATCCACGTGAATAATGCTGGCGTTGGCTCCGAATTTGTCAGCCTGTCCGATGATCCGGTCGTCAAATCGTGAGCCTACGTTGAGGATTAGGTCGGCTTCAACGATGGCCTTGTTGGCGTAGGCAGTGCCATGCATGCCGAGCATCCCGAGAGAGTGCTCGTCTGTTTCAGGGAAGACGCCTTTGCCCAGCAGGGTGGTGGTTACCGGACAGCCAAGAGTCCGGGAGAGTTTGAGCAGTTCATCGCCCGCGCGGGATATCATGCAACCTTGGCCCGCAAGAATCACCGGTTTGCGGCTTTGGTTGATGAGTTTGACTGCTTGCTCGACAGAGTCCTGATCGATTTCAAGGGCGCGCTCCGGGTGGTAACCGGGCAGGTTGACGACAGGGTCAAGTTCGCCATCGAAAGGATCCTGAGAAACGTTCTTGGGGATATCGATGAGAACTGGCCCCGGTCGCCCGGTCGTAGCTATGTAATGTGCCTCCCGTGCGACCTTTGGAAGGTCATTGGTCTTCTTCACCAGAAAGTTGTGCTTAACCACTGGCATCGTGATGCTGAAGATGTCGGCTTCCTGGAAGGCGTCCTTGCCCAGCATCCACAAAACCTGCTGCCCGGTGAGGACAATCATCGGCACGGAATCCATCTGAGCAGTCATCAGGCCCGTCACCGTATTGCCTGCACCAGGTCCAGAGGTTACCAGTACCGCTGCAGGTTTCCCGGTTGCCCGGGCGTATCCGTCAGCCATGTGTACGGCCCCCTGCTCATGGCGAACGAGTACGAACTTCATGTTCGTGGAGACCGTCTCCAAGGCGTCAAAAATAGGGAGGGCCGCTCCACCAGAGTAACCGAAAATATACTCGATCCCGAGATCATCGAGGGTCTTGAGGAGAGCTTGGGCTCCGTCCATCTGCTCAGATTTCATGAAAATTGACTTTCTTTTGGAAAGATGAATATAAAACACAATTTGTCCATCTGAAAATAGGCTAAAAACAAGCAAGAAGGCTCCTAAATGGAAAATGAGACTTTGAAAGTTAGAGATAAATCAGAAAGCTGATCAAATTCATCGGAATTAAATAAAGAAAAAGCCATTTTTACCGCAAAAACGGAAAATGCAGGGCGGTTTTTTCGATCGTTGAGCTCGTGCTCCCAAGGCCCGGTGTCTACCCTGGAAGCTGTGGGAGGGATATCTTTTGGGCTGCGCCTCGAGTTTCTCGATCGAGGATGATTCTGACATCTCCCGGTTCCGATCGTCCTGACTTGGTAACGACCGGCAAAAGATCAGGAATCGAGGGTATCTGGGAATTTTTCTCTCCAGCATCTCAGGGCGAGCCGGATTTCTTCCTCGCCGCGCCGAGGTGAAAGTTCCCATACGTGTGGCAATTCCGGTCTCACGTGTTGGAGAAGAGCGTCATAATCAAGGGTGCCGGTAAAGGGGACCCGGTGGTCACGGTCGGGCCAGTCGACATCATGGACATGAGCGCCAAGCAGATGCTGGCTGATTTGCTGTAACCAGCGATCATGGTCAAGAAGCCCCAGATTATGTTTGAGTTGGACGTGGCCAAAGTCATGCCAGTAACCGATCCACTCATTGCCCGAGAAGTGCTCCTGCAGAATAAGCATCTCTTCTTCAGTTGGGACATCCTCATATCTGGAACGAGATTCGATAGCGAGTTTGACCTGATACTCGGATGCTTTTTCAACGATGTTCTCAAGGGCATCCAGTGAGCGTTGGAAATACAGTTTCCCGGTCTTCCTGCGTTTCCTGATGCACCTTAATCTGATTTTTTCGAGATAGGGGTCAGTCTTTACCCCTTCCTTCAGCATGCGCGTAAGTTTCCCGGTCCATTTCCGGTGGGGCATACGAGGGACGGAACCCATATGCAGAACAAGGTAGCGAGCCTTGAATTCTGCAGCGAACTCAAGGGACTTTAGAGTCATTTCCATTGCCCGCTTGCGGTCATGGGGTCGATGCGACGTGAATTCGTAAGCATCGGGAGCGTCAATCATGACTTCCGTTGGAGAGGGAAAGTAATTGTGGACGCCGCAACAACTGAAAGATCCGCCTGCAAAAGCCCTGCGTATTCCAGGAATTTTGGCTACCGTCATACCATGACTTAATTCGATATCGCGGATGCCAAGGTCGAGGATCTCGTCGATCATGGATTCGCCATCCGAGTGGCGTGCGTTGTTCCAGCAGGAGGAGAAAGCAAGCATGTCGAGAGCGTGTTCCCGGCTGGGGTTTATCTGGGGTTCGGTTCGTCCCAGACAGGTGCTCCCACTTCATCCGCCGGGCAGGGGGCCCTGCGAGGGGAGAGCCAGATGCGTGAAGATCCTTTTATTGCCTCCTTGCCGCGAGGGGGATCTGCCGATTACGGCGATGGAGTTGCAGCATATACAGGCCGTTGAAAAAAAACAGGAAAGCCAGGAAAGCCACAGTTAATTGCATGATCGCCATGGTGGCGACGTGATCATCATGAGCCATGGCACGGGCAATCTCTGTCGTGCGTAAGGCGTTATGCATGAAGTCGGCTTCGCCGCTGCTAATGGCGGCCTCGACATAACCGCGGTCCGTTACAGAATACTGAAGAAATCCCTGTTGCCCCTTGTGGATCAGGGGCACCGCCACAAGAAGGCACACTGCTACACCGAGATTGGCGATGAGGACCAAAGGAAGTCTTGTTCGAACGGGTTTGTCCCCGGTCGGGAGGGAGAAGGAGGTGGGGGTCATTGACTGAGGCTGGTTGGATCGATCGCCAGAACAAATTCTCCGCGAGGGGGTCGATCAGTAAACCTCCGTAGCAATTTCAGGGTTTGACCTCCATATATGTTTTCAAATTTTTTAGTTAATTCCTTGGTAATGCTAACATGAACAAGAGGGTTTAAATTCGTTAATATTTCGAGTGTCGAAACAAGGCGATGCGGAGACTCAAAATAAAGGGAGGTATGACCCCGGTTGAGCGCAGCCTGCAACTCGCGCTCACGTTTACCCTTCTTGTAAGGAAGGAATCCTCCGAAGGTGAAAGGGAGGGGAGGTAGCCCCGAGGCGAC
>Ga0163180_10000524_pt1 | contig 22372 bp, 20 predicted proteins | sample AtlANTMetagenome_2_FD_109647 | JGI IMG/M metagenome (GOLD analysis project Ga0163180, IMG submission 109647) | Marine eukaryotic phytoplankton communities from the Atlantic Ocean - Atlantic ANT 4 Metagenome | ecosystem: Environmental > Aquatic > Marine > Oceanic | place: North Atlantic Ocean...
GATGATGATGAAGAAGAAAATCCTGAAGATGCTCTTGCTGAATTGGTTGAGGAAGATGATGGCGAACATGAGCATAGTTTTAGTCATAGTCATCCTCCTAGTGACAGTACTCATGAACACTTTAGTTCAAAAAGTAATCCAATTGATGTAAATACAACAATAAAGGATGCATTAACAAATTTTGATCCACAAACTCTTAAAAATATGACCAAAGATACAACAAAATTGATTAAAGAACAATCGGAATTAATGAAAACAATATCTCAAATGCAACCAATAATTGAGAAAGGTATGGGTTTACTTGATAAATTTCAAGGCGAAGGAAAAACAGAGGAATTATTTAATAAATTTGCAAAGTTACAAAAAGCAAATAAGAAAAAATAAATGGAACATGTGCGTTAATTCATTTATAGTTAACAAGATTATATTAGTTAATGGAAGAAGATAGTGCAACTACTACGCCTTTAAATCAATTGCCGAAAAATGATAAGAATGATTCTGATTTAGTGAATAAGATTTTAACACAATTAGAAGAAGTACCAAAGGATGATATTGAGCCTGTCGAAGAGATTGAAATTCCAATAAAAAAACAATATGTTAAACCTAAAAAGGTAGTGGAAGAACAAGTATCTGATGATGAAACCTTAGAAAATTATAATAACAATAGTGGTGTAGTTGGAGGAATTGAAGATTCATTACCTTCACCTGACACAATTAAAGGATTTTATAATTCGATAGATGTGGATAAAATATACAATTCATTAAAATTAGCAGCAATGTATTCAATAATATTTCTTATGTTTTTACATTTTCAAAATAATTTTAGAGTAATTTTTGAGAAAATACCTTATGTAAAAAATTATATTGGTTTTGCTGGTGAAATGAATAATACTTATAAAATGTTGTTATCATTAATGTTTGGAATAATAGTATTTTTTTTAGATATTTTTTATATAAAATCTTAATTAAAATCAATAATATATGATTCATTATTGTTTTCTATTTTGACAGGTTGGTATTGTTTAAAATTTTTTGGTATAATTTGATAAACAACAAATTTAGATGCTCTAACATACTTTTCTTTTGATGAAACTGTTCTATTAACACATCTCAATATTTGTCTTAAAATTGTAATAGAATTTTTTGGTGTAATATCATTTAAATAGGTTCTTGCTTTGCAGGGTATGTAATATTCTTCTAATTGTGGTTTTAGTTGATATAATTTGTCTACAGTCCCCATTACTTCTATATCCTTCTTTGAAAAATTGGTAACGTCGTCGAATGATTGGAGACCGAATGCCCGTAATACTTCTAAACATAGTTCTTCGGGTGGATTTGTTTTAAAAAGTTGATTCTTTACCATTAATATATATCTTTTCTTTTACTAATAATTAAGAATTAAAAATTATGAGAGAAAAAAAATATTTATCAGTTAAGTGTTAAATCATCTACCCACCAACGATTAGACAGGTAAGGAAGATTACTAGATTGATATTGTTCATCTGATTTTGTAGTAGTTTGATTATCTTTTTGCTTAAATAGATTTGGTCCTTTTTTAGCAATATCATATATTGTTCCTGGTGGAATGACATAATTAAAGTATTGCATTTTTGACAAATATCCTTTAAATCCTCCCTTTTGTGTTACATATAAATCATAATAATTTTGTCTTGGTAATGATTGCAATGTGTGAGTGGATTTTAATCTACCGTTGATATATATATTAGAATTAAAGTTTGATTGTGTATAAGTTAGATGTATCCATTTTTTTATAGGTAAATTACTAATATCAACATATTCACGAATTGAATTAAATGTATTTACATATAATCTTAATGTATTATCTACAGGTGATAACCATAATCCTGGACACATTATTTCATTTGAATGGTGTGGTAAACCATCATTTGGAATATTTTTAAGTTTTGGTCCTTTATGGAAAACATGTTTCCATTTATTATTTGAATTCCACGAATCACCATCAATCCATAACCACAAAGAATATGAATATTCTATACCATTTTCATTAAGAGAACGATTAAGCGTAATGCTGTCTTCATGATTCGGATCTTGAATAACAATTCTTGGTTTTTCACCATCGATAATACCTGAAAAAATCACAGGTGCATCATTGTTTGAACTCGAAATCTTTTTAAGAAACATTTCAATTAGTACCCAAACTATATATATCACAAAACAAATTACAATTCCAGATAAAATTTCAACAGCAACGGAATTGTCATCACTATCTGATTTTAGAAAGTTGGTTATTCTATCCATTTATTATCTACAATTTTTTATATTAGATATTATCATTATGGATCCGAAACGTGTTTTGAGCGGAGCGGCTTTTCTTATCTTAATTTTAGCTATTATTGCTGTTATTTATATGACACTCAAAAAATTGTATAATCCTTTTAATACAGGTATATTGATAATTGATAAACCTGTCGAAATTACTCATGATATGGTTTCATGTGTCGATTCTTTACCAGATGGATCTGACCACACATACAGTTTTTGGATGTTTGTAAGTCATTGGTCAAAGACTCCTGGAAGACCTAAAATTGTGTTTAAACATAAATATTCCAATTATACATTAAATGTTTCTGTTGGTGAAAGTGATGCTGATTTAGAAGTATTTTTAACCGATTCTAATGGTTTGAAAGTATCTAGAAAATCGCACATGTCTTACTATTCGGAAAATGATAATGAATATTATAGATTAGCAAGAGAGCTTGATAATGATAATACTCATGTATTACAAAATTTACCAATGCAATCGTGGAATCATATCACTTTATCAGTTTATGATAAAACAATTGACCTGTATTTAAATGGAAAACTTGCCAGAACATTTGTTTTAGCAGATGAATTACAAAACACATTAGATCAAATGATTCAAGTTGGTAGTGTTGGTGATGAAATAACTTATAGTGGATTTCTTTCAAAATTTAGATATTATCCTCGTTTAGTATCACCTCAAGAAATATACAAAATATATTTAGATGGTCCTGCTAGTCAAAGTCAATTATCGTATGATAGAGATGCCAAAAAATTAAATTTAAACCTGTCATTACAAAGTGGTGGACCAACATGTGCCACAGCACACTAGATTTGAATAAATAAAAAAATTATAATAATAATGAGTGTCACAAAATCATATTTAACTTCTAACTGGCTGTATGATTTAAATAAAATTGGAATGGATGGTTCTCTTCCATTAAAAGATGATGATGGGCTAAAGAATTTTTGGAACACAGTCAAAGATGATCCAAATTTAGCAAATGCAGCAGATGGATTGAATTATATAATTAATGATGGTGGTGTGGATGCCGCATCTGAACAAAGATTTCTTGTAAATGCAGAATATTATTATAAAGTATTTGCATCTCTATTAACAAGAGAGTATCACGATGAATTATCGGAAAATAATCTATTTTTTAAAACACTAAAGAAAAATGCTTTTGAAGCTAAAAGAAATAGACATTCGCATTTGAATGAAGTTCAAAATACTGCTCAAAATGCTACAGACAATTGGCAACACACATCTTCTGAACTAGTTATGTTATATAATCGGTTAAGAGGCAATAAAAATCATGAATATGTAAATTTGATTGATGACAATTCAACATTACAGCGTCAAAGAGACCTTAACCATGATCTTTTTATAAGAAGACAAAATATGAATACATTTTTAAGAATTTGTACCATATTTTTATGTTTATTAATTTTGACTGGTTATATGAGATATAACAACCATAATCTTGCAATGTTAACTGTTGCAAACTTAGTAATATTTGTTTTATTTGGAATTCTTGTTATTTCAATGATATTAAAATCAGATCATATGCATCGTTTGGATTCAAATAGATTAAGATTCAAGGGCTGGCCGGTCTTAGATGATACTGTTCAAGCGAAATATACTGGTAATTGTTCTGTTGATGAAACTTCCGGAACATCTAGTCCTGGGAATTGTCAAAACTAAATATTGATATAAATGCATTTATATAAAAATATAAAAAATATATTAAATTGATATGGCTCATATAATTTTGAATTGTATATTAGAAAAAAATAAACTAAGAGTTAAATTTCACTCATATGTAAACGTCGAAGGAAAACGATTTACAAACGTATATAATAATAATTATAATTGTCGTTTTCCAAAAGATTTAAGACAAAACGGAATGTTTTATAAAATATTACCAAATGACCTTTCACTTAATTCAAATTCAAAAATTAAACCATTTTATTGTATCAAGGGCAAAAATATTGAAAGAATTAGTGTTCTTGATGCTATTGAAATTTATAGTGTAGATGAATGTATGATTTGTATGGATAATAATCCGGAAATAACTTTTGTACCTTGTGGTCATAAAATATCTTGTTTGTCATGTTATAATCGATTTCGTAAAGAAAATAATGAATGTTTCTTATGTAGAAATATTATAAGTAGAGCATTGGCAGCGAATTGAAGTTATTGATCCATAAATTATTGTGATGTAATATGTTATAATATTCAACATATTTAGTTGAATCATATGCCAATTTTTCGTTAATTATTTTTAATATTTCTGATTCTATATTAGTAGTGAATACATAGTTTTGCATTTAGGATTGACAAAAATATTTTTTTAGTCTAAAATTTTAAATTGCGTAAATAAATAAGAAATAAATTATATAACTTCAATATGACAGGAGGAACACTACAATTGACCAAATATGGGGCACAAAATGCATATTTAAATGGGAATCCTCAAATGACATATTTCAAAACAGTTTATAAAAGACATACAAATTTTTCTATGGAAATACTTAGATTGGATTTTGAAGGAACACAAAATATTGCAAATGATGTAGAAACACAACTAAAATGTAAAATTACTAGAAATGGTGATTTGATTAATAAGATATATTTTTGTATAAATCTTCCAAATATATATTCCGCACACTTTTTTGATGATCCAGCAGACCAAGATGGAATGAATGCAGAATTTGCATGGATACCCAATATTGGATGTCAAATAATAAAAAAATGTACTTTATCAATTGGAGGCAATAAAATATCTGAAGTGTATGGGCAATGGATAGAAATTTATCATGAAATTTTTCTAGATACTTCTGGTAAAAATAATTTTGATAATATGATTGGTCATCAATCTGATTTGTTTATGCCTTCACATAACGGGTGGAATGCGGGACTTTATCCATCGTCATCGTTAAATCCAATTTTGAATAAAAATCCAGCATCATCTGATATTTATTTATCCACATTCAAAAAAAATTCATTTTTACAACCTCCGTCGATTCATGGTAGAAAATTATATGTACCAATTCCATTTTGGTTTACTACAAATCCTGGATTAGCATTACCTCTAATTGCACTTCAATATCATGAAATAACTCTTGAATTTGAATGCAGACCAATACTTGAATTATATACAATAATTGAAACAAAAAGTAATGGTTCTGTACCAAAAGGTGCTAGAACAGCACCAACAACAGCAGAACATCATCATATAGGTAATTTTATAACTGGTGTTCCAAGTACAAATTTTTCAAAAAATAAAAATCTTGATGATGGATCTTTAAATATTCAAGGATGGAATATGGATACACATTTATTGGTAAACTATATATTTTTAGATAATGACGAAAGAAGAAAATTTTCTAATAATAATCATGAATATTTAATAGAACAAGTTTATCGTCAGGATTTTACAGGAGTTATTGGAATGCAAACTTTAAAATTGCAATTTCAACACCCGGTTAAATATCTTGTATGGTGCGGACAAAGAAATGATGTTGCTAGAAAATTAAACAGACATAATAATTACACAAATTGGGAAGAAGAATTTATACCACCAGGCACAAATGCATACATAAATTTGCTTGGATTAGATAGTGAAAATCCTTTATATTATAAATTTGGTACTGACGGAAATTTAATTTATGATACTGTTAGTAATGATTATAAAACTTTAGACGGTGACGAAGACGGTAATACTGCTTTATTACCAACGAAGTTTAATTTTAGATTTTGGCAAGAAGATGTTATTAAATCAAGTCGATTGTTATTTGATGGAGTTGAAAGATATTCATCTAGAGATAGTATATTTTTTAGATATGTTCAACAATATCAGCATAATATTAAAACTGCAGATAAAAGTGGTATATATATGTATTCTTTTGCCCTTGATCCATCGAGATATCAACCATCAGGATGTTGTAATATGTCTCGCATATCCAATTTACAACTAGAATTAGAAATGTGTGATATTATGCCAAATGCTAATAATTTTGATACGTATGATTTCAATGTGTTCGTTTATGCTGTAAATTATAATTTATTGCGTATTGTTGGTGGTATGGCAGGCTTAGCATTTTCAAATTAAATAAATTACATTATATTATAATGACTTGCATTACAGAAAATACATTAAAATGTATATTATTTGTAGCATTGGTTTTCTTTATTATACAAGTATATACACTTGAAGAAAAATTTAACCCATGGAACAAATATGGGACTGCATCAGTATTACATGAAAAGGCTCTTAAAAAAACTGGTACAACTAGATTAGAATATGATTATGTTTCTAAACCATTTCCATACAAAAATAGACCAGCAACTAACAACTCAAAAAAACCAATATCCCCAATTACTGTTAGACAAATTGCTTTGAGAAAACATTATTTGAAATAAATTATTATCGATTCTCCCTTTTTCAAATTTTATCAACTTTACGAAATGCTCCAGTAGCTTCCGTTGTTAAACTTAATTCTCCAGAATTTTTATCGAAACTTTTTTTACATTTATGATTTCCTGGTGAATAGTGATCTAAACAATAAGTGTTGCCACAAGTACATTTTAACATAACTAATTTTTTCTTTTTACAGAAAAAGCATTTTTTTTTAATTGAATTTTTATCAGACATATTGTAACTAAATATAGTAATATTTAATTTGTTACTTCATTTTTATAACAATATATCCTTCAAAATAAATAAACCATATACATACAATTTCCTGTTTTCAGGACATTCTTTAATAATATTATTAAAATAGTAATCTTTTACTGTGTTTCCACTATCCATTTTACGCCATTTGTTCTGATTTATTCTTGAATATGCTACATAATGACCAGCGTCTTCAATATCTTGTCCCATTTCTTTAACTGTCACGCAATCATCGGTTACAACTAAAGAAATACAAATATAGTTTTCTTTGTATTGTAAGAATTTACAAAGTTGTTCGCTATTATCTATGTATCCAAAATCAGATTCTAATTTGTATTTCTTTGATTGGTTATTATTAAATGTGCGTTTTTCAAAACAAGCTAAAAATAAATCAAAAGTTATTCTTGCATCTCCAAAACTACCAAAAGTAGCCAAATCATCGGGCCGCCAGTTATATTTAGACAATATTAATTCATATAATTTAGAATAATTATCATTATTCCATCCCCCATCAGGATTATTTTTAAATACCAATAACTGTTGCTTCAATTCATGTAAACTATGAGGATCTTTATCCTCTCTTGCTTGTTTCTCATAATCTTCTATAGTTCTTTCTAATAAAAGATTTACTACATATTTATTAGAAAGAAACGCATATAGAGGTGAATTTATCCAACAACAGTTTTGACCATTATTATTATTTTTTAAATATAACGGATCAAAAATAATATTTGTGTTATTCGAATCTTTAAGAATACATTTTGTTGGAATATATTTTAAAGATTTCTTTTTAGTTACAATTGATTTATTCTTATTTTCTGCATTTGAGCTATTAAATTTATCATTTGATGTATTACTAGATGTATCACTTGATGTATCACTTGATGTATCACTTGATGTATCACTTGATGTATCACTTGATGTATTACTAGATGTATCACTTGATGTATTACTCAATTGGTTATTTGAATTGATTGTATGACCTGGATTTGATATCATTAATGGTCCGGATGATGAATTATTCAATGCATTCATTGCTTGTTGTGATGCGATTTCAGCCTTTTTCCTATCAATAAGCATATTTACAATTTGTAAATTAACAGGGAGTTGTTTCATAAACTTGTCTTCTCTTTCTTTTGACAAGAATACTGGATATTCATCACTAGAAAGTTCATGTGTTTGTGTACTTGACGAAATAGATGATGGTACTAATTTTTTAGGATTTTTTCTCTTTTTATATAATCCTCTCAATTTTGTTAGAATACCATATTCATTATTATTTTTCAAGTTATAACTATTGTCAGTTTCTTCAAGATTCTTTTCTAAATTTTGAATTATTTGTTTATTATCATAGTTGACTGGTGTGTTAGATTCATCTGGTGTAAGTGTCAATAAATAATTTCTTTCTATTTCAGCTTTTCTAGCTTTTTCTATTTGTTCTTTTCTAACTTGTTCTTTTATAGCTTGTTCTTTTCTAGCGTGTTCTTTTCTAGCTTTTTCTATTTGTTCTTTTCTGGCTTGTTCTTTTCTAGCTTGTTCTTTTCTAGCTTGTTCTTTTCTAGCTTTTTCTATTTGTTCTTTTCTAGCTTTTTCCATTTGTTCTTTTCTAGCTTTTTCTATTTGTGCTTTTCTGGCTTTTTCTATTGATTTTTTATTTTCGTTCATTTCATTAACGAATCTTTCATAATTTTTATTTACAAATTCTTTGTATTTCTGTTCATTTTCTAATTTTTGTGTTTTTTTATTTGCTTCATATTTAGAAATTTGAGATCTCAGAAATTGTTTTGTTTCAGAATGCTCTTCACTTTCTGTTTTTTTTGGAAAAAGATCAATAGATTTATTATTTGTGTCTAATTCTTTTATTTCATATGTTTTATTTTTGTTTTGCGATTCTTTCATTTCCTTGACAATTCTATCATATTCATCATCAATTTTGGGTGATCCACCACTAATAACTTGATTTATATATTTGTAATAATCGGGTTGATTTATTTTTATTTGGTTTATTTGAGTTCTAATAACAGAATTTGGTATTAATATTTTTGAATTCAATGTTTCACCCGTGAGATAAGATGTGTTATTGTTTTTAAAATGTTCTTCAATCGCATGTCTTTCATATGTAATTCCATCTGAAGCTAATACAGGATCATTAAATGTTTTTTGCGTAATGGGGCAAGTTATAAGTAAAGCATTTCCTAATACAGAATTCAGTATATTTTTTTTAATATCATTATGACTAATTTTATTTGAATCATTTGTATCATTCATTAAATAATAAAAAATAAAAAATAAAGAGTTAACATCTTAATATTATGTAATGTCTTGGTATGAGAAACATAGTCCTAAAACATTAGATCAATTTTTATCAAATAAGAATGTTGTTGGATATTTGAAAAGAATGATAGAAACAAAAGAATATTCCCATTTTGTTTTATCTGGTGAACCTGGTAGTGGAAAACGCACTTTGATAAAAATATTTTTGAATGAAGCAAATACTGGAAAAAATGTACTTTGGTTAAATCATTTATCATTAAAAACGCTAGATTCTAAAGATAAATTAAACAGCTTTATTAATTCAAAGTCAAGTGTTAATAAAAAATGGTTAATTATTGAGAATTTGCACAAAATGTCTAGTCAATTTTTATACATATTGTACAATATCTTATCATCGAATTCAATAGTTGTTTGTGTATTAGAATCTGTTAATCAAATAGATTTATCAACATGGGCTATGACTTTTGAAATGAATTTACCATCTGATGATAATTTTAAAGAAATAGGAAAATATGTATTATCAAAAGAAGGATATGAATACGATTCTGATTTTATAGATTTTTATTTAGAAGAAATTAGTTGTAAAAAAATATATTCTTTTTTATTTTTTTTAGAAATCAAGAAAACAACTGGACATAATATTATAAAAGAATCTGAATTATCATTTTCATATAATAATTTTTTGAATGAGAAGGATTTAAAGAAAAGATTAAAAGAATTATTTAATTTAGAAGTTATTGGTTTTTCACATATTGATATTGCTATGAAATTATATAGACATATAACAAGAATATCAAAAAATATTGAATATGCTATAGAAATTGGAAATACTATTGAACATTTAAGTAAGTTTGAACATGATACATATCATTTGTATGCGTGTATATGTCGCTTATGGAAAATTCAAGAAAATGAACTATGCAATGCTGTCTAATGATTTAGTGTATGGATTTTCTTTAAAGGGTAATAAATTATTTGGATCGTTTCTATCATTTACTTGTGATTCATAGTCACATTTACCACCATTTCTTAATGGAACGTTTGTAGAATCAAGTGGTATATTTTGTATTGGAGTTGCCGCAGACAACGATTGTTGTGTTGGTAATCCTGGTTTTGTATCCATGTTACCTATTTGTGAACTATTTGCGTTTGTTTTAATACCCGATTGCGTTGGTTCTCTACCTATCGAAACCCCTTCTTTTATTTCATTTAAAGTTGCATTATAAATATCAGAATATGATGTTGGTTTTATTTCACCTTCGGCATTTCCAGTATATTCAATATCTGAAGTAAATTGTTTGTTTGTTGGTGGGGCATTCGTTTCTGTCACACTGTATCCGCCTTTCATATCACCTGTTGCTTGACCAGAATATTCATTATCTGTTGTAAATTGTTTATTTGTTGGTGGAGCAGTAACTACATTTGTTGTATAACCTTTATTTTTAACAGATGTTGCAATACCGGGATATTTACTATCAACGGTTGTTTCTTTAATTGTTGTTTGAAGTGGAGTTGTATCAATAACAGCATTTTTTGTTTTACCGGTAACATTCATATTGTTAATATAATCTTTCAATGTTTCACGAGCAGTTACTTTTAAATCTTGAGGTCTGTCTTGATACAACGCTGATTGTGTACCACCAATTGGACCAAGTCTATTGTCGTGTATTAATGTTTCTTTAAGTGTTGTTCTGGTAGTATCATCTGGAGTGTATGTATGAATTTGTTGTTTGGTTTTACCCATAAAACCTTCTCTTGTGTCATGTATATTTGTTTCTTTAATAGTAGGTCTAAGTATATCATTCGGATCATATACAGGTACTCCACTAACACCACTCGCCATATTTCTATTAGGACTGCTATCATGTATATTAGTTTCTTTAATTGTGGGTCGGAGTATATCTTGTAAAGGTGCTATAATATTGTTAACCATTGAACTTGCTTGACCAATGTATGTGTCATCCTTTTTATCTTCTTTTCTTGTTTCTGAACAATATTGAATAGATAACCTAGCACCTGCTGTGTTTCCTCCCATACCACGATATCCATATCCATCAAGAGTTTGACGAGATGTTATTTGATTTTTATTAGAAGTTTGTGATTCATGACCTTTTTGAATACTTGGTCCGGCTGGTGCAATATATGAACTAAGAGTATTTTGTCTATTCGTTTCACGATTAACAAAATGCTCTTTTGATCTTCCAGCAGAATTAACAACAGTTGTATTAAGACGCGGGGTGCCATCATAAGAATGAAATCTAATTACTCTATTCTTATTGACAACGGGTTGCATACCTCTTCTTGTACCTTTGAATCCACTTACAACCCTACCTTCATAACTGACTTTTGGATTTGTTTTTACTCTTAGTTCATTTACAGTTGGTTGGTTTGCATATTTTAATGAATCCGCTTGATGAAATCCTCCAGACGGTTGTGCACTATAACCTTGATTTAAACCAGGACCAACTCTAATTGGATCTGTAATTGGAACACCTTGATTAAATCTAGAAGCATTGTATCTATCTTTAATAGAATCAGGTAGTTTTTGTGTTCCATAAATATTTTCTCTAGAATTTTCAAACATAGGAGATATTTCCTGTTTTGGTTTATCTATATTAGAAACACCAGTAAAATTTTCAAGTATTGTACTTGATGCATTGTTAGAATCAACATTTTGTTTTACATTAGAACCAAAAAATGGTACCATGTTATTATGTGTAAATGCGTCATTTGGCATCATTTCACCAGTTAAAGAACGTGTATTTCTACCAGATTCGGGTCTTTGTGTCATATTATTTGTTTTGTTCATATGACTATCCATAGCATTACGTTCTGATAGTCTTGAATCTAAAATTCCACTATCGTATATGTTTTGTGATGATTCTTTTTTGTCATTTTCATTTGATATTAGTTCGTTTTTTGAGTTTAAAAGCCACCCACCGGCAGCTAATCCACCTCCAACTAATAATGCATCCATATTATATAATATATCAAAAATTTATTAAATAATATTTTTTATCCAAAATAATATATATACACAAGTAATATGTTAACTAAAAGACCAAAAATTTTTAGAAAACGTTTATTTGGTGGAAAATATAACAAAGGTCAATATCCTGCAAATTACAGGGCATCTCTTCAAATTGAAAATAACAATACTAATTCAAATAATACACCAAATATTTTGGAAACATACAATAAAGAATATACAAATAATAAAAATATTTTTATAGGTGGAAGCCAACCATTATCTGATGACAATGAATTATCTGATGACGAGGGCGACGACGACGATGAATTATCTGATGTCAATGACTCTGATTATGAAGATGAAAATTCTGAAAAAAAATCATCAAATGATTCAGACTCTGATTATGATAATAATGAAAATCAAGATTCAGATTATTCAGAAAGTAATAATGTTTCGCCTTTAAAGGCATACATCCCAATGAATGATTCGAATTTAGTTGCATCATCACCACAGTCCGAATCAGAATTAAATGACAAATTAAAATCACTAATTCTTGAACATGGTGGAGAAATTGATACCGATTATGATAATTCTGAAATTATGAATTCAATAGAATCAGAAGAAAACTCTGATGAAGATTCACAAGAAGACTCCGATGAAGAATATGAAGAAGACTCAGTATACTCGGACAGCACACAACGGGGTCTTTTCGGTGAAGTGATTCCAATAGGCACTAAATGGGTTAAGTACTACGACGACGATGCGGAAGCACACTATTATTATAACGTAGACACTGGAGACACTACCTGGGATGATCCAGATGACGAAGAATATGAAGAAGACTCTGATGAGAATGATGAATGGGATGGAGACGTATCTCAGCGTGGCTTCGCAGTAGGCGACGCCGTCGAGGTGCTATATTCGAAAGGGACATGGTACAACGCAATAATCGATAGTGTGGAATCTGACGGCAGCTACCATGTAGAATGGACAGACCCGCGCGTTTACGACGCAGCCCTCGTGAAAGAGTTAGGCGACGAAAACATCGCAGTCTTCAACTATGTCGATGCGTCCGAGGTGCGTCCTGCAGCACAGAAGGATGATTCTGATGATTCTGATGATTCTGATGATTCTGATGATTCTGATGATTCTGATGATTCTGATGATTCTGATAAAGAAGAAATAGGTGTTCCTGAATCTAAGGAAGAAGAACCAGATTCAGAACAATTTATTAGTGAACATCCTATATATATAGATAGATATACATATGAAATATTCCCAGGGCATGGTATTGATTTAAAAATTGATGGATTTGCATATCATGTGGAAGTTCCTAGTCGAAGTGTATGGAAGAAAGATGATAAAGGAACCTATTTTATTTATTATCATAAAAAAAAGGCTCCAATTATAGATAAAGAAATGAAAAATCCAATTTGTAATTACGGATATAGGAATGCGGTACAATGGCCGGCTTGGCAGAAAAAATTCGATAGAAACTTTGAAATTGATTTGGAGAATTGGAGAAAAGAATCCGAAAAAATAACGAAAGATTATTTTTTTGATGACACATCTGGTGTGATGATAAATATTGGTATAACTCCAAGCACTATTCATAATTTAGCAGAAGGAAATGAAAATCTGTATTATGATGGTAATGATGAAGGAAAATGGCGCGACGAGAAATTATCATCAAATAAAGATGACAGTGACAGAATATCTCCAACAAATATACAAAGCGGACAAACAACTATTCCGGGGCAAAAAAGTGTAATGCATAAGTGGGAAAAACTAAAAATAAAAGATGAAAATACAAAAGAAGAAGACGCAAATATAGTGGAAGATAATGAGTCTTCAGATGAAGAAGATGCAAATATACAAAAAGATAATATATATCCAAAAAAATTTATGTATGAAGGAAAATATGCGGCACAAGCTAGGAAATGGGCCAAAGAAAAAGCTAAAATAGAAGAAGCATTAGAATTAGAAAAAATAGAAGAAGCATTAAAAAATGAAAAACTAGCAAGCGAAAACGCTGTAGCTATTGACGATGAAAATATACAAAAAGACAATGTCAAATTATCAACAGGTGAATGGATAAAACAAGGTGAAAACTGGGTTAAACGTTCATCCGTGACAGATGATGATGATGATGAAGATGAAAATATACAAAAAGACATTGTCAAATTATCAACAGGTGATTGGATAAAACATGGTGAAAACTGGGTTAAACGTTCATCAGTGACAGATGATGATTCAAAAATGGAAAAACAGAAAATGTTGATAAAAATGGCTAAGGAATCTAAGAAAGCATGGGAACAGAAACCAAAAGAAGGACCAGATGCTGCAAATGCTCGCAAAAAGGCAATGCAAAAATATGCTATTAAACAAAAAAAAAGGGAAAAAATATTACAAGCAAGGAATGATGCTAGAGCAGAAATGGAAGAACGTTTAAATGAACGTTTAAGAAATTTGAATATAAATTGAATGTTTACATATTTTTATTATAAACTTGTGCAATTTTAAGAAATAATATACACGTATCGTATAAAGATGGATTAAGTATAGACGAATAGTCTTGGAGTTCTTTAACAAATAAGTCAAGATTATCCATTTGTTTGCTTAAATCCAAAATATTAAGTTCACTATAATGATATTTTTCGGATAATGTTTGAACTTTTGATATTTTATCTGTATTTTCCAAATCATTGATAATGGTATTTGCCATATCAGACAATATGTTTGTAAGTTTATAATTATCTGTTGGTAACATTTTGTTAGTATACATAATGATATGTTTAAGAGTATTAAGATTTTTGTTTGAATAAGAAATCAAAGTGTCAATATGATCTGGTTTCAAACTATGAATGCTATGATTATTTGTAAATTCAATAAGCGATTTATTGCTTGGAGCAGGAACTCTAATAAGAAGACATCGACTGTTCAGAGCTGGGTCAATTGTATCTATGTTTCTACAAGTAAAAACATATCTACATGTCAAATGTGTATCCTCTACTAATTGCCGGAAAGCTTCTTGTTGAGAACCCAAATAATTTATGTATCTAATATAAATTATTTTGTTTGAATCTGCGGATATATCCCGCGTTCTACTAATTTCTTCTATTATTTTTGGCAAATTCGCTTTTTTACGAACACATTCTTTTGCATCAAAACGTATGTAATTAGATGTCGAATATATTCGAACACCCGTTTCCTCCCAAAACTGAACCTTTTCTTTTTCGTTTAAATTAGGATTAAGTGAACGAAACATATTAAGTATTAATGTATGCTTACCAACTCCTGGACCACCATAGAAAATAGTATTTAAAATACCATTGCTTATGTATTGATACAATCTATTTTGTATTTCAGAATGTATATCAACTTGATTATTAGTATTGTTCATTGATATAATTAAAAAAAATTAGTCTTATTATTTGTTATTTCATCGTAACCAGTATTATAAAAAAATTCTAGAGTTTCCGTGTTCATTTCAAATGAAGCATCAAATTTATAATTACACTTAATATTTACTGTTTTTCCTTTATAATTATTCAAGAATGTGTTTTGTAATTTATTGATTGGTGAATTAATAATAATACGTATATAATTTATTAGATTTATGTTTTCAACATATTCATTTTTGCCTTCTAAACAAAAGCTAATAGAATTATTTTGCTTAGAACAATATTCAACTGGGTGTATGCTAACTAAAAAAGCATCGATATAATGTTCATTTTTATATTTAACTGGGTAAAACAGAAATGGAACAGCAATTGACATGCAAATTGCATCTAATATTTTCAAATCAGGATTATTTTTATAATTAAGTAAAACAACAGATTGTGTATTTAAACAATATGTTGTAAAAACAAGTTCTACTTTAATTTTATCATAAAGTTCTTTAAATGTTGTATTCGGTGACCAACATATATTTTCCATTAGCAATGAGAACAACCATTTAAATTTTTCTGTATCATGAATACCATATTTGTCAAAAAATCCTAACCATTTGTCTGAATTTAATGGGCTGATTTTAGATATTGGTATTCTTTTTAATATACTTAATAATCTTTTTGGAGTATATCCAATTGCTAAAAATAAGGCTATAACACTACCACCAGAAGTACATATCCATTTTTTTACTTTTGTTAAATCAAATTTGTTGTTATCAATAAGAGCTTGTATTGCACCTAAAAAACAAACGGTTGCAAAATTACCACCACTAAGTATAACCTCTTCTGGTAATTTATATTTTTTATTGTTTTGTTTCTTCATTTTAGAAAATTAGTTTAATATTCAACATAATATTTATTCAGACTATAACGCGAAAGGAGAATTATAATGTACACATTTGTGTAAGACGAATTGGATTAAATATAGGATCGCCGGGACTTCTATTTGTATGTAATTTTATGTTATGTTTCAAAATCTCATATATTTTACCTCTATATTGTGGTGAATATTTTGCCCAAATTAATCTTAAATCCATTTTTGTATATTTATAATTAGACATGTTAATAGCTCCAATTAAAGAAAGTCCCTTAAGAAATTCGTTATACCACGATATTTTATTACCTATCATAGACATATGATCACACAAATATTTTTTATAAATAACTTGATTATACATATATTCAATTTTTTTTAGACTAGTGTCATAATCAATAATATCTTCCAATAATATTGTTGGTTGAATTTTTCTAGAATATGATTCAATAATATGAATCAATTCAATTGGTAAATCCATAACCATAGAATGTATTTTTTTGAGAATAAAAATCGTTTATTTTTATAATTTAAAAAATAAATGCTTGAATTATTAAAAACAAAGAAAAGAATTTTAGGTAGAGTTAAATGGTTTAATAGTAAACTTGGCTATGGTTTTATAACACATAGAAATAGAGTTGAAGATGTAGATGTTGATGTATTTGTTCATTGGTCAAATTTACAATTATCTGAAAAAGAATATCACACACTTTATAAAGGCGAATTTGTTGAATTTGAAATTGAATCATGTTTATGTAATACAAATTCAAATGGTGGTATACAAGCTTGTAAAGTATCTGGTCCAAACAATGGTCAATTATTAACATCAATTAAAGATTCAATGCCCCATATTAACAATATTCACAAATATTCACAAATATATAGTGTTAAACAACTTGAAATTTCAGATTTTACAAATAATGAACATATTTCTCCGAAAGCAAGAGAACTATATTTATCAACAATTAACTAGTATTTCTATATTTATTATAAAATATTTCATCAGTGTCCATTTTGCTATTTTTAGAATACTTTGCAGCAAATAGTTCTTTAATCATATTATCTAGATCTTTTACTTTAGCATTAATTGAATATTTTTCACCGGATAATACATTATATAATGTAAAACTTCTAGTATTATATTTTAACAAATTGGAATACGCAATCATATACATATATATTCCCAATTGAATATAATGTTCAATATTGATAGATTCAACACATTTTATTTCATATACATTGTTTCCATCTACAATATCAATATATCCAATAAGTTCCCTCATCATAGTATGACTACAAGGATCAATTATGTATTCTTGTTCAAAAATAGATTCATTTGATAAATTCAAATCTCGCATTCTTTCAAGAGTTTTGTTTAGATTATCCTCCGTTACCCAATTATATTGAGTAATTTGTTTTAATTTATGACTATATCCAGACATCATTGCAGACCATTCATTAGAAATATATAATAATTCAGGAATACTAATATTTGTTTTACCATCCCATAATAAATTATTAGATTCATTATTAGATTCTGAAACTGATTCAGAGTCTGATTCAGAATCTGAACCCAACCAAACATCATTGCTATTTGTAGTCACACAAGTACCCTTTCTTTGAAGAACTTCATTGTATATTGTCATTTCTTTCATATCTTTATATTCAAAATATGCAGGAATGGCAATACCCGTAATTTCTGAAACATTTTCACAAGTATTATTATCATTATAAATTTTAGTAGGAATTGAAATTTGATATATTGGCTCTTTTATTTTTTTTATAGTTAAATAACGAACAGCTTTAATTAATACTTCACTATTAATATGTTTAAGTAATTCTGTTGCACTAACTGATTGAGGTTTATTATTAATAAATAATTTGGATGGTTTTACTCGCTTGTGTCTATAAATATTTGTGAATTTATCCAATCTTGATTTGTTAATAAATGATATATAATCATTTCTATAATGATGAAATATAAATAGCTTATTTCTTGCTCTGGTTAGTGCAACATACAATGCATTTGGACATTTATAACGTGGCTCTTCTTTTTCATAATAGTTAAAATATGACTCATCGAAATTAAATACAAATACATTATCTCTTTCTAATCCTTTTGTAGAATGATAAGTAGAAAATACAATCTTTCCTTTAATAATATCATCATCTAATTTATCTTCATCATTTGCTGGAACAAATATTGGTACATTTAAAGTACCTACCAATCGCGCCAAAGTTCTCGCAGGACTTTTATTACTTTTAACCGAAGGAGCTAATATAAATATTGTATCTGGTGATTGTTCTTGTAATATATTTTTAATTTCTATGAATGCCACATTAGTTTCATTATCATCAAAAATGTCACAAACAAAATACTTAGGTTTTTCTGTTAAATGTTTAGATGACTTTATTCTATTATCATCTAAAACGACTTTATTCATAAATAATGCCATATCCGCAGTAATTCGAAATGATTCAGACAAAGTTAGTTTATCCCAATTTTTATATTGATTAAATATTTTATCTGCTCCAGATAAAAATCTGGAATCGGCACCTTGAAAATTATAAATACTTTGATGACAATCACCAAGAAGTATCATATTATCGGGAAATGGTGTCGACTTTCTAATAATTTTAGTAACCAATTTACAATATAATGGAGTCATATCTTGAGCTTCGTCTATTATTACTAGATCATAACCAAAATTTTCCTTTAGTTTATCAATATTTAACATTTTTACCATATCTACATCGGTTTTGCATGCAGTATCACTATTATTAGTAAAATAACGACTTACAAATCCATGATAAGTAAATACATTTAAATTATTAATAAATAGTTTATTTTTTTTTTCTCGCGTTTCATCTCTTAGACGTCTGTTATATGTTAACATTAACAATTTTTTATTTTGAAATGCTTTTGCAATCCATAAAATAGTTGTTGTTTTTCCACTTCCAGCAACTGCATCAACAATTACACTTTTTCCATTCAATAATGAAAATATGATTTTTTTTTGTTCGTGTGAAGGAGAGGCAAGACTACGCGGAATAAAAGCATTTTTTTGTGATTCAAATGCAAACTCGTTAATTTGTGATGCCATTCGTTTTAATATAATCTAAATTATATTTAAGTGTTCATTTTTACAATTATATAATATATAATTATGCAGCATCAAGATTGGAATGTCGTTGATGTTGGTAGAAAATCAGGAAGTTCATTAACAAAAGAAGAGATGTCATTACAAGAAAGACAACTAAGACGTCAAGGTAAAGCTGTTAGTCAACATAGGAATAATAGGACAACTGGTCCTGCAAATTCAAAAAAACTAGATGAAGCAACAGAAGCAAATAAAATAGAAAAATTGAAATTTGGAAAAGATATAATGCAAGCTCGAGCAGCTCAAAAGATGACAAGAAAACAGCTTGCTTCATCAATGAATATGAAGGAAGAAGTAATTGCTAAATTTGAGAATAATAGTGCACCGGGCACTCCAGCTAACAAACAATTGTTAGAAAAAATAAAAAGAAAATTACGAATTCGTTAAACTAAAAAAAATGATATAAGTAATTTGTATATGAGCATATAGACATTGTATACAAATATGGTTAAATCTAAAGAATCAAATGCTAATGATGCAGTTTCAAAATATAAAGCTCATACTCATAAAGAGCATATTTACAAAATTCCGGATACATATATTGGTTCTGTAGAACTAACAACTACTAATTCGTGGAAAATATGCGAAAACAAAATGGATCAATGTGGATTATCATATATTCCGGGTCTTTATAAAATTGTTGATGAAGTAATTGTTAATGCGTGGGATCAGTATATTCGCACTAAAAATACAAAGGACAAAGTCACACATTTGGCTATCAATATTGATCCAGACACAGGTATTGTATCCGTTGAAAATGATGGTAAGGGTATCGATGTATTAATGCATCCAGATCATGGGATTTATACAGTTGAAATGATATTCGGTAAGCTATTAACAAGTACAAACTATAACGAAAATGAAGAGCGAATCACAGGAGGAAAAAATGGATACGGTGCGAAACTGGCAAATATCTTTTCTAAATGGTTTAAAGTAGAAACAGTCGACTTAATTACCAAGAAAAGATTTAGTCAATGTTTCAGAGATAATATGAACATTAGAGAAGAACCAGTGATTAGTAAGGTAAATGCTCGGGAAAAGTCAATAACAAAAGTAAGTTTTCTACCAGACTTTGAAAGATTTGGATTAAATGGATGGTCTGATGATATGATAAGTATTTTCAAAAGAAGGGCTTATGAGATTAGTGCTTGTTGTGGAGAAAAACTAAAGGTTAGTTTCAATAATGAGGAAATACCAATTCGTCGTTTCAAAGACTTTTGTTTAATGTATTTTGATGAAGAAAATGATATTTGCTATGAAAATAGTAATGAAAGATGGGAAATTGCAGTTGGTTTGAGTGATGAGTTTAAACATGTTTCATTCGTTAATGGTATTTATACATCAAAAGGTGGCAAACATGTAGATCATGTTGTTCAATTGATTAGCAAAAAGATGGTAGAACTTATTCTTAAAAAGGAAAAAATCAATGTGAAAACAAGTTACATTAGAGAACACATATTCTTGTTCGTAAATTGTATTATTGTGAACCCATCATTTGATAGTCAAACAAAAGATTACTTAACAACACAAGTGTCTAAATTTGGATCTAGTTGTAAACTTGCTGATAAATTCTTTAATGATTTGGTAAAAATGGGATTGATGGAAAAAGTTATTGAAACTTATCAATTCAAAGAATCAAAACAAATTAAGAAAACCGATGGCAAAAAGAAAAATAGAATTTATGGGATTCCTAAATTGGATGATGCAAATGAAGCTGGTGGAAAACGTTCTTCAGAATGTACACTTATTCTTACAGAAGGAGATTCGGCAAAAGCAATGGCAATTGCCGGTTTAAGTGTTGTAGGTAGAGATTTGTATGGTGTATTTCCACTTAGGGGAAAAGTAATTAATGCACGCGAAAAAATTGCAACAAAACAAGGAAAAAATCAGGTAATGAACAACGCCGAATTAATTAATATGAAACAAATTCTTGGTCTTGAGCAAGATGCTAAATATACTGATACATCAAAATTACGTTATGGTCATATTATGATTATGACAGATCAAGATTATGATGGTTCACATATTAAAGGGTTGATTATTAATTGGTTAGATACATTTTGGCCTGAATTATTGCAAATATCCGGATTTATCCAATGTATGCAAACGCCTATTGTAAAAATGCTACAAAAGAAGAAAGAAGTATTATTTTACAATCTGACTAAATATTCAGAATGGAAATTAAGCAATCCCGAGTATCAAAGAAAAGGTTGGAAGGCAAAATATTATAAGGGACTTGGTACAAGCACTACAGCCGAAGCAAAAGACTATTTCAGAAATATGTCAAAAATGGAATATGTTTGGGATGAAAATTCTGAAAATAGTATCGATATGGCATTCAATCGCGATAGAAGCAATGATAGAAAGAGTTGGCTGGGTGAATATAACGAATCAGTTGTGTTAGATGAAGAAATTAATGTAAACTATTCCGATTTTGTAAACAAAGAACTTATTCACTTTTCAAATTATGATTTACATCGTTCTCTTCCGCATATTATGGATGGATTAAAACCTTCACAAAGAAAAATTCTATTTTCATGTTTTAAAAGAAATTTGAAATCTGAAATTAGAGTTGCGCAATTGGCAGGATATGTTAGCGAACATAGTGGATATCATCACGGTGAAGAAAGTCTTAATGGGGCAATCATTGCAATGGCACAAAATTTTGTTGGCTCAAATAATGTACACTTATTACAACCAAATGGTCAATTTGGTACACGTATTTTAGGAGGTAAAGA
>Ga0163180_10000525_pt1 | contig 22363 bp, 19 predicted proteins | sample AtlANTMetagenome_2_FD_109647 | JGI IMG/M metagenome (GOLD analysis project Ga0163180, IMG submission 109647) | Marine eukaryotic phytoplankton communities from the Atlantic Ocean - Atlantic ANT 4 Metagenome | ecosystem: Environmental > Aquatic > Marine > Oceanic | place: North Atlantic Ocean...
ATCACGTTTCCTGACATTACAGGAACCGTTGTCACGACAGGAGATACAAACACAGTTACAGGAACAATGATTGCAACTGATACGGTTGCAGAAGCAAACATGGCAAATGATGCTATCGGTCAGGCTGAACTTAAAAGTGTTGTTTCTCTATTGATAAAGAATTCTAGTGGTTCAACACTAAAAACGATTTTCGGGGCAGGAGCTTAAGATGTCAGCAATAATTACAGAAAAATTTAGATTACATAACGCAGAGCAGTTTTACGAATCATTTAGTGAAGCTGCAAAATCTACGTATTATATGTTTATAGGAAAGTCAACACCATATACTTCTGGTACTTCTGGTGGAACAGACTCATCACCCCCCACTCCTGCCGATGATGTTAGTTCTGAATTTTATTATTGGGATGATATGCTTGCTGCAAAATTGATTGGTTCATCCGATACTACCTATGCAATTCCTCGTAGAAATTGGGCAAACAGTACAACGTATGATATGTATGAACACAACATTAGTACATCGAATACTACAACTTCTGGTGCAACTAATTTGTATGACTCTACATTTTACTTTATGACAAGTGCATATAGAGTTTATAAGGTTCTAGATAATAATGGTGGAACTGCATTTAGTGGTGCAGAACCTACTGCAACTGGTAATGATCCTTTTGCATCTGGTGGTTATGTTCTTCAGTATATGTACTCACTTACAACTTCTGAAGTAGAAAAGTTTTTAACAACAGATTTTATGCCTGTTAGTACAGATGCGACAGTTAGTGCGGCCGGTGTAGATGGTTCTATTGACTCACTCATAGTTACTGGTGGTTCTGGTTATACAGACGGAACATACTATGCTGCTGTGTATGGAGATGGAACTAACGCTGGAACATCTAGTGGTGCAGTCGTTAGTATTAAAGTAACGTCTGGTGCAATCGTATCTTTTGGTATGACTGCTGGATCAGACACCGTGATGCACGCTGTTGGTGCTGGTTATACATATGGAACAATCAACCTTGGAGATGATTACATCTTTACCAATGCTGCACTAAGTAGTTCTGGTTCTCTTGGTAGTGGTTCTGGTGCATCAATCTCAGTTGTCATTTCACCAAAAGGTGGTCATGGTAAAGATGCAGTAAAAGAATTGGGTGGTCATTATGTTATGTTAAATACATCATTGACACAAGCAGAAAATGATGATATTACTACCGCAAATGATTTTCGTAGAGTTGGTTTGGTAACAGACCCCTATAATTTTGGTACAACAACTGTTGCAACAGATAGTACCCGAAGAATGACTAAGGCTCTTAAATTAACCTCAGTATCAGGTACGTTTGATGGAGATGAAAAAATATCCCAAGCATCTACTGGTGCAATTGGTAAAGTTGTAGAATGGGACTCTAGTAATAATATTCTCTACTATGTACAAGAAAGATTTGGTGACTATGGTACAAATGGAACAACTGGTGCCTTTGTTGCATTTAGTGGTGCAAACCAAGTTACAGGTGCAACCTCTAGTGCGGTTGGAACTCCAGACTCAACAGCAGATAGTGCTGTAACTCTTGCTGGTGGTAACACAATCACGTTTACAGATGGATACGCAAATCCAGAACTTGATCCAGATAGTGGTGATGTTATATACATAGAGAACAGGAAACCTATCAGTCGATCTTCTGATCAGACTGAGGACATTAAACTTATAGTGGAATTCTAAGATATGCCTCAAAAAACAAATCTTAATGTAACGCCATATTTTGACGATTTTGATTCAACTAAGAATTTTCAAGAAGTATTATTTCGTCCTGGCCATGCAGTACAAGCAAGAGAACTTACAACATTACAGACTATTCTGAAAAATCAAATGGAAAAGTCAAATCGACATCTTTTCAAAGAAGGTGCTATGATTATTCCAGGCCAATTAAGTTTTCAAAATTTACCAACAGTAAAATTGCAAACACAATTTGCTTCTGAAGATGTTGATGTAAGTCAATATGTTGGTGCAAAAATTACTGGTGGAACCAGTGGTGTTGAAGCGGATGTAGTTCTTGCTGAGGCTGCAAGTGGTGATGATCCTCCTACTCTTTTTATTCAATATACTAAAACTGGTACAGATAATACCACTACCAAATTTAAGAATGATGAAGAACTCAAAGCAGATAAAGGAATTACACATACCACATCCTATAGTACAGATGTAGCATCTGCAAAAACTGCTACTCTATCTGCTACTGATGTTGGTTGTATTGCGAATGTGCAATCTGGTGTATATTTTATACGTGGCAATTTTGTAGAAAATGCAGAAGAAACTATTGTTATCGAAAAGTACAGTGTTAATCCAGATGTTAGAATTGGTTTTACTGTATCTGAAACACTAGTTACTCCAGAAGAAGATAATTCACTATTGGACAATTCAACAGGGTCTTCAAACTTCGCTGCAAAAGGTGCTCATCGACTTAAAATAAGTATTGCTCTTTCAAAACTAGCAAATACTTCTACTGCTGATGATAACTTCATAGAACTTATGAGGGTTAAAAATGGAAGAATTGTAGAAGAAACTAGAGGTATAGAGTTTGGTACTATTGAAGACACTTTTGCACGAAGAACCTTTGATGAAAGTGGTGATTATACCGTAAGACCTTTTCAATATGAAGTTAAAGAATCTGTTCCTAACAATGATCTGCCTGGTGTATTTACTCTTGGCGGATTAACGGATGAGGGTGCAACTGCATCAACTGATTTGCTTGCACTAAAGGTATCGCCTGGTAAAGCATATATCAAAGGATATGAGATTGAAAAAATTGCACCTACATTTGTAGATTTACCAAAGGCAAGATCAACATCATCTGTAAACTCTGGTATTACGATTAATGATGTTGGTAACTTTCTTAATGTTACAAACGTATATAATACGCCTGACATTGAATTTGTTAGTGGTGAGTCAACTGCTTATAAACAAGTAGAATTATTTGATACTCCAACTACAACGAGAGGTAGTTCTGCTGGAACAATGATTGGTATTGCAAGAGTAAGAACTATGCAATACACAAGTGGTACTGCCGGTTTACCAGAAGCAGTCTATAAGTTATTCCTATTTGATATACGTCCATTCACAGTTATAACTCTTAGTGGTACACCTAGTCCTACTCTGGAAGCAAATCATTCTAATGGTGGTGTTCAAGTTACAGGTGCTACAAGTGGTGCAAAAGGTTTTGTTTTTGCAGATGGTACTGGTGGTACAAAAGTCATTCTTACAAATGTTATTGGTTCATTTAGTGATGGAGAAAAAATTAAAACATCTGATTCTGCTGAAACAGATGATGTTGTAGAAGATTCTGGTAATACAGACTTGACCATTGTTAGTATTAAAACAAATTCTATTGAAGATGTTAGACAGGTCTTTATGGATGATAACGACAGTGGTGAAGATTTTTCTTGTGATGTTGTTCTAGACAATCAAAATACAGATTCTTCTTTCCTTGTCATAGATGGTACAGATACTAGTGGCGCAAACGCAGATGACCTTCTACGTATGGAAGATGGTACTACGGTTTCTACAAGTTTAGGTGACAATACTGCTATCGAAAGAGGTGCTGCTGGTGGTACTGGTTCATCCAAGAAAATTGCAAAATTGCAAGACTCAGAAAAGAATATTTCTATATTTAAATTAAACAAAAGACGAATCAAAACCCATCTTACTACTGATAATAACGGAACTTCTGATACCCAGATCACGATACGAAGACAGTTTGTTGTAAATTCAAGTGGTGCTGGTGTGGTAACCCTAAGTGCTGGGTCTGGAGAAACATTCCTTTCACATAGTGAAGCAGACTATACAATGAGTGTTCTTCAAGCTGGTGCTGGTGGTTCAGCAGGACAAGGAGACATTGTTAGTTGTGGAACTGGTTTCTCTGGTGGTGGTACTGCAACAGTAAGTATCTCAAATAATGCTGCACTAGGTAACGCTGCAAAAGTTAAAGTTATTGCAACACTACTTAAAACTGGTGTAACTGCAAAGGCAAAAACAACACAATTGATGAAACAAGTCAAAGTTGTGCCTGGTGATACTGATCCTTATGGTAGTAGACCAAAGGATAAAGAGATTTCTCTTGGTCGAGCAGATGTGTTTAAGTTAGTCGCAGTATACGATTCAGAAGATACATCAACGGACGCTGTTGCTCCTACTATGACCGTAGGTACACAAAGTGGTATCTTTACCAGAGGTGAAAAAGTAACTGGTGGTACATCTAAAGCAACTGGTAGAATTGTTAATATTTCAAGCCCTCTTAGTTTTGTTCTTAAAAGTGGAACATTTCAAGTAGGTGATGTAATTACAGGTGAGAGTTCTGATGCAACCGCAACTATTACTGCACTCACAGATGGTGATACAGTTGTCACCAGTAGGTTTGAATTAGATACTGGACAGAGAGATAATTACTATGATATTTCTAGAATAGTCAGAAAACCAAATCAACAGCCTCCTTTGGGTAGAGTTCTTATAATTCACGATTATCTAGAACATGGTGCTGGAGATGTTTTCACAGTAGACTCCTATACAGATGTAGCAAATCAAATGGATTACGAGGACATTCCTCAATATAACGCAACAAAGGTTGATCCAGATATACCAGCACCTTCTGGTCAGTATCCTTTACAAGACGTATTTGATATGCGTCCAAGAGTAGAAGATATTTCTGGTACAAATAGTAGTATTTCGCAAGTAGATGAAATAAGTGCAAATTCTTTTGATTTCTTTGCTAGACAGTACGATGGAACTGGTGCATCAACTGTTCAGACGATGAAACCTGGCGCTTCTATTCAGAGTGACTTTGAATATTTTCTACCATATAGAGCACTTCTTCATGTTGATAGAAACGGAGAATTTATTCTTACGCAAGGTGCTGCTGCAGAAATTCCAGAAAGACCAAAAGAACCAGATGGTATGATGAAACTGGCAGATATAAGTGTTCCTGCCTTTACTTTCAAACCAGCTGATGTTACTCTTGAAAAAGAAAAAAATCAAAGATATACCATGAAGGATATCGGTAGACTTGAAAAAAGAATTGATAATGTTGAATACTACACTGCATTATCTCTTTTAGAAAGAGATGCTGAGAGTTTTGAAATTCAAGATTCTAATGGTCTTAATAGATTTAAATCTGGTTTCGTAGTAGATAATTTTGGTGGACATAGAGTTGGTGATGTTCAACATCCAGACTATAAAAATTCTATGGACATGGAAAAGAAAGAATTGCGTCCAGAATGTTTTCTAAAAAATGTTTTACTGGAAGAAAGTGTTTCTACTGATACGGATAGAGCAACTGCTGGATACAAAAAAACTGGTGATTTAATTACCCTTCCTTATACTGAAGAAAACTTAATTAATCAAACCATGTCTTCACGTTTAGAAAGAGTCACTCCTGTTCTCTTATCAAATTGGGTTGGTAGGATTCAACTTACTCCTGCTTCTGATGAATGGTTTGAAACAGAGGTAGCTCCAGACTTAATTGTTAATGTCGAAGGTAACTTTGATACAATATTTAATCAAAATAGAAATTCAATAGGAACAGTGTGGAACGCATGGCAAACACAGTGGTCTGGTGTTGTAAGAACAGATAACACTGTTGGTCAAGTTGGAGGTCAACAAGTTCAAAGAACAATACAAACCGTAAGATCAAACTTAACAAGAACTGGTTTGCAAACTGATGTTGTCGAGAAGATTGATTTTGAATCTCAAGGAACTAAAGTTATTGCTAGAGCCCTTATACCTTTTGTAAGATCAAGAAATGTTCGATTTGAAGGTGTAGGTTTTTATCCCAACACAAGAGTTTATGCTTTCTTTGATAAACGTGCAATAAGTTCTTTCTGCACTCCAGATGTTGGATTCTCTACAAATGATGAAAGTTTGGTTCAAGGAGATGCATTGGTTACTTCTGCAAATGGTGAGATTAAGGGAACTTTTAATATACCCGATCCAAAGGTTGCAGGCAATGAAAAGTGGCAATGTGGTGAGTTGCAGTTTAGGTTAACATCTAGTGAAAACAATGTTACTAGTATTGATCCAGTAACAGCAGGAGATACAATTTATTTTGCAAAAGGAATTCTTGAGACTGAACAAGAAACTATTCTTGCAATAAGAAATGCTGAAGTAGTAAGAAGAAGTGTTACAGAAAACACTGTTACTAATACTAGTAGAGTGATCCGTGAAGAGGTAATTGATCAAGGCAATGACGGAGGTGACCCAGGCAACGATGATCCATTATTCCAAACATTCATGGTCAGTCTTGAAGATAATGCTGATGCTGATGGTTGTTTTCTAACAAGTGTTGATCTTTTTCATGGAGAGAAAGATGATACAATCCCTGTCACAATAGAAATTAGAAATGTGGTAAATGGTTCGCCAGGAGCAAAGGTTATTCCTTTTGGTAGGGTTACAAAGAACCCTGCTGATATTGCAACTTCAACAGATGCTTCTGTTGCAACGACATATACTTTTCCATCTCCAGTATTTGTAAAAAGAGGTGTGGAATATGGTATTGCAGTAATAACTTCTGTACCCACACATAAAGTATGGATTTCACGTATGGGTGAAACGGAAACTGGTGGAACAAGAACTATTTCGAGACAACCAGAAATGGGTGTTCTTTTTAAAGGACATAACAATAGAACTTGGGCTCCATCTTTAACTGAGGATTTAAAGTTTACTTTAAGAAAGGCAAGTTTTACAACTGGAACATCTGGTGGTACAGTAACATTCCAGAACGAAATATTACCTGTGAAATCATTACAGAACAATCCATTAGTTTATACTAATGGAGATCAAACACTAAAGATTTTACATGATAATCATCACATGTATTCTACTAGTAACAATGTAACTATTGATAACATCAAGTCTGGAGCATCGACCAAATTGAATGGTGCAATTAGTGCTGATGCTGTAACTCTTACTTTAGATAATGCAACAGACTTTGATGATTCTACAGGTAAGTTTGCTTATAATGCTAGTAGTGAATGGTTTATAAAGATTGATGATGAGATTATGAAGTATACTGCTGTAAGTGGAAATGTTATTAGTAGTATTACGAGAGGACAAAATGGAACAACTGCTGTATCACATGCTGATGATGCAACAGTAGAACTTTATATTTTACATAAAGTACCATTAACTGAAATTAATAAAACTCATACTGCAATTAGCAATATTGACATTGACTCCTATACTGTTGAATTAACAACTGCACCAACAATTACAGGTGGAACAACTACCGCTCAAAATGGTGGAAATGTTGCAACCGCAACTCAAAATGCTATCCTTGATGTTGCTCAACTTATGATGGGAACATTAAGATTTAATAATACTACTTTACAAACCTTTATTAGGGGTTCTTCTGGTACAAGTCCTAGTGGAACTGAAACTTCATTTGTAAGAACTACAGAGAAAAATCAAGAAGAAGTTGCAATTGAAGAAAATGTTTATTTTGATACTACTCAAATGGTTGCCTCTGCAATCAATGAGACAAATGAAATGAATGGTAATAAATCTCTTATTGTTCAAGCAAAACTGACCTCTAGTAATAAAAACATTTCGCCAGTTGTTGATACAACCAGAGCATCTTTAATTTGTGTTGCGAACAGGTTGAATAAAATTGATTCATCTGCTGACATATTTCCTACTGCTGATTTCTCTGCATCTACAGAACCTAGTGGTGATAATAATGCTGCAATCTATTGTACGAAAAAAGTTACATTAGAAAATACTGCAACGTCATTAAGAGTTTTGTTTGCTGCTTATCGACATAGTAGTGCAGAAATTGAAGTTATGTACAAGTTATTGAGAACTGATGATGCATCTGATTTTGATGATTTGGGTTGGGAATATTTTAATACTACTGGTGCTGCAGATACAACGGTATCTTCATCTCTAACCAGAGATGATTTCCAAGAATATCAATACACAGCTGGTGTTAAAGATGATGGAAGTGGACAACAATTGTCTCCATTCATATCTTTTGCAATTAAAATTGTGATGAAAGGAACACAGAGTTGTGAAGCGCCAAGAATTAAAGACTTCAGAGCAATCGCATTGGCAACATAAAATGGAAGAAAGATTTTTAAAAGTAGAAGGACATTCGGATTTAGTAAGAGATACCAATAGTCATGCTATTATCAACACCAACAATAGTGCATACAATATAGCAGTAAAGAGAGCAGAAGAGGCACAAAAACAAAGAGATGAAATTAGGGATGCGACAAGAGAGATAAATAATCTAAAGTGTGAAATGCACGAAATAAAAAGATTGCTAGAACAATTGGTGAGGTAAATCATGGCTATTACAGCAAGTCAATTAACATCAAGTAAAACCCTTGAAGAATTTAGACAAGAATTTAATAAGTTAGTTCAAGATGTCAATGACATTAAGGATAACACCTTATTTACGAGCGATATTAAGTTTGAGGGTTCAAGTGATGATGACTTTGAAACCACACTTACAGTAACTAACCCTACTGCTGATCGTACTATCACGTTACCTGATGAATCTGGTAGTATGTTGACTACATCTAGTTCTCTTAATGCAACCACTACTACTGTTTCTGCAAACAATTCTGCTGACGAAACTGTATTTCCAGTATTTGTGGATGGTGCAACTGGTTCTCAAGGTTTAGAATCCGATACAGGGTTGACATACAATCCAAATTCTGGTATACTAACTGCAACACAATTTACTGGTGCATTGTCTGGTAATGCAACAACTGCTACTGCACTTGCAACTGGTAGAACTATCGGTATGACAGGTGATGTAACGTGGACTTCTGCCTCATTTGATGGTAGTGGTAATGTTACAGGAACAGCCGCAATCGGTAGTGGTGTTATTGTCGATGCAGATGTTAATGCAAGTGCCGCTATTGCAATGTCCAAGACTGCATTGGTTGCTGGTACTGGTATTACTCTTTCAACAAATACTCTTAATGTAGATGCAGCTCAAACACAAATTACTTCAGTTGGTACATTAAATGCTGGTGCAATTTCTTCTGGATTTGGTAATATTGATACTGGTTCTTCTACCATTACAACCACAGGAAATATAACTGGTGGAAATCTATTGATTGCTGATGCTGGTAACATTGGTTCTGCATCTGATACAGATGCACTTGCAATTTCTTCTGGTGGTGTTGTCACTTTCAGTCAAAGGGATATTCATAGTGGTGGTATTACCGTTGCAGATGGTGCTCAGATTGGTACTGCAAGTGACGCTGATGCAATTACACTAGATGCTACTGGTGTTGCAACCTTTAGTCAAAGACCAGTAATTGGTACTGGTGGTTTAACAATACCAAACGATGGACAGATTGGTTCCGCTGGTGATACGGATGCAATTTCGATTAACTCTGATGGTGATGTTACCATGTCACAGGACTTGACAATTACTGGTAATCTTACGGTCAATGGTTCTACGGTTACAAACTCTGCTTCTAATACAGTCATCGAAGACTATCTTATTGAATTAAATAATGGTGCTGGTTCTAACGCCAACGACATAGGTATTATCATGGAACGTGGTTCTACTGGTGACAATGCGTTCATGGGTTGGGATGAAAGTGCTGACAAATTTGTATTTGGTACGACAACTGCTACTGGAGCATCTAGTGGTAACTTGTCAATTTCAAACGGAACGATTGTTGCCGCAAATGTTGAAGGTACACTTACCACGGCTGCACAAACAAACATTACTTCGGTAGGAACTCTATCAACACTAAAGGTTGCAGATGATGGAACTATTGGTTCTGCTTCTGATGCTGACTCAATGACAATTAATTCTTCTGGTGTAGTGACTTTCTCACAAATTCCAGTGATGAGTGCTGGTTTGAATGTGTCTGGTGGAACAATTGCTGGTACTCTTGCAACTGCTGCTCAAACGAATATCACCTCAGTAGGTGCGTTGGATGGTGGTTCAATTACGTCTAACTTTGGAACAATCAACACAGGATCATCTACTATTACATCTACTGGTGCAATAAGTGGCGGTGCTTTTGTTGTTGCAAATGGCGGTAATATTGGTTCTGCTGGGGACACGGATGCTATTGCGATTGCTTCAGATGGTGTGGTAACTATGAACCAGATACCAGTGTTTAGTGCTGGTATTAATGTTTCTGGTGGAACGATTGCTGGTACTTTGTCAACTGCTGCACAAGGTAATGTTACTTCAGTAGGAACTTTAACAGGATTGGTTATTGCTGATGCTGGTAACATAGGTTCTGCATCTGATACCGATGCAATATCAATTGCTGCTGATGGTAAGGTTTCACTTACTCAAGATTTATATCTAACTGGTTCTCAGAAAGAATTACGTTTCTATGAAGGTGCAAACTATGTAGGATTTAAAGCACCATCTCTTAGTGGTAATCAGATTTGGGTATTACCAGATGGAGATGCATCCTCAAATGGTGATGCTCTAGTTTCTGATGGTTCTGGTAATCTTACTTTCTCTTCTGTGGTTGGTAGTAATGCTACTAGTGTTACTCTTGCAGATGAGAGTAGTGATACATCGTGCTTTGTTATGTTTGCAACTGCTGCTACTGGTAACCAAAATCCAAAGACAGGATCAAACCTAACTTTTAATTCTAGTTCTGGATTGTTGACTGCAACTGGTTTCTCTGGTAATCTTACTGGTACTCTACAGACTGCTGCTCAAACTAATGTTACCTCACTAGGAACTCTAACTGCACTCACAGTAGATAACATTACTATTGACGGAACAAATATCGGTCACACCTCAGATACTGATGCAATAGCGATTGCAGCTGATGGTAAGGTTACGTTTAGTCAACAAACTACACATAGTAATGGTATCCTTGTTGCAGATGCTGGAACTATCGGTTCTGCAAGTGATACAGATGCTATCGCTATAGGGGCAGATGGTGACGTTACACTAACACAAGATTTAGAATTGCAACATGACGGAGCAGTAGTATCCTTTGGTGGTAATGATGAAATTACCTTAACCCATGTTCATGATACAGGCCTTGCATTAAAACATACTGCTACTGCTGATGATAAACCCATTGTTCTTACTTTGCAAACTGGTGAAACAGATATTGCTGCTGACGATGTTATTGGTAAGATAGATTTTCAAGCACCAGATGAAGGTGCTGGAACTGATGCAATAACAGTTGCCGCATCTATTAGTGCGGTATCTGAAGGAGACTTCAGTGCATCAAACAATGCAACAAAAATAGAATTTTCTACTGGTTTATCAGAAGTTGCAAGTGCTGCTATGTCACTTAGTTCTACTGGTGCGTTATCATTCCCAAACAAACAGGGTGGTGATAATCTTTTATTAGATCAAACGGCCGCTGCTGGAACTGATGCTGGTGATGATGTTACCTTAAATGGTACTGATGGTAGTTCTACAAACGCAGATAGTAATATCATCTTTGAAGATGCAGTTGCACTTACTACACAAACAGATCGCCATATTATGAAGAGGATGATGGGTGAATTCAATAGTGAACAAGAAGATTTGTTTCCAAATAAACTTAGATTGATAAAGTCTGATGGTACAATATTGAAGACTTATCACTGCGCTGGAGATGCATAATGGCGGTCAGATCACCTTTGTACATTGATGGCAACAATGACCTAATAGAAATGACCACTGCCGAAGTTACGGAGTGGGTAGATTCTATATGTGGTTTATATGGTTCTAATCCTTCTGTTACTCTTGCAGTTTCCACTAGTTCTGCTGGTAATTTAACTGCCATGGCGGATACACGTACTCAAGCGGGTGCAACTTCCCAATCTGCAAGTGCATTTCCGAATGAATCAACTACTGCTGAACCAAGTACGGTAACAGTTTCATTTGATCGTGTTAATCAAACGAAAGCATCTGTGTCACCAACTACGGATACAGGAACAACCTGGCCATGTTATATTAATGGTGATAACGATATACAGGCAATGAATTTACAGGATATTAAAGATACTTTTTTACACCCTGCTATTGATAAATTAATTTCTGGTACAGAGGGTGCAACAACTTCTGGAACATATACTATTACGACTTCTAGTACTGCTGCTACTAATTACACAGTAGTTTCCACTGACGCAGTATTCATTGATACGAGAGCAAATACAGGTGCATATGCAGCAAGTGGTATTCCAGAAACACTTGATCAACCAACTAATATTACTAGTTATTTTCTACATAAAAGAGATGCGGTTGCAACAACTCCTTCTAGGATACCTCTTTTTATTAATGGTGATAATGATTTACAGACATTTGTTGAATCTACAATAGATACTTTATTTACAGAATGGATAAGAGAAACCGCTGCTGAATCTTCGGATGGTTATCAGATTAGTTACACAATTGAAACTTCTGGTAGTGGTAATACTAGAGGTTCTGCTATGGTCAACACGAAACTTGATGGTTCTGGAAACTATCAAACTAGACAGGTCGGTGATGACTATAGGGCGCAAGAATTTCCAAATGGTACTGCTCAAACCATTTCAACATATAATCTGCGTATAAATAAAGGATAGGAGTAAGACATGGCACATTTTTCGGGTAAAATTATTAACGCATATTATACTAACTCAGAACATAATACTGTTTGTGTTATGTGGAGTGATGGAGAACTTGCTCGTGAACACTATGTTGTTGTGGATGAAAATGATACGCAATTCCAAGAACTCCTAGAAGAGTGGTCTTATGATTCTTTAGATCAAGCAACCCAACAATTTAATGACAATGTTAGTCAAGAATTTAAAGATGCATTTGAAAGATATGCAATCAGAAATAATTTATATGGTTATAGTGAAGATGGTTCTGTTCCTCGACCACAAGATGATGATGAAGTTTTGAGGGGAGATTTAGAAACTTTAATTCTAAATTTTGATGAGGAAAATACTGAACAAAAAGAACAACTTTTCAAATTAAAATTAAAACTATTTGAAGAAGACGTAGTTAAGAGTAGTAAAAAAAGAACAGCAAAAACGGACTTACGAAAAGCAGAAACACCAGTGGAGGCCATTGCAGCTTACGCTAAATTTTTATAATGTGATATAGAATGAAATTAAATACAATATTATGTGTCAAGTGGGGAGACAAATATGATGACGATTATGTTATTCATTTAAAATCTCAAATAGATCAGAATTGTTCTGTACCCTACAATTTTTATTGTCTAACTGATAAACCAAAATATGAGTTTGACATACAACTTCCTACAGATTGGGATAAATATTTTAATCCCGATACAAATATGTTTTGGGCATATCGCAAGTGTTATATGTTCAACGAAAAACTATTTCCTCAAATGCAAGGTGAAAAGTTTTTATACCTTGATCTAGATATACTCATACATTCTGAATTAGATTACTTCTTTGACATTAGAATGGACAAACCTTATATAGTCAGAGGATGGTGGAATGATATTGAGAATTGTAGGAAAAACTTTGGAAGAATGAAATCAACTCCACTCAATTCTTCTGTCATAAGATGGAATAGAAATCAATGTCAAACAATATACAAAAGAATAGAAAATAATAAGGACGTTGTATTCTTTACATATCCAACAATAGATAATTATTTCAATCATCATTTCTACAATGTGTGGGATGAAAAGGTTTCCTTCTTTCGTGGATTTCCTCAAGGAGATATTTACTCATGGTATAAAGGAAACATTTATCCTGATGATATGGAAACAAAAATATTAAGAAAAGATCATAAAATATGTTTATTTAATAATAGTGCTTCTCAAGAAGATAAGAATGAAAGTATGTTTGAGATTAAGGAGTTGAGGATATGGTAGACTATATTAAGTATACTCCAGAGATGGCAAACAACTGGTCACGGGCATATATTGAAACACACAGAGAACGTCCTTGGGCATTTCAACGATTAGTTGATGCTTCTACAACATCACAACTAGAAAGTAAATTCTGGTTGACAGAAGAACTATCTAATGTTAATGAAAGTCCTAAGTCAGCAGTACTATTGGGTGGTTGGTTTGCTCACGTAATTACATCACTTCTATTAGATTATACCTCAGTAGAAAAAGTTACTAACTTTGAAATTGATGAGGACGCACACTTTATTAGTTATAAGTTCAATAGAAGGTATAAGAAAAAAGAAGAATATGGCGATGCACAATACAGATCAATAAGACGTAATGTTTTATTTGAATCTTTAAAAGGAGTCGAAACATTTACTGGTGATGGAAAAGACCCAGATCAGTTTGATCTTGTTATTAATACATCATGTGAACATATGTTTCCTATGTGGAAGTTTAGAGAGTTAAATCCTCAGTTACTTGGTAAGTTGTTTGTTTTACAATCAACCAACGCAAGAGAATTTGAAGATCATATAAATTGTGTCGATAGTGAAGATGAGTTGGTGGATCAATCTATGTTAGGTGATATTTTATACAAAGGTAGTAAAGTTCTAGACAATGGCTTAACACGTTTCATGGTGATAGGTAAATGAATGTTATTGAGTGGTGTAGGTCAAAAGATATCTGGTATCTCAAAATGGATTTGCAAATACCAGAAGAATGTATAAAGGAAGCACAATCAGTATATGATGAAGGGTTCTTTGTAGAACACCGATACGGAGATGGGGATGGGTGGTATTCTTCTGCACTACATGGTTTCGTTGGTGAAGATGAAGATATCAGTATGGGTTGGCATCATACTAAAAATCCTAGTGGTCATGGTTACACCGAAGATAATGTTAAATGGGGTTGGACAGAATTACAAGAGATTTGTCCAGAAACAAAAAGGTGGTTAGAAGATTTTCCCCATAAAAGATATAGACGTTGTAGATTTATGTTGTTAAAACCAAATGGCGCTATAGAAAAACATAATGATTCTAATCAAAAAAGAGATAAAGAGGGAAGAACTAGAAATATTTCGGCAGCAATAAATCTTGCCTTTTATCAACCAGAAAATTGTTATCTAAGACGATCAGATACTAAAGAAGAACTTCCGTTTGAAAATTGCACAGGGTTTTGGTTTGATAACGGAGTAGATCACGAGGCACTAAATAGTTCAAAAGAAAATCGTTATCACTTCATTATACATGGTGGCAGTAATAAAGACCGAGAGAGGTTAATGTTAAAGTCTTTAGTTAAAGAATATGGTAGTGATATTTTGAAAGATATAGATCATGAAGGACTTTGAGGAATTTAGAGATTTTTTAAAATCCAAAAGACAATTCCAAATTCAAAAATATCCAAATCTTCTTTTTATTTTAACATATCCAGACAAACTAAAATGGGATTATGCTGTAGAAAAACAAGCACAGCAATCGTGGTTACTTATTTCTGGTGGTATTACTGGAGCTGGTACTGCACACAATTGGGAAATTTGTTATCAAAGTGAAGTTCAACATATACTAAAAGTAAACACTTATACACATGCAATGATTATATCAATTGGTATGATGTTTAACATGAGTAAGATGTTTGATGGTATTGCTGTAACACCAATTACTCAATTTTATGATTTTGTAAAGAGTAATAGATACTGCAAAGCACACATTATATCTAGACCTGACAAACCAGCATACCTTCATTTTCAACATATAGAGTTAAATGTGGATATGTGGAAAACTTTACATTGTCCTGATTTGTTTGGTAGATGGAAAAAATATGAAAGAAGTGAACAGAATTATCATGATGATTATACTCCCTATTGGATAGATATTGAAGGGTTGCCAAGAGTTTATAATTTTGATCATAAAGATAGATCACTGAAATCTTTTTCATATCCACATAAAAATCAAGAATATCAAAATAAAAATTGGGAGTTAATACGTAAAGGTAAATTTCTTATTTTAGATTTTAAAGATCAATATTTTAGAGATTTTTGTTCTAGGATGCAAACCGAAGAAACTGAAATGTTTTATATGGTTAATAATGAGAGTTTCAGAGAGATTGATTCTAATTTAAATTTTGACATAATAATTTCTCCTACTGCTGGATATTCTACAGAAAAATATGTACACGAACTTAATCACAAAGGTAAAGTTATATTCTATGATTATGTGAGAAGAAGTCTTAAAATAAAAGAAAAGATTGTAACCATGTGTATGCCTTTTGAAGATCAAATTAAACTTAGTAAAATGTATAATTGTCATATGGGCGGGGTAGAAACATTTTATAATGATACAGTACATTCTCGTTTTCAAAGAGATTATGGGGAATTAGATTTGGTAAAGTTACAAGAAAATATGGTAGAAAAATGTGATATAGAATATGTTTTTATGAATTTGATAGAACCTGATTGGCAGTATCTAAGAAAAACTTTTAAAAATAAAAAAGTATTATTTAATGCAAGCAATATTTTTAGTTATCACATTTCTCATGCAAAGTATACATTTGAAGAGTTGTTTTATTCATTTGAAAAATTAAATGATATTCTATCAGAGGAGTGTGAGTTTCATTGTTTTATTGGAACAAGACCAACAAAAGTTTGGACTAAATTGCCATGAAAATATTTGCAGTACGTATTGGAGACAAATATGGATCAGAATATGAAAGTTATCTAGAGAACAAATTGTCTGATTACGAGATGGTGTGGATAAGAGAACCATATGACGAGCGTGTTACTTTGCAATGGAATAAGATGAATGTTATGAATCTAGACATAGATGAACCAGTTTGTGTTATGGATATTGATGTGCTTCTCACTGGTAATTACAAAGATATATTTGATTACCCTGTAGAAAGGGGTCAGTTTCTTGCAATGCCTGGATGGTGGAGAGATACAGAGAAAGAGGGATACTCTATCAATGGTGGGTTTTTTAAATACTATCCTACAGACTGTAAGTATATTTACGACAAGTTTATGTCAGACATACATGGGTGGCAGAGACATTATATTGATAATGGTGTAACAAAAGGGCCTGTTAATGGTGAACAATATTTTGTAGAGGATTCTGTAAAGGAAAAACTAGAACTTAAACTTCTACCAAATGAATGGTTCACACGATGGGCTGTTAGTGAAGATATAGTTAATCGAAGTATGACTAAATGGCAAGTTCAGATTACTCGCAAATATTTAAATATTACAGGTAATGACTATATATTTTTAGGTGGTGAGTTCCACCCAGATATTAAGTTTGTTCACTTCACACACTCTATGAACAAACCACATGAATGGGAATATTATGACAACTTCAACTAAATTTGTATACGTATCACACGATTATCGTAAAGCGTGGGATAGTTGGATTAAAGGTAATGTAAGAAGAGATCAATATTCTTGGCCTGAATTTGATAAAGAATATAAAGAAAAATTTTTTGATGCTCGGGATCGTGAAGAGTTTATGATATTGAATTGTCATAGACCTAAGAGTTCTTACATTAATGATGCACTAGGAGAAGACCAGTTTCTTTTTAATATGTCGAACATGACAGATCATTATCCTGTTATTAATTATCAGTATTATCCAGAGGTGGAGAACGTAGACTTCAATGACCTAATGATGAAACGTGCATTGGAATTATCTAAGACTAATAAAATGATTGAAATATTATACTCTGGTGGTATTGATAGCACGGCAATCGTTCTTGCACTACGAGAGGTATGTCCTAGAGATCAACTAAACATTATTGCTGGGGGGGATTCTGTAATTGGTCATTATCCTGATTTGTGGGATGACTATGTAGTGAAAGGCCCACACATACTGGACAAAACTGGTAATCTGTACGGACAGGTTGATCCCTCTAAGAACATCTACACTAGTGGGTGTGAAGCAGATAGATTGTTTGGTAGTGTAGGTTATCCCCCTACTATGGATAATGCGGTACGTGATCCTGACTCTCCTTTGGGATATAAAGTAAATAAAAAGAAACCACCCAATATTGAAGAGGACACAGAGTGGAATTATGAAATGTGGTGGATGATAACACGCTATACATTCATTACTCAATCATTCAGATTGATGCAAAATATTACATGTGATAAGATTGATTTAAATAATTATCAACCATTCTTCCGTGATCCAGATATACATAAGTGGTCAATTAACCAACACTATAATAGGAATATGATATGGTATAGTCATGGCCCCCGAAGTCCAGTAGAACAATTTATGCGAGCGAAAATGATGTTGAGAGATTTTATTGCACAGTGGGATAAAGACTATGCATATAATAAAGGAAAAACTCGACTTATGGAACAGTCTGCACAAAAAGAGTTTTACTCTCCACTACCTAATAATTTTAACGTAAAAGCAATTACAGACGATGGAACGATTGTAAATAAACACAATATTTTAGACTATATGCATGAGGGTTGTTTAGTTATATAAACACTCTGGCCAACGATCTATGTATTCTCTGAATAGTTCTGATGATTTATCTTCTTTTTTGATGCGGTGAATGTATTGGTGACACATCCAAAACTTATCTAATGTTTTTATCGTTTCATATTCTACGTTGAACACGGACTCTTTATTGTAATAATAAATGAGCGTTTGTAGTCCATCCCATCCTATGAAACGTCTAATCATTCGGAACTCCCAATGAGGATCGTAAATACATGAGTGTTCCCAATCAATCAGTCCTGTTAATCGGCCGTGTTCGTCTACTATCACGTTTTCGTTCCAGAGGTCGCCATGTAGAACACATCTGTCCGTTAAGGTTCCTTCTATGTCTCTAAAATCATTTAGAGCACTTTCAACAAAGGAATTATTATCTAACCACAATCTATTGTCTCTTTCTAGATTTGACCCCAATTGAAAACTCTGATAAGTCCCTAATTTATCATGTTCTTTATTTGAGTGTAATATTGCACACTCAACCGCTAAATCTCTTATGAATCCCTCATGTCGATGCATCTTGGGCATAGTTTCACCTTCTATCCAAACCATTTTTGAATGTCTCCATAATTAGTAAATATTTTTGAATAGTCTGGATGAGGCATTATATCTCTTTTTTCTTGAACATAATTTGCTTCTAATTTGTACCAATTCTCTATCTTACGCATTTCCTTGTTGTGATCATTAACAAAGTCTTCCCAAACTATTACTGGTTCACCCTTCCATGTTCTATCTTTAAAGTCTTCTACAAAATTTTGTCGTTCCCAAAATGCATCAAGATGGGCCCTGCTTGCAGTCATAGAGTTGTCGGGTGGTATTTCTCTTACTTCTGTTCTATAAGATGTAAAATTTCTCTTGACATAATCTTGGTTTCTTGATATAACGTCAAAACAAAATTGTGATATCTTATCAGTTGTCTGCATAAAAATCAAGTTAAAATGACTTAAAATTTTTTCTGCAATTTCCATCTTTTCTGTATAAAGTAATTTTTCTCTATCTGTTGTGTAAGATAGTTGAAAAGGCATACATTTAATTATAGATGGGTTGTTATAGTTCATCAAGTGTACTAGCCTATTAGTTATTTCTTTATTATCTAATAAATCCTCATTTACACTATAATCTATATCTATAGGAGAAGTTTTCATTCCATCATAGTGTACTTGTTTAACTCTACCAAACCACTCACTACCAAATTCTAGATCGAAGACTTTAGATATGTATCTCTGAACATAGAATGAACCAGAACGTGGAGTGCATATTAAACAGTATCTATCCATGAAATATCTTCCTGTCCGTCTACAGCAATGGTAAGATGGTTTCTATCTGTTAATCCTTTATTAAATGCACCATGATATGCACCTTGATTAAAAAAATAACAACTACCATCTGCTGGAAGATGAATTCTATCTTCCTCACCATTTTCAGTTCTTTTAAACATAAAATAACAATCTGGGTTTGTAGTTAGAGGAACATGAAATCTGATAGAATATTTTGTATCATAATCCATATGATAATTTAACCAAGCATCTGGTTCCATTTTTCTAACATGAACTCTTGTAACTTTACCCTTGAATGTATTTAATACCTCTTCTATATATGTGCCTTTAACCCAATCCACCATTTTTGTATATCTACGTTCATCCAACTCAGGGTCTTTTAAATTATTAAAGGTTTCAAATTCTTCTTTGTGGTCTTTATTAAAAACACTAATAGGAAACCAACTATATGTACCATCTTTAAATGAGCTATAGTTAGATAAACTTTCTATACTTAATTGATTCTTATCCTCTATTCCTTGTCTTACTTTTTCACTTTTTTTCAACTCTTCATTTATTCTTTCAATATCAAAAACATATGGTTCTGGCATTTTTACAATAAATGGCAAAACCTTTCTACTTCTTCTCATTCAAACCATCCTCTTATTTCATCAATATTCTTAAATTTTTTTGTATAATCAATATCTAGTTTTATAGGAAGTCTGGGTTTCTTTGGTACTTCTCCTTCTTCCCATAGTGTCCATTCTATATTATAGTCTTCATAAACATCATATGCTACTTCACTAGGATCAGATATAAACTCTTCATATGATAATAGTTTACCAGAGTTGTGTGTATAAAACAAGTCCCAAAATTTTTCAAGTCTTCTCATAAAAGTATCATATTGCTCTGTAGTAGCAACAAGACTATTATCAGGAACATTCTTATCTAAAAATTCTAATTCCTCTTTTTTGTAAATAAGATTTATTTTTGTTATCAGACGATATACATGACTTAAAAATTGTCTTAATATATTTTTTCGATATAACCAAAGAGGTGAGGTATCTAATATAACTCCATCCATTTCGTGGTCTGGTACATAGTGAGTTAAAATTTTTAATATGTGATGTTGATTAGAGAATGGAGCTTCTTTTATTTTTTCATAGGGATTGGTCTTTAACCAAGATGCAGAGTCAGCAAGTCCGTACTTATCGCAGAGATATCTACGTAAGTATGTTGATCCACTTCTACTAGTTGCTACCAACCCTATTCGTAATACGTCTTCCATACCTGTATATATATTAGTATGAAATTTGTTTATGTAACGCCAGGTTTACGCATGGCATTGAATAGATCATCTGATGAAGAACGCAAAAAGATTATTTTTTGTGGTCAACCATCTTATAGTTTTGTCAACAATAAAAGAGAGACAACAAACTATACAGTAGAAATGGATAACTCTTTTTACGATTCCCCACCATACGAATACAATGACGCTATAGATAAGAAACCATTTTCGGAACTGATGTATGAGAGAGCATTACAGTTACGACTTATGGATAAAGAGATAGATGTATATAAAGAACCTCTAATCCTACAATATCTAAAAGAGGCGGGTTGTCCAGAAGATCAAATACACCTTATAGAAGAAGACAAACCGTTAAGATTAGAAACCAGATTACTAGTTACTGGCCTTGAATATAGAATATTGTTTGAAGGTTTAAATGATAGGTGGAGAGAAAGAGTTGATAACTTCTTACTATCTACGTCTTGGCAAGTTCTTAATAGATGGGACGGTATTAAGTTTGATATAAAACACTATCAACCTTTTTTCTTAGAACCTAGTTTTGAGAAGTGGGCCATTAATAAACACATAGAAAAGAAGACTTCTAACACTTATTACATAGAACCACCTAAATACAAGGGTGGTGATGTTCTTGGTATATTGTCTGATGGGGTAGTAATATATAATAGGAAAGGGAAAGTTAAGGAGAATAATTTATGCCTATTAGACAAACTATAAAAATTACCAGACCAAATACTAGTGTTAATTTTTATCCTATGAGTGAAACAGAACATGATCATGTTACAAAAACATATCATGTAACTGGAAAAAGAACTGGTATTAGTATTGACATTTCATCAAACAAATTGGTAAAAACTTTAGTGTACGAATTTGATAGCACAAATTCTCAAAAAGAATTTTTGAATGATTCAACACTTGAATCTTATTTTAATCAAAGAGATTTATATTATTTAAATAATGGTGTAACTATGTCAGTTAATTCAGAAGATGTATAAGATATGTGATGTAACATTTGATGATATATACCCTATCTGGAAAGAAGATTTATGGCCAGGCAGAATAAGTAAATTTGATCAGATAAGTTTGTTAACCATCAGAAATGGTGATCTGGTCAAAGAAATGGGGGTAAAGAAGTTTAAAGACTCCGTGAGTTTTTATGCTATAGTTTATATTTCAGATTATGTTGAAGAAAACGTGAAAATAGTTGGAGTGAATAGTTCTGTTTTTACAGGACTAGGACTATATAGATCAAGAGGATTATGGGTACACCATGATCATAGAGGTCTTGGTTTGTCAAAAATCCTTTTACAGTATGCAATAATGAAAGGCAAAGAACAAAATTGTCACACGGTTTGGTCATTACCTAGAGAAGAAGCTCTACCGATGTACCAAAGTGTGGGGTTTAAAAAACAAAGCGATTGGATAAATGATGTTGAATTTGGGCCCAACTGCATAGTAACTAGACCTATAAACTTATAAAT